>Ga0247735_1001161_pt1 | contig 10368 bp, 9 predicted proteins | sample UWRJL178409R2_FD_180934 | JGI IMG/M metagenome (GOLD analysis project Ga0247735, IMG submission 180934) | Plant litter microbial communities from Arlington Agricultural Research Station in Wisconsin, United States - UWRJ-L178-409R-2 | ecosystem: Environmental > Terrestrial > Plant litter >...
AATCCCGAAGAGGTTGCTTTTCTTGTTAAGCGTACCTTTTATTATGAAGGCAAACCGCTTATAAATAATAGCTTTAATACAGATAAGACCATTAGGCTTTTTAGAACATCTAAATGCTGGTATTCTAAAAAGCTTGTTCACGAAAAACTTATCATTCAGGGTAAAATAGGGTTGCTTAGAGCTGCTATAGATCATTATTCGTTTAAGAATAAAGAGGAGTTTTTAAGCAAAAGGCTAATGTACTCTAAGCTAAAGGCTAAAGAGGTACTAAATAGAAATATTACCCCAAACTTTTACCATTTTAGTATACGACCGCGATTTCGCTTTTTTAAATATTTTGTATTAAAACTGGGCTTCCTTAACGGCAGGCGCGGTTATGAAATTGCAAGCATATTAAGTACCGATGAGTACATGCGTTATGTGTACCTTGTAGAGATGCAGCAAGCCGAGCCGCAGTTGCTAAAACTTAAGATACTTGTAGTGCAGCAAAAAATGATAGGTGATGTACTGGTTAGCTCTATAATTTGCAACAATTTAAAGAACATATATTCGGCATCGAGTATAGAGTATCTTATATACCCATTTACACAACCGGTGGTAGAGAACAACCCTAATATAGACAAGGTTGTCTTGTTTGATAATAAGTACAGGAGAAATAAATGGCTTTTCCTGAAGTTTCTTTTTGAAACCAGAAGAGAAAAGTATGACATTATTATAGATGCATATGGTATTCTTGAAAGTAACCTTATCGTGGCATTCTCCGGGGCTAAGAAAAAAATAGGTTTTTATAAACGGTATACCAGTTTTCTTTACACCCATACTGTTAAAGAGCTAAAAAAACCTTTAAGCAATGCCGGGCTTGCGCTTGATAATCGCCTTCAATTATTAAAGGTCCTTCAGCCCGATGCTGCTTTAGTAAGCAAACCTGTTATTTATATGACGGATGCAGAAATTGAAAGCGGCCGCGTTATTGTTGCTAAAAATGACCTTAACAAAGCCTCTAAACTGTATATGATAGGCGTATTGGGCAGTGGCATAAACAAAACATATCCTGCACCTTACATGGCGCAACTACTCGACATGATTGCTCAAAAAGATGTATGCCTGCTTTTTAACTACGTACCCTCGCAAATAGAACAGGCTACAGAAATTTATAATTTATGCCTGCCACAAACACAGGCTAAAATTAAAATGGATATTACACCGGGCAGTATACGCGAATTTTTATCTATACTGTACCATTGCGATGCTCTTATTAGTAACGAGGGTGGCGCTGTTAATATGGCTAAAGCTATTAATATACCTACATTTACTATTTTTTCTACGTGGATTAATAAAGACGCCTGGAACTCGTTTGACGATGGTGTAAAAACAGTATCGGTACACTTAAATGATTACAAACCGGAATTGTATGGAGGTAATTCGCCAAAAGAAATGAAAAAAGAGGCATTAAGGTTATACAAAGATTTTACACCCAACCTTATTTTGCCTGCACTTAAAAAATATACAGACCTTAATTAGAATCTATACCTGTGGTGGTGTGCACTACTTTATTTTTTTTTGTATACTCCCTTATATCGTTATTTTTCTTCCACATTTCGGGGTTAACGTAGCCGCGGGCATGGTCTAAATGTACACAAATGGCACTGTACCTTATTTGTTTAGATTTAAGGCCTTTATTAAACAGCCTCTCGCCCATTTCGCGGTCTTCGCCACCATATTGCATTTCCTGGTTAAAACCATTTACAGCAATAAGTTCTGCTTTGTAGGCAGATGCATTGTGGCCGTTCCAGCTTGCTTTTGTGGGTGTTAACAGGTTGAGCAAATTCTCAACAATACCATTTGCAGAGAGCTTTAATGTACCCGATTTTAAACCTCTTTCTTTAAGCCAGGCAACATTAAAACAGTTTTGGGCAGCGATATCATTTTTGGTAATAGCGGTACTAATATCCATAGGTAATTTAAAATACCCACCCGATAAAAAGTAACCCTGTTCCCTTTTTTTAAGATGTGTTGCCACAAAATCTTTGCGCGGTATACAGTCGCCATCGGTAAAAATTAGATAGTCGGCAGATGATGCTACAATAGCTTTGTTTAAAATTTGTGTTTTCTGGAAACCATTATCCTCCTGCCATACGTGTACCAGCGGCATTTTGATTTCGCCCCTTAGCCTGTCAATAAGCTCTTTTGTTTTAGGCCCAGATCCGTCATCAGCTATAATGATCTCGAAATCACTTTCGGTCTGTACGCTAAAACCCCAGATAACTTTTTCAAGCCACTCTTCGGCATTATAGGTACTCATTATAACAGATGCTTTCATGTATAAACTTTTATGGGAATTTATGCTTTCTTAAATTTGAGCTTCTTTTTTAAAGCCCGTTTTTTCCAGAATTTTCTTTGAAATAGTGACGTTTTATGCCAAAGGGTTTCAAATATCTCCTCTTCGGGCTTATTGTAGTATTTTGCATACTCATTACTCATTACAACAACCATCTCCTGTTTTGGTGTAAGCCTTTTAAGGTTTTCCATACGTAGGTTAAAATCCATGTTGTCATGAAAATTCATACGGTTAAGGTCTACCAGGTAAAATGCATATTTACCTTCGGCAATTTTTTTTATTAATGTGTTACCGGGAGAATGATCTGTAAATTCTACACCTTTTTCATGCAGTAAAAAACAAAAATTGGTAAACTGTCTTAATATATTTTCGTGGTCCGGAAAGTCGGGAATTTCTACAAGTTCCCTAAAGGTAAGATCGGCATAGAGGTGTTCGCTAATGTAGTAACTATCTGTTAGTCCTAAAAAATCATGATTTTCAAACCACGCATAAGGCTGTGGTGTCCCTATCCCCTTTTCCTGTAGCTTAATAGCATACTCGTAAGAGCGTCTAGCTTTAGATTTTCTTATGTATCTGTATATAAACTTATTAAGTGCATTAGGCACTTTAAACGATTTTACAAGTACCGTATTACCCTCTACATCAAATTCTTTTATAATATTCCGGGTACCAATAACAAAATCTTTTCCCTGATTTTTAAAATTTTCAATGACTAAAATTAGGCTTTTTGTAAGGTTTTTAAAATCCTGATGAATCCGGAACTGCATAAAAATAATTTCAACAAAAATAAGTATTACTGGGCAGTGAATCTAAATTAAATGATATTTTTACGAAAAAAAATTATGAAATCTGTTTTTCTGGAATCGCATAATATGAAAAACCGGGCCGGTGGGCTTGGCACTTTTAATTATGAACTTATTAAGGCTATTGCCGGGAAACCGCTAACGGATCTTGACATTTACCTAAACCTTAAAAAACCGGAACAGGCACAGGCAGAATTTAAAAATATTTTTAAATATAAAAAATACAGCAGCCTGCAACGCCATGCTTTTTTCAGGATTCGCCAAAAATTTGACGTTTGGCACAGCCTGAACCAAAATACTAAAGTAGAGCCACTGCATGCCCCTAAAAAATACATTCTTACCATACATGATGTGAATTTTATGGAAGAGAAAAATGAGATTGAAGCCGAAACTAACATTAAGATCTTTAAAGAGAAATTAAAGCGTGCCGATGTTATTACGTATATCTCTGAATTTGCAAAGGAGCAGGCACATAACTATTTCCAGATTCCGCATGTAGAGCAAACGGTAATTTACAATGGCAACCCTATTTCTACCCTTGTGAATTATGATAGCTACAATGCCGGCATACCTACAAATACACCTTTTTTTTACAGCATAGGTGATTTTGTAGAGCGTAAAAATTTTCTTGCCCTTGTAAAAATGATCGAGATAACCAATGGTTATAACCTTGTTATTTCTGGTAGTAACGATAAAGCCTACGGACAAAAAATAAAAGAATACATTAAGCTTAAAAATTTAGAAAACAGGGTTTTTCTTACCGGAAAGGTAAGCGAAGAAGGCAAACAGTATTTTTTAGCAAACTGTGCTGCTTTCCTTTTCCCATCTATTCGCGAGGGCTTTGGCTTACCGCCTGTAGAAGCAATGCGTTTTGGTAAACCTGTATTTTTAAGCACGCTTACCTCTTTACCGGAAATTGGCGGAGATGCTGCTTTTTACTGGGACAATTTTGACCCGGACTATATGAGGAATTTTGTTTTACAAAAATTAGGCGAATTTGAGCAGCGCCCTGATATGTACCTCGATAAAATAAAAACCCGCGCTGATTTTTTTAGCTGGGATAAAGCCGCAGAAGAATACATTTCGCTTTACAGGCTGTCATAATACAAAGAGCCGCTTCTTTAATCAGGAAGCGGCTCTTTTGTATTTAATATTGTCTAAAAATACTTCTCGTAATCGTGGTTGGTTTTTTTAGTTAGAAATTTAAACCATTGCCCAAAATTCTTTTTCCAAAGGAAAAAAGGTGTGATTTCCATCTCCTTAGTTTCGGCAAAATGGCGTTTAATTTCGTCCATCTCTTTTACAGGAACATAGCCTAAATCTTTCCACTGGGTACCATTAAGGTAAAATACATCTTTTATTTCGTGGTAATTATCTTTGTTGGCCCTCTTCCATTTATCCATAAACTCGGGGTTTACCTCATCTCTGTGGCCCCAGTTGTTTATTTTATTCTCTAAATCTTTTTCAGATCTTGAAAGTGATTCATGAAATGTAAAACCATCTAAGTAAATAATCCTTTCGCGTGTTTGCCTTGCCTGTTTGTAATTAGGATAATTCGTGGCATACAGCGCTTTACAGGTATTCTTTACATACAAAATACCATCATCTACATACTTATATATATCTATATGAAAGCCCGATAGTTGCACTGGTGTTTTCTCCGGATTATCTAAAAAGGAATCATGCCGGCGCATTTGTTTTACAAAACTGCCAAAATCTACAAAATACTCGTCGCTGTCTATTTGTACAAGCCAGTTGCCTATGCCCATTTTAAGCGATAGCATGTGGCGCTCCCTTGTATCATTTTGTATAGGTGTTAAGGCAGGTACATAAAAATTGTCTTTATATATCTCTATCTTATTATCTACGTCAAATTCTTTAAGCCATTCAAAAAAAGCAGGGTCTACTTCAAATTTATTGCCAGACCATGTTAAAAAGTTTTCGTCCTGAGCTATAAAGATCCTGTCGGCATGTTTATATACCGGAGGTATAGACAGCCGCAGTTTATCAAAATCATAAGAAAGTAAAAAACCTACATGGATTTTTTTCATAGGGGTGCAATTTTGTCAGCAAAGTTAGCATAAATAATTTGCGGTCAAAGACTTTTATAATTACAGTATTACTAAGCTGCTATTTCTTTAGCTTAGGGATAAACAGTAATATAACTGAGATAAAATTCTTTAAAATTCTCCAGGCAAAAGGATATTTCTGGATATGGAAAACTTGCTGAACCCGTTTTGAGGTAAGCAATGATATATCTGTATAATCATCTTCAAAAGCAGGAAAATATCTTTTAATACTATCTCTCTTTTCACGATCAAGCAATTCTGATTGTGTAGATGATATGCCTGTAAAGTCGTAAATAGATATGGTTTGGTTCAGGTATTTGTAGGGCACATTTTGCAGGCAGATAGCATAGGCAAAAAACTCCCAGTCGGAAGCTATCTTATAATTTTCATTATAATAAAATACTTCGTTAAACAACGCCTTTTTTATAAAAGAAGACTGGTGGTTTAACGAACTCGAATAAAAAAACGAAAAGTTGAGCTTTTCAGGATAGGTCTTTAACCTTTCTGAAGATGGGCTTTTTTTAATATTATTACCATAATAAATGGCATAATCAGAGGTTATTAACGAGGCTGCATTTTGTAATACATTAGCATTAAAGAACACATCGCCAGAATTCATAAATATAACAAACTCCCCTTTTGCCGCCCTGATGCCTTTATTCATGGCATTATAAACGCCGGTATCTTTCTCGCTTAACCAATAGGATATTTTATCCCGATGCTTCTCTATAACTTCTTTACTGCCATCTGTACTGCCACCATCAATAACTACAAAATCAAAACCGGTATAGGTTTGCGATAGAACACTTTTTATAGTCTTCTCTAAACCTGTTGCGTTGTTATAATTAACGGTAATTATCGAAAATTTCATTTATAAACTATTTTATAGCGGTACATTATTTATTGGGCCCGCCGCTTCCTTATATATTGCATAGCACTCATTTGCTGCCTCTTTCCAGGTAAATTTCTGTACTTGTTGCAACCCTCTTGCACTATACTCTTTCCTTACACTTTCGTTATAAACAACATATTCTATCTTGTTCTTTAAGTCGTCTTTATTACCAAGCTCATAATAAATGCCTGCTTCTCCGGCTACTTCAGGAAACGAACTGTTATTTGTTAAAACTATTGGACAACCGCAGGCCATAGCCTCTAAAACAGGTATACCAAACCCCTCATAAGCCGACGGAAAGACAAAACACTTTGCATTTTTATAAAACTGGCCCAGCTCATTTTCATCAAAATTTTTCTGGATAACACGACCGCTAAGGTTATATTTAGCAAGCAGTTCTAATTCTCTTTTTGTAAACTTACCACCACCGGCACACAATAATTGCAGGGTTTCATCTGCTGTAAACAAACCGGTAACTGATTCGACTAAGAATTCAAAATTCTTGTAGTTGTTACGCACTCCAACAAATAAAATATAGTTTTCGGGTAAATCTACCTTTTTATCGGCATCTACCGCAATAGAACTTCCATGATATACTACTTCAATTTTTGAAGCTTCAATTTCAGGGTACATTCTTATAATATCTTTTTTAGTATTGTGCGATACAGCTATAATTTTAGCAGCATTTTTCATGAGCAGCAACTTATTAGCCGCTATTTCCTGAGCATCGTTAAAGTACTGCGGAAAAAGCTCATGAATCATATCATAAATAGTTAGCACATAAGGCCTACCGTTTGTGTATTCTAAAAAATAAGTATCATAATAAGTAGGTATAAAAACATCATAACACTGCTTTTTAAGCGCGGCTACTGCTTTCTTCTTACTCTTTTTTTTCACCATTTTCCGGGTACTTATACCCAGTTTAGATATTAAATTAATTACTCCAGAATATTTTTTGTGATCCTTTTTGTAAAGGCTGCTTACTTTTAAATACTCATTATTAGAAAAAAATATGGGAATCTCTATTTCTACATCGTTCTTTTTCTCTAATTCAGAAAACACCTCCGTGTAGTACCTTGAAACCCCTCCATAAACCTGAGAGTTATATATTTGAGGATCTACGAGAATCTTCATTTAGTATACATTTTATTCAACACCTCATCAACATATGCATTAGAAGAAGCTTTGTAAGCCAGGACATCTAAAAAGTAGAAGGTTGAGTGCAAATTATTTATTTGGGAACGTTTTATATATTGGTTAAATTCATGAATTTCCTGTATAGATGTAACCTTTTTAAAAAACGTACCAAAGTTATCAAACAGGGCAAAATCAGTATAGCCTAACTTTAAAATATCGTGCAATGCTTCTTTATATTTATTAATAATATCATCCCTGCCCTCAATATCCCTCTCGCGGTTATTAAGAAAGGTTTGCATCTCAAAAAATATAAATTCGGGAACATTAGTCTCATTTTTAGCATATTCTGAAAACGACTTTAGGATATCCCAGTCAAAACCATCGGTATCGATTTTTAAAATATCAAAGGTTTTCTTTTTCTCCACCGGTATAAGGCCGATCAATTGCGAAAATGATAGAGAGTTAATAGCAGCACCATCTTCAGCTTTCTCAATAGACCCGGTAGAAAGGCTGTCACTTTTTTTAACCACAAAATTTCCTGTCTGGGTAGTAACAAATTTATTTACACCTAAAAACCTTTCAGACAATCCATTTATTTTTATATTGTGTACGCACTCATTAAAAAATAATTCATCGGGTTCTACGCCTACAATAAACGCATTGTCATTTTGGGCAAATATTGCTATACTGGTATCGCCTATATTAGCCCCAATATCTATTATAAGCCCCTTAAAACCTGAACACAGTAATGGAAGAAAACGGTCGTATAGCGGATATTTAACCATATACTTATCAAGCACATGGTGTTTACTTAATGAAAGATTATACTTCCCAAAATAATAATCCCTCTTTGTCTTCGCATTCATTTTGAGAAATAAATTCTTTATCTTCATATAAATCCTTACTGTATTACTAAATCGTTCAAATTATGACAATTTATGTTTTTTTTCCTTAAACAGGGGTACTGCCCGGGTGGCAAATATAGAAAATTATGTTTCAGCACGGCCCTAAACTCCGTTTAATACCTAACCAATACAAAAAGGTGCTTTTTTTCTTTAATCTGTATTTAGTACTTTTATGCCATGATAAAATTTCTCGACCTTTTACAAGTAAACCTTGCCCACCAGCAGGAAATAGAAGAGCGCCTGCTTACAACATTTCGTAGCGGCTGGTACCTTTTAGGCAATGAGGTAAAAGGTTTTGAGCAAAAACTTGCCAAATACACTGGGGTAAAGCATGCTATTGGTGTGGCAAACGGCCTCGATGCCCTGCGCCTTATACTTAAAGCCTATATAGAACTTGATATAATGCACGCAGGCGACGAAGTTATTGTTCCCGCTAACACCTATATAGCAAGCATATTAGCCATTACAGATAATAACCTTGTGCCCGTTTTTGTAGAACCGGATAGTACTACTTTTAACATAGACCTAACTAAAGTTGAGTTAGCCATAACCCAAAAAACAAAAGCCATAATGATTGTACACCTATACGGTCAGGCAGTATTTTCAGATGGGTTAAAAGCACTGGCACAAACACACAACCTCAAGATTATAGAAGATAATGCACAGGCCATAGGTGCCCAATATAACGGTATTAAAACCGGTAATCTGGGCGATGCTGCCGGTTTTAGCTTTTACCCCGGTAAAAACCTGGGTGCACTGGGCGATGGCGGCGCTGTTACTACAAACGATGATACTTTAGCACAAACCATACGCGCCCTGGCAAATTATGGCAGCGAAGAAAAATATGTAAATAAATATAAGGGGCTAAATTCAAGGCTCGATGAAATTCAGGCAGCGGTACTGGATGTTAAACTAAAATATCTTGATGCCGATAATAACCGACGCCGCGAAATCGCAAAGTATTACATAGACAACATTAACCATCCTGATATTATTGTACCGCAATGGCCAGCAGATGAAAAGGCCCATGTGTGGCATCTCTTTGTTATACGTACTAAAGACCGAATGAGGCTGCAGCAGTATTTAGCATGGAACGATATCCAGACATTAATACACTACCCTACCCCTCCTACCAAACAGGAGGCTTATGCCGAGTACAACCACTTAACGTTTGCCATTACAGAACAAATTCATGACGAAGTTTTAAGTTTACCTATAAGCCCGGTGCTTACGGATGAGGAAGTACAGAAAATTGTGGATGCACTAAATAATTACAAGTAGATCTGTACCTATATTTAGTTATATCACTATTTTTTATAATGGTTCATTACCAATTCTGAAACTAAATAACTACAGGTGTTATTCAGAATCTTGAAATTTATTAGAATGACGTAAATTTACACCCAGTTTACTGCAAAAAAAATTACCATGAGCACACCCGATGTAAATACAGAGGTACACAATGCCTACGAAATAATAAAGAACGGCGGCATAATACTGTACCCTACAGATACCGTTTGGGGTATTGGCTGCGACGCCACGAACCCCGAGGCTGTAGCAAAAATATATGCCCTTAAAAAGCGCGAAGAAAGCAAGAGCATGATCGTACTTATGAACAGCGACCGCATGCTGTACAACGTTTTTAAAGAAGTGCCCGATGTTGCCTTCCAGATCATGGACCTTTCTGAAAGGCCTACTACCATGATACTGGACAATCCGCGCAATGTGGCACCAAACCTTATTGCCGCAGATAAAACCCTGGGCATACGCATTACAAAAGAGCCATTTTGCTTTAAGCTTATGGAACGCATGAAAAAACCCCTGGTTTCTACATCGGCAAACATAAGCGGGCTGCCCACCCCTAATTCTTTTAAACAAATTGACCATCATATTTTGGATGGCGTAGACTATATTGTAAATTTGCACCACGATAAAATTGCCCCAAGGCCATCTACCATCATAAAACTTGGTAATGACATGCAGGTAAAAGTGATACGACCTTAATGGAAAACAAAACTTCATACAAAGAAGCCCTACACAACCGCATTTTTGAAATTACTATGCAGGCCGCTGCACAACTTAACGTAGACAGTTATGTTATAGGCGGGTTTGTACGGGACTTTTTGCTACAGCGTGATTTTAAAAAAGATATAGATATTGTGGCAGTAGGCAGCGGTATAGAGTTGGCACAAAAAGTATCAGCACTATTACCGCACAAGCCTAA
>Ga0247735_1001162_pt1 | contig 10367 bp, 9 predicted proteins | sample UWRJL178409R2_FD_180934 | JGI IMG/M metagenome (GOLD analysis project Ga0247735, IMG submission 180934) | Plant litter microbial communities from Arlington Agricultural Research Station in Wisconsin, United States - UWRJ-L178-409R-2 | ecosystem: Environmental > Terrestrial > Plant litter >...
CGACTCTGCCGCCATTGCAGAGCCGCCTCGCGTGCAGTTCTAGTTTCCCCGAACACCCGAACCCCAATCCCGTATGTATAGAGCAATTGCCGCCAACAAGCGGAACACCGTTTTTATCATCGCGATGTTTGTCATCATCGTGGGCGTCCTAGGCTTCGTGGCCCAGACGATGACCGGCGGCGGTTGGACGATCACGATCGGCACCGTCATTGGTGCCGGGATTTACACCCTGATCCAGTACTTCGCCTCGAGCGGCCAGGCGTTGGCGATCAGCGGCGCCCGCGAGATCCAGAAGTCTGACAATCCCCGGCTGTACCGGATTGTCGAGAACCTCTCGATCACCACCGGCACCCCAATGCCGAAGGTCTACATCATCCAGGATGACGCGCCCAACGCGTTCGCCACCGGGCGCGATCCCCAACACGCGGTGGTCGCTGCCACCACCGGCCTGCTCGATTTGATGGATGATTCCGAGCTCGAAGGGGTCATGGCCCACGAACTCGGCCACGTCCAGAACTACGACATCCGGGTCTCGACCTTGGTTTTCGGGCTTGTCGTCGCGGTCGGATTCATCGCCGACATCCTGTTGCGCCTGAGCTTCTTCGGCGGAAACAACCGGAACAATAACAACAACAACCCGATCATGATGGTCCTCGGCATCCTCGCCGTGATCCTCGCTCCGCTGGTCGCCGGCATCGTCCAGGCTGCCGTGTCCCGCCAGCGTGAATACCTTGCGGATGCCACCGGGGCAATGACGACGCGTCATCCGGATGCCCTGGCCAGCGCCCTCGAGAAGCTTGCGACCTATGGTCGCCCCGTCCGTCGCCAGAACGCCAGCATGGCGCACATGTGGATCGCGGACCCGAACAAGCAGAGCAAGGTCGAGCGCCTGTTCAGCACCCACCCGCCGCTGTCGGAGCGCATCGAACGCCTTGGCAAGATCGGCCGCAGCTTCTAAACCCCGCGTCGGGGCAGCCCACCCTTGGTGGTGGGCGATGCCCGGGTTATCCGCGGATCGTCGCGACGATTGTTTCGGCGATGCCGACAGCCGCGCTGCGCCTGTCGACCGTGATAGCCGGGCTGCCCGAGTACTCCCGGCTGACTGAGACCTGGATCCAGTTGCCGCCGACAATGAGGTCGATCCAGCATTCCTCGTCACCGGGGATGCAGCGCACAAAAGCCTGGTCGCCTTCTTCGAGCCCCGCCACGGTGATGACCTCCGCCGTGGACGGCACAGTGGCCAGGCTGACGGCATCGAGCGCCGCCCATTTGCCGCCGGGCAGCCAGCGGAGGGTTCCTACGTCGAGGTCTCCATTGCCAACCAACCAACTGCAGGGCAGTGATCCCGTGTCGGTGAACGCCGCGGCGTACTGGCTCCAGCCACCCCCGCCCGTGCCGGTGCGCAGCGGTTCATCCGTACCAAGGACGGCTTGTACCTGGGCCGGTGTGATGAACCCGTCGCAGTCGGCAGGCAGGGTGAGGGTGTCCGCCGATGGTGTCCAGGGGGCGGTTGGTGACCCCGCCGCGGAGATCGCGTCCAGGATCGGGTCGAAGAAGGTGCGGGAGGCGTCCCTGACCTGCTCGTCCGGCAGGGAAGCATCCACGACAAAGCCCGTCATCGTTGCTTCGACCCAGTTCCCGTTCACCAATGCGTCAAGGGAGCACAACACCGGAGCCGCATTCGTGCAATACAGCTGCTCGTCATTGGTCACCAAGTAGGTGCCGGCGAACACCTTCCACTGGTCCTCGGCGTCCGGCAGCACCGAAACCCGCGCGCCGATGTAGCCGCTAGCCGCGCCGATGTCGGTGACCGGGGTTTGGCCGTTGCTCCACTCGCATGCAAGCCCACCCAGCGAGCGCACCGGGTACTGGTACGGCATCTGCGCCATGGAAGCCAGGGCGACCGCGGCGGGATCGCGCGCCTCCACTGGCTCCGAGAGTACGGGAGCGAGGGACTCGACCGAGGCGAGATCGGCACAACCGGCCGCGAGGCGCGGAGTCGGCGCATCTACCACGGGGGTCGGCGTGCTGCTGGGAAGCACCGTGGCCACCGGTGTTGATGACGGACCCGGGGTATCGGCGGTACAGGAGGCCAGGACGGGACCGAGGGTAAGGACGAAACACATCGCGACGAAGGCGCGGGCGCTGGGCACTGTCATGTTCGATTGTGGCCGAAGAGGGATACCTCAGCGCAAGGGAGTTGCGGAGTTTGACTCACTGAAGTTCAGTTCTGCGGCGAGGGCCGCAGCCAGGTCGCCGCGACCCACAACGAGGATTTCGCCGAGGCCCTGCCAGAGCGCCGTTTCACGCAACAGTGCGACGATCCGGGCCTCATGGCCGGTTGCCAGGCCCGCCTCGTTCCAGGCGGACTGCACCCGCAGCACACGGTTCTGGCGGTCGCTTTTGAGATCGATCCGCGCAACGATCCGGTCGTCAACCAATACCGGAAGGGTGTAATAGCCGAAGATTCGTTTGGGCTCCGGGGTGTAGATCTCGATGCGGTAGTGAAAATCGAAGATGCGCAATGCGCGGGCGCGCTCCCAGACCACCGGGTCGAAGGGGGACAACAGGGCCGCAGCCTCGATACGGCGGGGAATGCGCGCATCCCGGTGCAGGTACACCGGGGTCACCCGCCCGGCAGCATCCCAGCCCCGCACCGTCACGGGGAGAAGCTCGCCCTCTTCCACCAGCTGTGCGAGGACGGGCTTGGCGACGGTGGTTTTGATCCGGTAGTAGTCGGCCAGGTCCGAGGCCGTCCCGATCCCGTGCGCCCGGCTTGCCGCGAGCAGCAACTGCCGCAGCGCCACGGTTTGGGGGATCCCGGTATCGCGCAGGTCCGAGGGGATCACCTGCTCGGCCAGGGCGTAGGTGCGCTCGAACCGGGTGCGTCCGGCGGAGACCACTTCACCCCAGGCAAAGAGGAACTCGAGGCCCCGCTTCACATCCGACCATTCCCACCAGCCGCCCCGCCGCTTGTTGGCGTCGTGCTCGATCTTGCCGGCGACGGTCGGCCCCTTGTCTGCCAGTTCCTCGCGCAGCCACTGCAGCATGTCGCGATTGGAATGGATCCAGCTGGCCGGATTGTTCTCGTCCCGCGCGCGGATGGAGTCCATCTTCCATTGCCAGAGGGGCCGGTCTCGCAGGGGGATGATGGCAGCCTCGTGGGCCCAATATTCGGTGTACCGGGATTTCGACCCGAAGGTCACCGTGTCGAGGAGCGTTTTGTTATAAGCACCCATCCGGGCGAACAGCGGAAGGTAGTGGCTGCGCTCGAACACGTTCACCGAGTCGAGCTGCAACAGCCCCAGCCGTTCGATCGCGGCTGCGAGGGTGCGGGTACCCACCGGGTGTGCCTGTGCAGGACGGGGACGGGCGAAGCCCTGGGCGGCCAGGGCGATACGGCGCGCCTGCGCTGCGGATAGCTGGGTGCTCACCCTGATGAGCCTAGTGACGACCGGTGACAGACACGGTCCGTTCGCCCCGCGTTCACCCACCCGGCGTCTGCCGGACAACGACCAGCCGTAGCTTCGCCCTCGGGCCTCAATCGGTTTCCCCTATGTCCGCTCACAGCACGGACAGCCGACGGGCCCACTGGAGGAACCCTTGTTCACAAAGCGCGCCGTCGCCGGCATCGCAGTTTTTGCCGCCGCCGCCATCACCCTCAGCGCCTGCGCCGGAAGCACCCCCGCCGGATCGGGAACCGACTCCGATTTTGACGCCGCGAGCGCCACCAGCGCAGCCGACTTCGGTGGCCTGGATGCTCTCATCGAGGCTGCCAAGGAGGAAGGCGAACTGAACGTCATCGCCCTCCCGGACGACTGGGCAAACTACGGGGAGATCAAGGCACTCTTCGAGGAGAAGTACGACATCATCGTGAACTCCGACCAGCCCAGCATTTCGAGCGCGGAAGAGATCACCGCGGCCGACAACCTGAAGGGACAGGACACCGCACCCGACGTCTTCGACCTCGGAACCGCCGTCGCCCTCTCGAGCCTCGACTACTTTGCGCCCTACCAGGTCGAGAACTGGGACGAGATCCCCGAAGCCAACAAGGAAGCCGACGGCCTCTGGGTCAACGACTACACCGGCAGCATGTCCATCGGCTACGACTCGAACTCCGTGCCCGAGCCCACCAGCCTCGATGACCTGCTCGGCTCCGACTACAAGGGTGCCGTCGCCCTGAACGGTGACCCGACGCAGGCCGGTGCCGCATTCGCCGCCGTCGGCCTCGCCGCCGTGCAGAACGGTGGAACGCTCGACGACTTCACCCCCGGGGTCGAGTTCTTCTCCGAGCTGAAGGCCGCGGGCAACTTCGTGCCGATCGACCCCACCCCGGCCACCATCGCCTCGGGCGAGACCAAGGTTGTCTTCGACTGGAGCTACAACAACCTCGCTTCGGCCGCCACGGTCGACGGTTGGGAAGTCACCACCCTCCCGGGAGCCGTTTACACCAGCTTCTACAACCAGGCCATCAACACCGACGCACCGCACCCGGCAGCCGCTCGCCTCTGGCAGGAATTCCTGTTCAGCGCCGAAGCGCAGAACCTGTTCATCACCGGTGGTGCGTACCCCGTCACCATCGAGGCGATGACCGAGGCGGGAACCGTGGATGAGGCAGCACTCGAGTCGATCGGTGCACTGGACGGCGAACTCGTCACCCCGACGACCGACCAGTCCGATGCAGCGGCAGCGCTCCTCGCCGCCACCTGGGCATCCGCAATCGGCTAAGTCGCCTCCGCCCGCAGCATCCACCCCAACAGAATCGAACCAGTGACTGTCGCTACCGCGCCAGAGCCGTTTCCGAGTGGCGCCGAGGTCCAGCCTCGGCGCCATCCGGGTTCAGAGCCCGCCACCCGCCCCCGCCGAAGCCTGCTGAAATACCTGGGCCTCACCCCGTTCGCCCTCTACGTTGTGCTGTTCCTCGGCATCCCGACGGCGCTGGCGGTATTCACCGGATTCCTGACCGAAGAGGGACAGTTCACCGTCGCGAACATCCTCGGGATGTTCGACCCACTGGTACTGCGCACCTTTGCCAGTTCCTTCTGGATTTCGGCGGTCACCGCAGTGGTGGGCGCCGTGGTCGGGGCGCTCGTCTGTTACGCCATGCTCGGCACCCGCAGCGAGGGAACGCTCCGCACCGTCATCGATTCAGCCAGTAGTGTGCTCGCCCAGTTCGGCGGCGTGATGCTGGCTTTCGCCTTCGTCGCCACGATCGGCAGCCAGGGCCTGGTCACCGTGTTGTTGAAGGACACCTTCAACGTCAACATCTTCGAGAACGGCATCTGGCTCTACCAGGTGCCCGGACTTCTTCTTCCCTACATTTACTTCCAGGTGCCGCTGATGATCATCACCTTTATGCCGGCACTGCAGGGCCTCAAAGTGCAGTGGGCGGAGGCCAACGCCACCCTCGGTGGCTCGCGCTTCACCTACTGGACGCGGATCGCGGCCCCCGTGCTTGCTCCGTCGTTCTTCGGCAGCCTGCTGCTCCTTTTCGCCAACTCCTTCTCTTCCTACGCGACCGCCGCGGCACTGATCAGCCAGGGAGCGCAGATCGTCCCGCTGCAGATCCGTGGGGCGCTCATCAGCGAAACCGTGCTCGGCCGCGAGAACATGGCCGGCGCCCTCGCGCTCGGCATGATCGTGGTGATGGTTGTGGTGATGTGGGGCTACTCGGTGCTGCAGAGCCGGACGTCGAGGTGGCAGCGATGAAACGCTCCCTCTCCACCGCCACGCAGATCGGCGCAGAACCCTCGACGAGGTCGCGCTGGATCATCCTCGGAATCGTCGGCGCGATCTTCGCCATCCCGATCCTCTCGTCCCTGCACTTCACCTTCAGCGCGGGCCTCGGTGGCGGGTACACCCTCGACCACTGGACGGGCCTGTTTGCCCCGGATGCTTCGCGCACCTACCGCAACCTGTTCACCGGTATCGGCAACTCGCTGGTGCTGGCGGTGGTGACCGTTGTGATCATGTTGGTGATCCTGTTGCCCACCATGATCCTGGTGCAGCTGCAGTTCCCACGCCTGCGTCGCACGCTGGAGTTCATCTGCATCATCCCCATCACGGTGCCGGCCATCGTGCTGGTGGTTGGGCTCGCCCCGGTGTACTCGGTCGTGGTGAAGGTGTTCGGCGGTTCGGTCTGGACCCTCGCCTTCGCCTACGGCATCACCGTGCTGCCGTACGCCTACCGCGCCATCCAGTCGAACCTCGACTCGGTCGACGTCATCACCCTCAGCGAGGCGGCGCGTTCCCTCGGGGCCGGTTGGCTGAGCACCGTGTGGAATGCGCTGCTGCCCAACCTGCGTCGCGGTATCCTCGCGGCCTCATTCATCGCGGTCGCCGTAGTGCTCGGCGAATTCACCATCGCCTCTCTGCTCAACCGCAAAAACCTGCAGACGGCGCTGCTGGAGGTTTCGCAGTCCGACCCCTACGTCGCCGTCATCTTCTCGCTGCTCGCGCTCGGCCTCGCGTTTTTCCTCCTTCTACTTATCGGCCGGCTCGGCTCGACCGACCGCAAACGGAGCTCATCATGACAACCACCACCCAGCACCAGGCGCCCCTCGCCCCCACGACGGGCGCGACCGTCACCCTGGCCGGCGTTATCAAGGACTATTCCGGCCAGCGCGCCCTCAACGGCATCGACCTGTCCATCGCACCGGGGGAGTTCATCGCCCTGCTCGGCCCGTCCGGCTGCGGCAAAACGACGGCGCTTCGGGCACTATCGGGATTGGAGCGCATCGACGGTGGCAGCATCCAGATCGATGGGGTGGATGTGGCGGAAACCCCGGTCAATCGCCGGGACATCGGGATGGTGTTCCAGTCCTACTCCCTGTTCCCGCACATGACCTCGGTGCAGAACGTGGAGTTCGGCCTGCGGATGCGCAAAGTGCCGGCCGAGCAGCGCCGCAGCCGCGCGCTCGAAGCTCTCGAGATGGTGGGCCTGTCCGACAAGGGCGAGCGGTTCGCACACCAGCTCTCCGGTGGCCAGCAGCAGCGTGTCGCCCTCGCCCGCGCCCTCGTCACCCGCCCCCGCGTGCTGCTGCTGGATGAGCCGCTCAGCGCACTCGACGCCAAGGTGCGGGTGCAGTTGCGCGACGAGATCCGGCGCATCCAGACCGACCTGGGGATCACCACCCTGTTTGTCACCCATGACCAGGAGGAAGCGCTCGCCGTCGCCGACCGCGTCGCCGTGATGCGCGAGGGGCGCATCGAGCAGATCGGCACCCCCGAGGAGCTCTACCTGCGCCCGTCCACCGCGTTCGTCGCGAACTTCGTTGGCCTCAGCAACCGGATCGACGCCCAGGTCGTTGGGGGGATGGTCGAGTTCCACGGCGAGCGGATGCCCCTGCTCGGAGCCGACCAGCCGGACGGGCCGGTCACGGCATTCATCCGCCCGGAGGACGTTGTTTTCGCCGGCTCCGGTATCCCGGCGACCGTGGTGGCGTCCAGCTTCCTCGGCAGCCTGCGCCGTACCCAGGTCCGCTTTGCCGACGACACGGTCATCTCGGTGCAGCACGAAGTGGCGTCGCACCCGCAGGCCGGCGAGAGCATTTTTGTGCGGTTCACACCCAAGCCGGTTTCTGCGGGTCCCCGAGGGTAGCGGATAGGCCATTTACAGCGGGATCGCGCCGCGCTGGTCCTAGACTATGGCGATGAACTTCTGGAAACCACAGCGGCCCCGACCCGTGGTTCTAACCCGTAAAAACGAAGTCGACCGGGCGATTCCCGTTGGTGTCGAGATCGCCGGACAATGGTCGTGGCGGATGCTCGCCATCGCTGGTGTCCTTGTGGTGTTCGGCCTGCTGATCATCCAGCTGCAGCTGATCATCATCCCGTTTATGATCTCGATCCTGATCTCGGCCCTCCTGGTGCCGGTGGTCAATTTCCTGACGGCGCACCGCTGGCCGCGCGGGTTGGCTGTCGCCCTGGCGATGGTTGCGACGCTGGCGATCGTCAGCGGCCTGATCGTTCTGGTCGTCTCGCAGATCCGCAGTGGTTTCCCCGACCTGCAGAGCCGGTCAATCGCCGCCTACGATTCCTTCAGGGACTTCCTGCGCGGGCCGCCGTTCAACGTCGACGACTCCCAGTTCAACAACTACCTCGACCAGGCCTTCGACGCCATCCAGACCGACAGCCAGGCTCTGATCTCCGGCGCCCTGTCGCTCGGCTCCACGGCCGGCCATGTGCTCACCGGCGCGCTGCTCACGCTGTTCGCGACCCTCTTTATCCTCATCGACGGATCCGGCATCTGGCGCTGGGTCGTCCGCCTGTTCCCGCGTCGCGCCCGTTCGGCCGTCGACGGCTCGGGGCGCGCCGGCTGGCTCACCCTGACCACCTTTGTGAAGGTGCAGATTTTTGTTGCCTTCGTCGACGCGGTGGGTATCGGTGTTGGCGCCTGGATCCTCGGGTTGTTCTTCGGCGGGTTCCCGCTGATCATCCCCATCTCCATTGCGGTCTTCCTCGGGTCGTTTATCCCGGTGGTCGGCGCCGTGCTGACCGGGACCCTGGCAATCTTCGTCGCACTGCTCTACCTCGGCCCGATTCCGGCACTGATCATGCTGGGCATAGTCCTGCTTGTGCAGCAGGTCGAAGGCCACATCCTGCAGCCGCTCGTGATGGGCTCGGCAATCAAGATCCATCCCCTCGCCGTCGTTTTCGCCGTCGCCGCCGGATCGTTTATCGCCGGTATCCCCGGGGCACTGTTCGCAGTACCGATCGTCGCCGTGCTCAACGTGATGGTCACCTATGTCGCCAGCGGCAAGTGGCGGGCAAAGCCCGCGCCGCAACTCCACGATGTCGCAGTTCCCAATGAATGAAGGCCGTATGAATGAAGTGACCCTGGCGGGACCAACCCTCGCCGATTTCGAAACCGCCCGCGGAGTTGTCGGCCGGGTTGCCGAAGTCACCCCGATGGAAAGCTCCCGCTTCCTCGCCGAGGTTCTCGGATCCGCCGTGTTCCTCAAATGCGAGAACCTGCAGCGCACCGGCTCCTACAAGATCCGCGGCGCCTACAATCGGCTGTCGTCGCTGACCGAGGAGGAAAAGGCGCGCGGCGTCGTCGCGGCATCCGCGGGCAACCACGCGCAGGGGGTAGCCTTCGCCGCCCGTGAACTCGGAATCAAATCGACGATTTTTATGCCCATCGGGGTCGCCCTGCCCAAGCTGCAGGCCACCAAGGACTATGGCGCCGAGGTGATCCTGCGCGGCCACACCGTTGCAGAGCCGCTGCTGGCCGCCGCCGAGTTCGCGGCGGAGACCGGTGCGATCTTTATCCACCCCTTCGACCACGTCGATGTTGTCGCCGGGCAGGGAACGCTGGGGCTCGAGATTCTCGACCAGCTGCCGGACGTTGACACAATCATCGTTCCCATCGGTGGGGGTGGCCTGATCTCGGGTGTCGCCAGCGTGGTGAAGCAGAAAGCCGCTGCCCTCGGGCGCAGCATCCGGATCATTGGTGTGCAGGCGGCGAATGCGGCCCCGTACCCGCTGTCGCTCTCACTCGGCGAGCCCACTGAGATCACCATCACGCCCACGATTGCCGACGGTATTGCCGTGGCGAAGCCGGGCACCCTCAATTTTGACATCGTGCGCGACGCCGTCGACGAAATTGTCACCGTCGAAGAAGATGACATCGCCCGCGCCCTCCTGGTGCTGCTGGAGCGCGCAAAACTCGTGGTCGAGCCCGCGGGGGCCGTCTCGGTCGCCGCGATCCTCAGCGGCAAGGTGAGCGCCGGGGGTAACACCGTGGCGATCCTCAGCGGCGGAAACATCGACCCTCTGGTGATGGAGCGCATCGTCAGCCACGGGCTGGCCGCCTCTGAACGCTACCTGAAGCTGCGCATCCCACTGCCCGACCGTCCCGGCCAGCTGGCGCGCACCGCAGAGATCGTCGCCGAGTCGAACGCGAACGTTGTCGAGGTGCTGCACACCCGCCACGGGTCCGGACTGCAGATCAGTATGGTCGAGCTCGAACTGCACATCGAGACGCGCGGGCCGGAGCACGCAGAACTCGTACTGCACAACCTTCGTGCCGCGGGCTTCGCCCCCCGGGTGGACTTCTAAGCCCGCGCATCCACCAACACACACGGCCCGCCTGCCGGTACCTGTTCCCCAAGGGGAGCCAAGGTTCCGGCAGGCGGGCCGTGTGCTGTGCCATCAAGCGGGTGACGGCTGGTAACTGCGGGTTACGGCTGGTAGGTCTCCACGTCGAGGATCTCGACGGTGATCGTTTTGCCGTTCGGGGCGGTGTACCCCTTCGACTCGCCGACCTTGAGGCCGATAATCGCGGTGCCGAGCGGGCTGCCCTCGCTGTACACGTCGATGTCGGTGCCGTCGGCCATCTCGCGGTTGCCGATCAGGAAGACGGA
>Ga0247735_1001163_pt1 | contig 10366 bp, 12 predicted proteins | sample UWRJL178409R2_FD_180934 | JGI IMG/M metagenome (GOLD analysis project Ga0247735, IMG submission 180934) | Plant litter microbial communities from Arlington Agricultural Research Station in Wisconsin, United States - UWRJ-L178-409R-2 | ecosystem: Environmental > Terrestrial > Plant litter >...
AAGGAAAATCTTACTCACGCAAGTCCGTCAGTACTGAAAGGAAAGAAGGCGCAGATCACGTTAGAAGTTGCGAAGCAACACACCACGAGGGAACTCACATATTGTGGACAAAGTCTCCGAACAGATTAAGGTACGCAGACAATTTTGATGGCCCATTCGTGGATTGCGGGACTTCAGTTTGGTGTTCTATTGAGGGGGTATCTTTTTCAATACTATCGGACTTCGAAGTTCTGCTACGAAGTCCGTTTTGCGATTTAGACGCATCTACTCCCGAAGCCGTCGCTCCGGGCTCGATAACGGAGTGGGAATGGGAGTGAGAGTGGCCAGCGCCGCTCTCGTCGTCTCCACTTAGGACGCGAAGTGTCTTTTCCATAAAGAAGAATGCAGCAAAACCTAAAAAGATCCCTAGGCTAGACGTGTTAAGGAAAAAATGAGGTTATCAATGACACATTTTCTTGATACATTGTCAAAGGTGAGGTCAGAGTGGACTTACCCAACTAGGATATTTCTCTTTTCTTCTACCATCACGAAATGTACTCCAGAACCTTGGTGCTCGCCCATGAAGGAGTGCGGGACGAGGTGGAGGAATACATCTGAGAGAAGCCCGCCAGTCTGTAAATGGATAATGATAACTGTGATTAAAATACGACCGGCAACCGGTACGTGACACGTACAGCAAAAGCAGTCATAGTATTGAGAGTGTTGGCGTTAATTTCAGCTGGGATAAATGCAAGGATAAAGTTGGGAACACTGGACATATATCAGAATTGTATTCTTTTCAGGAACCACACAAAGATAACGCACGAGCTAATGTAGAACGTCCCAAGGATAGAGTTCCACGCAGGACCGAATGGAAAGAGCCAGCTGAAGATTTGACGCATAATCGGCGACTCTCCAGCCTCCAACGTCTCCTTCAGCAGCCCAAGCTTCCATATTGGCGTACAAGTTTGGTGAACTTCTTCTTGCTACAAAGGTACCAGACGCGCGCGGTAAGATCTCGGTGTTGTCCGCACAGCACATAGAAAGCCATCAGTTCATAAGAACTCACGGAAATTGAAAGCGTCAAGATGTCCTCCATCAAGCCCGGAGTTTCCGACGTGTTCACACCAGCTTTAGCACCACCAGCATTGAGTGATAGGAGTGATAAAAGAGTGACGAGAGCGAGCAGAAGGCGGAGACGCGATGCCATGACGGTGTGGGTACAAGGGAAGGTGGTGTAAACAACCCCAGGTTAGGAAATCGGCTATTCAACGGCCCGGCGTTGTGGCACAAACGAAGCAGCCAACTCGAAACGCACCTTATTCCTTTTCCCCACCCAGAGCTCGGGATGTACCCCACAAATCAAGAAAAGGCTATAGTAAACGACGCGGAGAGGGTCATGATTGACACTATGGCCAGATACGATCCCTCTCATGATAAGTATCATGGTGCGTGTTCGATGAACCTGCACCCCGACAGAACTGTCTAATTTTCATGATCCGCGAAAATGTGTGCTTGCTATTCAGTTCAACGCGTCAGAAAGACAGCGCTCTCACTGGCGCGCAATATATCCCCAACCCCAGATCTTTTGATCGTTGAATTAGGTGCACCGCCCTTTCCTAGCTTCTCTGGAGGTTGAATCCCGCCGACAAAGAATCTTGGCTGACTTAAATTTTATTTAACCGGAAATTCTGACAGCCGCACTGCTTCACGATGTTCTCGACAAGAAATATGTCTCTGCCGAAGAGGCGACAGACCCCTATGCTTTTTTTCTGCCGCTTTTCAGAACCTGGGCAGCGCACGGCATCGACCTTGTGTCTGATGGACGGGGACACACTATCGCTCGAATTATCGACAACGTGTCCTGGAGCACAGAGAAAAAACTCAGGGAGACCGGCCAGTGGACAACTTGGCACGACACCTGTATAGAACTTCACTGCGTTCAAGACGCAGACAGGCTCGACGCGATAGGCGCTTTTGGTGAGAATCTAAACTTTCCGTCGCAGGCTCAAACTGTGGCGGCGTTAGATTGTGTTTTGACACCACCTTATTTCTTAATCTCTATTCCTAAACGCAATACCAAATTCCCGGTATTCAGGAGTCTTGCGCTGCGCTTCTTATAGCACTGTAACGAATCGGTGAGTCTGTCATGCGCGTACCTCGACGTGAAAAAATCTGATGTCCGCTGGATAACTGCTTTGGTCGATACTCCGGGATTCAGGCCCCTCCACACGCCTGCCGACGACTCCGAGCACGAGTACACTGCCATCCAACACTTCCACGATAAGTTACTGAAGATTCGCGACCGACTAAAGACCGAACATGGAAGAAAGATAGGAGACAAGCGCCATAACGTCGTGAGTAGCCTTACAGTTGAACTGATCAAGTTCATTTATTAACCGAATTCCTGCTGTTTCCTCAAAAATCTAACTGTCTGATATCGATCTCCATGATCTATACGGCGGTCGGGTACCTCAGCTGATTGACTTCTTGAGTTCCGTCGAGGAAGAATACGATGGAAGACTTTGATTATTCGCGACGAAGCGGCTGGCACCCAATAAGTCTACAGTTAGACCCAAGACAGCGACGGAAGGTCTAAAGAGATCTGCGACAGTCCCTAAGCTCCCAAGTGCTGTTAGTAGTTCTACCCAGGCTGTCTCTGCAATTTTACTATCTCGGATGAACGAACATTACACCAACGATATGCAAGTTCAGGAGTATTATTCTGCTCTCAGCGCGAAGCATCCACGATCTTTAACCTATGCTTCCATCGATCTCTTGGTCAAGATGCCCCCCCCCGGTGGGCTATAGTGAGTTGTTCCCGGGACAAGAAGTATCTATGCACACGAAATCCATAATTAGGTGCCAATTTCCTAAGGGGTTTATTCATGAATGTTTATTAGTCCAGGTACCAATATCAATCCCCACGGAAACAATTTCTCCTCTTAATGGATCTCTGTTCGAAGCAAGCCAGGGTGGCAGAAAATTTAAGCTAAAGATCTTGCCTGTCAATGAGCGGCCGTTGTTGAACCCTTCGCATCGACGATACGACCCCAAAAATCGGGAATCCCAGCGGTCCGAGACAAGGTCGAAAGGAAATCCTAGAAACCTCATGGCCGTGACAAAAGTGTAAACGAGGCATTGCTTTCGCATCAGATAAATTATCTCGAAAGAAACATTCATGCCGGTACCGTTAAACACTTGTGGTTTGATTATGAGGTCACCAGGGCTAAGTACCCGACAGAGCAAAACTCAGTCGAAGTCCGACATGTCAATATTGTAGAAGAAGTGCTGCAAAAAAAAACTGAGGATTAGGGACCAATGAGAATCTTCGGCACACATGACACAAACTTTGTATAGGCTCATGACCTTAACGACCCAGGCTTCAAGGTGGTAAATCTTTTTATTCCCGTTCCGCATACGGACCTCCTAAAAATGTCGAAATCTGTCAGGTCTATGAGGTCAAGCGATGGAAGCGGCCGATACTCACGTAGAATGCTGCCCAGTGCATGATGTCTGACTTCAAAGATTCATCCACTTTCTCCACCACGCGATCGGCGACGGTCTAGACGAGAATAGCGCAAGGATAGCTCAGGGAGGCTGTCAATGGGAGCGATTGGGAGGGGTTACATTACCTTCAAGATGACGGTTGGGGGTATGCAGTGGCTAAGGAGCTCATACAATTTGGATCTGACCTCCATCACGCGTCCCGGCGACTGCTCAGTGATGATGAGGTCTGCCACTTTCTGGCAGTAGACCTCCCAATCCGGTTTGGCGATACTCAATGGACCTGTTAAATCTGGTCTGATGTACGACGTAAGAGGTGTAGCTTTGAATGCAAAGATAAATCTGACTTACGACTGCATCTTCAAAGCTTCGAGGACAAGAATGGCCTTTCTTAGATTCCCACCAGAATCTTCCACGATCTTGTTACCCGCCTCTGTTGGTAGATCGAAACCCGCCTTCTTAGAGACAGACTGCAATACAGCTAACATCTGTTGATATTGAGACACTTTGAGTCAAATAGAGTACAGAGGTGTGTGAAATGTCAAAATACCTCGTCCTCCGATGGGGCGGCGACACGCATGAGAAGACAACGACTCTTTATGGGGGCAATGAGGCGGCTCGTGCTGTTTGCACAGAGGATTATGCGCATGTTTGACATATATTTCTCCATGGTTCTACGAAGAGCGGCTTGAGCATCCCGAGATAGGGAGTCAGCTTCGTTGATGACGACCACTATCGTTATGCCACATGCCGTCAGAACAGAAATGGGGGACGCCACTCGAAACACCGCTCACCCTTAAATCGCTGTTTGGCGCTAAGATCGACCTGCTGAGTTTGGGCGATTTCCTTCAGTAGTTCTTGGATAACTACTCTGTCGTAGTTTCCTGCATCGCTGGCAAAATTTTCAGCCATAGTTGTAACTGAAATGGTATAATAACGGACCTTGGTGTAATCTCGATGTGGTAGTTGCTTTGGACGATGTTGATCTCCAACTTCCGCTTTGACGGCGACAGGAATATCCTTTGGTCGATTTTGAGCTAAGACGTAGTCAAAAAATAGTCATGAGTAGTCTTACGGCGTCTACCTTTTCTACCCCGGGTCCAAACAGCTGGCGCAAAGTGCAACTTATCCGTGTCTTCTTGCCAGCACCTGATGGGCCATAGAAAAGCATGTGTGGAAAATCGCCAGATGCAGCCTAAAAAAGATGAGATTTGTTCGAGCGACATGATGTGATACGCACAAGCGATACAAGGCGCTCTGACAGACCCTTGTGATAGTGCAAGGCATCCAAAGTGCGCGGTCGGTACTATAGTTTCATTAGCAGTTACGTTGCCTTGATGAAGCTTGACCAGTACCTGATCCACCCATAGAGACATTTCTCACTCTGTGTATACTTTGAGATTGTGTGAGGGACGTTGCAGTTTGTGGCCAAGTTGAACACGCACATCGCAGAACTTAGCGTGATCTTCAAACGCGTTACGTCACGCGTATTATTGAGTCACGCCAGCCACGCGACGAACCTTTCGGGAAAGACTCAGTCCCATTTCTATCGAGAAATTTTTTCAGATGAGATCTGAGCTCCTTGTGCTAAAATTGGATGTCTGCTACTAATAGTACCACACATGACGAGGATGTACTTTCCTACAAAGCCCACTCGTAGTCGAGTCGTTCTGGACGAATATTCACTTGCAACATAGACATCTCCAGAAATTTACTTTGCATGCCGTTACTTAAGAAGCTGTGACGCCTTTGATGCCCAAATCCTCTGCGATGATGACGGCTGCCTTCTCTCCGATGGCGATGGCTGTATTGTACGTGTTGGCACCGACATTTCCTGGTGTAATGCTGCAATCTTAATGATAAAAATATTCAGTAAACATTTCAGAAGACCCAGTGTCTTTTATCTTACCTGCGACCTTTAGACCTTGTGTACCATATACATTCAATCTATCGTCGACAACACCTCCTACATCTCTAGGCTTCATCGCACAAGTGCCAAGCTATCGACTTCTGTCAGCCCGTCTTCCCTCGAAGGTCATGAATAAAAGAAAGAGTTACCGAGTGCCAGGACGTTTCGACTATTGGTCCAGCTTGCATTAGAACGTTGGTGACGGAATAAAATAACATGGACTCACCAGTCTCGCGGTGGAACTTGTCTATGGCTGCATCATCATCCTTGGTGTAGACGATATCCGGAGTGTTTATATCAACCGATCCAGACGCCTTTGGAGTTGCAGAGCTACCTGAGGGGAAATCGGGGTGCGCAATCACCAATTCACCTCTATAGTATTTCATTCTGCGCGCAAATTCTCGAGATTTTTTATAAGCCCATCTCAAGATCACAAGATCGGCGGAGCTGGGGGGGTATTTTTACCATCGTGTACATCAGACTTAGCATCATGCAAATGACTTACTCGTCAAGGTAACCTGGATGGAAATCCAACTTACCGTATGGGTCGAGCCCAGCGGTGATATGAACAGTACCAGTGGAGGCTGGGTATCCCTGCAGCCTGGTTTCAGTGACAGCAAGAAGGAGAGGGTAAACACGCACCGAGAAATACGCGACAGAGAAATATTTTCCGCGTGGAACCGCTGGGTTTTGACCAGCATATCTATTCGCAAAGTGTGAGTACCTGTTGAGTATAAAACTGGGCAGAAAGCTATGTGCGTACGCGTTCAGTGTTAAGAAAAGCATCACAGGCTTGTCAGGTGCATTTGCGAAGTAAGATTCCCATCTGTTATCGAACTCAGGAGACATAGTCCGCAGCTCGTCTTTACTTGGTCTCATTTTTATTCCGGCGTCGACACCACTGATAGACGTTGAGGGTGGGAATTTAAAGAAGAGTCACAGGAGTACGCACTTTTGGGCCATTAAACCACTGCCTTCCTTCAGCCACTGCTGGGCAATCGCTGTGAACAACATAAGCAAGAAATATGAAGTAGATATGAATATCCTCTGACGTTCTACTTCCTCCTTCGTTCCTCTGAAGACAAAATCCATCGTCTCCGAATCCTCGCTGCCGACATAAGGAGGGAAAATAACGTTGTGATCTGCTCTATTAGTCAATATTCTCCGTTACCTTGCGAACCCCAGGAAACGCACCCATATAATTTTCGCCGACTCCCGGAAGGTCGACGATCTGAGAGATGCCATTCTTCTCAAGGATGTATTTCGCTCCAATACCCGATCTCTCTAATATGGAGGGCGATCCGAAGGCGCCGGCGGCGACAACGACAAGACGAGTAGCCCGTACAATCTTCAACTCAGTGACGCCCTGATTTCTGCCCACAATATCACTGACATATTCTACACCAACGGCTCGATTTCCTCTGAGGAGAAGTAGTCAGATCCATCAATTGTTGAGAGTATCAGTATATACTCAAAAATGACCCGTACGACTCGACTTCGATCCAGTACCTTCAAGTTTGCGCTATCCTCCTTGTTGTAAATGTAATGGTGGGCTGTATCTGAACGTCTGCCAGATTCTGCATCGATATACCTTCAAAAATATATTAGAAAGCGCTCAGGATATCTATTCCGCGGCAGATAATACCTAGCCCATCGCTGGAAGTTTTGCGAGAAGCTATCAGTCAAATTAAAATTTCGAGAGCGACAAGGAGAATAATTTACCCCATATTTTTCGCAATACGAAAACGCATTCGTATCTTCCGTCAATGTGCGGTCTTTGTCGTAAGCAGCAGCGACTTCGAGGAAATTCTCGGCTATGTTCACATTTTCACGGGAGAAGGACACTTTAATGGGGCCAGATGTTCCGTGGGTTGCATTTACTGCTTCTGCTTGATAGTTCTCAGCCTGTGTGAGGATAAAGGGTTGAGTTGTTTTTTTTATTTAAAAAAATGACATCAGTAGAATAATAAGCACTTTTTTCAAGAGCGGGATTAAGCTTTCTGAGCCCCACCCCTTGTTCTTGAAAATATTCTCCCAGTCATCGTAGTCAGAAGCTGCGGCTCGGGTGTATACAACAACTGTATAACCATCTGTGAGTATATGTTTATGAAGAGAAACCCATTGACTCACAATTCACAGTCGATCCACCACCGACCGCACGACCGCACGGTACAGTAGGTGACCGACCCAGCAATGCTTTACTGGGTTTGCCTTGATGGAAAGTAAAGGTCTCCTTGGAGAGCATCAGGTTGCTGAGATACCGAGCCGGCTGTATGTGGTCCTGCAACTCGCGAGTATGCGGACCGGCATCCAGAATCTGTATTTTTTTAAAAAAATTTGTTTGAATAATGAGGGATTGATCACACTAACCAGGATCTTCAACGATGGGTCGGCCTCGGCCAGTCGGCCAGCGGTAACACAAGCGGAGGCACCACCTGCGAAGAAGGGGATGTGACAGTGAGACAAGACACAAGTGCAACACATCAATAGGAAAGTAACGAACCTCCTGCAAATATAATATCGTAAGTGTCCATGATGGAGATGAAAGACGCAGTGTGGGGTAGGCTATTCATTATATAGTGGGAGAAGATTTATAATAAGGCAAGGCGTGTCCGATTATGGCGTATCGGGGGTTATCATAATCTATGTACGTTGATGGACGTAGAGAATGGATGCCGAGTCTTCCATTTAGAACGGCTAGTGGCTGCCCCATCGAGTTTTCAGACGCAACTGTGTCGACGACGACAGCAAAGGTGTGGCAACCTGCATCTAGAAGCAGAAGCAGTCCTTGAATGCAACACTTCACAGAGGCGGCGGTAGGTCTAATAAGAAGACGTAGACTCACTGAATAGAAAAATCTCATTCATTTAGAGGCCTCGGAAAAGGCGCACGATTTGTTGACTGCACCTCCGGAGTGACTCAGAACGATGGTCTCACTGCTCTTCCCAGGACACTGAATTGATCCGACTCTTTGGGCTTACACGCGCAATTCTTGGTCCAATCTAATGAAGAGCTGACTCACGGATGGATGCCATCTGTGACCGTTAGAATTCGCGACTCGTGGTACCTCCCTATTTGTCATCCAAGGAAGAAGATCTTATCGGATCAGGTGAGGCCCATATGAAAGAATGGGGCGAATGTTTATGGATGCGTGAAGGCTAAAAGGAGGGCAGTTCGACTCGAGCATAGCACGACGTACTATATCAGTTAACACAACCGTCTTTGAGAGTTGAAGCTTGAAGATCGAAAAGCTAAACGCCCGTGATCGATCGGCGGGCAGATAGCTCCAGTAGGCAATAATATACCAACACTGCCAGATCAAGTAGTAAACGCGCGGCATTCATGAGCTCGCGAGCCCCGTCGAAGAAATCAAGAAAGATATCCCAGACACCCCTGTCACCTTCTCAGGATGCGATCACGCATCTCTGGAAAAAGTGAAGGTCACTGCAAAGAATTTCCTCTTTCTTGTCGACCGCCTCGACATCCTCGTTTGCAACGCTGGCACCATAGAGACACCACCAGGCATCACGACTGATTGTTATGAAACCATCTCGGTCACGCTCTGCTCATCCAGAAGCTCCTACCGACCTTGCTCAAAATTGTCGACACCAATGCAGATCTACTACCGTCATCCCGACCTCCCTCGGATTTATTAGCAACCTCAAAGGTGACATCGCGTACAAGACTATAAAGACCGTTTAAGGTGGTATCTTTGTCCTGTGGGTCCGATACAGCCGGAGTAAGCTTGGTATGCACGGGAGCTCCGCCGGCGGTATCCCAACATGCCCTCCATCGCCATTCACGCTGGAGTGAAGACGGACCTCATGAGCAGCCTTAGCCTCGCTCGCAAGTTGATGGTCTATACGGTCAATGCTGGCGAAGTCATGAAGTCGGAGGAAGGCTGCTGGAACCCATTATGGGGTACGACAAGCGAGAAGGCCATGGATGATTGATGGAGTATAGAAATAATTTACTCAGCGTATACTCTGACCTTAGCTCATGTGGGACATAGCTCCGAATGTTGAAACGAAAAGGTCTGAGACATGGAACGAATTAAGTATGCATCTACAATATTGCCTAGAGTAATGAGTATACGTGATGATCAGTCAGCTCAAGTCGATACATCATATCCAGATACTGGAACAGAGGTAGGCTCCACCGCTTCTTGCTTGATTTCTGGCGCTGGAGGAAGGGCTGTTGCTTTCCAGCCAGTCCTAAACGAAGCCACCGCCGCGATCATCCCAAATACACCAACCCAGAGCTATGGAGTTCATGAGTATCGTGGTACCGCAAATATTATGAACCAAACTCACATCGTTCTTGAACAAACCTTTTTCTAGGGACCTGTGAAACACAAATAAGGGCTGGTTATAGCGTTCGATTCTCGATGACATACCAATGAACGGTCAAAGGCAAGTAACCAACATTCACAATAACTTCAGACCAGAAGGCATCCCAGCGCTGCTCCATCTCTAACTTTTCTTCCTTCGTGAGACCAGTGCCCTTGGATTTGCGAATTGAATTGTGACGCTGCTTTAGCAACTTCCTATCTTCATAAAGGTGGCCGAAGTGGAGGAAAACATAAGCGGCCCAGAAGCGACAAGACCATAAGGCCAACGTGTTCGGGTCGAGAGAGACCCTCTTCCTCTTTGGCGAAAACAGCGACAACGGAGAAGTAATTGTGGTGGGTATGATTCCGTGCGATCCCAGGTAGTATAGATGCTCGAGGGGGTAGTAGGCCAGCATCGCCCACCCTTGCAGGCGCTCGATGGTCAACAAGTTCCGAGTTGCAGGGGGATTTCGTTCCAGCGAGATGAGCCACTGGAATATCGGAAGCAGACCTGGGCAGACTGTCAGTAGCTCATCAATAAACCGAGAAGCTGGTTCTGACCCCATATCCGCCACGCTGTCCGCGAATCACTCAGCAAACTGTCCAGTTTAGAAAGCATGCCAGCAGATCGACTCGCTGGT
>Ga0247735_1001164_pt1 | contig 10366 bp, 10 predicted proteins | sample UWRJL178409R2_FD_180934 | JGI IMG/M metagenome (GOLD analysis project Ga0247735, IMG submission 180934) | Plant litter microbial communities from Arlington Agricultural Research Station in Wisconsin, United States - UWRJ-L178-409R-2 | ecosystem: Environmental > Terrestrial > Plant litter >...
GATGTGAGTCCACAAACTAGAGGTTGAAGAGGAAGTTGGACACATACATGTCATGGTGATCTCTGCATATGCATCTGCATTCTCAGTTAACATATGACCGCCCCCGATATCCCAGTTACGGCCTTCAACTCGGTGCCAGCTCGAGCTGGGTATATAGCTGATGCGTTCGTCCTGATCATCGACGGTGATGTTCGACAAGGCAGTAGCTGTCCGCAGAACGCAGAGGACCAGGAGAGACAAATCAATGAGCATGAATCAAACCCATTTGCACAAAAGCACAGAAAGTTGGATATATATAAAATGCTCGAACAGCCTTTGAACTCTAAATAGGCATCTGTCTGATCTATATGAGCTTATGACTGGACAGAACTGACATCTAGGCATACCATGGCATGGGAACTTGAGTGTTCGTTCTGGACCTTCCTTCTGTAAGTATTTAGATCGGTCAAGTTACGCAAAATGGTTGAGGAGAAGTGATCTCTGTAAGTCACGCCCTCATATGAATATCTCGACTCTAGGGCAGGCGCCCACGCACACAGCGGTACTCGGACAACTTGTACTTGCTCTACAGCTGCTGTCAACACTGCCCACTATTCGAACCAAATACAAAAGGCTCTGCTGTCTTGTGATAACTTTAAATTCTTTGAGCACCGTGAAGATTCATGATCAGCGGTTGCATGGAAGATGCTCTGAAGCCCCTAATCCCTAGTATGCTGAACCTGCTGTCTATTCCAAGCTCATTAGCTCCGAGTCGGACTATCGAACGTGTCTCTCGCTCAGAGGTACACTGCTTGAACTCGATCAACTAAATTTACTAGGTTGACTGCTTAGTACAGATTGAATCTAGCTATTGATATGATGGTATAAACTGTTGGATCTGCATTGCCCTTCGTGTATGTTGGCAGGGGCGCGACAGACATAACGCACATCGAGAGACCAGCTAATTGGTCGACCCTCCCGAGGTGAATGTATGACGAAGAACACGGGCTGTTCAGTTGGACATTGAAAAGGTGTACAGCACATCACATGCGTCATATTCCACCTCCTAGTACCCTGTTGGGCCACCGCTGACTTTTCGTTGTAAACATCAGGCTCTCAATCAATAATTTACTGAGCACGGTGCAGGTTCTTCGGCACATTATGACACCCGTCTGCCGATATATGAACCTTCTTCTTATCTCCGCAGGCCCACGCGGAATTTGCATAGTTCTTGTTTCTAAGGCTCCGTGACAATCCGCGGATCCTTTGTCAACTGGTTTCCTCGTGTGTGATTTAGACGCCCAGCGGCTCCACTTCGACGGTGCCCATATCGGATGTTTGCTGGCGCCTGGTAATGCTACAAACGGCAAAAACTTGCTAAAGAAGCACCCAGGGGTCAGGAATTCGAGATCACGGTCAGCAATCCCATCCTAAGGTGACTAAAACGATTCAGTTAAATGCTTTATGACAATGGATCACGGACGGTACGATATGAGGACGGCAACACAATCCTCAGAGGAGGCTTTATTCGAATGTCTTTTGACGAACCCCTGGTAATCGGAGAGATCGAATTCGATAAACTTTGAAATCGAGTAATCATATATCTGGAGGTGCACCCCTTTTGCTATCTTCTGGAAAGAATGACCAGGATGATCAGGGAGACCCAGTTCCTTGACACAGGATAGTGCGTGTTTTCGACACTCCTATATATAACACGGCGGAACCCAGGCTTATAGCAGTATAACAGACGGAACTGTGTAGGTTGAAGGTGCAGCAATGTGAGTTGCATGCGTCCAACTGGAGCTTTTCGCACGATGAAAGTACATTTTGAGAGGAACACCATTGACTCCGATTAATGGCGGACCAAAGGAGCTTTCATCATGGTCTAGTTCCCCCATGAAAACCCCAAGCTCGAGAAATTCGCACTGTTTCGATAATAAGCGACTCCAGATGTTGGCAGAGTCTTTGGTCGCGAGCAACCCTGCCCAGACAGTGGATCCGTCATGAACCTTGCATGGATACTTGAGCGCTATTTTCATATCGGTGTCATTTGGGTCCAAGTGCCTTTGAAAAGCAGCACGAGTCAGTAAGATAGCTTCCTAGGTGGTGAAGGCCGTTTTGAATCAGTTCCCCTCGAAGGATTCCACACTCATTTACCTCGTATGACTTTGCAAATGGAACTAATTGCGAATCCACCGGTTTACCGCTTGAATCAAACAGCCTCAATAGCATCCCGTTTGAAGAATTGACGACATCATTGGCCAAAGGTCGACCGCCTTTGTTACTCGTGGTCACTGTGGGCGCTTGTCTTGACAAATGACCACGTCGTGGATATCGTTTCATCCCTTCCATCTTCGTTCATAGTTGCATATATATCACTTCAAAGATCAAGCGCTTCTAGGTGTCTCTGGAGGTTATAATCGGGGGTAGGTATGAGATTGGCGGGCAACCTATTTCTGCCTCCAATCAGAAGCGTTCTCACGCCAAACTCATGCCAACTCCCAAATTTGCACCATTCCAGACCATTCCTCGTTCTTGCACGCAGCTCACGCCAAAACGAATCCCTTCGCTGTGGACAGCCAGGAACCACAATTCTGGACATTATAAACCCCCTCTTCTCTCTTGCTCTGGTCCTAACCTCTGCGTACTCACCTGCTTCGTTGTCCTTCAACCTTCATCAGATCTGAAACGACCTCCATCGCCTTTCTCATGTGTCACCCAGGCACCTCGCCATTGAAGCAGGCATCGGTAATTCCCAAAAAAGGAGTTAGGCGGCGCTTTGGCTTTCCGTTTTTTTTTTGTTGTCATCCTGGCACAATGGAACAACACAAAGCACCACACTCCATAAAGAGAAGTTCGAGTTCCAAGTGGCACGAAAAGCGCACGACGCATAGCCACATAAAAAGTCAGCGAAGACCTTCTCTAAAAGGCCACTGGCACATTTCCTCCCAACACGCTACATCCATCTCAATCAACGAACCTTAATGGCCATCATACGGCAACTTCTGGACACCAATTCACCACTCTTCCAAGCCAGCACTGAAATTTCCGAGACTCAACGACAAGTTCCGCTCCCGCCAGGGGACATCTCCGAATGTGAACTTAGGGTTCCAGATCCAACACTCTCAATCATCCATCTTGTTCCTCCCGAAGTTTGGGCTCAAATCTTCATTTACAGCTACCTGGACATATTTCGCATCTCCTGGGTATGTGGTACATGGAGGCGGATAGTTCTCTCGCTACCTGCACTCTGGGATATGGTCTCTCTCGATGTTAACGAATCTGAAACTTCCACTGCGGCTGGACAGGGGATTGCACATACTTGGATAAAGCGCTCTGGGGATCGGTTCATCTCAGTAGTGCTCCACCATGATCGTCCGGTGTTGAGTGCTGATATTACTCGCGTGAAGGCCTTCCTAGGAGCATTGCCTGATAAAGAGCGGTGGAGGAATGTCTCTCTACGACCTCAGATGCTTGCATTGCTTTTCGACAGCAACGAGCAAGGGCAGGGCAGTTCCTGGGGCGCCCTGGAGGAGCTGGCGATCTATGACGTTCTCGAGGCCAAAGCCCAGTCAACCTATGCTAGAACGCCACAATTCCTCGGCTCAGTCTCCCTGCGACACCTAACATCTCTTCGACGCCTCACGCTATCCAACCTCTCCGCCCATTTCTTCACCCCTTCCCTTCTTCCATACGCCCAGCTGATATACCTACACTTAAACATCACCGGCGAGCTCACTGAACATCTACTCATCCTCGGACACTGCACGGCTCTCGAGAATTGCATCATCTCTCATTCCAGACCACTTCCAGGCTCCTTCCTAGGGAATTTGAACGCCCAAAGCTCACAAGCACTGTTCATCCGCACTATCGTACTCCCCCGCCTCCGCCGACTCGTCTTAAACGGTGATGGGAGTCAGAGCCTCTCCTTATTCCTCAGGAAATTCACACTCCCCTCGCTTAAAGCGCTTAGCATCATTGAACGAGGACAGACGAGAGGCAGGAGGGCATACCCATGCCCGTGCTACGACCTTATAGGCATGCTGGATAGATCGGAGTGCAGTTTACGCACGCTTGAGATGCATAACTCGTCTACTTCCAACGACGGCGAACTTGTCTCTTTATTCGAGAAGCTTGCACACCTCACAGTCCTCCGCATCTCAGCTATTGGGGTGCAGCCAATCCTGAATGATAACATCATGCGACGTCTTATCTCCAAGACATCATGCGTCAGCACACTCCTCCCGCGACTTACGACGCTCGAAGTGAGGTGCCGATGGGATCAGGAGATACTCACTCGAGGGAGTTTGAAGGATTTCTTCAATGCACGTGGCACAGACTTGCATACACTTCCCACCTTCATTGTTCCATTGAGGAATGTAATGATCACCGGTTCAGAGCCTCATCCCCTCGTAATTTCGCCGCTTTTGGCAGAAATGTATACCCCCTTCACGGGTGCTTTGGAGGATTATGAGCTTGAATTATGCGCCCTAGGGCTGATGAGGTGGCCATAACCATCATATTTTTTATTTATAGTCATTTATGTATAGCGTCTGAGATTGACAATAACTGAAAAGAAGGAGAAATATGTAGAGTACCTAAATGAAACCTTGGATCATACTTTGAAACCCGCGAATCAGAATAATGCGAACACCCCTGCCTCTCCTTCCGGGGCTACGCAGTACTCGTAAGTTCCCAGACTCAAAAGGGGCGGGGCCCTAATTGGGAAATAAGATTTCCTTCGCAGCTGCTGTCCACTGGTCAATCAGAAATATTCTTTGAAGAACTTGTGATACGATGATGGAGTTTCCGAAAAGTTTAACATGAGCATACCTGGGTGCGGCGAGGATTTGCAATGGTTTGTGCTCAAAAGTCTTTGATCACATGACCACCCAAATCTTTAGGAGTTCACCTTGACACATCAGTGGCTATGAGATAAAAGTAAACTCTTCATTTGTATTGCCTAGGGATTCAGCTATTCATGATATAAACAACACTATTCAGCTGACCTTCGACCTTATGTAGACATGAATCGCATTACCTTTCACTCAATTTTGAGTAGGCGATTTGATGGCGGATAGAAATATAAACGATTCTTTTATCCTAGAGCCACTGCCAAGGTCGCCGTTTGCCACCCAAGCCACTGCGGGTGAACACACCCTTGGCAGTGGCTCTGGGGTATAAAGGCCCTTTATACAAATTTACGCGAGCATGATGCCTATTTAATATAGAAAGCAACCTTAGGACATTGTCAGCTACTTGGAATACAAAGCGACCCACCTATGTACCCAAATATTTGACGTATGCGGCTACCTCAAAAATTCAAATATAAACAGCATTTATATCTACAAGCTACAGACGTGTGAGTCTTGCTCGAGACTGCTTCATCACATCCCGTACACATGTCCGACTCAACTAGAACACGACGGCTTCGGCGCAAGAGACACATGCGGCCAGTTGTCGCTATACGCAAACGCCATCCAGGCTGCTCAGCACCGTAATAGGGTCTTTGGAATCTATATCTGGAGGTCCCAGTGCCACCTCCTCTGCCACTCGCGCAGCGGAACCATTGTAACTCGCAGATTCGACTATACCAGCACTGTGCACCTCCAAGAGTTCCTTTGGAGGTTCTCGCATGCCACCCCCGAAGAACGGGGTCACGACACTTTATCTCTATCCAACTGGCCGTGGGATGCGTGGTTATCTTGCATTCGACTGTCAGTCGAGAGAAAAGGTCTTTCTCAAAGACGCGTGGAGGATCAGAGCGTGCGGCCAGGAGGGTGTGGTATACGCAAAGCTGCGTGAATGTCAAGTCGAGCACATCTCCCCAGTCGTTGCACATGGCGATGTGCCAGGGAAATGGCAGTCGTGCGGGAGGGATGCGAAGCTGTACGCCCCCGGCTCTACGTTCTGCGAGCACATTCATTATCGGATTTTACTCAAGATTGTAGGCAAGCCATTGTCCTCATTTAGCTCAACCCATGAACTCGTCACCGCCATCTGTGCTCTTGAATCGCTGATATGTGACTTGGTCGATGCACTCGCGAGGGATACCCGTGACTGTTCGGAATCATGGCTGAAAGATCATAAATGGATTATTGGGCGTCTGAGATCTGCTTTGGCGGATGAAGAGTGGATGAAGACGAGGGACGATGGATCCCGGGTGCGTGAGCTTGAGCTTTCTGTTGAACCTGTTCCTCGGTCTGCTTGGAGGAAACGCAAGGCGTCGATTGAAGACTACTGGGTGGAGCTGGAGGGTGATCGAACGGAGAGGGAGGAGAGGGAAGTTGGAGGGCTGTGATGATGGTGAGGTCGCGATGCAGGAGGCCCAGGATGAGTGCAAGTTCGAAATGAATTTGGCGGAGTACGACTTGTCGTCTGGATGAGGTTCGGATTAGATACTTGGGTACTCAAAGTAATCAACTTTCCAACATCGAAAATTTGAATGCATTGAAGGCGGGCTGAGGCTTGGAAATCACCTCAGGTTTTAAAATTGTGCAAAATCGTGAAAGAGTGGTACAAGTACAGATATGGATAGCGTGATGTAGTAGTACAACGTGTGTAAGAAAAATGTACGATTGAAAGTAAGAAAGAATTATGTACAATACTTGAAAGAAGTATGATTCCTAGATCTAACCCTACCAATGTCCCCTCGCACTCCCCCCAGTGCGAGACTCCTTTTCCTGAGGATACCCGCTACCTCTGCCTTCACCCGCACTTCCATATGGACCTCGGTACCCCGGGGGTGCTCCTCCTTCCGCCTGGGCCTGAGCCGACGGGGCTCCGTAGAATGAGTCTGCTGGTACCATGGGTATGGCTGCGGGCATGGGCATGGGTGCGGCCCCGTCACTATCGGAAGATACGTAACTGAGCGTGTTTCCTTCGTGCGGGTCGTATAGCTGGGCGTGGGCGTGGGGCGATAGGTGTACTGGTGATGGTGCTGGTGGTGTTGGTCCTCGTCCTCGTCCTCGTCCTACTGCTGATTCATACCCCGATCCAGCTGCTGGTCCTCGTCCCGATGATCCTGGTGGCGGTACTGGGACTGGCCTTGTACCCTCATCACCCGACCCAAGTTGTGTTGCCGAGTCCGACTCGGATTCAGCTTTACCGGCAGACATGGCGGAACTTTGTCTCATCCGATTCCAGAATCCGCGATTTGAGCTGGCTGCTGTGGTGTTGATGTGTTGGACGCTCATCATCTGAGACCCAGGTGGTGGTGGGCCTGGGGCGAGCGACTGGGTCTGAGAGTAGGTCTGGAAGGGATGGCTCGATGCGGGTGCGGGTACGGGTGTGGGTGGGAGGTTCTTCAGCTGGTGGTCACCGTATGGTGATGCGTACTGCAATTCCTTGTTCCGAGTCCCTTGAGGACTGAGAGGCGGCGATGCGGGGTTAGACCCGGGGTTCGACCTCCCGCCAGCGCTACCGACGGACGGAACGGGTTTACGCTGGAGGTTCGATTGGCGGCGTGGCCAGGAATGTGTCGGTGCATTAGATGTGCCGTCTGGAGATTCGAGGATTATAACGGGGCGGTTGTGTTGCATCTTTTCTGGGTCGACTGTAATGGTAATATCAGGATCCAGAAAAACAATACGAGGTTCTTGATGAAGCACGTACATCCAGGAGCAACATCGAGATGTCCAGACGGATATTGACCGCGATACGCCCGTCGTGCGTAAAACCCCTCCATCCTCTGCCGATTAAAGCACCACCCGAGCATGAAGCAGCATCCGATGGAGAATAGGGTGAAGACACCCATGGGGACGAGGGCGGGGATAAAGTACTTGTCGTGCACGACTTCATGCGTGTTGGCTCTCTTCTGGATCGAGAAGGAAGGTGCTGCGCCGATATTGATATCGGACTCGGCACTGGCAGCGAGTGGGACCAAGATGCCTAGGAGAACGTAGTATATCGTAGGCATTGCTCAACGCTCGACGATAAGCAGTGCCAGCGGTGCTGGTGGCATGGAAGAAGCGGACTGACAAGGGTTGTTGTAGCAGTTCAGGAAGGGTCCTGCCAAATTGACGAACGAATCGGATGTCAATGGCGTTACGCCCCTTTTGCTATGGCTGCATGCTGCCTCGTGCCTAGAATGTTACCTGCAGGGAGGCTTCGTCCTGGGATAGGAAGGCAAAGTACGGAAAACATAGCGCCTCTCTGTGGGTATTGGTATTGCGGGCTAGATTAGTATAGTATTTGAAGAATCAAGATCTATTTGTTTTTTCGTCATGACGTCACATGCTTTCTTTCGTGATGCCGATATGTGCGCTGGCCCTAAAGCCGATTTATGCCGAGGACTGATCAAGTGCAGCATCAAACCTTTCTGCAAGCAAAAAAGTTCCTGTCACGGTACGCCCAACTGCCTTTTCTATCCAGTCACAAGCTCACGTAGCTTTCAGATATCACATAGCTGCTATGTAGAGCGCAAGGGCTGTTCAAGAACCTTGCATCTTATGTCCAACCTCCTGTGCTTTTGTAGGAATGACACTGATTCACGCTTGTCGAATTATCTCTTCTGGTTCTCTGCCTACTGCCATGTCAAACATCATGCATCACCGTCGACGATTATGACCGTGTACCCAGCTCGAGCTGGTGACGAGACCCAGGCCGTAACTTGGATATTGGGGGTGGCCATGTGTTGACTGGGTCTCCAAATGAATATGCAGACGTACGTGCCCAAACTCTCTTCAAACCTGTGGACTTACGTGCCCTAGTTTCTACCTTCTACTTTGACTATGCACTGTCGCGTACTTATAGGATGACGACTGATATAGAGACCCTGATCAAATCTGCCGACCTGCACGCGCAGTGACTGCAATTCTACAGATGTTGGGTTCTTGGTTACCTCACTCGTTGTGGCGAGCAGCAGCAACACACACCGTTCGGGTTGCTGAGACCTACCTGTACGTGCCCATTCATTATCCACGTATACACTCTCTAACTTACTCCATAAGTTCACAATCAACGCCATGGATTCATCATGGATCAGTTATCTTCCTTCTTTGCTTCTCGAACCTGAGGGAAAGGCATCAACGCGACCGTTGTCGGACGAGCGTATCAGCTACGTATCTAGCTCGAGCTGGCGCCAAGTCCAATTGACGGCCGTAACTGGGACATTGGTGCAGCCATAGCGTATGTCGACTGAGTACGTGCCCAACTTTCTCAACGTCCAACTTGTGGACTTATACGCGTCTTATCTTCCAGTTTCAGCTTCTATTTCTATCATTGTACGACGGGATCCTGATGAAAACTGCCGGTCTGCCTGACTACAATTTCCCTGAGGGTGGGTCTAGATGCAGGATGGTAGCATTCGCCATAGTTGCCTCATTCCTTGGGACGGCCAGCAAGTAGCACACCGTTCGGGTTACTCTACCTTCAAGCGAACATACTTCACAGTATGCAGTTGTTAATGCCTTCTTGTACGTGCCATCCCTCATGTTGTACTATTGTACGCTCTTTAACTTTCTCCATAGGTCCACCGTCAATGGCTCTTCTTCCTTGTCGCCGTGTGGATTCGCCGGGATGCATCTTCCATACAAGTTTGGTCTTTATGGTCTTTCATTCCGCAGTGCAAGTAAAGAATATTGCTCAGTTCTTGAACATATATCAAGCGAGGACATTAGTATCCCCACAGCTCCCTTCGTCGGAACGACCAGCAAGTAGCACACCGTTCAGGTTGGTGTACCTTCAGCTGACGACGGTCCAGGGGTATGTAGTTGTCGATTGTCATTCCTTTGCTGTACACGCTCTCTAACTGCTCATAGGTTCACTGTGGACGTATTGGCGTACAGATTTTGCATGTCGTCGCCAACTACCTCGTTGACGTCTTCCACCACGTTTTAACTCGGTCACCATCGATGCAGCATCCTCGACTATGACCATGGAAAAGACCTCTTCCACATCCCCGAGCCATAGCGTTCTACAGACGTTGGGGTTCGAGTCTGGAAACGAAAACGGTATCATCCGCCACAACTGCCCTTATAGACTACAGTAGTCTTGAGTATGAACTCGTACTCGTCCTCAAGATCGAGTGGGTATGAAACTCTGGAACGACCAGCAAGGAGTACACGTACTCATCACTACCTACATGTCGTGGAAGAAGAGGCACGGGTCACGGAGAACGAGCTTCAATGAGGTCGCAGCAGATGTTATATATGGCCGGCTCCTCAGGTTTCCCGTGGTCTCTCCTTCCCGAGTTTCATACGCACCTCTTGGCTGATGCAGACGCAGTGATGGGTCGTTAGACCAGTCAATGCCGATCCTTGACCACTAATAATTCCCATGTCCGTTGAGCAGTCGGTGTGTGTTCGTCTTTCTCGAAAACCCAGGTCTTCATCGTTAATCTCTTTTCTTTCTTTTTCGCAGCTAGATAAAACACCGCTTTGCTCTC
>Ga0247735_1001165_pt1 | contig 10359 bp, 9 predicted proteins | sample UWRJL178409R2_FD_180934 | JGI IMG/M metagenome (GOLD analysis project Ga0247735, IMG submission 180934) | Plant litter microbial communities from Arlington Agricultural Research Station in Wisconsin, United States - UWRJ-L178-409R-2 | ecosystem: Environmental > Terrestrial > Plant litter >...
ATATAAAGGGAATACAATTTTAGGTTTTTCCGGTATTACCATGCAGTGTATACAATTTACATTTCACGACCACCTGCGTCCGGTTTATATTGCCATCATGACTTTTGTATTTGTACTAAGCCTTCTGCACAGTTATATAGTGCTGTATGTTATTCCGGCAAAGGCAACAGAGCATCTTTCAGCAGTATATCCCGGTTATAAATGGGAAAAACTATTATAAATACTGTAACGTTTAGGTACGTACTGCTACTAATACCTTAAACCAACCAATTACGATTTTATGTTCAGGAAATTTATCTGGCTCGAATGGAAAGCATTCATTAGGGCATCATCATTTGCGGGCAACATGGTCATGAAGATATTTATGATTATTGCAGCTATTTATTTCAGTATTTTGTTCCTTGCAGGAGGGGTATTTGCTTATTATGGCATTAAGGAAGAATCAGGTCAGGATCCATTAGTTTTTGTAAGCCGGTTCATGATCTACTATACCTTTGCCGATTTAGTAATGCGCCTGTTTTTTCAGAAGATACCAATTATTAACATCAGGCCATTAATTACATTGCCCATAAAGCGCAGCACCATTATAAATTTTGCAATAGGCAAAACTATGGTGTCGTTTTTTAATTTTATCCATGCTTTATTTTTTATTCCGTTTTGTGTAATACTTATTAAAGAAGGGTACAACCCTGTTAATGTGCTATTATGGCTGTTAGGTATATGGGCATTAACCTATTGCAACAATTTATTAAACACGCTGCTTACTAACAAGGACAGTCTTTTTATAGGGTTTGTAGTGCTGGTAATTGTGTTAGGCGGTTTACAATACTACGGTTATTTTGATATTACTACTATAACAGGTGGCTTTTACTATGGCTTTTACAGCACTTACTATATCTTTATTATTCCCATAGCGATACTTGCATTTTTATGGGTAACAACGTTTAAATATTTTCTTAAAAACCTCTACCTGGATACCGGCCTTAAGGGCAAGCATGAAATTGCAGAAACAGAAAATTACACATGGCTTAATAAGTTTGGCACTATGGGTACTTTTCTTAAAAATGACATTAAGCTTATTCGCCGAAATAAGCGCTCTAAAACTACTGTGTTAATGAGTGTTGCTTTCCTTTTTTACGGTTTGCTTTTTTTTAGTTCGGGTATAGATATGTATCAAACCCCGGTAATGCAAATGTTTGCAGCCATTTTTGTATCGGGCGGATTTTTATTTACATTCGGGCAGTTTGTACCAAGTTGGGATAGCGCATATTATCCCTTAATGATGAGCCAAAACATACCCTACCGCGATTACATAGCCTCTAAGTGGTGGCTTGTGGTTATAGGTACGCTTATAAGTATGGTACTGTCTGTATTTTATATTTATTTTGGTTTTAGCGTCTATTTAAGTATACTGGTAGGTGCTGTTTATAACATAGGTGTAAACTCTCACCTTATATTGCTTGGTGGTGCGTTTACAAAATCACCTATAGACCTTGCCAGTAGTAAGCAGGCCTTTGGCGATAAAAAGGCCTTTAACTTTCAAACATTACTGCTTACAATACCTAAAATGCTGTTGCCTATGGGGCTTTATGCCGCAGGCTATTATTTAATAAGCCCTAATGCTGGTCTTGCATTTGTGGCAGGAGCCGGGATATTAGGATTTGCTTTTAGAAACAAAATGTTTACTATTATAGAAAAAATCTATAAAAAAGAAAAGTATAAAGCACTTAGTGCTTACAGCCAAAAAAACTAACCGCAACCACTATTACTACATATCATGATACAGGTAAACAACCTTACAAAAACATATAACGGAGTTAAAGTACTTAACATAGGCAACCTTGAGATACAAAAGGGTGAAAGCTTTGGGCTTGTGGGCAACAACGGTGCCGGCAAGACTACTTTCTTTAGCCTGCTGCTCGATCTGATAGAGCCTACCACGGGCTTTATAAAATCTAACGGTATACAGGTAAACAAAAGCGAAGGCTGGAAACCCTTTACCGCTGCCTTTCTCGACGAAACATTTCTGATAGGTTACTTAACGCCGGAGGAGTACTTTTACTTTATAGGCGAACTGCGCGGGCAGGACAAGCACGCCGTAGACGAATTGCTTAAAAAACACGAAGATTTTTTTAATGGCGAAATACTCAAAAAGAAAAAATACCTGCGGGACCTTTCTAAAGGCAACCAGAAAAAGGTAGGTATTATAGCTACACTTATAGGCAACCCGGAGGTTATTATACTCGATGAGCCTTTTGCTAACCTGGATCCTACCACACAATTCCGCCTTAAAAAGATAATTAAAGACCTGGCCGATAATAAAGATGTTACCATACTGGTATCAAGCCATGATTTAGCACATACTACAGAGGTTAGCACCCGTATTGTTGCCATGCATAAAGGCGAGGTGGTAAAAGACATACAAACATCTGCCGAAACATTAAAAGAACTCGAAGAGTTTTTTGCTGTATAAGCTGTTTTAAAAATACGTAAAAGAGAGGCACATGTTGCCTCTTTTTTGTGCAAAACAAATTTCACTATAAAGCACAAAAAACCCGGCAGTATTAAACACACAAACTGCCGGGGGGAATAAAACAAAAACTAACTTACAAAAACTTATTGTACAAGGGCATATTGAAATGATGGGTTACCCCTTTCGCCCTGTTGGCTCAGCAATGCCGTAAACCTTAATTTATAAATGTGGCCCGCAGGGTCTTTTATTATATAATACCTGTCAGAATAAAGCTGCACAGGAATAACATTACGCCAGTTGGCACCTATTATCCTTTGGTCCTGTTCTGTATCTGTTTTAAGCCTTGCATCATCTGTTACAAGATTTGCGGCAGTAAAATTGTCATAAGCAACATCGCTTGTATTTACCTGGTACACCCTTGTGCCACCCTTAGCATTGGTAATTACAAAATCTGAATAAAAGTAAGATCCTGCACCCTCAATAATATTAGTAAACGTGGTAAAATTAAGGTCCCACGTTGCTTTTTCGGGCTCTATTGTTGCCGTAGCATTATTTTGCAGGCTAAAATAAGTAAAGTTATAAGCAGGATCCTTAGCAATTGCAACCTCTGTATGAGTGGTCGCGTTAAGATCGGCATATTGTAGTTTATAGCCGTTACCATCTCTAAGTACGCGCACTTTTTTCCATCCCCTTGCCGGTCCTGTAACACTTACACCACCAGTACCCGCAGGTATAGTAGGCACACTTAAACCCATGTTAACCAGGTATACTTTATTATCAGCATCGTTAGCGCTAACTTCTGCAATGGCGGTAGCATTTAAAAAGCCGTTAGGATTATCTATATAGGCTACGTTAGCAGGGTTAAAAGTGCCAATGGCTACAAGAGCGTTTGATGTTTGTACAGCATCTATATTAGTAGTGGCAAGCTGTTTTACCGCCATGCCTATAGAACCATTTATAACTACCCTAAAGTTGTCGCCACCATAAAAACCTACATCCCAGTTTGTTCTTAATGATGTAGTATATTGTCCTGCACTTAAATCAAAATAAACCTGGTTAGGCTGGTTAGAACCACCTACCCGCGGAGAAGCAGAACCTCCGGATGAAGCGGTTTCGTTAAAGTTTAGTGTTGTAGACGTGTTGCCTGTAATTTCTATTTCCGGAACCGATATCTGGCTTATCCTGAATACAACATTTTTAACCTCTCCCTCTGTGGCATTAATAAGCTTGTTAAAGTTGAATTTTACTAACGTATCGCCTGCGGTAAAGGGTAGGGTAAAAGTGCCCCCCTCGGCAGGAGAATTAGTAGTAAAATCGGTTCCATAAGCTACATTTGTAGCAGTATAGCTTATAGTTACAAAACCATTTGTAGCCGCCGCCGGATAAAAAAGAACATTAACAGGGGTAACATCATTTGTAATATTAGCAGACTCCTGTGCAAAAGATACGCCTTTGCGGTGAGTACCGTTGCCATCATCTTCGCTGCAAGCCGTTAGTAATAGCGCTACTGTAAGAGCAAAAAGGGTAACTATTTTTTTCATGGTAATAGTTTATAAATTAATGTTGTAAACAAGTTTAACAAAGTAAGAACGGCCATAAGCAGATGCTATATCGGTACTGCCGCCACCATGGCCTGCAGTGCTTCCTTGTGCTAAAGAGCTGCGCAGGTTTGTTACATCGAGTAAGTTTCTTGCTCCCAGGGTTACATCAAAGCTGTTTTTAAAGAATGATTTGCGAACCGATGCGTTAAGCCAGCTAAATGAGCTTATGTTTGTTACTGCAAAGATTGATTTTGTACTGTCATTAGGGTCAGTTATTTGTATAACCTGTGGCTGCTTGCCATTTAGCTTGTAAAATACAGAGAACTCAGTTTTCCATTTAGGTACCGTATAATTAAGATTACCGTTTACCTGGAAAGCCCAAAGGAAAGAATCGTCAGATTTTGAAGCACCATTACTCACTTCCTGAGAAGTACTTAATAGGGCAGCTCCTGCTTTAAGCGAAAAGTTGTTATAATTAAATTCATGGCTGGTATTAAAATTCCAAACCCTGTAACTTGCTATGTTTATATATTTGTATTGTAGTGGTGAAAAGTTTATTTGCACTTCGCCTATCCTGTCGGCAACATCAAGGTAAGTAACCATAAAGCTGTTAGACATTTTTAAACCCGATGAAAAATTCGTGATTTTTTTTAGGTTAAGGTCTACAGATGTGCTGTTTTCTGGCACAAGATTAGGATTACCCCTTACGTCGTGGTTAGAGTCTACCAGATATGTGTAAAGCTCTTCAAAATTTGGTGTACGGTATGATTTGCCAAAAGACGAGCGTAACTCTATACCTTTATCAAATAAATAACGAAGTCCTACCGATGCTGCATACTGGTCATCAAATTTTGATTGTGCCGAATAACGGGCACCGGCGCGACCGGAAAAGCGGTCTGTAACCTCTATTTCTGCAGCGGTATACACGTCATAGTTATTCAGGGTAGCCCTTTTATCTGCAAACCCGCCATTTTCATCTCTAAATAGCCCCGTTTTTGCCGATGCAAACCCTTTTTCGTTTACAAGCTCATAACCCACCTGCAGGTTATATTTTTTGTTGTTTAGTATATTACTTATACTACCTGTAGAATATAAAACCTCTGTAGACTGATACGTAAGCCTTTTATTTTCTTGTTCTTCACGCTCCTCTATATAATACTTAAAATCTTCAAAATCTCGGGTTTGCTTTTGGTATGATGCAGAAATGTTATAGGCCATTTCTTTAAATAAATAGCCAGACGAGTTTAAGTGGTGGTACAGTCTTTCTGTTTTATAGCGCCTGTCGTTACCATATAAAATATCCCAAAAAGGGTAGTTGGGCGCTATAGTTACAAGAGGGTTATAGTAATCTATATTCTCATTAAAATAATCGAATTTGTAAAATACCCTTGTCCTGTTCTTTTTATAGCTAAGCATGGTATTACCCACATACTGCTCTTTAGGCAGCCAGCTGTAACCGCGTTGCCTGTTAAGGTCATCTACATTATAAAGGTAATTTTTACCAGCCCTGTCGCCTTGTAATCCTGCAAAATCATTACGATTACCTCCTACAGATATAAACCAGTTATCTGATATATTATGGGATACCTTAACTGATTGTATGTGTCGGCCTTTATCTGAAGCAGCATATTCGCTGCCCACACTTTCTTCCTGCGCCGTAACCTTGATTTCCCAGTCGTGGCTTGCAGATTTTTTAGTAATTATGTTTATAATGCCCGATACTGCATTTGCACCGTGTGTTACGCCCATAGAACCCTGTATAATTTCTATTTGCTCTACATCGTCAAGGTTTATCTGGGTAAGGTCTATATTGTTGCCCAGCCCACTATCGCTAACAAGAGGTACATTATCTACCAGTACTTTTAAGTACTGGCTATCCAGGCCAAACATAGATAGTGTAGAGCGACCTTGGCCAGTATCGTAGTTAACATTTATGTTGAGGTAAAAATTCATAAGGTCGGCCATATTATTTGCAGCCTGCCTGTCAATGTCTTTACGAGAAATTACCTGTACATTAAAAACTGATTTTTTTATAGATTGAGGTTCCGGTTGTCCTGTTACAACTACTTCATCAAGTTGTCTCGGGTTTAAAGTGTCTTTTACCGGTTGCTGTGCAAAGGCATTTAAACTAACAAATGAGACAATATATATAAAGAGTTTTGAAGTGGTTTGCATTCTTTAATAAACTTAGATTAATTCTAAATTGCAAATCTAAAGGACGTATTTTAGATATGCAAGTTATTTTTATTAATTCTAAATAAACAGTGTTTAAATTTTGGGAGTTGATGAAATTAGCTTGTCTACATATCAATTAAGTCATCCTAAGTTTTATAATTCACTTGTAAAATTGTATAACAGGCACAATATTTTTGTACGTATTTTTATAGTATACAAATCAAAACCCCACATTATGAAAAAGTGCATAACTAAAATTTTCCTAATCGCTTTGCTTGCTATTTCGGGATTAGTGATAAGCTGTAAAGACAAAGCCGAAAAAGCAGATTCTTATGGGCCAAATGAAAATTCTGAAATTGAAACCCCTACTAAAAATGATGATGCCACTAAAGATTCTGTAATTCGTGAAACTGGTCCGGGATCGGCTACGGTAGGAGATACTGCAAACAGGACTCCCCCGGCTAATAAGTAATCAGAGTGTAGGCTAAAGCTAAAAGCAAAAAACTGCCCCTTATGAGGGCAGTTTTTTTATAATTATCCTGATTGATGCATTACAGGTCGAAACCTATATTTACACCAAGTTTAGAGGCAATAAGTTTTGTAATACGTGCTTTAAGTTCGGGTATTTTTATACTCTCTATAACTTCGTTGCTAAAAGCATACATAAGTAAGGCCTTTGCTTCTTTTTTAGGAATACCGCGGCTTTGCATATAAAACATGGCACTCTCGTCGAGCTGGCCTACCGTACAACCGTGAGAGCATTTTACATCATCGGCAAAAATCTCTAACTGAGGTTTTGCGTTAATGGTAGCTTTCTCGCTTATAAGTATATTGTTGTTTTGCTGAAAAGCATCCGTTTTCTGGGCTTCCTTTTCAACATATATTTTTCCGTTAAATACTCCTGTAGCATTACCATCAAAAATACCTTTATAGTTTTGGTGGCTTTCGCAGTTAGGTGTAGCGTGGCGCACAAGGGTGTAGTGGTCTACAAGCTGTTTGTCGCCTATAAGGGTAATACCTTTAAGTGTGCTCTCTATGTGCTCGCCCTGGTGATAAAAATTAAGGTTGTTCCTTGTTATGTTACCGCCAAAAGAGAATGTGTGCACAGAAGCATTGCTTTTGCCTTTTTGGGCTATATAAGTATTATCTACCAAATTTGCCGTTTGTACATCGTTTTGTATCTTGTAGTAATCTACAATAGCACGTTCCTGCACAAAGATCTCTGTAACGCTGTTTGTAAGCACGGGGTTGCCATTAAGGCTTTGGTGCTTTTCTATAATTTGTACCTGTGCATTTTCGCCTACAATAATAAGGTTACGCGGCTGTACCATAAGGGCAGCCTCGTTACCGGTAGTAAAATACATGATCTCGATAGGCTTATCTGCAATTTTGCTCTTAGGTATATTTATGTAAGCACCTTCGTTAGCAAATGCAGTGTTTAGCGATGTAAGGCTATCATCTGTATTTGCTATTTTATTAAAATAGATATCAATAATCTCTTTATACTTAGGCTTAGTTAATGCCGAAGACATTAAACAAATATCCTGCCCATCATGTGTGGTAGAAGAAAGGAAGGAGCTAAATACACCATCTATAAATACCAGCTTAAAGGTATCTACTTCATGCAGGAAATAATTTTTAACATCAGGATAGTTTATGGCACTGTCCTGTTTAGGAAATACGCTAAAGTCGTTTTTAAGCACGGCGTTTAGCGATGTGTATTTCCATGCTTCCTCTTTTTTAGTAGGGAAGCCTTTATTTTCGAAATTCTTTAACGCTTCGGTACGAACGTTGTGCAAATCAGAGTTTACATCTATACGCTCTTCAAAAGCCATAAAAGAAGATAATAGTTTTTCTTTAAGGTCCATTTCTTATTTTTTTCATCCAGCTCCGGCAGGAGCGGCATGTTTATAGGAATGTTATATTTCCTTGTTTATAGCTCCGGAGGAGCGGCATGTATCTGTGCCGCTCCTCCGGAGCTCTTTAAATCGTGATAATCTTTTTTGCTATAGACATAGCGCTCCCCCGGAGCTCCTTTTTTTTTTAAAGCTGAACATCAACTTTAAACCTTAAACAAATATTAATTCTCCGACCTTATCCAGTCATAGCCTTTTTCTTCAAGTTCATAAGCCAGTTCTTTACCACCGCTTTTTACAATTTTACCGTTGTAAAGTACGTGTACAAAGTCTGGAACAATATAGTCAAGAAGCCTTTGGTAGTGGGTAATAACAATAACGGCGTTGTTCTCGCTGCGCAGTTTGTTTACACCATTAGCCACAATGCGAAGTGCATCAATATCAAGACCGGAATCTGTTTCATCAAGAATCGCCAGTTTAGGCTCCAGCATTGCCATCTGGAAGATCTCGTTACGTTTCTTTTCGCCACCCGAGAAACCTTCGTTAAGCGAGCGCGATAAGAATTTACGGTCTATTTCTAAAAGCTCACTTTTCTCGCGAATAAGTTTCAGCATTTCGTTAGCCGGCATTTCTTCAAGGCCATTGGCTTTACGGCTTTCGTTAATGGAGGTTCTCATGAAGTTAGTTACAGATACCCCAGGTATTTCTACCGGATACTGAAACGAAAGGAAAACGCCTTTATGTGCCCTTTCTTCGGGAGCAAACTCGCTGATGTCTTCACCTTCAAGGTAAATATTACCATCAGTTACTTCATAATTCTCGTTTCCTGCAATTACAGACGATAGTGTACTCTTACCAGACCCGTTAGGGCCCATTATGGCATGTACTTCACCGGCTTTAACCTCAAGGTTAATACCTCTTAAAATATCTTTGTCTTCTACGCGAGCGTGTAGGTTTTTTATTGATAACATTCGTTACTTATTTAAGCTAATGCTTTGTTTTATTATTTTTATATGTAGTGGCCCCTTAATGAGATAATGTTTAGAATTTCGATCGTGTTCTCATCAATAACTTCATAAATAAGCCTGTGTTCTCTATCTATTCTTCGAGACCATTTTCCGGATAATTCATGTTTTAATGCCTCTGGTTTTCCAATACCTGAATAAGGATTTTCCTGGATGGCTACAATCAGCTGAGAAATCTTTTTAATGAAATTTTTGTTTCCGCTCTTCTCCCAAAATTTTAAATCGATAATTGCCTTTTCAGAAAATTCTACCTGTTCAATCCTTTTTTGAGTCATAAAAACTTTTCAAAAATTAAATACCTAAAAATTTATTCAAATCCTTGATATCAATCCTTGTTCCTTTTCCATTTTTTATACCTTCTGACGCTTCAAGTATTTCCTTCACAAATTCTGGATTGTATGGTTTTTCATCATCTGTACTAATCTCAAAACCTAAAGCCTTAGCAAGCGATTTAATCACCCTTAGGTCTTTCTTCTTTACGTTTTTTAATACTATATCCATGATTCTTAAACTTTAAACCAATTTATTATCCTACACTTCCCTCTAAGCTTATCTCAAGCAATTTTTGCGCTTCTACAGCAAACTCCATAGGTAATTTGTTAAGTACCTCTTTGCTAAAGCCATTTACAATAAGGGCAATAGCCTTTTCTGTAGGTATACCACGCTGGTTACAATAAAACACCTGGTCTTCGCCAATTTTACTGGTGGTAGCCTCGTGCTCTATTTTAGCCGACGTATTTTTAGATTCTATGTATGGGAACGTATGTGCCCCACAGCTGTTACCCATAAGTAATGAGTCACATTGCGAGAAGTTACGTGCATTATCTGCACGGCTGCCTATCTGTACAAGGCCACGGTAACTGTTTTGCGATTTACCGGCACTAATACCTTTAGATATAATGGTACTCCTGGTATTCTTGCCAAGGTGTATCATTTTAGTACCTGTATCTGCCTGCTGATAGTTGTTGGTAACCGCGATAGAGTAAAATTCTCCTACCGAGTTATCTCCTTTTAATATACAGCTTGGGTATTTCCAGGTGACGGCACTCCCGGTCTCAACCTGTGTCCATGATATTTTTGCATTTTTCTCGCAAATACCACGCTTGGTCACAAAGTTATACACCCCGCCTTTACCTTCCTTATTACCAGGGAACCAGTTTTGTACGGTACTGTATTTAATCTCGGCATCGTCCAGTGCAATAAGTTCTACCACAGCGGCGTGAAGCTGGTTCTCGTCGCGGCTTGGAGCAGTACAACCTTCAAGGTAGCTTACGTAGCTGCCTTGGTCT
>Ga0247735_1001166_pt1 | contig 10354 bp, 8 predicted proteins | sample UWRJL178409R2_FD_180934 | JGI IMG/M metagenome (GOLD analysis project Ga0247735, IMG submission 180934) | Plant litter microbial communities from Arlington Agricultural Research Station in Wisconsin, United States - UWRJ-L178-409R-2 | ecosystem: Environmental > Terrestrial > Plant litter >...
CAAGTGGATGCCCGAACCGCGCGGGCCCACGCCGCGACCGCGGCGGAGAGACTATCCTTTGCCCGCTACAGAGTGGGGGTCGACTCGTTTCTCGTGGCGCTGGATTCGCAGCGAACGGCCTATAGCGCGCGACAGGATCTGGTCACGACGCGCCTCGCGCGCGCCGAAAACCTAGTTCAACTCTACCGCGTCTTTGGCGGTGGGCTGCAATGACGCGCTCGCGCGAACCAGATCCCAACATGCAGTTGAATCACCCTTCAGGTGATCTTTGGAGATGAAGTCATGGAACTCCAGGCCGACACACTCCCGCCCCCGCTGGTGTGCGTTATCGACGACGACGCGGAAATCCTCATTTCGATCGATAGCCTTCTCCGGTCCGAGGGCTATGCCGCCAGGACGTTTCGGTCGCCACGCGACTTCATTGCATGTGATGCCGCGGAGGCTGCGTCCTGCCTGATACTGGACGTGCAGCTCGAAGGGGCGGATGGCCTGGATTTCCAGCAGGAACTGCTACGAAGAAACCTGCGCGTTCCCGTCATCCTGATGACCGGCCATGGGGACATCCCGATGACGGTCCGAGGCATGAAGGCCGGCGCGGTGAATTTTTTGAGCAAGCCTAGTAGTGCGGATAAGATCCTCGGCGCAGTCTCAGAAGCGGTGGAGTTGGATCGGCAACGGCGTGCCGAGAGCGAGCAGGACGCGTCGATACGTTCCTTGTACAACTCGCTATCGCCGCGCGAGCGAGAGGTCATGGGCCTCGTGACGGCAGGTCTTCTGAACAAGCAGATCGCGGGCCGAATCAATTTGAGGGAAATTACCGTCAAGATCCATCGCGGCAGCATGATGCGAAAGATGGGCGCTCAGTCACTTGCGGATCTCGTACGAATGGCTGAAGCACTCGGTGCTCGACAAACAAGTGCCAGTCGCTTCGCGTCACGCTCCTGAATATGGATGGCCTCATCGCGCGACGACGCCACGAAGCTGGACGGCAGGCGCGAGGCTGGCATCCAGCGCTCACAGTTCGGTGATCGCTGCGCAGTGGCCTATCGGCTAGAGCGGCGGGCGTTAAATCTGATCTCTAAGGACCAACGGGGTGTTGGCGGCTCTGATTTAACGCAAGCTAATCTAGGATGCAGCGCTTTGAAAAAGCCTCGCGTTATCCGCGAGTTGTTGTGAGGCTGCATGTGCGCCTGAATCATTGATGCGCGGGAGGTCGCTTCCGCCGCAGATGGCACGCGCCTCGGGAAGCAACATGGTGATAGTGGCGCCATGCCCGATATTATTGGAGGCCCAAATCGCTCCCGCCTGGGCTTCGATGATCGTACGACAGATCGCGAGTCCCATTCCCATCCCATCGCGCTTGCTGGTGAAAAAAGGCTCGAAGATGCGATCAGGGTCTTCGCTGGCAATGCCACTGCCATTGTCGCTTACATCAATTCGGATCATCGAGGCGCTCGCCCGAGAGGCATTGATCCGAATTTCGCGCGGGCGGTTTGTCGAGTTCTGCAGCGCCTGAATCGCATTCAAGAGAAGGTTAACCAGAACTTGCTGAACCTGAACAGGGTCGGCCGAAGCGGGAGCGAGACCCGGTTCGATGGCTGTCCGGACAGCGATCGCGCCTTCTCCCAAAGGACCACCGACCAGATCGATCGCGTCGTTAAGGGCGACGGACATATCCAGGCGCTGGATCTCGGGCGGTTTCTTGCTCGCGAGCGCCCTTATTCGGGTCACCACCTCGCCAGCCCGTGTCGCATTCGCAACAATGCGGTCCAGGCATGTCGCAACCTCCGCCACATCCGGGGTCGGGCGTGACATCCAGCGTTTTGCCGACCAGCCGTTCGTCATGATAGCGGCCAGAGGCTGGTTAACTTCATGGACAATCGATGCCGCAAGCTGGCCGAGTGTCGATATGCGGGCCGCATGGGCAAGCTCGTCCGCCATGGCGGCGCACCGGTGCTCTAGCTGCGCAGCGGCCTCCCGCGCTTCGTGCTCCGCTGTGATATCCGAGCTCGCTTCCACCATCCCCTCGTGGCGGCCGCGAGCGTCGAGCCGGAGGAACCAGTTGCTCGCAAGAAGGATGCGGGCCCCGTCCTGACGGTATCTGATGAGCTTTCCTGACCATCGGCCGTCCCGGCACAAATCCTGCGTTACGCCGTCTTCGGGGAATTCCGTCTGGAGCAATTGTTGGCAGCACGCCCCCAATGCCTGCTCACGCCTCCAGCCATAAAGACACTCCGCCGCGTCGCTCCAATGAACGATACGATCCGCGTCGTCACAAACAATGATGGTGTCGTGGCCGAGCTCGAGCATATGTGCCTGCTGGTCCATGCCGTTTTTATCGGAATTGTTCACCATCGTCACCAGGCTGGTGACCGCGATCGCGACCAGGGTGACGGCCAGGCTGGCGGATGCCCCCTCGAATGGATCGCGCTCGTGTGTCGCAACCAAGGTCAGGCCAGTCAGGACAGCGCAGGTGATACCGCTCGCCGCCATCCAGCGACTTGACGGCGACCGTGCGGCGCACAGGACAACCGCGACGTAAAGGACAGCACCGGCCTCCCGAAGCGAGCTGATGAGGGCGGCCGCCAGCATCGCGGCCCCAAGCACGGCAGCGAAGGGAACGACGCGGTGTGGCTGTCGCTGTCCGGTCATCCAGTTCAGCCCGAGGGTGGCTGCCCCGAAAGCGCCGGAATTTACGAGGCACTCCCGGGCAGAGCGAGCGAGAGTCCCCCCTGGCGCTTCGCTAACACGAAGAGGGCGATCCCCTTGTCGGATCCTGACTCTACGGTGCTGAAATGCCGTGTCATCGAGGCCTGCGTGGAGAGCATTAAGGCCGGGCAATCCGAGGCGACCGGCCGACGATGCAAGGGCCGATGGTGTCTCGCGAGCGTGGGAAGCCGCCGGATCGATTCGACGATGATGAAGCTGCGTCATGTGGTCCCCATTTCGAGCAGCAGGGAGGCTGCCGAGGGTTAAGACGCAGGCGCGGGATAAAGACTCATCATCCCGGGGCGAGGCCAGCCTGAACTGGCGTCAGGTCATGCGGCGCGCGCATCGCGGGGACCAGGGGACAGCCCCCGGGACGCACTTTGAGGGAAGATATCTGAAGTCAGAAACGGCTGGTGATGGCTAGTTCGATGCGCCGCCTGCGGGGGTCTCCATAAGGGCTGTATGGGATCGACTCGGTATCCGCGATAATCGATGGGCTGCGATCGAGCAGATTCTGGATACCGAAGCGCACCTCGATCGATCGGAGCGGCGCGATACCGGAGGGGTATATCCGCTGGCGCACCGCAAGGTCGAGGTACAGTTGCGGTGCGATCGAGGACGCCCCCTGGTGGAGTTGCAACTGTGCGCTCGCCATGGTGCTGTCTGGCGACGAATATTTCAGCCGATAGCCACCATAATATTGCATATTCAGATCCAAAGCCGTCTCGCCGCGCTGCCAGGCTATCCCGGCATTGCCGCGCCACCGCAGTGCGCCGTCATAGCGGCCGATCTTTTCGATCCATGGTCGGTTGGCGGCCAATCGTGTCCTGATGCTGGGTTGCCAGGTGGCGCGGCCATAGAGTTGAATATCGTGCCCCAACAGCGGCGCGAGGCTCCAGTCGAACTGGAAATCGATCGTCTCGACTACGATACGACCCGAATTGGCCACCCGGGTGTCAAACTGGGTTATACGACCAACCTGGTACCCGTTCCTCCGGTCATCATCGGTCAGGGGTGCCCGTGTCACGCGACCCGGATATTCTGACTCGGCCGCCAACAACTGGCTGTTGTTGAGCGGGAAGTCGATGATTTCGTCACGGATGGAAATGCGTGAGTAATCGACCGAGACACGGGGGCGTGCACCATTGGCATTGAGAACGGCGCCGATCGAAACGGTTCGCGCGAATGTCTGCCGGATATCGTGCGAACCGCCCATGAGCGTTACATAGGGCCCATCATCGACGATCGCTCTGTTTCCCCGCCTCGGATCGATAAGGCCCCGGTCAGAAACCCCCGTGATCGTACGCGACGCGAATTGATCGGATGTCGGGGGTGCCGCTCCAGTGGCGAAGCTGCCGCGCAGCATGATCGATGGGACAGGAAAGAAGCGCGCGCCGACCGTGAAGGTCGCTGCGTCGCGGTCGATCCGGATCAAGCGCATGTTGGTAGGGTTAAAAATGCCGATGTCGTCGGGAACGAGCGTGCCGACCGTGTCGTAACGCCCGGCGATCTGCAGTTCGAGACCCCGCAGGGGCGTTCCCGCGGCCGCCGACACCAGGGGAATCCGCATCTCGGCATATAGCGAACGGGTTTTTTGGGACTCTTCGGGTGTCGTCAATGTGATGTCCGGCCCAAAAATCGTTTGCTTTATGATCGATCCAGGCACGTGCTCCCGTCGCTGCTCGGCGAGAATCGTCATCGACATCGGTCCGCCGGGAAGGCGGAGAAGTGGGCCGGCCACGCGCACGGATGCGTCATAATAATGATTGACGACATGCGCATCCAGACGAGCGGGCTGCGCATAGGAGACCAGCGCGTCCCTCAATGGCTGGAAGCCGTCCAGCGGCGCTATGGCAACCCGGCCGCCGGGGCCCGGCAGACCAAGAGCGATGGCCGAAAAATAGGAATTGTCGAGCTGGTGGGTAAGCCAGTGAATGTCATAGGTCGCAGCCCCCACCGCAAGTTCGGCGTCAACCTTCCACTGGCCGGGTAGCGTGACGATTGCGCCGGCGACAACGCGGTAAAGGTTCACGTTGCGCTGGATTAGCGCCTTCAGATCCGAAACAGGGAAGGTGAACAATACCGGCTGATTGAAGGGATTGCCGGGGGCATCTGCCTGCGTGAACACGCCGAATGGCTGGTACCCGGTGATGTAGGTGCCATGATTCTGAATGTATAAACCATCGAGGAAAAGGTCGACGGTCGAACTTAGGCGGTGACGGATATTGGCAAGTCCGGAGATCGTGCGGGCTGTATTCGTCAGGCTGGCGTCCCGACCGCCATAACCCGGGCCGGGTTCGAGTACGATCTTGCCGGTGTTCGCGATCAGGGTGGCCCGCCGCTGCGCATCCGTCCCCTGGAAATCCAGCGGTAGATATGTGTACGACCCACCCAGGTTTCCTCCGCCGGATGCCGCATCGAACTGCAGCGCTCTGTTCGAGTCCCCCGTCACGATGATCGCGTTCGAGGGAAGAGGGTTTGCGAGATAGCCCGCAGGATCATTGGCGAACCGTAATTGTCGCGCCCGGGTTTCATAGTTTCGCTCACCGACGGTCAGGGGTTGGTTGGCGGCGTAAGAGCCAAGCAGCATGACATCGGTCGTGCCGTCGTCGGGCGTGAACCCCAGCCGGCCCTCCACGCGAATCCGTCCCGCATCCCCTCGCGCGGCAATGCCCGATGATACTGACAGGTCCACGCCGCGATAATCGCGGCGGAGCACGATGTTAACGACGCCCCCGATCGCGTCGGGACCGAAGATGCCGCCTGCCGTCGATGTCAGCGTTTCTATGCGTTCGATCGCGCTGATCGGCACGCCGTTCACATCGCTCTGGAAGTGACTTGGGTTCCCGCTCGGGATGGATGGCAAACGGCGGCCATCGATCAGGATGAGCGTTCGTCGCTCACCCAGTCCGCGAAGGTCGACCCGGGAATTCGCCGCACCGGGCATCCTCGTGACGTCAAGCGTCGGTGCCAGTATATCGGCATTCGCCGGGAGGCGAGTCCTGAGGAACTGGTCGAGATTGTCGCTATGCGCGTCTTCGACTTCCCGTCTCGTTGCGACAGAATAATGCTGGATGTCGTTCTCGGTGCGGCGGATATCGGCATTCTGGGTTCTGCGGCCCACGACGAGAATATCGGCGATCGCGCCGTCGCTTTGATCGGGCGGGGCGTGCGCAGGCAACCTGAACAGCGCGAACGCGCCATCCCCTGTGGCGCGATAGCCGATGCCGGTGCCATCGAGCAGGGCGGAGAGCGCCGCTTGCACAGTCAAACGGCCATGGACGCGCTTTGCTCTTTGCTTACCGACCATCTTTTCGTCGAACAACAGGCTAATTCCGCTCTGTCGGCCGAGCTCGACAAGCGCCTTCGATAGTGTCGGTTGGCGAATATCGACTATTTGTCGTTGCGCGGACGCTGGTTTCGTCGAAAAAGCCAGCAGGATGACGGCCAATAAACAGTTGCAAGAAAAGGGTTTCGGGCCGCTCGGTGCCATGTGGATTTCCTCACATGCATGCAACGCGGCCTCGATGGTAACAGCCTGCTACTCCGATGTCAGGCGTTTAGTTGTTAGACCGTCCCCCCTCGAGGCTGACTAGACCTTTTTTATTGCGGCGGTTTTACTAAATTAGCGTGCATCTTGAGCGATGTAACCGAATGAAGCTCGGGTACATCGCTCGTCACAGAGACATTCACGTTTTTTCACGGAACCAGCTTCAGAGCACCGGGGAAACGGTTCTGGCCTACTGCCGCCGCCCACGCCCAAGCCAGCGCAAGGGCCGAGTTGATGTGTCCGCTGCGGGCGAGTCCCATCCCCCGCAGCGATCACACTCGCCTACCAGCCGCGGCCGCGACCAAAACCCCATCCCCATCCGCCCCACGGACCCCAGGCACCCCAATTCCATGCCGGGTCCGAATATTCCTGGGCCGTCAGTTGCTGTTCGTCAGCCAGGTTCTTGGCCTGCATCGTCTTCAGATACGCGCCATAGGCTTGCTGCGAGCCGACATACAGGCAATTGCATGTCTTGGGGTCGGCATAGACATAATGGACGGTATCGCCTTTCACGTTGCGAACGAACTTGTTGGGTGGCAGTCGCGCAAGCATGTCCTGGCGCTCGGCCGTATTCGCCGGTTGATCGACGAAACCTGCCGCCAGGAGATCATTCTCCTTCTGAGCTATCGATGCGGTGGTGGCGCAACCCGAAAGGCCCGAAACGAGGACGCCCGCCGCAAGGGCTGGCACAAAAAAATGTTGCGCAAATCGAGATTTGACCATCACGGGTAACTCCTTGAGTGCTTTGCGATAATCTAGGCGTAACCTTGCCCGGAAAGCGTGCTAGCTTCCGTCTTGGTATAGCAGAGTAGCCAGGCGCGGCGAATAATACGTTGGTTTACATTCACGTTGACCGCAGATCTCAAGCGATGGCGTAGCATATGTGTCGCCGATATTGCCTTGGACTTGGGCCATGATTACAGGATGGTGACATAAAACCTTGGTATAATGGCACCGGGCCACGAAAACACTGAGTGATCTGAATCATCACGGCATATATATGTTTCGGCGTTGGAGTATGGTTCGATGCGGCAGGCGATCCATCCAGCCTTCGTAAGGCTCAAGACATCCTCGGTTCCTCCCTTGTCGGAGGGCCCGCCCGGCAGCGATCCGCTGGGGCATATGGCGAGCATGATGGCGCATGATCTGAACAACATCCTTCAGGTCGTCAGTGGCAATCTAACGCTCGCCATCGCGGACCCCGACGTGGAGGGGAGCCGGCGACGGCTGGATACCTCGCTGGCGGCGCTCCGTTCCGGAACTGACTTGACCACCAACATCCTCGATTATTGTCGCCAGCGAGGTTCTTCATCGCTGCCCGACACGGTAATCACGGCTGCCCATGTCACAGGGATGACGCCACTTTTGCGGGATGCGGTCGGCGATCAAGTCGAGGTCGACGTGCATGTGGGCCCGGACCTCTGGCCATTCCGCGCGAACCTCCACCGGTTGCGCAATGCGCTTCTGAATCTCGTCATCAACGCGAAGGAGGCAATGGCCGGGCAAGGACATCTGCGGCTCGATACGGGCAATATATGCTGTCCAGAAGGGGGCGACCAGATTTGGGTCAGCGTCACCGACGATGGACCCGGCATTCCGCCGGCGATCCTGGATCAGGTGCTGGTTCCTTTCTACACGACCAAACCGAATGGCACCGGTCTCGGCCTCGCGGCAGTTGCGGAGTTCGCGCGGATGTCCGGCGCTGACTTGGTGATCGAGAGCAGGCTGACGTTTGGCACCCGCGTCACGATCGAATTCCCCCGCTGCGCCTGATGCGATAGCGTGGACGGCGCTCGTCGCTCGGAGGGCTGGTCGAGCTCGCCCGAGCTCCCGACAAGCAGTCGCCATCCGCGATCCTGTCTCCGGGAGGAGATCCAGGACGCGGCTGGCCGATGCAGTTAGTCGACGCGTGTCCAAATTTGCGTTTTGCAGAGTGGCCAGACGATACACCCCTTTATTTTCAGATGGTTGCTGTCGATGACGGTCGCGGTCGCCTTGTAGGTGCCGCCATCCTGACCGTTATAGATGGTGCCACCCGTCCAGCCGTTCTTGCTCTGGGTGAAGCCGCTCAGGATTGACACGCCGCTCAGCCGACGGGTTCGCTGGCTTGGATCCTTGTTTCGGCCATCCAGCAAGTCCGGATTGGCGCGCAACTGATCAGAGGTGGTCAGGCGACCGCAAATCGAAGCGCCGCACTTCATGATCTCGACGATCCCGTTATCGGTCTGTGTTTTCCACCGACCGACGGCATCGTCGCTGCTGACGTCGCCAAGTGCCCACGCAGCTATAAGCACGATCATCACGCGTTCTCCCAGGACCAGAATTCGCTCGCCGGATCGAAACAGGAAGTAGCGCGTGGCGAAGCGACGCACACGTTAAGCAACGGTAAGATCCGGGAGCCGTCGTTAAGCGCGCGCGGATGGGGTATCGGCGCGCCGGGATCGTTGCCCGATGGTCATGCTGCGCAGGACGCCGTCGCGGCGGATGAGTCCGTGGCTGAGCGCGGCTGCGACATGGAGCACGATCAGCGCGAAAAGCAGCCTGGCGACGAGCCCATGCAGCGGGCGCAGCGTTGCGTAGAGATGCAGGTCATGCGGGAGGATGGGCGGCAGGAGCACGCCCGGCCAGAGTTGCACCGGATAGCCGCCGGCCGAGAGCATGGCCCAGCCGATCAGTGGCTGGCAGACCATGGCCGCATAAAGCAGCACATGGGACAAGCGCGCCGCGAAAGCCTGAACGGGGGAGAGGTCGGCCGGCAGCGCCGGCGCGCCGAGCGAGAGGCGCAGCGGCAACCGGATCAGTACCATGACCAGGATTGCGATGCCGAGCGGCCGGTGGATTGCCAGTAAACGCGGGAAGAGCGGACCAGCGGCGGACACCATGCCCACGCCGATGAAGATCATAGCGATGACCATGATTGCCATCACCCAGTGGAACAGTCGCAACACCGGGTGGAAGCTGGGCGAAACCTGCCTCATTAGCGAGACTCCTCGACGTGCAGGTCTTCACCGACAGCGCTGGGATGCGGACCTTCGGTCGCGCGGTGCGTGAAGGACGTGGAATAGACCTTCGCGCGCGCGCCCAGCAGCGGATCGTCGGAAAGCGCGATGCCGCGCGGCACGATGGTCGGATCGAAATTGAGGTCGCGGCAGGCGCCGGTTTCCTCGGGCATGACGCGCTCCAGGGTCAGCGTACCGGCATCAGTCCTCTGGTGAGTGCCGGTCCAGGCAATCGTCGCATTGTCCGTGCGATCACCCGGATTGGCGACGACGAGCAGCATATGCCAGTGTGAAGGACCGCGCGCCGTCCTGTCGATCATTTCGCGAAAGAGTGCGTCGCGCGGCAGGTCCGCAAGCCGGCTCTTGTCGAGTGCAGTGAGCGGGATCTCCGGTTCCATCTGCCAGCGCACCGATCGCGTGACGCCTTGGGCGTTCGTGAAGCGAAAGGCGTTGATGCTGTAATAGATGGCCTTGGCGAAGCTGTCGGGGAGGGGCGCGCTCGCCATATAGTCCAGGAAGCGCTTCGTCTCCGGATGTTCCGCCAGATAGGACTTCATGGCGGCCGGATCCGGCACGCCGGTCGCCGGAACTGGCCTGCTTGCGTACTGGAAAGCCAGGAAAGCGGGGACGTCACCGACAGGGAAGAAGGGCGTGTGGTCCATCGCCATGCGCCATTGCTGCCCGTCCGGCGTCCGTAGCAACAATGCCATGGCATGAAACACGTTACGCCCGTCGCCCGCCATGGGATTTGCCCCCGCCACCGAGAAGCGGCCGATCACGGGATAGCGTCCTGGCCTGAAAACGCTGGCCATCGACAGCGCGCCGCCAGCGCCGTTCGCGTCGAACCAGCCGGTGAAGCACATGCCTTTCGCGTGAGCGCGCCGATAGCCGGGATACCGTCCGCCATTATATTCGAGAGCGGCGATGGCGTCGTTGCTCGTAATCCGAGGCGCGCCGATCCAGCCCGCGGCCCAGGCGAATCCGCCGATCAGCGCGGCCGATACCGCTCCGATCAGAATGACTGCGGCTGCCAGGCGCGGGCGGGAAAGAGGCGGCATTGCGGTTCTCCTGTGGAGAAGGCGGGGAGGGTCAGAAG
>Ga0247735_1001167_pt1 | contig 10352 bp, 6 predicted proteins | sample UWRJL178409R2_FD_180934 | JGI IMG/M metagenome (GOLD analysis project Ga0247735, IMG submission 180934) | Plant litter microbial communities from Arlington Agricultural Research Station in Wisconsin, United States - UWRJ-L178-409R-2 | ecosystem: Environmental > Terrestrial > Plant litter >...
ATCGATGATGGTGTAGAATCCGAGTTATTATTCCCTATGTAACTGCCAGTATTGCGGTGTGGATGTTTCTCCCCGCCGTTGAGGTTGATAATCTTCTTCGGCGTGGTGTCATCTCCGGATCGTACCGTAGGAAGTGAGGATAGTGTGTTAGCCTTGTGCCGTCCTATTTGGAATGAAAAGAGGGAACGGAGGACGACGGATGGTGAAGAGTCGGATGAAAGAGGAGATAACTTACGAGGCCACGCAAGCAATTTTTTATGGGTGGTGGCGGTACGCTAGAGTATGGAAGTGAGGGTCAAAATCTTAATTAGGGAGGGTATAACGTCCTGAGAAGAGGACACACTTGTCTATGAATCTGCAGTACTTTGGCTCGCAGGTTATATATACCAAACAAGTCGTACAATCTTCACCGCGAAACACACCATCAGCAACTTAGTTAACAAATATCAGAGAAGAAGCACGTACCGTACTCATCGATGCCCCCGCCACCGTGCATATAACAATTGCGAGGGTCTTTTTGGCCGTATCATGCCACCTAGGATACGTCCCTCCAGAAAGAGGAGCAAGAAATCTGCGCTGAATAGGATGGCGACGAGGATGCAGAAGCCGATACACACTCTCGCGATTTCGATGAGGGGAGTCGTTGTGTATGGACGCGGGATAGTCTGATAAAGCTTCGATTTTAGATTGGTGGAATTCGTATTTGGAGAGGGAATATGTTGCTGTGAACTAGGATTCGGGTGTTAGGAGTGAAGGTGGACAAGAGGGGGAGGTACAGAAAAACAGACCTCTGCGGCAAGACTTGAGGTTATCGCTAGCTGGTATCCTATGGTTCATCGATGCGGGCAGTCAGCTGGAGGTGTGAGGAAGGAAGGTAAGACAGGCGTACTGAGTCGGTATCAACGTAGATGCCACCGTCTATAGAACATCCAAGCACGGCCAAACTACACCCCAGCCCATCTCTGAGAGTAAGAACCGCATGCGCAATTCACCGCCACCCTGCTTTGTGTGATTTTCAGTGCGGGTTTCAGTGAACTTACAAGCTCAATTATTGTTGGAATCTCGCGCAGTGGAACCCAGTAGAGTAGATTGTATTTCCGTATCATGTATCTACGGCTTTTATACTACACGAATATGTATTAGTAATTATATTAATAATGTCCATTTTATCGAATATTCGAATATCCCGAGGCGTGCCCGATTGCATTCCCAACACTCCCCCTCAATCTGGCACGTCCGAAATATCCGAAATAAGAAAATGAAAAGAAGAAGACAAGGTAACAAAGTATCAAGAAATTCAAGAAGTGAGAAAGTGAGAAAATGTGGCACGAAGCCTGAAAAATATATACGACAAAATAAGCGCTCGATCCAAAAATAGAATAAATCATCGAATGGGCCACTAAGGCATCAGTTCGCCACTAAGGCAATTCCTAAATTTTGCCACAAGGTCTCCCGCCATCCAGGCATCGCCACAAGGCACTCGTCTCCTTTCACTTCACCAAAAGTTTCCGGTAGGAGCACGCGCTCACATACTACCCACAAATTTCACGTTCCGTAATGGTCCTCTTAATGGATCGAGGAAGCCCCCATCTGCACATGTGGCGAGACCGTCATTCGATGAGGTCGAGAATATGTGAGGTGACCTAGAGACACTACCATTCGCACATGTCGCGTAACGGTCTTCTCGATGCGATCGAGGTACCATCATGTGGAAACCGGGACTGCCACACTCGAAAATACGGTACTGCTGAGGCTTGCCGGGTGATGGAGAGTGTAAGGACCTCGAGGATTTGGAGTTTGGTTGAACCTACATGGGGAGCACAGGGTGTTAATGAGGGACGAGGCGAGGTGAGGCAAAAACAGAGGAGCAGTCCGAAGTAGTGAGAAGGCCGCTTGTGCGCGAAGAAAGAAGGAGAACAGAGGGCTGGGTTGTCCATGGTAATGAGATATCGAATTTCGAAGCTATTCCAACAACAACAAAAAACCAACCCCACGCCTACCCCAGAGCTGCCGCCGCCAGAACCTGGCGATGGCTCAGAACCGGAACATAAACCTCAAATGTGGACCCGTCTCAGAACCAATCACCGAAGAAATTCGAAAGAATACTATGGGAGCTTGCCCAGCTTTTCTCTCCGAACCCTGTTGATGTAGCGAGGAAGATCAAGGAGCGGGACAGACGAACGACGCAGGAGACAAACGATAACCCGATGTCGTGCAGGACAGCGTAGATTCATACATTTAAGCAATACTTGTACTTTTGGAGCTTTTTAGACACGTCCTAGATCAATTATATATTTTTATTTCATATACCCTTTATTTCTATGCTGCAGACGAAGATTCTGTGCCAGTGAGAGTGCGCGAATATTGACGTCAGACAGGCAAAACTTCAGAGATGGTAAGATATACAAAGTTTAACATTCCCCCCTCGAATCAACGACACCTTGCACGTAGTCATGCTCGTTATAGGGGGCTATGAAAACTCAAGGTGTTCGAAAAAGATGTCTTTTCATCCGCTTAGAGGCGCGTAATTGAAGTCATGTTAGAATTCCAACGACCTATTGTAAAATTGGGTATGGAGTAGTATTCAAAAACCAGTGATCCGTGTTATAAGTACATTTTCTGTGTTGTGAAATCAGCTAATTTTCGGCCATGTGTTCCACACTTGCTTTCGCAGCAATTCAAGCACTTTGATGTGGAATGTTTACCGAGTCCGCATTCACAGCAGATTTGGTAATCGTCGCTCCACCATCTCCAAAGGCGTGGCCGCAGCGCCTGGATGCTCCCGGACCCCAGTTTTCAGCAATGGACCGTACCGGGTAAACCTCACCTCACCTCACCTCCAGCTGAGACCTTGACACTCATAAACACAACATAAGTATATCAAAAAACAGTTTATTTGACTTTGAAAAATCATTTACAATTCGGTACACATCGCTTCACATATCAAGCCTGATGAAACGGAAAGCTGTCTCTGTGGCTACTGCCACTACAGGTTTAGAAAACCGCGACGCTCTCCCAATTAAAACTGTCACCAGCAAAAATCATTAGTTCCACCCTATCAAAAGAGGTCAACCAGAGAGCTTACCCAGCAGGCGCGGTTGCACATCCAGAGCCGGCACCAAGCGTCAAGCTCGACCCATTGGTACAATTATCGTGGCCACCGCCAGAGATGTAGAACTGGATCTGACTGGGGACACCAGAATACCTGATCGACTTCACCGAGCCGCCTCCCAAAGTGAAGCATACTCGAGACGGCACATCGAAACTCTGTCCCTGAGAGCCAGTGCAATCTGCTCCGGCAAAGCCGGTGACGGTGGCCGACATTGCCAGAGAGGCGGAAGCGAGGAGAGCAGTGGCGACGAAGACAACGTTGAATTGCATTGTAGTAAGATGGTGTAGCTTCTAAATGACCGAAAAAACGAGAGTGAGTTGAAGTTTATACGAGAGGCTTGAAAAGAATGCTAACTTGATCAAATGTAGGAAGATGAGCTGAATGAAAAAGGCTTCAGATGTACAGGTATTTATACGTTTTCTATCGCAGCTTGCCTCTAAAGTCTGAACTATTCCCCTGAACTGAAAATATTCCCGTCGAGCCCGAGATTCTGAATTAATCATCTGCAGTACATACTTGAACTGACGCTCTAGGGCTATGTTTATGGATTTCCCCACCGCAAATGATCAGGAGAGCGGCTTCATTCGAGATTTTCCCCCTGACAGCGGTTCGTATCTACTATATGGCGATCTATGCTGCGGCCAATGGGAAAGTAATACTCCATTCGCCCATTCATCCAACTTTGCCGCTTTGTAACTCCTCCACAAAGCACGGTATTACTCAGGTTCATCGACTGGCAGAACTTCCATCCGGCATAATACCCTCCTTTTGGATATGATCATAACTGCCCTTGTTGCTCCAGCTTTGTTTATCTCATCAATTGCATGTTGTTTTGGATGCAATGTAGGGAGTCAGAGAGCCCTGTCCGAATCAGATCTGCTATGAATATTAAGGTAATTTTCATTTTTCACTGCAGTACTTACTCGAGTAGACACGAGAAGGTATCCGTAGAGAAGTTTCGTGAACGATATGAGAATTAAACGGGACTAATAAACGATTCGAATGGAAGGTAGGTCAAACTCTTTCTCTATGCGGAGGATTTTGTATTACGCTCAATCTGCATCCTTACTTGCATCGTTGGTGGATTTAAAGTCACCCCAGACGTAATTTTTATATCTACTTGCGTCGTTGATATATTGGAAAACGTAACGTACCCCACTAGGCTTATTTTCTAAGTTCGATCGCTGGGGAGTCAGATTGATACCCACTATTTGATCTGCAGGAGGAGGTTGCTTTTGTCAGTATCATAACGTCCTCGGTCGAAGATTTTGGCAAGGGACTCGCAAGATGTTAAATCTCCGTGCATGGGCTGGTGATATGCAGAATTGAATTCCAATAAATTTGAGAAAAGAACATACATAGCAACCTACCGTACAAACAAGAAAGTAGGTCTCAACCAAATTCTATCCAAAGGTGATCGCGATCGCGATGCCCGGCAAGCTGTGTGGTACCATAGAATTGAAGAATGTCGCCGAAATACCGTGTGCGTTCTAAGGGCACCCCCTGAGAAGGATCGACTTGGTTTACCACTGGCTCTAAGGAGTCGATAATCATCAAATATGTGACCATGATGTTCAGCAAGACGGTCAGAGAAACCCATGGGACGCCAAAATTGAAGGATTCCTTTGAAGAAATCATCTTTAGGAATAGCACTCTGTTATAACATCAGCATTTCCACGACCATACCAACAGAACCAATATATTTCGTAGTTGGGAAGGCGATTACCCACCTACGGTTTTGCTAAATGACGTAAGATCGACACAGCTATTACCCATTAGCAACACTTTAAAATGTGATCAAGTTATTTACTTATCAAAAATCCATCCCCAAGGAATTTTGTGACTAGGGTGGCTACTGGACCCAATGTGTTCCATCAGATGGAACTGTTTGCCACAAGATATGCTAGGGGCCCCGCTGCCCTGAAAAGCAATGAAATATTAGTGTTCTCTAAAGCGTAAAAGCCCATATCTGAGCTTCACGAATAGGGTTGTATGTACACGTGTATATCAGTTTGTAGAGCTGTCAATATACGAGCGCGCTGGAGCCGTGTGGACCGTGACGAAATTTGGAATCAATGCTGTCGTCTAGAAAAACCACTCCTGCACTGTTATTGCTGTGGAGTTACTCATGGTTTGGAGCCTGAAACCCGAGTGAAGGTCATGCTTAAAATTTCAATATGTGGTCTGTTTGACTTGAGATACTTTCCAACAATGCCGAGGGCTCAATACGGGTATTAGATTTGATTTTGAAACTGAAATAGCATTAATCCCCTTCCTGCTTCTATGGAAAGTATACTTAGAACTTAGAAGGCTTCTTCGGGCGTTGCGGTAGCTATTTTGAGGTTTGGTTCAGATTCATATCATGAATGGGCGCTTCATGAGCAGACATTCAAATGAACTTCCATGCCTGCGGACCGGTCACCGGTCGGATCCCTCATTACTTTGATTGCCGACGTCCAACTAATTTCTGGTCGGAAAAATCTAATTTAGGTCGACATAATTTTCCAAGAAGGGAAAGTGGTTGATAAAGTGGCGCAAATTAAACCTCCATCACATTTCCTATATATGGAAGGTTATATAGCATTTTCCCTAAAATGTTGTCAGGCTAAAATGTATTTTCCCGACCGGTAACTCGTCGCACGTCAGCGGTCTTTGGTTTCGGGGTGAATTGAGTTTGGATGGAGTCGTATGGGCGCTATCTCGCGACAAATAAATGACGCATGCTAGTCAAATTCCCGATGAATTCTGATCCCCTTCTTCAGTATGATGAAAAGAGCGAAGCATATGCGTGAGATATGCAGCCGCTGGAGAACACGGCTGCGCTCATATGTTCCGAAAAAAAGAGTTTCCGTGTGTATCTCGATCACATTTTCTCATGCTGGAATCAGGACTATGCGTACGCGCCATCCATGCCCTGTATCTCCAGCTCAACCCACAGAGTCACCTTGTCTACAATGCTTCTTATCCTCGTTCTCATAACACTCCTGTCAGGAGACTCCAACGGTGACTTGAAAGTCTCTGTGAAAAATTTGCAGGCCGATGTCACTCAACCGAAGACATTGTCATCTCCGCTATTGTCACCAACCCAACTGATTGAGGCATTTGCGTATTCGCAAAGAACAAAGTCATCGACGCCTCAATTATTTCTGCATTCACAGTGATCAAGGACGCAAAAGATCTTCTTTTAAGCGCTCGTTGCTTTAAATCTTACTGATTCAATTGATGTTCTCTAGGCCACACACGACTTCAATAAAGACCTCTACAAGTTTATCCTGGCAGGTTTGTCTGTCACGGTTAACTACACCGGACTTGCAAAATCGTACGATTTCGAACCTCACAGCACTATTTCCTGGCAATCTTTCGATTATATTTGCGTACCATGCAGCGATGCTGATAGGTCTTGCTGAAAGGTCTGTCCCTCTTCACCCATGACAATCGAACTTTGGTTCACGGTGACATATTCCTTCTCCACTTATGAATTCCACCAATCCTAAATCGGAGCTTCATGCCGCAACACTACGTCCATACAAAGCAACCCCTTCATCAATGCCGCAATAAGATATATCATCCTCTAACTACATACTCTTTGCCACCCTGTTTGACGCAGACTTTTTCTTCCACCTTTCCTTCTATTGGAGGTGAACGAGATTCGAAATCAATTACTGGAAATTTTCAAAAGAGTACAATGGAAGCTTTTTTTTGGCTCTTTTCTCCAAAACCTGCTGATGTAGCGAGGGAGACCAAGGAGCAGGTCCGCTCACGAGGGTAACGAATGGTACAGGAGAGTCGAGACGAACGACAACCCAATGTCACAACGGACGGCATAGGTTCTATAGTTTAAAAAATACTTGTACTTGTGAAATCCAATTTAGACCCTCTCTGAATCACTTATTCACTTTCTGTTGTTTCCTTAGATTTAGTGTCGACACGAAAAATCCTGGACCAGCAGTGCGAGGCCGTGTGAATATTGACAGACAGATGCCGGCATTTGCCGTGGGACGATCTTTGCCAGGCTATAGCTTGTCATCGCTGTATTCCGTCCTTTGTAGTTGACCTGACCGTTCACTGCCAGACACAAGCACTCATTTTCATCAACTCATAATGATCTCCTCGAGTAATCCTATGTCCACTTCTCCTGCCTCGTCATCGCCGTAGACGACTGAAACAAACATATGCAAAAGCCTCTCGCTCTTGTTCACCTTCAAACCACACCAAGCAGGATGGCGGTAGATTGAGGCTTCGACCTCCCAGAGATGAACTTGGGCGTGGTTTGGCCATGCTTGAATGTTCAATATACGGTGGGATCTGCGCTGATAGCAGCTTGGTACGCCTTTTGTTACTTCCTTCCTCACACACCCAGCTGACTCCCCGCATCGATGAATCATAGTGTACCCGGTAGAGATGCTCATGAACCTCGCCGAAAACTGCCTCGTCGACACTGCGAGAGTATGCGTCCTCGTTACCACTCTATTTGGTATTGATTTCTTCACCCCCTTCTTCCTAAGGAGGAGGTATCCTATGTCGTATTATACGGCTGAGAAGATCCTAGCGTCAGGTGCGTCCCCCTCTCACGTTATACCCCTCCTATGTAAGACCATAACCCGCACTTCCGTACTGCAGCCTACAGCCACTACCTGCAAAGCATTGCTGGGGTCGCCTCATAAGTTACTATTTCGTCACTCCTCGCCCTCCGTGTCTTTCATTCTAAATATGACGACACAAGGCTAACAACCTATCCTCAGTCTACAGGACGATCACCGTACTCATCGCATCCACGAACGTCTCCGGAGATGATATCGCGCCCGTTCCTATAGACCGCCGATCTTTCTAACTGGATAATCGACGTCAATATAAACACTAGTCCTAGAATTTTGACGGAGCTGCAGTGGCATGATTTTATCACTATTATTTCACAATTCTGGGCGAATATTCTCTTCACGAACCCGAGACGAATGAGGAAGGCTAGGCCAGACCGAGCAGAGCCTCGTGTTAATCCCAGTGTTGTGGGGAAGGCCTTAACTTTTCCGGGTTTAGTGATCTATTTATTGCGGCGGCTAGTTTGCACCACCTGACTTGTTGGCCTTGTTTTGCCGTCTATCCTTACATGGCGTCTTCTCCCGAACTCTAGAGTGAGAAATCTCACAAACACGTTGAAGCGTGTGATCAGGAAGCCTTTTACCACCCAATCAATAACGAATATCAACTCAGGACTTTCCCCCCTCAACAGCCAACTCACTACTCAATGTCGCCTGAGAGCAATGATAACGAAACTTCAATCCAGTGTTCCAAAGACGAGCAATTACTAGCTAGTCTCGGATACAAGCAGGAGTTAAAACGTGACTTCCACTGGCTTGAGCTTCTAGGCTTCAGTTTCAGCGTCATCAGTGTCGCCTCGGCAATTACGTGAGCTGCTCCTGGTTTTCTACAAGATTTCATAGCTAATATAGATTTGGTTAGCTCAGTCCTAGTGTACTCCATTCCTAACGGCGGTGCAGTGGCAATGGTTTGGGGAGTGCGTGCCGAACATTCTCGCATCGTTGGTTCTCGCGCCTAACATCCTACTAGTGGGCTGTGTGCTGCTCCTTTCTCATGACCGTAGCCCTATCCATGGCAGAGCTGGCATCAGCTGCACCAACTTCAGGTGGATTATACTATTGGACGTTCAAATTTTCATCGGATCGGTATCAACGAGTCCTCTCCTGGATTGTCGGATGTGAGTTTCTCAAATTCACCTGAGATTTCCATTTATATATCCGCATCCATAGACAGTAATTGTGTTGCATACACAGCTGGACTCGCTGGAACGGAGTACGCAACCTCGCTACAAATATTTGCTGCAATAACCATTAGCTCGAGTGGAACCTTTATACCAACTGCAGCACAGATCTAGTACGCAGCTCTTCAGTTTCCGCTCATTCTTTGACTTAAGCAACTGCTGATACCTTCATTTAAGTGGACTTTTTTCTGGATTACTTTTCCTGCACGTAATACTCGCAAGTCTAGCAACGAAACTGGTTGCACGATTTCAGTGGTTTTACACGACAATTAACATACTGTGAGCATCCGAGCTGGCTTAAGGCTGGCTCACAGTCTACTGACGTTATACAAATAGCGTGTTCTTGGCTTTGATAATCGCGTTGCCTGCTGCCACTCCCAGTGAATTTCAAAATCCGGCGAAATATGTATTTGGAAATTTCGAGAACCGTATGGTGCCTTCCTGCCCAAATATTGGAGGCTAAATTCTTCTCAAGTCACACTTTGGCCCAACGGCTTTGCGTTCTTCTTGTCCTTTTTGGCCCCAGCGTGGACGTTAGGTATGTGCTGAAACTTTTCATCAGTGTTCGATAAATATCCTAACTCTGACCACCAAGGTGCAATGGACGCTAGCGTACACATTAGCGAGGAGGCTCGTAACGCGACTATGGCTGTACCGAGAGCGATCATTCTGTCGACAGTACTGGCATCAGTTCTCGGATGGGGTATGCTCCGCATTTGCAGACCTAATGGTCGCTAAAACCATCCCGCAGTATTCAACATTATTGTCGCCTTCAACATGGGCCAAGATACTGAGGCTATCCTTTCTAATCCCATTGGACAACCGATGGCTACCGTAAGACAGTATCTCTATGATTTGAACACCAATATATTGATTGCTTCTCAGATAATTTTCAATAGCCTAGGGAAAAGGGGAACCCTCATCATATGGAGCTTAATCGTCATCACTATGTATGCGGGAAACCGGATCTGAACGAATTAATTATTCTGACCATTGATTCAGGAATATGGGCGCTATCAATGTCGTATGTTTGCACCTCCTACGCTGATATTTTCTATACTAATCTTCCAGGGACACAGCTAATTACAGTCTCAAGACAAACTTTTGCTTTCTCGAGAGATGGCGCTTTACCATTCTCAAAGTTTCTTTACCGTATAAACCATACAACTGGTACGCCTGTTGCGTGTGTTATATTTTGTGCCTTCATAGCAATGCTCTTTGGTCTCCTCACCTTCGCTGGTTCAGCAGCCGCTGGCGCCGTCTTCACGATGGGCGTAGTTTGTATCTTTATTACATTCTCTATCCCGATAGCTGCGCGGCATCTTGGAGGTCGAGAATTTGTCCCTGGACCGTTTACCCTGGGGAAACTGGTGCGTAAGCTTAAAACCTGCTATTTCCTTAAAATATAATGCATATCATTTCAGAGTGCACCGATATCGTTCACTGCCGTGTCGTTCATGTCAT
>Ga0247735_1001169_pt1 | contig 10345 bp, 9 predicted proteins | sample UWRJL178409R2_FD_180934 | JGI IMG/M metagenome (GOLD analysis project Ga0247735, IMG submission 180934) | Plant litter microbial communities from Arlington Agricultural Research Station in Wisconsin, United States - UWRJ-L178-409R-2 | ecosystem: Environmental > Terrestrial > Plant litter >...
TTCCAGGACGGCTACAACCGCGAACCGTCCATCGCTGTTGCCTTCGAAGAGAGGATGACTCCCCCGATCCGCATGGCGATCGATCCGAGCGACCCTCCCGAGCCCCCCATCGAAACGGAGAAAGCGCCGCCCCCACCGCCTTCGAGGCGGCGGCGCGCACGCGCAGGGGATGCTGGACCCGAGCTGCCGCTGACGCCCCCGGCTCCCACCACAGCGCAAGAGGAAACACCGGCTGCGGATGGAGCCGCACCGGACACGCCGACGTCTCCGGAGGATGGTCTTGAACCGTCCGCAACAGCGCCACAGCTGTCGCTCTACGGGAAGCCGACCGCGTTCAGACTGCGCCAGCACGGCCGCCGTGACGGTGCCCGCAACTCGGCGGAACCGGCATGATCCACCCCCGCCGCCTCAAGGGCACGCCCGCCAACATCGCCAAATATTATACGGTCGGCGACTATTACACCAAGGGGGGCGACGAACCCTCCGAATGGGGAGGAAAGATCGCCGCCGAGCTGGGCCTGGAGGGACAGGTCGATCCTGCCGTGTTCGAGGAGCTGCTTGCCGGAAAGGTCGCCGGCCAGCAGCTTGGCCGCCATCGCGCCGACGGCAATATCCAACACCATCCTGGGTGGGATTTTGCCGTCAGCGCTCCGAAATCGGTATCGATCATGGCATCGGTCCATGGCGATGAACGTCTCCTGGCGGCGCATGAACGCGCGGTCGGCGTGGCGCTCGACTATCTCGAAGAGCACGCGACGCTGCGCCATCGCTCGAACGGCGAGGTCGTCCACGAGACCGCCGGCCGTCTGATCTACGCGCGCTTTACCGAATATGTCTCGCGCCAGTTGGACCCCCAACTCCACACCCACGTCGTCGTCATGAACATGACCGATCGCAAGGATGGCGGCCCGATGGCCAGTCTCGAAACGCGGGCCATGTATGCCGAACAGATTGTCGCGGGTCAGATCTATCGCAACGAGCTGGCGCACGACATCAGGGAACTGGGTTATGAGGTCGACGCCAATCCCCGGACCGGCCTTTTCGAGATCAGCGGTCTTCCAAAGACCCTCATCATAGACAATTCGAAACGATCTCAGGAGATCGAAGCGCATGCAAAGGTGCATGGGCTGACGGGTCAGGCCGCACGTCGGATCTCCTTCTATGAGACCCGCCCGCCAAAGCAGAAGGTCGGCGCCGAAGACCTTCGGACCCGCTGGGTTGCAGACTCGGACAAACATCGTGACGTGATCCTGGGCGTCCGCGCCGAAGCCGACCTGACCGGGGACCGCGACCTGGCGCCGGCCCCTGGTCGAGGAGCATGAAGGCCGGTTCAAGCTGCTCGCAACGAGCCATCAGACCGGAGACGAGATCCACACCCGGGGACGAACGACCCGGCGCACCGCTCGCCTCGAACTGGCGCTGTTCGAGCATCTCTCGCTTTCGCTGAGCGATGCCAAGCCCGTCGCGACCGCGGAGCGCATCCGCGAGGTCATGGAGGGGGCTGGCCTTAATGCCGCCCAGGAGACGACGCTCCTCCACATCGGAACCTCGAAGGATCGGCTGGTTGGCGTCCACGGCGTCGCTGGTGCGGGCAAGTCGACGCTGGTGAAGGCGCTGAACGATGCAGCTCCGCCGGGGACGACGCTCATCGCACTGGCCCCGACTTCGTCGGCCGCAGCCAATCTTGGCGCCTCCGCGCGGATCGAGTCTCGCACCGTCGCCAGTCTCATCGCCAGTGGCGGTCGGAACATCGACGACAGCTATGCCCTGGTGCTCGACGAAGCCGGGCAACTTGGTAACCGGCAGGCGTTGCGCGTGCTTGAGATCAGCCGGATGACCGGCGCGCGGCTGATCGTCCTGGGTGACAATAAACAGACCGGTGCCATCGAACAGGGCAAGGCCTTTTGGTTGCTGCAGAAGCCGGGCCTTCCCACGGCTGAGCTCACTGAATCGGTGCGGCAGGAAACGCGCATGATGAAAGCCGCGGTCACGCAGGCCCGCCTGGGCAACTATGCCGCGTCATTAGAGAATCTCGACAAAGTGGTTAGCGGCGGCGACGCCGAGGCGCTCGCCAAGGGGCTGGTCGCCGAATGGACGCGCCTCAAGCCGGAGAACCGCGCCAACACCAACATCCTCGTTCTCGAGAACGCCACCCGGTTGATCGTCAACACCAAGATCCGGGAGGCGCTGAAGACCGAAGGCGCGATCGCGGCGGAGGAAGCGCGTCTGTCCGTGCTTACCCCATATGTGGACGGCTCCCTCCTGCAAGAGGTGGTCAGATATTTTGATCGGATCGCTTGCTTCCATATGTCCGGCCTGTTGGCGCAACCGCATTTGGTCGCTGGCCAAGATGGTTTCCGCAGCGCGAGTTCCCAACATCATGAAGGCGTTCTCCGCCAATGGGGTAATCGGATTCTCTCGCGTTTCGGATCGATCGATCATACCATCTGCTCGTTCCTGCAAGATTCGACATCAGCTTAGCACGATAGCATAGCCTTTCTGCTCATCGTGGTTGGCCAACAACTTAGGCTGGTATGGATACGGCCGAGGTCGGCAGCACCATGTTCCGGCGATATTGTTCGCCGGTCACCATCAATTTCCAAGCAACGCGCGCGATCTTGTTGGCGAGCGCGACAGCGACAAGCTTCGGTTTTTTCCGATCGAGCAGGTTAAGAAGCCAGGGAGAAGCGTTTCTGCCCTGGGTCTGACGTGCATGACGGATGACGGAAGTTGCGCCAACCACCAACGTGCTTCTGAGTAACTCATCGCCGGCACGTGTAATGCCCCCAAGCCGCGTCTTTCCAGCGGTCGAGTGGCCTCTCGGAGTCAGCCCCATCCAGGCTGCAAAGTCCCGCCCGGACTTGAACAGCCCAGGATCGGGCGTCTTCATCATGAGTAAGGATGCACCGATCGGTCCGACACCCGGGATCTTGGCCAGCCGCTGACTGCATTCATCGCTGCGATGCCATGCCATCAACTTTTCTTCGACCCGGTCAATCTCGCGCTTGAGCCCGGCATATTCCTCCGAGTGAAGCACAAACAGCTCACGCGCGAGCTGGGGAATTGTCTCGTCGGCGGCGATCGTACCAAGTAAGGGCTCGATCCGGCACATGCCGGTTGCCGCGGTAACCCCGAACTCGGCTGCCAGCCCGCGGATAGCGTTAGCAAGTTGCGTGCGCCTTTTGATCAGGCGCGTGCGCATGCCCACCAGCATGAGCGCCGCCTGCTGGTCTGTGGTCTTCATCGGCACGAAACGCATCGTCGGGCGGCTGACCGCCTCGCACAGCGCCTCGGCATCGGCCGCGTCGTTCTTACCGCGCTTGACATAGGGTTTAGCCAGCTGTGGCGCGATCAGCTTTACCTCATGCCCAAGGTCGCTGAGCACTCGCGCCCAATGATGGGAAGCGCCACAGGCTTCGAGCGCAACAACCGTTGGTGGCAGCTTTTCGAAAAACTTGATCATTTCGCGGCGGCTCAACTGCTTGAGCAGAACCGGACGCTCTGCCCTGTCCACGCCGTGGAGCTGAAAAACGCTCTTTGAAGTGTCGATGCCAATGCGGATAATATCTGTCACGGACGGCTCCTTTATTTGAGTGTTTCAACGACCTAACCTTGGCATATTGTGATGCTGTTGGGAGCCGTCCACTCCAACATCATGGGGCGGCTACGTGCCGACCCCGGAGAGAAGCACGAACCCCGTGTGGCGATCTCAAGCGCAGCAGAAAAACAGTATTTGTATTTCGTCGCCTACCAATTCGTCAGACCGGCGCACTCGCGGCGGCGGAGAGTGGCCTGCGCCTGTTGACTCAGGCCGCGATAGAGAAGCTGCCGTTCGTTCAGAGGAGCGCATCACCGGCTAGATCGCCTCCAGCGATGGCGACAAGACGGAAACGCGGGTCCGCAATGGGTTATCTAGATCCCAGTACCTGCTGGATCGCAGCGCTGGCGAGCGGACGCATTGCCGCATAACCCTTCGCATTGGGATGGACGCCGTCGCGGGCGTAGTCTGCCCTCATCGATCCGTCCGGCGTGGCCAGCAGGGCATGATAGTCGGCATAGACGAAGCCATGTGTGCGCGCATAAGCGGCCAGCAATCGGTTGAGTACGATCACCTGCGGCGCGGGCCGCATGGCCGGGCTCCATGAAAAGGCGCCCGCCGGCGGCGTCGATGCGATGATGACCTTGATCCCGTTGGCGCGAGCCAGTTCAGCCATGCTGACGATATGGCCAAACACCGTCTCCATGGTCGCGGGTCCGCTATTGCCGGCAATGTCGTTGGTGCCCGCCATCAGATGGACGGCCTGAGGCTTCAGCGCGAGCACGTCCTGGCGGAAGCGAACCAACATCTGCGACGTGGTTTGGCCGCCGATGCCGCGATCGATCACGCCGTTCGTAAACAGCGCCGGGTCGAAGCGAATCCAGTTATAGGTAATCGAATCGCCCATAAAGACGACGCGCTGTTTCTGCCCGGCGAGCGCACGATTGTCAGCGGCGTAGTGACACAGCCCGCCGAAATCGCTGACCCGCATCTGCAGGTCGAAGATGCGGCGCGCGGGCTCCTCTTCGGGCCGAGGATGGTTGGGGCACGGGTTGGCGACGATGCCCACCGGATCGTCGAGATGCGGATAGCCGGGCACGCGCGGTTGGGCGAGCGCGGGGTTGCCGAGCAGCAGCCCGAGCGTGGCGGCGAACAGTGATCGGATCATCGTCGATACTTTCAGCGTGGGGGGGGAACAGGCCGTGCGCGGCCGCGAAGCGTTTGAACAATGCCGGCCAGATCGCCGCCTGCTGGACGGTCGATGCCGGTCAGCCAGCGAATCTGGAGCGAGGGATCGTTGAATCGTTGCTCGACCTCTGGAACGGGCAGTGTTGCGGGCGAACCGGGTGGCAGGTCCGCCCACAGCATCAGCCGCTCGTCGCGCTGCTCTGCCGTCGCGGCTCCGGCGGCAAAGGGCGCGGCTGCCACCCCGCCGAGCAGCGCGCGGAGCGTTGTCCCGGTCACGCGAACTGGCAGATGTCAAGGGCCTTCATATCGTCATAGCCCTGATTCTGCCCCGCCATCGCACGCGCCTGGCACAGTGTTGCCGTTATTGAACACATTGACTGAAGCGAGCGGGTCGCGGCGCCCCGCATCCTCTTGCGCCGCGACCGGCCTTGCCGGCACCGCGATCAGCGCCAGAACCTGGATCACGACGAATGTCGAAGCCTTCACGCCAACACTCCTGTGGTTGCGCAAAAATGGGCGGCGGCCGAAGCCGCCGCCCAGGGAGGGAGATCAATAGCGGTAGGAAATGCCGAAGGTGAAAGTTCGCCCGACATGGCTGTCGAAAAGCGTGTCCTGCCGCACCGAGTCGACCAGAATCGTCTGGTACTCGTCGGTCAGGTTCGACGCCTCGAAGGTCAGCTTGAAATTGTCGTTCAGCGAATAGGAAGACGACAGATCGACATACACAGTCCCGGCCACCGTATCGATGTCGCTCAGTGAGTTGATCGAGGGAACGGCGCGGATGAAGTTCGAACGATAGGCTGCCGATCCGCGAATGCTAAACTTGCTATCCTCGTAATAGACGGTCGCGTTGACCTGATTTTTCGACATGCCTGCTAGCGGTTTCTTGGTCGTCGCGCCGGTGGTGGCGTTGAGGATGTAGGTAATGTCCGAGGTAACACGAGTGTAGTTCAGCAGGATTCCAGTGTTGGACAGGAAGCCCGGCAAGAAGCGAAGCTGATGCTGATAGTTCACCTCGATCCCGCTGATCGGACCGCCGGGCGTGTTCGCCAGATTGGTGACGGTGAACAGGTCTGCAGGGGTCGCCTGCGATCCCTGCAGCAGTTCGAGCGGCAGGCCGGTCTCGGTGAAGGGGATCAGGCGCTGCAGCGTCTGGATATAGGTCCCGATATCCTTGTAGAAATAGCCGACCGACAGGATGCTGCCCGGCGCGAAATACCATTCGGCCGACAAGTCTAGCGTCGTCGCGCGGATCGGCTCAAGCAGGGCGTTGCCGACCGAGACGGTGCGGATCGTGGGGTTGAAACCGCCGCTGGGCGAGAGTTGGCCCAGATCCGGACGCGCCATCACCTTGGCGCCCGAGGCGCGCAGCAGGAAGTTCGGCGTGATCTCGCCGGTCAGGTTCGCCGACCACAGCCAGTCGTCGTAATTTCGCTCCACCGTTGCTTCGGCGAAGTTGCGGCCGTCCACCGGAGCGGGCAGCGTGACATAGCCGAACGAGCGCTGATTGGTCCGCACATAGCGGATGCCGGCATTGCCGCGAATCACGATCGGTGCCTCGACCTGGAACTCCAGCTGGGCGTAGGCGCCGGTCGTCGCCTCACCGACTGAGAAATTGCCGCCCAGCGCAGTGCCGTTCTCCGGGCCGGAAAAGGCGAAGTTGCCGGTGTTGCTGTTCAGGCCGAACAGGTCGGTGAACTTGGCATGGTCCGCCTTGATCCACGCGCTCGGCGGGCTGCTGCCCAACCCCTTGCCGAAGCCGGAAACCAGCGTCGTGAGATCCGCAAGTGTGGTACCCGTGGGAATGGTCGGCGTGAAGCTGGCGATGCTGGCGGCGCGCTGGAACTCGCGGCTGGTGAAATTGTTGACGCGGCGCTCGCCGCCGATGCGGATATGCAGTGCCGGATCGAGCTTGATCAGCGCGTTGGCCGTATATTGCTGATTCTCGAACTCGGTGAAAACTTTGCGCGCGCCATAGGTGCCCAGCACCGTGCCGTCCGCCAGCGCCGGGCCGAAGCTGAAGTTGGCCGGGTTGGTGACGTCGAAACCGTAATCGATCACCGGAATGCGCCCGCCGCCGCGGAAGTCGAACGAGAAACCGTTGCTGTTGACCCGGTCGAGGCGCAGATCGACGCGGTCCGGCTCGTTCATGTTGGTGCGGCCGATACCGGCGTAGGCGTCCAAGCTCAACCAGTCGTTCGCCTCATGCTCCACCGTCAACGCCAGCTGCTTGAAGGTGGTGGTATAGAGGTCGCGCGTCGTCCAGGACGAGAGGTCGATCCCATTGTACTGCGCATATTGGACGGTCTTGTCGGGTGAAACGACGGCATCGACGATCGACACGTGCGGCTTGCCGTTGTTGCCGACGCCGCGGCCGGTGCCCAGCGCGCCCATGAAGTCGTCATACCGCTCCACGCTGTAGCGCGCATAGAGGCCGTCGATCGACACTTTCGTCCGGTCGCTCGGTGCCCATTGCGCAGATCCGGTCAGGCCGAGCCGCTTATACCTTTGGTCGCTGCGCATGTAGCGCGGGAAGCGCGGGTGGAATGCGTTCGCGGCGACGACATCGTTATACGCCGAAACCGAACCGGTGCGCGGCACGCCGGTGGCGCAGTTCGCCGCGTCAGTGCCCTTCACGGGATCGCTGACTGGGTTCTGCGGCGCATAGCCGAGCGGGCTGCAGAAGCCGCCGTCGACGACGGCGGGCAATACGCCGGCCGGGGAATACCCCTCTTCGCGCGTCTTGCGCTCGGCATATGCGGCGGACAACAGCACTCCGAAGGTGCCATCGGCGAATTGCTTCGAGATCAACCCCGCCAGGCGGGGGCCGGCATCGTCGTTGAGTTGGGTGTACACCACCTTGGCCGAGGCGGCGATGACGAGATCGTCCTTGTAATCGAGCGGGCGCGGCGCGCGCAGATCGACGGTAGCGCCGAGCGACCCTTCAGACGTGTCTGCCGAGTAGGTTTTCCGCACGGTCAGGTTCTGGAAGATTTCCGAGGCGAAGACGTTAAAGTCGAAGCCGCGGCTGCGGCCGCTGGTGCCCTGCACGTCCGAACCGGAAATGCCGCTATTGGCCTCCATGCCGTTGACGCGGGTACGGGTGAAGATCGGACCGAGTCCGCGTACGGTGATCGCTCGACCCTCGCCCCCGTCGCCGCGGGTTAGCGCGACGCCGGGCACGCGCTGCATCGATTCGGCCAGGTTGGCATCAGGAAACTTGCCGATGTCCTCGGCCAGGATGGTATCTACCACGCCGGCCTGATTGCGCTTGATATCAAGCGCGCGGGACAAGCTGCTGCGAAAGCCGGTGACGACGATCTCACCATCCTCCTGGCTCGCCTCGACCGGCGCGGCCTCTTTGGACTGGGCGAGAGCGGGCACCGACTGCAGCGCGAGCGCAAGGCAAGCGAGCGATACGCCCAGACGCAAATGATGCAGGCGCGACGCGCCGACGGTACCATGGAACCGCATAAAACCTCCCCTTTTTCGCGCTTCGCCAGCTGCGACTGCAGCGCGCGATTCGTTGTTGTTGAGACTTCGTATCCAAACCGGTCACAACGGGCAAGAGTTATAGTACAACTTTTTTGAAGAGGGTTTTTTGATCCGCAGATGCTGGTGGCGAACTATAGTTTAAATTACTGATAACAATAGTTTTACTGCGCCTTCCGGCGGCGCATAACATGTTGAATAAGGTGTCGTATAATACCAGCTCATGCCAGAAGCGGAGGACGGCGAAAGCCCAAGCTTCTTGTCTCGCAAGGAAGCATGGCGCATCCGAGGAAGAAGGTTGGGCGAAGCCGTTGCGCGCAAAGCCAGCCCCTGTGCCAGACCCGCAATCAATAGGCTGCCAGCGGCTTCGGGATCGGCAACAAAACTTCCGATAGAGCTGATCGCGCTCACGTGATGTCCAGACCTGATTCAGGATCTGCGCGGCGAGCTAGGCCTTATCCTGAGGAAGGAATTGCCGATGCCCCAATCTTGGCCATTGGCCCGAGAAGTGCCCACCAAGCCCGGCAAAAATAACTAGGTGTTGATCCGGGTTTTGATGGTGCATCATCCACGAACGAGTGGAAGGAAGCGCTATGGGCCAGATTCTACACGGGAGCGCCACGACGACAGAGGTCGTCCGTAAGCGATACAGCATAGTAAAGAGAGCCTGAGAACGCTGGCGAAGCGCTGACGAAGCGCCGCCTCCCAGCGCCCACAAGATTTTCTATGGCCGATAAAGCCAGCACGAGACACTCAACTGGATCGAAGACATGAAGAGTAGTGTTAACTGGACTCGACACCGCTGCGTCTATGTACGTCAATCTCGTCAATAGGAAGAGCACCCTCTCATTGATGAGTCCGACACCGTATGTTGATGACTGTGGGGCTGAGTGTGGGGCTGCAATCATAGAAATTTATTTTTATAGATTTAACAGATATATATTTTGGAATTACGAATCCCTCCCGCTCCGCCACTAACGCCCTTTTAGGGGCTCGCCAAAAGCCCCCTAAATTGCTATAAAACCTCACGAAATCCGGCGACACACGTCTCATCGGATTTCACTCGATCCTACCACTTCCTACCACAATGTGGTGGGTAAAATGGTGGGTATTTTGGGAGCGAGGGTTATGGGAAAGCTCACCGCGCTTAAGATACGCTCGTTGGCTGAGCCGGGTCGGTATGCCGACGGCGATGGTCTTTTTCTCGACATGACTGGCAAGGCCGCCGGCAGATGGGTCTTCGCGTTCAGTCAAATGGGCGGCGAAGGGGAATTGGCATCGGATCGCTGAAGAACGTCTCTTTGGCGGATGCCCGCGACGCAGCTTTCGTGATGCGCAACAAGATCGCGCGGGAAATCGACCCGATCGAGGAACGGAGGCAGGAACGGGTCAGGGTCCCGACGTTTCGTAATGCGGCTAAAATGGTCCACGAGGAGGGTCGGAAGAACGACAAGCATAAGAAGCAGTGGCTGGCGACGCTTGAAACCTGCGCCTACCCGCTGATGGGCGACCGCCCGGTCGACCAGATCGAAGGCCCGTTGATCCGTGACGCACTGGCGCCGATCTGGTTGACTAAACCAGAGACCGCCCGCCGTGTCCGGCAGCGAATCGACACCGTACTCGACTGGGCATGCGCGAAGGGCTTTCGGAAGACTGAGGCCCCGCTCCGAGCGATTTCGAAGGGGTTGCCACGCCAGCCGAAGAAGGACGGCCATTTTGCAGCAATGCCTTACGCGAAGGTTCCGACCTTCATCACCAAGCCGCGTGAGCGCGACTCTGTAGGCCGCGTCGCCATGGAAGCATTGATCCTGACTGCCGCCCGGTCAGGCGAGATCCGCGGGCTACATGGACGGAGCTTGATCTAGAGGCAGGGCTATGGACGGTGCCGGCCGTGAGGATGAAGATGGGTCGGACTCACGTGGTGCCATTGTCAGCCGAGGCAATCGCTACCTTCGAACGCGCAAAAAAGTTCAAGGTCGGTGCGAGCGACCTCGTCTTTCCTGGGCAGAACGTGAAGAAGCCACTGTCCGACATGACCCTGCTCAAGATCCCGCGCGACATGGGCCTCAGCGAGACGGTGCACAGCTTTCGTTCTGCATTTCGCGACTGGGCCGCCTAGCAGACGGA
>Ga0247735_1001171_pt1 | contig 10315 bp, 5 predicted proteins | sample UWRJL178409R2_FD_180934 | JGI IMG/M metagenome (GOLD analysis project Ga0247735, IMG submission 180934) | Plant litter microbial communities from Arlington Agricultural Research Station in Wisconsin, United States - UWRJ-L178-409R-2 | ecosystem: Environmental > Terrestrial > Plant litter >...
GACCCCATTGGCCTCCCCGTACTCCGTCAGGCGATCGCCGACCGGTACGAGGCGCGGGGGCTTCCGACTGCCCCCGACCAGATCATGGTGACGATCGGCGCCCAGCACGCGATTGCGCTGTTGTCCCGCACCCTGATGGGGCGAGGGGATCACGCCATCGTTGAGTCCCCGAGTTATCCCCACGCCTTCGAGGCCTTGCGCTCGGCCGGAGCCCGGCTGGTTCCCGTCGCCGTGACGAGTGACGACGGCTGGGACGAGCAGGCCTTTGAGCAGGCGATCCAGCGCACGAGTCCGTCGGTTGGGTACCTGATGCCCGACTTCCACAACCCGACCGGGCAGTCCATGACGCCCGCGTTCCGGCAGCGTGCCCTCGCGCTCGCCGCCCGCCAGGGCACCACCCTCATCGCCGACGAGACGATGGCCGAACTCGGGTTCGACGGCCCTGACGACACCGCGCCCCTGTTGCCGTTCGCGGCGTATGGCGAGGGTGGACGCGACAGCACCTCCGCCATCCTCATCGGATCGGTGGGCAAAACCGTATGGGGCGGGTTGCGTATCGGGTGGATTCGCGCCGAACGCTCCGTCATCCAGCGCCTGGCACGCACGCGGCCCGCGGGCGACCTCGGCACCCCGATCCTTGAACAGCTGGTGGTCACCGACCTGCTCTCCGACTACGACACCATCCTCGCTGAGCGCCGCGCGTACCTGAGGCAGGGACGCGACCGGCTCGAGTCGCTGCTCGCCGACCGCTTTCCCGACTGGCAGGTGCCGCACGTGCCCGGAGGCCTCACCACCTGGGTCAACCTCGGCGCCCCGCTCAGTTCGCAGCTCACGCTCGCCGCCCGCACCGAGGGCCTGCACATTGCGGCTGGCCCCCTGTTCGGCACCGAGGGCGCGTTCGATCGCTTCCTCCGCATCCCGTTCTCGTATTCCGCGGTCGAGACGGAACGGGCAGTGGATGCTCTCGCTGCAGCATGGCGGTCGGTCGGCAGGTACCCCGCGCCCGAGCACACGTACCTCGCTGAAGTCGTTTAGAGGCGATGCAGAACTCGGCTGCAGCACCGCACAGAACCCGGTCGTATAACGAACGGCTCCTAATCCGGGGCGAACAGGTGCGCGCACGACAGCCGTTGAGATAATTCAAACGGTTGCACGTTGCCGTGCGCTGCCGTTCGCACGCCATAACCCGGGTCGTGCACTGCGACCTCAAGGGAGAACCCCCGTGCACTTACTGTCCGTCTTCAGCCTGCGCAACCGCGCGCTCATCGCGCTGGTCACGATTGTGGTGGGCATTTTCGGCGGTATCGCGCTGACGACCCTCAAGCAGGAACTGATCCCCTCGGTCACCTTCCCGCAGCTAGTTGTGGTCACGAGTTATCCCGGTGCCTCCCCGGCTGTGGTCAACGAAGACGTCAGTACTCCGATCGAGACTGCAATCCAGGGTGTTGCCGGACTCGAATCCACCACCGCAACATCCCGAGCCAACGTCTCGACCGTCTCTGCCTCGTTTGAGTACGGCACCGACATCACCAACATCGAGCAGAAGGTTCAGCTCGCGATCAACCGCATCAGCGGCCAGCTTCCCGACAGCGCCGACACCCAGGTGGTGACCGGCTCGATCGATGACCTGCCCGTCATCCAGATCGCGGTCACCAGCGACCTCGACGCCCGCGCCCTGTCTACCCAGCTCGAGGCCAGTGTCATCGATGACATCCAGGCCCTCGACGGAGTGCGCGAAGCCAGCCTGCTCGGAACCACGGGCCAGCGCGTCACCATTACCCCCGACGTGACCGCGCTCGCCGAACGCGGGCTCACCAACCAGAACATCGTGGACGCCCTCGACGCGAACGGCGCCCTGCTGCCCGCCGGTGAGATCACCGAGAACGACGAGACCCTGGTGGTGCAGGCCGGCGAACGCATCGACACGACGGTGGCACTCGGCGCCATCCCGCTGCTCGGCGGCACCGACCTCACACTCGTCACCCTCGCCGATGTTGCGACGGTCGAGATCACCGACGACCCAACCGTCGGTATCTCGCGGGTGGACGGCGAACCCGCCCTCACCATCGCGGTCACCAAAACGCCCGCGGGCAACACCGTCGCGGTGTCGCAGCTCGTCACCGATTTGCTCCCCGAACTCGCGTCCTCGCTCGGCGACGGCACCGAGTTCACCGTGGTGTTCGATCAGGCGCCGTTTATCCAGCAGTCGATCGAGAGCCTCGCCGTGGAGGGCCTGCTCGGACTGGCCTTCGCGGTCATCATCATCCTGGTGTTCCTGATGTCGATCCGCTCGACGCTGGTCACCGCGATCTCGATTCCGGCGTCGGTGCTTATTACCTTTATCGGGATGCTCGCCTCGGGCTACACCCTCAACATCATCACTCTGGGTGCGCTGACAATTGCGATCGGGCGGGTGGTGGATGACTCGATCGTGGTCATCGAAAATATCAAGCGTCATATCGGACTAGGTGAAGACAAACTCGCCGCCATCACGACCGCCGTGCGCGAGGTCGCGGGAGCGATCACGGCGTCGACAGTGACCACCGTTGCAGTGTTCCTGCCACTCGCGCTGGTGGGAGACATCACGGGTGAGCTGTTCCGCCCGTTCGCCCTCACGGTGACGATCGCGCTCGCCGCGTCGCTGTTTGTCGCGCTGACGATTGTTCCGGTGCTGGCGTACTGGTTCCTCGGCACCAAAAAGGTGGTTCGTCACTCGAGCAACGGGAATGGCAACGGGTACAGGAACGGCACCACGAGCGGTGCTGCGGCTGGCGACGCCATCGGCAACGGTGCACCGGGAACACCCGCGGCGGTCTCCGGACCGTCGGCGGCGACGTCGGGTATGACCGTGTCCAACCCGGACGGCGCTGTCGCGATCCCCGAAAGAGCACTCGCCTCGACCGACAGCACTGGTGTGCCGGTGGGTGCGACCTCCGCGGTGTCTGCCACCGGAGCATCCGCCAGCACGGCATCCACCGCGCACACCGCCGCCGTCGGAGCATCTGCCACCGGAGCATCCGCCAGCACAGAGCCGGACGAACTCGACACCCCGACCCGCCTCCAGCGCGGATACCTGCCGATTCTCAACTTCTCGCTCAAGCGCCCCATCGTGACCCTCGTCGCGGCGGTGCTGGTGCTCGGCGGAACCGTCGCGTTGGTGCCCCAGCTCGAGACGAACTTCATCGGTGACAGCGGCCAGAACACCCTCACGGTCAGCCAGCAGCTGCCGCTCGGTGCCAGCCTCGAAGCCAAGGACGCGGCCGCGACCAAGGTCGAGAGTGTGCTGCGGGACATCGACGGTATCGAGACCGTGCAGCTTTCCGTGGGGTCCAGCAGTGGATCCCTCCAGGCTGCATTCGGCGGGGGCGGAGACATCACGTTCTCGTTGACCACCGATCCCGACCTTGACCAGGAAGAACTGCAGGCCGACGTGCGCGACGCAGTGGCGGACATTGAGGATGCCGGGGACATTACTCTTGCCGCCGCGGCATCCGGATTCGCCTCATCAAACATCGACATCGATATCACCGCATCGAACGAGGCTGACCTGCGCGAAGCTGCCACGGCTCTCAACGATGCAGTCGCCGACCTCGACGTTGTCGCCGAATCGTCGAGCAACCTCGCCGAAGAGCAGCCCTACATCGCCGTGACCGTCGACCGTGCCAAAGCGGCCGAGGCCGGGCTCAGCGAGATCGCGGTGGGCGGCATTGTGACGGCGGCGATGAACCCGTCTGCGACCGGATCGGTGAACATCGACGAGACCACCCTGTCGATCTACATCGAGAACAGCAGCAAACCCGTCACGATCGAGGAACTGCGGACGTTCGAGATTCCGACCGCGACCGGGCTGGTTCCCCTGACCGATGTCGCGACCGTGGAGGAAGTGAACGGCCCCGCAAGCATCACCACCATCCGCGGCGCACGCAGCGCGACCGTGAGTGTGACGCCGAACGGTGACGATGTTGGAACGGCGTCTGCGGAGGTGGCCGATGCGGTCGCCGAGGTGGATCTGCCCGCGGGCGCGACCGCCGAACTCGGTGGTGTGACGGCACAGCAGGAGGACGCGTTCACCCAGCTCGGCCTCGCGCTGCTGATCGCCATCCTGATTGTGTACATCGTGATGGTCGCGACGTTCCGCAGCCTGCTCCAGCCCGTGCTGCTGCTGGTGTCCGTGCCGTTCGCAGCGACGGGAGCGATTCTGCTGCAGATCATCTCGGGGATCCCGCTCGGGGTGCCGTCGCTCATCGGTGTGCTGATGCTGATCGGAATTGTGGTGACCAACGCGATTGTCATGATCGACCTGGTCAACCAGTACCGCGCGCGGGGCATGAAGGTCGGCGACGCGCTGGTGCATGGCGCGGCCCGACGGTTGCGGCCCATTTTGATGACGGCGCTGGCGACGATCTTCGCGCTGGTTCCCATGGCGCTGGGGCTCACCGGCCACGGCGGCTTCATCTCGCAGCCGCTCGCGATTGTGGTGATTGGTGGGCTGGTGTCGTCCACCCTGCTGACGCTCGTGGTGCTGCCCGCGCTGTACTACTTCGTGATCGGTTTCTCGGAGCGCCGGGTTGACCGACGTGACGCGAAGGCGCTCGCGGCGGTGGCGGACGAGTTTCCCGAGTAGCCGGTAGCTGGGTACTTACGGGACGACGCCCGGTACCTCGGTGACCAGTGTGGCGGCGAAAAAGTCGGCGATGCGGTCGCGCATTTCGGCGTTGAGCATCGCGATGGAATGCAGGGTGCCGTCCACCGTCACAAACGTGGTGTCGATGCCCTCGTCCCGTAGCTTCTCCACAAACGCTTCCGACTGCTCGATCGGGATCCGCTCATCGATGGAGTGGCCCACAAAAAAGGGTGGGTCTGTGTCATCCACGTCGTACAGGGGCGACGCGGTGCGGGCGCGGGGACAATCGGCGAGGTTTCCGCACCCGAGATACTGCAGTTGAACCTGCTCGAACTCCTCGCTGAGTATGCCGAGGTCGCGCCCGTTTTCGGTCAGGTCGGTCGGGCCGCTGAGCTCGGCCACCGCCGCCACCCGCGATCCCCGGTCGAGGTCGCCGGTGCCCTCTGTTCCCAACAGTGACACCAGGTTGCCGCCGGCCGAGCCGCCAAAAGCACCAATGAGGTCGGGGTTGATGCTGTACTTCTCCACCACGTCCGCGTCCCGCAGCCATCGCACTGCCTTACGAATGTCCGTGATGGCGGACGGGAAAATGGATGCCGGGGCCAAGCGATAGTTCACGGAGACAGCGACGTACCCCTCCGAAGCCAGCCACTGGCAGACACTGCGCCAGTTGACGTTCGACTTGTCGCCTCGCGCCCAGCTTCCGCCATGCACGGACACAATGGCGGCGCGGGGCTTCAGCGCGATTGAGGTGTCGGTGTCAGCGTCAGTGTCGGTGGCAGCGTCAGTGTCAGTGTCAGGGGTTGCAGTGGGGTTGGGGGTTGCGGTGGGGTTGGGGGTCGCGGTGGTGGTGCCGCTGCCATCGCTGGTGTCGGCGGCGGAATCGTCCTCTGTGTCGCTGTCGTCAGAAGCGCTGTCGTCAGAAGAGCCGTCGTCCGTAGCGCTGTCGTCGGTCGTGCTGCCGTTCGTATCAACCACGGTCGCGGGGAGGCAGACATCGAGCATCAGCGGCGTTCCGTCACTGGCGACCCCATACTGCACGTTCTCGACAACCGGGATATCCGGGTAGGTCGCGAGTTCCGAATAGAGCCCCGTGCCCGAGGGCGTGAGCGTCTCGGAGTCACTGCCGGTCAGCGAGCATCCGGTAACGACAAACAGCAGAGCGGTGAGTGCAACCGCGATGGAGGCGATGCGGCCGGTGTGCGGGCGTGACGAATCTGCAGCGCGGAGCGAATCGGCACGGCGGGACGAATTGGCAGCGCGGAGCGAATTGGCAGGGCGAAGCGAGCCCAATCGAGCGGTGCGCAGGCGCGAAGGCCGCATATTCCCCCGATTGCCTAGTGCGCTTGCGCGTCAAATGGAGTAACGTTGTCCAGTCGGCTCAAGACAGCGCGAAATCTCGCGTGTGGGTTTGTAAGTCTTTGGGGCCGGAATTGCCAGCTACTCCGCTGGCATGATCACACGATTGTATGTGACGGCCCCGGTCAAAGATCGCCCGGGTTCAGTAGTGCGCAGCGAATTTGTAGCTGCATCGCATTCTCATGCACTGATTTATAACCCGGAAAGAACTATGTCTGAATACAATAAATCCGCACCCAAGCGCGACGGTGGATACTCCGCCGCCAAGGGTGCAGGCAAGACTCCCGGCTACCGCGGTAGCCGTCCCACCGAGGGCGGTGCAGGCGCAGGCAAGCAGCGCTGGACCTCCAACGATCGCAACGATCGTTCGGCTGCTCCCTCCGGTGAGCGCAAGCCGTTCCGTGGACGCGACGCCGATGGTGGCCGTCCGGCCGCGACCGACCGCCGTCCCAACTGGGAGCCCCGCGAAAAGCCGGCCTACCAGCCTCGCGGAGAGCGTCCCGCCTACGGCGACCGCCCCGCACGCAGCAACTCCTCCGAGCGTCCCTCGTACGGCGACCGTCCTGCGCGTAGCAACGACCGCCCGTCATACGGCGACCGTCCCGCACGCGGCAACTCCGAGCGTCCCTCCTACGGTGACCGTCCGGCCCGCAGCAACGACCGTCCTTCCTACGGAGACCGTCCTGCTCGCACCGAGCGTCCCGCCTACGGCGACCGCACCGAGCGTCCTTCGTACGGTGACCGCCCGGCCCGCACGGAGCGTCCGTCCTACGGCGACCGCCCCGCGACCGGTGACCGCAACCCGCGCACCTCGTACAACGACCGTCCCGCCCGCACCGAGCGTCCCGCCTACGGCGACCGCCCCGCGACCGGCGACCGCAACCCCCGTACCTCCTACAACGACCGTCCCGCCCGTACGGAGCGCCCGTCCTACGGCGACCGCCCCGAGCGCGGCGAGCGTCCCTCGTACAACGACCGTCCGGCGCGCACCGAGCGTCCCGCCTACGGTGACCGTGCCGAGCGCAGCGAGCGTCCCGCCCGCAGCAACGACCGCCCGTCGTACAGCGACCGTCCGGCCCGCACCGAGCGTCCTTCGTACGGAGACCGCCCCGCACGCCGCGACTTCAACGACCGCAGCAGCGCCGAGCGTCCCGAACGTCGCAACAGCGACTTCTACCCGAACCGCGAGGCAGGCTCGTCCTTCTCCCCGCAGGACGACGTAGTACTTGAGCGCCTCGAGGCCGAAGCTATCCAGGCCGTCGACGTTGAGGGTGTCACCTTCGGTGACCTCGGACTCGGCGCCAACATCGTTCGCCAGCTCGGCGAAATGGGCGCTCCCAGCCCGTTCCCGATCCAGGCAGCAACCATCCCCGACGTTCTCGCCGGCAAGGATGTGCTTGGCCGCGGCAAGACGGGCTCGGGCAAGACCATTGCCTTCGGTGCCCCTCTCGTTGAGCGTCTGATGGAGAACAACGGTGGCAAGGACCGTCAGATGGGCCGCAAGCCCCGTGCACTGATCCTCGCCCCGACCCGTGAGCTCGCGCTGCAGATCGACCGCACCGTTCAGCCCATCGCCCGCAGCGTTGGCCTCTTCACCACCCAGATCTACGGCGGAGTCCCCCAGTACAAGCAGGTCAGTGCTCTGCAGCGTGGAGTCGACATCATCGTCGGAACCCCCGGCCGCATCGAAGACCTCATCGAACAGGGCAAGCTCGACCTCAGCAACGTAGTTGTCACCGTCCTCGACGAGGCCGACCACATGTGCGACCTCGGATTCCTCGAGCCCGTGCAGCGCATCCTCAAGGAGACCAAGGCTGACAGCCAGCGTCTCCTCTTCTCCGCCACGCTCGACAAGGGTGTTGCCACCCTCGTCAAGCAGTTCCTCAAGAACCCTGCGGTTCACGAGGTTGCCGGTGAAGACCAGGCCTCGTCGACGATCGACCACCGCGTGCTCCTCATCGAGCAGCGCGACAAGACCCGCATCATCGAGGAGCTCGCCTCCGGCACCAACGGCAAGACGCTGATCTTCGCCCGCACCCGTGCCTTCGCCGAGCAGCTCGCCGACCAGCTGGAAGACGCCGGCATCGGCGCGACCAGCCTCCACGGTGACCTCAACCAGTCGCGTCGTACCCGCAACCTGCAGCTGCTCACCAGTGGCCGCGTCAACGTGATGGTCGCCACCGACGTCGCTGCTCGCGGTATCCACGTCGACGACATCACCCTGGTTATCCAGGCGGATGCTCCCGACGAGTACAAGACCTACCTGCACCGCTCCGGCCGCACCGGCCGCGCGGGCAAGCAGGGAACGGTTGTCACGCTGGTCAGCAAGGCGCGTCGTCGCCGGATGGACGAGCTGCTCAGCCGTGCGGAGATCAAGGCCACGACCCAGTCGGCGAACCCCGGAGACAACGTCATCCGCGACCTCGCCGCTCTGTAAGTAGCTCGGTCACCCGCACCACCGCACCACAGGGTTTCGCAGCAGGAATCCTGACGCACCACCTGCAGAGGCATTCCGCAGTTAGTACCACAGCAACGCATCACCGCAATGGCGTCCACCTCCGGGTGGGCGCCATTGCCCGTTAACGGCGGGGTGTGGGTCGACGATCCCACCGTGAATTTGGGAACGAGCGCACCACGGGGCACGATGGGGCGATGCTGATCCGCGCGTTCGACCCCGCCGACACCAACACCGTTGTGCAGTTGTGGACCGACTGCGGCCTCGTCCGACCGTGGAACGACCCCTACCGCGACATCGAACGCAAACTCACCGAACAGCCCGAGCTGTTTTTGGTTGGCGACGTCGACGGCGTGGTTGTCGCCACCGCGATGGTCGGGTTCGACGGGCACCGCGGCTGGGTCTACTACCTCGCCGTGACGCCGTCCAGCCAGGGTGAAGGCTACGGTCGCACGCTGATGACGCACGCCGAAAATCTGCTGCGCGATCGTGGATGCCCCAAAATCAACCTCCAGGTGCGGGCGGGCAACGAGCGGGTCATCGAGTACTACCGCAGCCTCGGCTACGACCTGGACAACGCGGTGGGGATGGGCAAGCGCCTGATCCCGGACGTTTAGCCCAGGGCATCCCGAACCCACGCTTTTCAGGCACTGCATTTTCAGGCACTACACAGACAGGAATGTGCGGACACCCGCGGAGGTAGTACAAGGGGAGTAATAATGGCGAGCGCTCCTCGCAAACTCCCTAAACTCAACGACGAGGCGCTGTGCGCACGAGACCACCCGAGAGGAACATCTACATGTCTAGTCGTATCTACAACGACATCACCGAGGTTTTCGGCAAGACCCCGCTGGTGCGACTGAACTCCGTGGCGTCAGGCCTCGGCGCGACCGTGCTGGCGAAGCTCGAGTTCTACAACCCGTCCGCCAGCGTCAAGGACCGCCTGGGTGTCGCCATCGTCGACGCCGCCGAGGCATCCGGCGAGCTCAAGCCCGGCGGAACCATTGTCGAGGGCACCAGCGGCAACACTGGTATCGCCCTCGCGATGGTCGGAGCGGCCCGCGGCTACAAGGTGATTCTCACCATGCCCGAGACCATGAGCAAGGAACGTCGCACCCTGCTGCGTGCCTACGGCGCCGAACTGGTGCTCACCCCCGGCGCCGGCGGAATGAAGGGTGCCGTCGATGCGGCCGCCGAGATTGTCGCGAACACCCCCGGTGCCGTTCTCGCGAAGCAGTTCGCGAACGAGGCCAACCCGGCCATCCACCGTGCCACCACCGGACCCGAGATTTGGGAAGACACCGACGGCGCCGTCGACATCTTCGTCTCCGGCATCGGCACGGGCGGCACCATCACGGGTGCGGGCAACTTCCTCAAGGAGCAGAAGCCCGGCCTGCAGGTTGTTGCCGTGGAGCCCGCCGAGTCGCCGATCCTCAATGGCGGAGCGCCCGGACCCCACAAGATCCAGGGCATCGGCGCGAACTTTGTGCCTGAGATTCTCGACCGCGAGGTCTACGACGAGGTCATCGACGTCAACATCGCGCAGTCTGTGGCGATGGCTCGTCGTCTCGCTGCGGAGGAGGGCATCCTCGCCGGCATCTCGTCCGGCGCGACCGTGACCGCTGCACTCGAGCTGGCCGCCCGTCCCGAAAACGACGGCAAAACCATTGTGGTTATTGTCGCGAGCTACGGGGAACGGTACCTCTCCACGGTTCTGTACGAAGACCTTCAGGACTAACGCGATCGCCAGCGCTCACACGACATTCAGGACAAGTCAGACATGAGTTTTTTCTCCCGGGCCCGGGAGGACATCGCGACCGCGCGGCGGAGAGATCCTGCTGCGCGGTCGCGCGTTGAAGTCCTCCTTGCCTATTCGG
>Ga0247735_1001172_pt1 | contig 10315 bp, 14 predicted proteins | sample UWRJL178409R2_FD_180934 | JGI IMG/M metagenome (GOLD analysis project Ga0247735, IMG submission 180934) | Plant litter microbial communities from Arlington Agricultural Research Station in Wisconsin, United States - UWRJ-L178-409R-2 | ecosystem: Environmental > Terrestrial > Plant litter >...
TACTCACCATGAAGCTCATACTTCGCCACACGGGATGAATCCTTACGCAACTCAATCACATCCGCATCTGCCTTCAACCTCGGCCCAATCCTCCTCATCACAGTTTGCACCTTCCTCGACCCCCTCATCTCCATCCGGTCCAGCTTGGTCACCTGCACCCCTCCTATCTCTAATAGACCGCTCCCAATGCAGCATTACATCCTTCTCCCTGTCCCTTGGCCCTTCAGCACCGGCGCTAGTATCAGTATCCGAGGACACACTGCTCTCATGCCTCCGCCCGATGAGCGCATCTCTGGGAAAGCTGTGCATTGAGGGCGTGCAGGTTGGGGATAAGTTCCTCGGTGGGATGGCATTGCCTTTTGTTGCCAAATCGACGCGTGTGGGGGATGTGATAAGGGAAGAAAGGGAAGTTGGTATGGGATCGTGGTGGGGTGGTGGCGGCAGCAGCGAGAATTTCGATCAGGGTGGTCTATGCCCCAATCTTAGAGAGCTCAGTCTCGATACCCGCATCACATCGTCCCAGGGCGCGTTGGCTGCTATGGTGGCCTCGCGTTTGCGTCTCTCCTCACATTCCCAGCACCCTTTGCCTATTCACTTGCCCGAGGTCGATCAAGATGCTGACGATACACGCGTGTTCCTCGAGAGGATTCGACTCGTCGACGGCCACAAGGACTTGGAAAGCCTGAAGGAATTTTCCCTGTTCTCATTATCACGGGCTCGATCAGTTAAAGGTGGGCAAGGGCAAGGACTCGTGGTGGATGTGATCCCTCGCAAAATCGTCAAGCAGAACACGCGTAACTTCTTTTTTAGGAGGAAGTTGTGTTCCAGTCGATGAGTCACGCCTGTGAGGGAGGACGGTGTGCTTGCCTTTCAGCCTCAGGGATTGAGTTATACGTGCACGACACCCAAGATCGAGAGTTGGGTCTGCCGTGAGGGCAGGAGGGAAGAGTAGACTCCGCAGTTTGCACTTCCTGCTTTTGTGTCGCCTCGAAGTTTGTTGCGATGTTCATCCGAAGATCTTCTTTTCCTTCGCGGTGTGCACGGGCAGTTTTTTAATGCTTTGATGTTTGATCGGGCAATTGCTGCGTTTCAGGGGTCGCGTGCATACGGCATGCATATATTCGGATCGATCCAACCTACATTCAATACAGTACTACAGTACTGGTCTTTTGGGCTCATACATACTACTTTGGTTTTCTGGCAGGTGATGGACAATATTATGTGCTTTTCCGCTTTCTCGCTTTCATCCTACCCATCATGGTCGTCAGTCGCTTTGTCATTTGGTTTGGGGCTGTTGTCATCGCATAGAAATTAACTCTTCATGATCAAGCTTCTCGTCGTCCATAATTACATTGGCAGTTGCTGCGGATAAGTATCATACCACTTTGTATGGAATAAGTGCTACCCTCGCGTGTCGCGAAATTGAATAGGCTACGAACGTGCGCTTTGGAAGACGAAGTGATCAGAGTAATGTAATGACATAATCAGGTAAGGAATAATTGAAACGAATCCTGGTATTCGCAGATAACCCTGCAAGCTGTGTACGGGGCAAGCTTTTCCACTCGTTCGTTTTCAAACCACGCAAGTCATCCTTATGATGACGGACATACACCATCCTCATGCAAACCTCTTTCAATTCCGGCCACCGTGCGGTATCACACAACAGGTCACTGAGTTCTCCCCACCAGTTTTCAGGTTTGTCCACCATTCCAAATATAAAATGAAGGACCAGATGTTCGATTGTGTTGGGGTGCGCGGAGAGGGATTCGAGTTCTTGGATGATCTTGCTAGCATTGTCGCTTCCGCGATCATAGGCGCCCATGCATTGTATGCGAAGAGTTTTCAGGGTGCCAGTAGGGAGGTTGTCTTTTAACAACTCGTACAGGCCTTCGACTGGTTTGGTGTGAGCAACTGTGTCGGATTGAAACGAAGAGTTTTAAATTTAAACGCTCTGAAGCCAACTAGGACGCACATTGTATAGTGACTTCATTTAAATCACTTGCCACATTCATTAATCTTTCGTAGGAGATCGAAGGTTTGTGAGCGTGGTACAAGAAGCAAAGGCTTCTCAAATTCGTAAAGTTGATGAGAGGGAGTCCGTCGGGTCGTTGTGCATCTAGTAACTTCAGGTTTTCCACATCTGGTCGTGCAGTGGTTACATTTGACCCCCCACTTTTGAAGTGGTACTCCAGAAGCTGGATTGAATCTTGCGGAAAGATGGATATTGGCTCGTTCCAATCGTATGATAGAGTGGCGTCATCGAGGACAAGGTGGGTGAGCTTTACGCAGTTGATTAAGGAAGCAGCAGGGAAGTCGCGGATTTTGTTCAGTACCAAATGGGTTAACGTAGGGACTTGTAAGAGACGAATGAGAGAGGATTGTCGTTGGGGTGAAAAGAGTAATGGTCCGCCCCATAGAGAAGATAGTTCAAGGGTTTGCAAGTTCTGAAGCATCATCAGAGCCTCGACGAAGGTAGTTTCGGCAGTTAGCGCTTCAACATTGAGGATGAGTTTACGGACGAGCGTCGCAATCCAGGGCGAGTTCAATATTTTGCTGGTAAATTGGCGAGCAGTTATCGAGGTCTCCAATCGTTGAAAAGCAGCAGGGAACCCGACCCTAATCTCGGCAAAGATGTGTTTGCGAGAGAATACAGCCAAGGTATGACAGGTGCGCGAGCAGGCCTTCAAATCTATAAGGCACAGCTGGGGATTGCGTTCGCGTTCGGAAGCAACAAGATCGACGATCGCCCCAAGGATATCTGAGGGGAGTTTTGGGACGACCATAGTATCTTGAGTGTTGCGATGATGAGAGTTCTTGCCAAGTTGCAACCCTTTGCCCATAGTTCGAAAGCTATATATATTCTGGCCCCCTTTTCAGCGATCACTGGCACCGCATGGGTTATAAAGTGATAACGAATGCCATGAAAGTGTGGCTAGAGCCCAGGCTGTCCAGGAAAATTTGGTTTCTAGAGAGGGAATCATGGTTAAGAAGACCATAATCAAAGTCTACAACCTCGCTATACCAAAGCCCAGGCAACCGCGAAATATGAAGAAACACCGAGTCTAGATTACCTCCAAAAGTATACCCGTCGTTGATTTCGAGGTATACGATGTAGTGCAGGCCATTTTTCTGATCTGCAAAAAACACCACATCAAGCCTGTCCCATTCTTCCCCTGGTTGATCTTCATCAGGACATTTGAATTGGAGGTCCAGATCTTCGAGTTGATTTGGGATATCTGAAAGTGTCTCAAGATACTAAAAGATGGAAGATGCTAGTCTGAGGAGTCCATCGATGCGGAGAGTTTTCAGGGTAGCAAGACAGTTCCGCATAGGCTCAACCAGGTCGTTGACATCTACGGCCGTTTCAGGAACTATTGGACAGCATATGTATCATTAGAAGGATTTGTAGCCAGCAAATATTGGCAGGACGTACATTCGATGTCCAGACTTTCTAGGTGTTTAGCATGATGCGACAATCGTTTGCGCACGGCGTCAAAAATATGGGGTTCCAATTCCCCCGCTTGAATTGACTGAAGCTCCTTGAGGGGAGACAAATCAAGAAGGTAAGCACCACAAGGAGACTTTTCAATTAAGAGAGTGGCGGCCCTTCTCTGATCAGCGTTTGTTGGTCCGGATCGAGGCAGGCGGATGGCGCAACTGAATTCTTCAAGTCGAAGAGACTTCGACAACACGAAGGTGGACGGAAGAACATCCCAATCGTAGAAGATCTCGGTATCCTCGAGGGTGGGATGGGTAAGATTGGAGCAATTGGCCAAATACGAAACAGGGAGCCCGTACATCCCGGTTACAAACAACTCAGTCAACGTAGAGTGTCGAAGGAGATGTTCAAGAACAGGCCGCATCATTGGGTGTAAACCTTGAAAGGCACTTGCCATCCTCAGTGAATACAGGCTCGTAAGCTTCATGAGAGCATCAATCAGCCTCACGCGCGAACGCTCTGCAAGGTGACACAGATTAAATATACTCTGAGGACGATGATATGGATAGGGTCAATGATGTGAGGGGAATCCGAGAGAAGACGCGCAAAATTTGAAAGAAATTTCTTCACTTTCAAGCTTGCAATCACCCAAGCTGTGTTGGATATCGGCGAAAATGTGATTGCGGCAAAGCAAGGCGAAATGCTTGCATGTAAGAGAGCAGGGCCCGAAAGGGGACATGAAATCTGCGGGATCACCATCGTCGAGGTTGGCTGCCAGTATATCGAATATCACCCCGAGGACATCTGAAGGAATTTGAGGGACCATGGCAGCAGAAAACCGTGGTGGTTGAGGTTGCTCAGGAGGCGTCAGCCAACACGCGACCAAAATGAGCAACCACCGGTTTGAAGGTAGCCGGTTCCGGCCCTCTGTACTTCAACTTTGTGAAATGGCGTTCAGACCTCTATTCCCAACACCAACCACGAAGTATCCCCTAAGATTCACGCAATGGCAGCACCGGACTACTCAAAGCAAGGATACGAGGACATAATCGTCACACTTGACTCCTCTGTTCTAACGATCCTCATCAACCGCGCTAAACAGTGAGCTAAACGCCTCACAGTATGTCCAGGAACTGAATCTGACTACATATAAGACGAAATACCTTCACGGGAACCCTATTCAAAAATTTGGTGCATGTATTTGATCTCGCAGACCTGGATGATCGTGTTCGAGTTGTCATCATGACTGCTGAGCATACAGCTCCAGCATTCTGCTCAGGTGTAAGTCTCACCTACTATTGTCAGGGACTTTTGAATAGAAGGGTATGTTTATAGGCAGACATATCTGGCGGATGGGATGGTCTTTGGGAGGACCATGAAAAGATTGAAGGTGACCAATGTATGTTATCTCTCCGAATGCTTTGCCAGACATTGTCTTACATATCCCTCGCACAGCGCATCGTGATACAGGAGGCAGACTTTCCATGGCCATCTACAGATGCCGGAAAGTGACCATCGTCGCTGTAAACGGACATGCTGTGAGTTGAGCAACGAAATTCTTCCAATCACTATCCTTCTGATATATTCACTTGCAAAGGCTGGAGTAGGCATGACCGCCTTCCAACTTCCATTTGACATACGCTTTGCATGGTCAGGCGCAAAGTTGAGCTTCCCATTCGTGCGTCGTGGAATCGTCCCAGAAGGTATGCAACAAAAACTCAAGCCTTGTAGTGCATTACTTACTCTCATGATCAGGAACCTCCAGTTTCCTCCTACCCCGTCTCATCGGACAGTCACGAGCAACATCGCTCCTTCTAACCGGCGCAACTGTGACCCCAGTCTCTCCTCTGATCAGAGACTTGTATCATGAAGTTCTTCCGACACGCGAGGCCGTCTATCCCGCAGCCAAAGCACTCGCGGATGAGCTTGCAGCCAATACTTCACAGTTGTCAATTGCATATACCAAGGGCTTGATTCAGCACCCCGGAAAGACTGTGGAGGAGAACCACCACTATGATTCCCGAGGTATGAAGCATATGGGTACGTCAGCAGATGGTAAAGAAGGAATCCAGGCCTTCTTGGAGCGAAGGTTGCCCAAATTCACTGGGACGCTCTCGAAAGACTCGGCTCCCTGGTATCCCTGGGTATGTCGATTTTGATTTTTATTGCAAAAGATAACCTCTGCTCACACTCTCCAGTGGAAACGTTACGACACCTCCTATCGCAGGACCAAGCTTTAGAGCTACCGTCGAAATCTGAATATATGCTATAATATTTGATACGTTATATCTAAAATTACAATGCGAGCGGTTGGTTAAACTAAAGACCATCGATGACCAACCCTCTTCCCGACAACAAAAGCATCAATAGTCTTCGTCCTCATGCTCGAAATGTTGGAAATTGCCCACCACCTCCTTTTTGGACTCCACAAGCACTTCTTGTCGATCTTCGTACAAGGCACTAACCACTTCTTTTTCTACCCAACGGTTGTCTGCGTCGTCGCCGACTGGCGTGAGCGTATAATGTATTGAAAGAGCCGATAGCACGCCGCCGTATGCATGGGATATCCCTGTATCAGACGTTAGTTCAGAGTTATGACTAACAAATCACTTCAAAATTCAACTTACCTGTGTCGATAATGATGATCTTCCCACCGCATCTTGAGACGATATTCTGGGAAAAACCCATTGGTAAGTACCCGGCACGAAAGATCAAGGGACGACATACTTTGAAGTCTGGTGTATGACCCATGACCATCCGTCGTGTACCAGTTCTTGCAAGGACATCGTCGACCTCTGCACAGACCTTTTCATCACTGTCTGTCGCCCAACCACGGTACCATACAGGTCCATTTGAGCCATACATTGTTGCTTCTTCGTGTGTGGCGTCTAGTCATATAAACCCGTGAATAACAGAATAATTTATGAGTCCCTGAGTTGCTTACCAGGCAGACCAGGATATGGATATGGTGGATGTGGCGGGGGTTGTTTCCGGTGCTGAAGTTTCTGGAGCAGGGATTCCGCAATCTCATTTATTCGCGAGGGGAAAGGCGTCAGGTCTGGGTATGTCGGAGACAGTCCACCATGCACAAAAGACACAGCAGAGTGAGACAGAGGTTGATCTTCTGAAGGCTTGTATCCCATATGCAGATGGTCGCTCTCCTTCTGGAAATGAACTGCCATATGTTTGGGTGGGTATGGTGTGTTTGGAGGACCTAGAGATGGGTGCAAGGGAAGTCGTGCCGTAGTGGTGTAATTCTTTGCCCATGATCGACCAATGCGTCCAGTGCTCAACATCCTTTGGCGGGCGGCGATGCTGCCAAAAGTCTGGAGTTCGGAGGGGTATACATATCTTCAGGACAGGTAGGTTATTAGCCATGGCATACAAAAGCCCAACATACACCGTACCTCCAGTCTCCTGCAGAATGGGTTCCAATCAATATTATTCCTTGATGATAGATATGTCAACATACCAATAGCATTCATCCACTCATGATTTCCAAGTAGAGAGAGAAAGGTTCCCCCAACCCTGTCGGCTTGTGCACGGAGTTGATCCATCCACAAGAAAAGTAGAATAGTATCGTCTCCTCTGAACAGAGCCATGAGCAACACGCTTATCAACAGCCCAGAATGCACTCACCGGTCAATTATATCGCCTGTCTGGACCAAGTAATCCACGTTTCCCGTCCAGTCTCCATGATCATCTACCACACCAGCAAACTTGAAAACGCGTCGGGCATTAGGCATATCTCCATGCAAGTCTCCTACCGCTACAATATGCCGCGTGAAGGGGGTCCGTATCGAATTCTCTAGATTCTCCTGCTCTTTCTCCTGGTCCTCCTTGACAGTCCAAGGAAACAGCTTATGGCGAAGTATCAACCTGAATTCTGTCACTATTTGACGTTGGGTTGGCCAAGTAGATATTGAGGGCACGAGCAGATGTAATTTGAATGTGTAGAGCAGATACAAGGCCATCAATGGGATGAAGGCCATAAGGACTGCGGTCCTCCGCGTTGGGTTGAGAATCACCATCGTGGTCCGTTGTAGAGTGCTGTAGTCGAGCGCTGCTTAGTTGACGGCAGGGGAAGCTGTGCAGCCAACTCCGCCAATCAGACGAGTTCCAAAGGCGATGATCCGCAACCTCCAGGCTCTCAAATGCTCCGGTCCAGCTCGAAGTGAGGGGACGAAAGAAAGAGGAGAGTAGATGTTCCCTGCCAGCAATACTCGGCGTGGATAAATGTTTCGAAAACCCCGGTCAAGCGGCGACATTTCTACCGAATAGCTATGCGGGCCGTCATGCGCCATAGTTGCCGTCGTGCTCTGGCGCAGCGGAAATGTAAACCAATGTCAGAATAACTCTGGGTAGCTTCTACTGTAGCACATGTCGGAGCCTCATGAAACCTCTGTTTGTCTTTCCACAAGCGAGCTAGTAAAGAACAAACAAGATTGAAGAAAGGGACTCGGTCCCTCAGACATAGATACAAGATAAGTAAATTGTACATAGTGAAATTGGTCAAGGTGTAAGCACCACTAAGGCCCTTCTGAGTGATACATATTCAATGTGGTTAATTAGGCTGAAGACGAGGTTTGCGAAGAGTCGAAGGAAAGAGAACCGCGCTTTCCACAACGCAGCCAAACCCTTAATATGTCCTGGATAAATGAGGCATCAGACAGGGGAAATTGCATATCCGGAAGCCCTTATTACTCACCCTCTGCGTACCAAATATTAGTCCTACGCAAGTTGGAACTGATAGTGTTCATTGAATAAACGAGCCAATTCGCGAAGTGCTCAAACGACTTACGAGTTGCCAACGCAATGTTAAGTCCAGAACCATAATTCTGGCTGTTCCATGGTAAATATTGAAGAAGTCCAATTCTAAAAACCATCATGCCATGATGAGTACCAAAGCTGTAGACAAGTATCGGGCGAGTCACGTACATGAGAGCTGCGAGAGGGCATACAGAGAAGATGAGCATTCGGACGATAATATCCGGGGTGACTTGAGCTTGTTTCCAGAGGGCTGCTTTCCGGCTTTCCAGTTGGTTGTTACGGAATGAGCGGTACACTAGGAAACCAAAGATAAACATAGGCGGGATGCATGCGATGGAAACCGAAGCTGTGATTCGGTTCCTGTGGGGACGATGCTGGTTTAGTCGTTGTAGCCTTCATTGAAGGGCAGAAACATACGGGATTCTGTCGCTGATATTACAGTACATGCCGGAAGGGTCCCTTTGTAGCGTCGATGGATTCATCATGGCGAACTAGGATTACTGTTAGATGGGATTGAGTCGATGGAGAGCTGGAGCTTACTAGTATAACTTCGATGATGATGAGTAGAAAGTTGCAGCATGGAATTAGGTGAAACTGGTTCGGAGAAAAGGTCGTGAGTGGTCCAAGTGAGAATAGTATCTCGACTCACGAGTATCGCGATTCTCGGGGACAGAGGCGGGCGTCCTTCTGAAGCCCGACGGATGGAAAAGTATACCTGGATGATAAACAAGTATGAGACCTTTCAGCTCAAATAGAGAAGAAGAAGTCAATTACATTGGAGATGTAAGAGACCGCATAACTTGCATAACTACATCCATTGAGAGCGGTTAGAATCATGACCTCCAAGTCAGAAGATCTACGCACAAAACCGGTGTACCATATACAAAAGTCGCTTGTGTCAAGCAAAGCCCTCTGTTCGGGGGTGGGCCTGTCTGATGTCCGAGGAGTAGCAAGTGGCCGATGCTTGCGGAAAGCCACGAAAGATTAAACCCAAACCAAAGCGTTCCCCTTTGTACTTGACGGGATAACCATGCTGTCAACAGCGTGCTTCCCAGGACTACGAGGCCGATGATATGGATAGTGTCAAAAGCAATAACAAAGGGAATGTTGAGGTCGCTTGGAGAATCACTCAAAGCGTCGCGCATAGATAGGTGTGCTGTAAAACATATCAGAAGTAGTTTCGAAACAACGTGAGAGGAATCACGCACCTAAGCTGGGCCAAATCCCATCCCTCGCAGCCAAATTTGAAGACATCTTCGGCTAATCGACTTAGCGTCACTTGATGCAGTGCACAGAGTCAGAAGGACGGGTTGATGATGGTCTCTCAGCGTCGCAGACCGACTCGTAGCATGAGCGCAGTTTTCTGCGACGAATTGGTGGGCAAGGAAGCTAATCAGGATCCGAGCGTCAAACGACGGTTCATTAAGAGGTTGGGCATGTGGCGCACGGAAAAACATAACTCTATACGGGGGAGGGAATGATAAGAGCTTAATGCGTCACCAGGCACTAGGCACCGACACATCCAAGTGCAAATGGCAAGCGGGGAGGCTATGTCCTGACAGAAGCATGTGGTGTGTCGTGGCCTGTGTTTGTGTCGTTGAAGCGCCTGAAAGGCAAATTCGCTATCATAAATTCCCATTGATCTTCATGAGTTTTCCGCCTAGAAAGTGGAGCTTGCATTAAGTTGTTTGAGGAACGAGCGTTTTCTGTGAGCTGTAGATGAGCAATGGCCGATTGCAAGGAATCCAAGATCGTGAAGGATGGTTGCACAAGTGCTAAGTATAAACAAGACATGGGCTCCCGCATGCAAGTCTCCATGGACCAGGGTCCTTGAACGATAGAATTCAGTAGCTGTGGGTCACTGGGTTATCTTTTCAGGCCGCCATCGCAACGCAACGTGGACTGGGCAGGAAGGGTTGACAGTATATTTTTGCATTGAGAGCTTGGGGTGCAATAGGGAAACGGTCGACGTGGCGATTACTGTGGCACTGGCGGGTCCATATGCCGTTGGCGTAGGTCAATAATAGTCGTATGTCGATCACCCAAAACAGAACCTTCATCCTGAGACCCCTAAGTTAACTTTAATCATGGGAACCGGTGTCCGCT
>Ga0247735_1001173_pt1 | contig 10311 bp, 12 predicted proteins | sample UWRJL178409R2_FD_180934 | JGI IMG/M metagenome (GOLD analysis project Ga0247735, IMG submission 180934) | Plant litter microbial communities from Arlington Agricultural Research Station in Wisconsin, United States - UWRJ-L178-409R-2 | ecosystem: Environmental > Terrestrial > Plant litter >...
CGCACGAGCATGTACTTGAGGAACGTGGTTTTCCCTGCAGAAGAAACGGCTCAGGGGAATTGTCATCGCACTGAAATTAGAGACGCACCCACACCAGGTTGCCCAGTGAGAACCACGGCTCTCCTCTTTGATTTTGTCCCACGAAGAGTTAATATACGATTGTATGTGTTTTCGTATGCCTGAGTGACGACGATCTCGCTGTTCACTGGGTCTTCAGGGTAGAACCGCAGGAGAGAGCCTCTGCTGTCCGCCCCGAGGCCCAGAGTATGAGGGAAATTGCAGGACATCTTAAAGGGATCAGAGCGCCACTTCGTGTAAAATTGTTGCATCCGGGCGTCCTCTGCCTCTGTCAGCCATCCTGCCTGTCGGTTCCAGGACCAATTTGTCTCTGCAAGAAATCGATACTGTTTACAGAAGACATAACAGAGAGATCTACTCACCCACGTCGGAGCTCGTGACCAATCGCTCGATGTCAGTGTGCTGCATGTCGGGTGAGAGCCGTCAACGGTGACGCAAGGGATCCGTTTGTGCTTGAACACTTTAGTGGAAAGCCTGTGCGAAGAGCGGGGCGAGCATCTGAACAGTCGTCTGAGACAGATGCTGAACAGAATCCGTGGAATGGTAGGAACGGAGGGTCAAAGGTGTGGGTCGTAAAGTGTGAATGGTTGGCGTGAACTGAACGTGAACGTGAATTCGCTTCTCGTGAGCTGAATGTAAGTGGATGGTGGGAACTGAACGTGAACGTAGGTTGCTTCTCGTGAGCAGGACTTGATGACGACTGGCGAACAGAACGGAACTGGGCCGACTACTGGAGGCGAATTGAGAGCGACGACGACTGCAGCTGGTGAGTGGGGGATTGATTCTACTTCAGAAAATGTAGTGTATATGAGATTTTTACAGTAAATAAAATGGTATAGGGGTAGAAAAACGAGTCAGACCCACGATGATAGTTGACTCTGGTGCTCCCATCAGGCATCTTCCAACGAATATTGCTTGGATGCGGCCAAGGTGTCGTCGCACTAAATTTAGAGACACCAACGCCTGGCTGTCCTTGTGAGAACTGTCGAGTCTCATGATACGGCTGAGTTTACCTCCTGTTTGCAATCCCTCCGCCGCAAGCTCAAACCCTAGCAGATGTAAATCAGGGACCTGGCACACAGTTATATGCATTCAATGTTATTTTGGGCTCCTTGATTTTGAACCTTCAACCCATACAAGAATCGCGCACCCCACTGGCATATAGCTAGGAGTAATCTCGATCCTCTCAATCGATTCGACGGTATACAATAATATTATTTTACATGGTACACGAGCTCGGGTTGTAAACCTTACCGAATCTACTCCCGAGGTCACACTCATTGGCATTACTCCAAAGCTGGTATTGGTAAAAACTTGGATCGTCAACAAGCACGCTCAAACATTCAAAGACTCGTCGGGGATGGTGAAAAATTGGTTGAACATTTCCTGATGGCTTTCTTGTATACGGGGGCCCTGGGACCAAGATCGAACACGTAAGCGCACCGAAAGGAATAATGATTCCAGGAGAAATCGGAATTAGCTCACCAGTTTCAAGTATTCTTCGAATGCCTGCCCAATTTGTACCCATGCAGCAGTTATTTCCCGAATTTTGGTTACAGTAGGCATCTGCAGACCCACATCGCCCCTGTCCGCTTGTTCTGATACAAATTCCTCGATATATGTCCACCACTTGAGGTAGAGCGAGAGACTGTCTTTGAGAGCGTATATCTCCACGCTGATGATGTCGTCGTTGTCGTGGGCATCTCCCAGTGGGGCATCAACAGGATACTGCTCTGTGATGTTGGCCTGGAAAATATATGAAAGCGAATATAATAACGTACACTGGCAATAGAGGTTCTTCTGAAGGTTTCTACAGTGTCTGCAGTTTGAACACGGGCAAGACCCCCAATTTTGGTGATCTGGATTACAACCGGCCGAATCTCTTCCGGACTTGTGTCATCCTTCAGGCGTTCGGTGATGGCTGTAAAGTTTTGGACGAGGTCGAACGTCATTTGCGCGGACGCATGACCGCGACCAATAGTACGGCCGTAGACCTTCAAGTTTTCTTCGAGGACACCTGGCGACGCATCCGTCCTAGACACGCAGACCGTTAATTCGCTACTCAAAGGCATCAGAGGGAACCTAACGTCAATCCATTCACATATAGTGACCCCGTGAGGGCCAGTACATCAACCGTAGATTTGGCGAGTTTGTCAGTGGCAACATTCCCAGCATCGCCAATTCGCTCAATCAAGTCAGGGTATAGATCTTGAAGTAGGCCCACCTGGGATACATATATTGAGTGTATGTTTATAAGCACCGCTAAAGTACAGTTTTGCAAACCTCGTTCGTATACGTTCGAAACGCGTCCTCCAGTCCTTTCCATTTCTCGGAAATGTTGTTTTTCCGTAGTAATGTGTACGTCTTCACGAGTTCCTCAGCGCTCGCCGATTGATGACCCATGATCATGTTCATTTGCGTCCACCAATTGACGAACTGGGAGATACATGCTCTGAAGGCGTCAAGGGTGTCGATAATGTCATAGAGTGACATTAATGCGCTGCCTGCGATAGTAGTGAACTTGTGTGGTAGAGATATATCCAGCCGCGTCTATAACTCACCTTCACCACTATTAGAATGATCACAGAGCTAAAAAGGCGCATGAGTTAGATGTACGCATCAGGTAGACGATTTTATTTTATATACCAGGGATACATTCTTGCGGACGTTTCGGAACCTCGCAACGACCAGGTTGGTGGTCTCAAGTCCGGCAGCCGTGTGGTTGACCATGCCACGTAGGAAAGGCCGCAATTCCTCCGCATTTGTACGCTTGGACATTATACGGATGAGGGACTGAGCTTCTACCGCGAGTGCAAACACGAGGCGAGCGGAGGAAATGCTAAGGCCAATGGAAAAACCGTAGCTCCTCATCTGAGCTTGGAGTTTCAGGAGACACCGTGAGCTATCATGATCAGATATCAACTAGTTAGGCGCTTGAGCAAATTATGACGAACATGGTGTCTTACTCGTATTCTTTCCTATACCACGGAACAATTTCTCTGAGCGCATCTTTGGTCGATTGAATGAGAATGTCGATATCCGGAAATTGAGGTGGCTGGAAATGGACTTCCTCGCCTACTGTTGGTCGCCGGATAACCGATTTTTTAGAGTAACTGGAAATACCAATCTGGGTATCTCTTGATTCAACAAATATTTTGGAGTGGGTATCCTAAAGTTTGCTGACCTCTGCATTGTAGCCAAGGACTCTGTATCGCTTCTTCCTGAGGTCCTCGATACTCCTACTCAGGTCCTCTGCTCCCATCTCCTGAACCTTGCGACTATAGCCTCTGGACTCATCGAACATGTTTGGATAGGTGTCGCGAAGCTTGCTGATCTGTTTATTTCCCGTCAGTGCGAGACCAAATCAGATTTATATTGACGTGAGCTCCACGGACAGACATTTAAGGTGTACTGGACAAAGCCTTCTCGTATCGACTCCCACTTCTTGGCTACAGCTTTATCGCGGTCAGGGTGATAAGTGACCTTGAGTTGATTCGTGCTGGAGACTTGGGCATTCGTTGACATAGACATCCAGTTCCACCATGTAATATACTGGTCAAGAGTCTTCGCCATGGTGTCGAGAACTTTGATTCCTTTCTGGAGCTCTCGCAGTTTGGCTGAAAATTCACATTAGTTAGACCCTCCAATGTAAGGCATTGAGTCTACCTTTAGCAACTGGGTCGAGCGATCTCTGTGAATTTTGAATGAGCTATGTACGTATTTAAATCAGTTCAGGGACTTTCAAGTCCACTATCTGTGAGCAACACACCTTGAGAAGGTCTTTGCGGACGCTCCTGAATTGTTCTAGAGATACGCTCGCTTTGTCCTGGGCACGTACAGCCAGTCCCAGCATGCTGACTGCAAATTCTTGTTGATTCGCGGCCGGGCTCTGGTTTATCGACTTTGAAAGCTGCAAGGCGTCCTCAGAGATATTGTACCCTTGTTGGGCAGATAAAACGCTGGAGTCGATAGCGCGAACGTATGAACGAGCCTGCTCCGGAATAGGGGCAAGCACCGCTAGGAACCTTCGAATACAGTGAGTTGCCATTGCACCACTCATCCATGGCCATGCTTACGGTTCCAAGTCCCACCATGGTGCTAGAACTTCAAGTGCTTTCTCAGTTGCATCCGCCAATTTTACTGGGTCAATTGGGCTTGGGGTGCCGAAGGTGATTTGCATATTCAACGCTAAGTTGCAAGAGGGGTTTAGTCAAGTGGAAAGAGGTCAGACTTGAAATATACGCTGAAGAGGAGCTCACAATGCAAAGCGGAGGTGCGGAAGCCTCACGACCAACATGCATGTGCTCGTGGCTCTGCGCAAGGTGCGTTTGAGATGTGCGATTCCGTGGATTTGGCAGTGAGCCCCCGAACCTTGATCCAAAAGGAAAGAGCTAAGAAATAGAACAAACATGGTTAGTAACAGCCAAATTCAAGAGGCAGCCAGGCTCGGAATGATCGGTAGCAGACAAATCTATCGAAAGGTTCCTCCTCGACACCTCATAAACACCCGGTCACCAGTCTACCACACGCAACGTAAACCTGCCATGTCCAGTTATCTCACTTCGGAGACGCTCAACAGGGATCACCAAAATGTGAAAGGCCACTAGCTGGGATCAGCCATACTGTTACTGGCCCATACAGCTTATGATACCAGCAAATGGAATTTGCGGAGCGGTGGGTTTGGTCACTTCAGGAAAAAAAGTTGAGATGAAGTACTTACGCAATGTGTCAAAAGGCAATGATTACGATTAGCTGACCGGAATCGGAGGTACAGCAATGATGGAAGGGTTTCTGTAGACTGACAGGCCCCCTACATGATGAGGCACTCAAGGTGGGCGCCAAATACACGTGCTCTCTTTCCTTTGAGGTCTTTGATCGTCCTGCTAGTGTCTGATGTGTTTTCGACAGAGTCGTCGTTCTGGAGCTCTCGACTATTTCCTCTGGATTCGACGAACATCTTTGGGTAATCGTCTTGAAGCTCGGCGATCTGATTGGTGAAGAACGTGCTCTTGATGAGAAAGCAAATTAAACGCGTCGGACTGACACACACCTTCAGCGTGTATTGGACAAAGGCCTCGCGAATGGTGCCCCACGTTCGCACAACGTGTTTGTCTCTCAAGGAACTATAATCCACATTGAGCTGTTCGGTGCCCTGAAGTTGAGAAAAAGTTTGCAAAGACATCCAGTTCCACCAGCTGATGTAGTCAACGACGTTCTTTTCCAAGGAATGAAGCACCTCCACGCCATTCTTGAGCTGCTCCAGCCGTTCTAGAGACAGACAAGTTAGCCTGGCAATATTAGGGAAACGTGTGATAAGGCCCACTGTTCATTCCTGTGATATCTGCTGCATTCGTATTATTTGTATTTTCGAGAAGCTAGCCAAAATAAGATTAACACTCGTAGCTGGAGTTTCGCATAATCACGCAGTCAACTCACTTTATTCAGCGCAACTCGAATATCACGGAACCTCTGAAGAGCCTTCTCCGCTCTTTTGTACGCGCAATGGGCCAATGTCAGCATGCTATTCGCGTATTGTTTCTGCTCTGCTGGCGAAGATTTGTTCCCTAAGGAATTTGCTAGCTGAAGCGCATCTTCGGAAACGTTATAGCCCTGCTGGGCCGCCAAGACACTCGAGTCGATGGCACGAACATAAGAGGAAGCCAACTCTGAGATAGGAATATAGGCTGCCAGGGATCTTGGGTTGGAAAGTGAGTATGGGTTGATACGCGTAGTCATCGACCACTGATTTAAGACGTACGGATCCTTGTTATCCAAACCCCACCAAGGTCGAAGAAGCTTGAGTGCTTTCTCCGTGTCGTTGGCCATCTTTACCGGATCAATAGGGCCAGGGGTACCAAAAGTGATCGATATCTTCGTCATAGCGTTGTTGTGGATGTCGTGGCAGGTTGATTTGAAGAGGTACAGAACTTCTGAATGGAGGTCTTCTTATATGAACTTCCTGTACCATGCTGAGTCAAATTTATACAACGGTATGCCTCGCGGATAGCAGGCGCTACTGAGTTACCACAAGGCGCCTGCCAGGCAAACGAGGCGTCAGAAATTGATTGGACCGCAAGACCTCGAGACCTTCTCCCATTTCAGAAGTCTCATCCCCATAGTTCTTCGATCTCTTGTATCACCTGAGGGCAGCAATTCAAAGCGAGGACGCACTGCAGCGGTCCGAATGTGACAAGATCGACGAAGTGCTTGACGAAAGGGCCTCATGTACGCGTCCTGTAGTGAATCACGCATTTCACACTGTCACTGTTTCACTGCGCGGAGCCTTCTGTCATTAGAGCAATCCAGCTGAGGTCGTCCATGGTCTGCAGGAACCAGAGTGTGTTGGAGGTCAGAGCTACAGTATATCGAGACCACCGTTCCGATGGAAGGGACAGGTCGAAACCAACCATCACAATCCTGCCATACATGAACAAACTCCATCTATAAGAATCATAGTCCCCAACAAGCTCCTCGTCTCGCAGAAAGCCAAGTACGTTCCCATTCCCGTGGCCAGTCTCAACCATTTCATCCAGCTTCTCATGTGCAGGCAAGTTCCCTCTTCCAGATGAGGCTCAACCCAAACTTAAATCACGGACGGCGGAAGATATCCTTGCAACCTCCTTTCGCTTCCGTGGGATCGTGCATATGCTCATCCTGCACTCTGCAACCCAGCTAGAGTCCTCTGACCCCCCAAATATGACCCTCACACTCTTGGATCTTCGCCAGCGTCCACCATATCAGTGGGCTCAATGCACAGTGTCACAACATTCATCGTCCTACATCCTCACTGCGGCACCGAGTAGAGCATCGCTGGTCAACTAACGTCGTTGTTTTACTCTGAGGCTTCGCCCGCTTCAATATCGCTGGTCAATCAACGAATCAAAGCACAAGTCGAACTCTCCAATGTTCTCAAGACAGCCGGCCGACCACGTCGGTGCTTTAGCCACCCAACGAGTGCTGAGTGTCCTGGCGTATCCTCCCACGTCAACCATCTCCATCCCACCAAATCCCTGTTTTCTCTCGAACTACATTCTCCTGGACCACTAAATTCCACGATTACGCGGATCAGAAAGGAAACTTCGAGGTACAAATCCAAGTCAGACGAGATCGCGAGTAAAATGTTTGGCGTCAATGCTTCATCTACTGAGGTGCCTCATTCCCATGGATAGTCGGACGATTGGTTGTACCATTCTCTTAGAGTTTGTACAAAATATTTCCGACACGCTCTATTGAGGGAGGACTATTGCTGAGGAGCTAGGCTGGAGCGACATGCCTTACAGATCGCTTGGACTCCACCATTTCTGTCCTGAAGCCGGCGCATTTTCAGTGCTTTCTCTGTCGGTTCGGTAGATGTATTCATGCTGGGATCATCATGAATAGATTGTCAGATTCGCATGTTCTCTTGGAAATTTAGCCGTGCCCGCTTTCTTTGAGAGACGAACTTTCCATACTCCGAGCTTCACGCCCCGGTTGCCTCTTTTTCAGTCGGATTTTTTCTTTCTTTGGTGGGTTTTTGAAGGGCATGAACTTCTGCTGTAGGAGAAATTTCTGGACCTTCGAGCTCCTTTCCTGCTCACATTTTGCTGAACGAATAGTCTTACTTGACTAAGTCGAATTCATATTTAATCGCTTGCCACTACACAACATAGCAGTTTCATCCTCAGTGGAGTCACGCAATGGAATACACGGAAGGATGATTGTATATGCTATAGCGCTTGCTGACTAGTGATCCGCGCGCTGCTACTGGGTACATCTATCTACAGCCAAGTCCATGGCGACAACAAGTCAAACCATACCAAGTGAGTCGAACCCAACTGGAACGCGCAAACAGAAGACATCCCCACGGTGGTTGTTGACTCTCGTACTCATGTTCCACCCATCAGGCATCTTCCACGAATATTCCTCGGATGCGGCCAATGTGGGGCAGACAAGCCAATATGCGATTCTGATGTTGAAGCCAGGATTGAGGCTGCGCACACGGTCCATGATCTTGTGATCAAATCATATCCTTTGCTTGAGCCGTGGTGCATCTTTGATGTAGTCATTTGAAAAACAGAGATGAGTGCAGTAGTTTGAGAAGGGTTGACGGCGACAGTGAACGCGTCAAAAAGAGGGTCGTGTAAGGCTTCAGGTATGTAGTATGTTTTGCTGCCAGCTTGCAAGTCGTCAAGGTCTCGTGTCAAGTCAATTGATACGTCAGTCCGGCCTTCGTCCAAAAGTGGCAAAGCAAGTGGTAAGCGGGTGCCGAGGGTGGACGCAGGAACGACTGTGGAGAAGGTTGGAATTTTCTGGCCATTGGAGTACATGATCTGCACCTTTGCGCCTGAGATCACGGCCTCTTCATTTGAGCGCGAGCCTTTACAAAGCATGCGGTGCGCGATCGCCTCAAAGATACAATCAGCCAGGCTAGAGCTTGCCGGGGAGCCAAAGAAAGAGCTAAATATTTGCCGAAGGCGCTGGTCCTCCCACTTCTTCATCGCCATCACCACCTTCTTCGCGATTCGAATGGATCTGAAGCTGATTCTCCAACTATCGAGCGGGTGCCGCTCGGAGTGCACGATAGGTGAGACGGAGATAAGGTATTGTGAGGTTTCGGCAGGTAGTATACCATCCTGACAGAAATCCTGGACGAGCTTTTCGAGCTTTTCGCGCGAGAGTCTTCCTACCGCAAATTCGTGTTGCTCGCTTGTCGCAGAAGGTTGAAAGATCGCACCGTATACCACCAGGGGAGAAAACCCGTAATTTTCGATTCCATTATATACCAGGGCGCGGATCGCAGAGTCCACATCGACGAGCATGTTCACGTCCTGGCCGGCTGCGACGTCATTCCCATTCAAAAATTCGAGCGCAGCCACGACCGCCTTGTCGCTGGTGGATGGGGTTGACCCCTCATTGAGGGCCTCCTCCAGTTTTCTTCGAAAGGCCTTGTATGGTTTTTGAAGACGTAAGCTGCGGTGAAGACAAAGAAACTCAGTGACTGGCGTCCACGAGAGAGGAAAGACCGAAAGACCCATATGCAAGCTCATCATTTGTCCAGAGCGGCATGCCCCATTCGGCAGCATGGAACTGCTTGCTCCAAGATTTCCATTGAACGGGTTTTAGAGAGGACGCCTGGATCGGCCATACTTCTGAAGTGGTATCGAGAGTCGGCCCCGCATTGAGGTTGTCCATATCGATCAGTGCCCATGCCGGATAGTCATTTTCCCCTGCAGGTTTGGGAACATGAATGAAACCTTCCAACGCAGATCGGTAGTAGGCTTTGCCATCGTAAAATAGTGTCACTTGCTTCGTGTCGAGCAAGAGCACAACCTGGCGAGCTGAGATAAGCCGCACAAGCATATACTTGAGGAATGTGCTTTTTCCTGCAAGAAAACAGGTCAGGGAGATGTCATTGTACTAAATTTAGAGACGCACCAACGCCTAGTTGTCCAGTGAGCAACACGCCCCTCGTGTTTGACTCTGATGTCCCCTCACGAAGATTCAATATACGATTGTACATGTTCTCGTACGCCTTGGTGATGACGATATCGCCATCCGCTGTGTCCTCTGGGTGGAACCGCAGGAGGTCCTCGCCTCTGCCATTCATTCCGAGGCGCAAAACGTAAGGAAAGTCGTTCGATTGCTCAAAGGAATCGGAGCGCCAATTCGTGTAAAATTCTTGCATCCTATCGTCGGCTGTGAACCATTGGTCCTTTCGGTTCCAGGACCAATGTGCGTCTGCAAGGAACCGTTACTGTTGATCAAGGAGGATAGAATAGATGTATTTGCTCACCTACGTCGGAGCTCGAGCTCAATCTTTCGAGATCTGAGCGATGCATGTCGGATGAGAACTGTTGAGCTCGCAATGGGTAAGACACTCAAACATTCTCATAGGAGGCGCTAAGTTTCATTTTGGGGCACCTCATTCCTACCACACATGAACAAACTCTGCACGTCAGATGGGTTCCCGTCACTGTCCCTCTGGCGAACACCTCACCATCACTCAGGCGCCTCGCACCAGAGGCAAATACCTCCAAGCGAGAAGTGGAGAAAGAAGGTGTCCTCGAGTCATGAGGTTGAGCTTGAGGACAAAGGAAGGAACTTCTGACTGAACCTGCTCTTCGTTTATCCAGTCACATTTCATCCATTCCTTGCCCGAAGGGAACCAATGCTCGACAGTCTACAGAAGAGGCCATTGTACCACTACCGACTGGGAAGACTACTGGTTAGGAGTCAAGGAGGAGCATCGTCCCG
>Ga0247735_1001174_pt1 | contig 10306 bp, 13 predicted proteins | sample UWRJL178409R2_FD_180934 | JGI IMG/M metagenome (GOLD analysis project Ga0247735, IMG submission 180934) | Plant litter microbial communities from Arlington Agricultural Research Station in Wisconsin, United States - UWRJ-L178-409R-2 | ecosystem: Environmental > Terrestrial > Plant litter >...
GAAACCTTCGCTTTGACGCTTCTCCCCATCGGGGACATTGAGATTGTGAACTGATATTTCGTACGTCTTTCGACTAAGGACTTTCTCAATCGCGTACTGCTGTCGGGTCTTAGGCTTTCGCGTTTTAGACGCCTGCCTTGTTCCCACGTTGCCATAGTCGGCGGAAAGTATTTTGAGATTGATGCACACGCTGGTTTCCCCCATTTCGAGTTCGATGTAAAGTTACTGTCGTTTCAAGCTATGAATCATTTGCAAGACATCCTAGACTTCATTTTTGCTAAGATTCGCTTCCTGCTAGAACATGTAGATTATGTTCATGTAGAACTCCATTACTAACGGAAGTGTAACGGACAATCGTTCCCACAAGACATGTTGCATTTTTTTATAAGTTCCATAGGTGGCTCAATTTGGCGGAAGGATCCTTACTATATTCAGGCTAAGGTTCTTCTTGTGTACTGGATCTTACTTGAGGAGTTCTTCTCTCTACTGCCGAGTTGGTGAGTTTTGAATCAAGATCCTGATCACCTGGAATTTTAGTTCAATCCTAGATGCAATTAATACATAGTCGTCGCATTTCGCATCTTCGGCTATAATCTTCTCCTAAGCTGGTTTCGCATATCTCAATAGATAAGAGAAACTCGGAATCGGTGGGGAAATGGTTGGTGCCTCTGTTGTTGGCATGAGAGTTATGACCTGAAGATGCGCAAGTGAGGCTTTTCATAGAACTAGATCAGTATTGGAGATTTTCTTTTGCTATTCGGATTCTTCTTTTTGCATTTTAGTTGTAGTGAAGAGATACATCATGGTTTTGTGCAGAAGGTCGACTCAATAGCTGTGGTACCTTTCAGGTGATAGCTTGGTCAACTCGAGAAAGCCTTTGGATGCGAGTAGCGGGCTCGTTCATCGTGCTTTATTCAAACGAAAATGGCTTTAGCAGAGCTAGGCGAGTAGAGATGTTAAAACCCAGGTTTTCACTTCTCATCAATTTTGCCGCAAGGTGCGAGAGATCCACACCGAATATCTTCCTACATCTATTGCTCGATCTTGCTCACCGTTTCTAGTACCAGAAGACCCGCCCCAATTCAGTGATAGAAGTCCTACTCTTGATCTTGAGTTTGCTATTTACTGTCCCAAGTTAGCTTTGAAGTCGCTGTTGCGATCGCTGAAAAATTCAAGCAGGGCTTTGACGTCGGAGACCTTTTTCAGTTGGCGTCCAGAATGTGGTTTCGCTAATGCGTCTGCATAATCGCTCTTGAGTCAGTAAGCAAGTACTTGGTGGTTCCTGTGCCAGCGTACTAATGCAGCATTTGAGATTAAAGTGTGAGCTGTGAGCGGTGGAGTCTCGACCCTTTTCAATGGCGCTGATCTATCGCTAATTCCAGGTAGTCGTAACCGCAGCCTATTTGGGTTGCGGGTTCTTGGCCTTCACTCTTACTAAGACAACCAACAGCCTCGCAATCCTTTGCGAGCTGATTTAGAGTCGAAACAGCTTATTGTGTCTAGCACGGATAAGGTCTCCGTAGAGGCGTTGAAGCTCTAGTGTGATGCCTTCTAATCTCTGGGAGTCTTTCGATGATCCAGCTTGTGGATGATAAACAGAGGTCGCTGTACGAAACAGTTTGAACGAGAGGTCCAAGCACTGAACAACCTTGCCGGTGAGATCTACTGCAGTAATAGCTGCAATGATCATGCCGATTTACTGAACCAGAGACCAATAGATGGGTGGGAGAAACTTGTTCAAAGCTCAAAGAGAGTGTGAGGCCTTCCGCACAAGGCTGAGTCATGGTCGGAGCTCATTCTGCATACCGAGTACGCAAAGTCTCGACAAATTAAAAGCACTTGCAGAAGCAGCTCGGGTCATTACTTCATCAGTTAGCGATGTAGAAGAACGACAATGGTTAGTGTATAGTCTCAATCTGTTGTTAATGTTGGTAGTTAGCTTGCTAGGTATTACTGCTCGATGCGCTATGGCGGCGGAAAAGCACCCCTCGGCGGTTGCGAAGAGTCCCTTTAATTAGAGAAGGGAAGGATCTGTGCTATTATCCGTAGAAATTGGACGTCTGGAGTAGTAGAGAAAGTACACAGATGCTTTCACAAAACTGTCGATGATGGAAGAGAGATCTCCTTTGTTATACTGAGGTTGAGATGCCATTATATACATAGTACTCCTATTGTTCTACTAGCGTAAAGCATTGACCACACCGAACAGTCAAATCTAACATCCTTGACCTGTGAAAAATGCGCTAGCACTAGGTTGGTAAGGAAGTGCGCTAAGCCATAGAGGACACCGTTGAGGTTCACGCACAAAACGGCTAACCACGCACGCAATGCCAGGACTCAAGCCAGGCATAACGGGATGCGCCGCTCGACGCACTCCGTCTAAGATTGACCAAAGAATGGCCAAAAAGGCTACTTTGCAGCGGCGTTTCAATTCTTGCTCACAGGAAAATTAATATAGACCACTAAGAAATATTATTCAAAGGAGAATCTCATTCTACTACGCATTAAATGTATAGTTACTATTGGAATTCCATGCCTACTTTGGGCCGGTTTTACATATAAAACCAGTGCATCGACGGGTGAAGCGAATGCAGTGGCGCAACCCATTATCCATACTCTCTCTCGTGCGCAATAGTGATCAGGCGCACTAAGGAAGGTAAAGCACTGCATCAACACCCACCCAACAACGGCCAACTCAATTATTATGCACCTAAATTTAATAAACCACAATCCTCCATCGCTTGCAGTATAAATATGTAGTTTGTAAGGGGATTAGTATAGGGGCAGCATATTTGGTGGTGCGGGGCACGAATTCCTTAGTGCCTGATTATTATTGCGTACGAGAGCCATAGTTTAGTATTGACCGTGCGAGATCACGAATCACCTTTCCAGAATATGCTCACAATCTAACTCTCAATCCCAAGTTTAAGATTACTGCGCATCTTCAATCTCAATAATAGTACCCTTGAGAATAATTCCCACTGCGGATAAACACGATTGCAATCGGAAAGCGGAGACGCTCAACTTCCAGTTGTTCCGGAAATCTAAGGCTAACTTTTCCCACTTTCAAAGCGACGCGTGAACGGATGGGCTGTCGTGCCGTCGCTACGCCATGCACGCGTGGGGATGCATTTAGTCCACGATTAGTATGTTCATAATTGTGGAGAACACAATCTCTGCCGCGGGATACTACATTCTGTTCGCCGGAGCTGTACTTCCTCGCTGATCCTTTCGAGAGCCTCGTGAAACTTCCTTAAAGCAGTTCAGACCCACACGACATACATTTCTTAATCCTCCTTGAAAGCCTCTACTAGAAACTTGTTAGCAAGCATAGTCACTAACAATTTATTGCAAACCCCTTTACAATGTCAAAATCAGCGCTCGTTTTCGGCGCCTCTGGTGTGACAGGCTGGTCCTTTATCAATGAGCTTCTGAACGACTACCCTAAACCCAACATCTGGGAGAAGATCCATGCCCTTACGAACCGCCCACTTTCGCAATCACAGTCACAATGGCCTAACGATCCCAGATTAAATATTGTATCTGGGATTGACCTCCTCCAAGGCTCACAGGAGGAGCTCGAGAAAGAAATAAAGGACAACGTTCAAGGGATTGAACATGTCACTCACATGTACTATCTAGCGTACAAAGCAGGAACCGACATTCAGAAGGAGCTGGAAGAAGCGGTTGCTATGTTCAAGCGGGCGACGATTGCGGTGGATAAACTGTCGCCAAAGCTAGAGTTTGTGGTATTGCAGACTGGGGCAAAGATGTGTACGTCTACATAAACCTTCGATCTAAGATGACGATATGGAAGTGATACTGACTTGCTCAACAAAAGATGGCTGTCATCTCCTCGACAATCACCCAACGGATTACCTGCACGTACCACATAAAGAATCACAACAGCGTCTCAAGGCACCTTACCACGACATGCTTTTCTATCATCCCCAACTTGATTGGTTGTCTGACTTCGCGAACAAGAAGCCCTGGAACTGGATTGATACGCGCCCCGATATCATCATAGGCTTCGTGCCAAACCAGAACTTCTACTCGCTAGGTACGGTGCTTGGTATATACTTTAGCCTGTTTAGGGAAGTTGAGGGTGAAGGCGCGGAGTGTCCATTCCCGGGATCTGAAAAGAGTTGGAAAGCTTTGTCCAACGACTCGAGCTCTGATATGATCGCGCGACAGACAATACACTTGTCTTTGACCATAGATCAAAGTCAGAAGGGCGGGGGCTACAATGTAGCCGACGAAAAAGAGCCGTCTAATTGGGAAAGGAAGTGGCCTATTCTTGCTGCATACTTCGGCTTGAAAGGCACTGGCCCAAATCCACCTGGCACTGAGATTCGAAAATACATCAAGTCGCACATGGACGTTTGGGAGAAATTAGAGAGAGAGAAAGGATTGCAATCGGGACACGCAGATAGCGAGAGGACGTTCGCAGGCTTTGAGTACTTTCTCATGACACAATTCGACTTCGATAGGCAATACGACATGAAGAAGATCTATGATACAGGATTTGAGGAGGAGAGAGATACGAGACATGCGTGGAGGTTGGTGTTTGATAGGATGAAAAAGGCTAAGATTATTCCGCAGTAGCCGTAATATTCTGCGATGAAACTAGCCTTTGTTTTATAATTCTCCGTTCCGTCGAACGCTACAGTGTTGTTGTGTTAGTTTAATCAGCTTGATTATCCAACAGTGAAGGCTATCCAAGGAACTTCGGAAGAGATTTGGTGGTCATACCCTCACGTTCTTCGTGTTTATCTTAATAAGCTCACTTGAGCAGCTCTGGAACAAATACATAGAAAAGGATATAAAGTTCACAAGGAACCAACGTTATTGACTATCTCCTTGCCTTCTTGATTATAATTATAGTGATTTTCAACAACTGCAGCAATAATTTGTAAAGTCAGCTTGATTGCTTTACTTCTCACCTTAAACTTGTCATCGTGATACGTGCGAAGTGATCAGGAACTAACCTTGCATGACATTGCTGCAGTATATTTCTATTGCTTTCTACTTCTCTTACCATTTCTGAGACTTAGATAGTTATTAGTGAATATAGTAAGCAGTATGCACGTGTATAAGTGGAATAATGGTTGACTGACGAATGCGCCGAAATCAATGACTAAAACGAAATGAATACTCATAACAAACACACATCTCCCTTTACTATGGTTCCGAGATAGGAAACACTAGCTTTTCTCTCTAGGCTGTTGATATCGTAGCTTTCAGTTTTCTCTACCACTACTATTACTAGGCTGGACCTCAGAGAATAGATATGGAGCTTCTTTCCTTAGATTAACAAGACGCACTCCTAGACAGCAAGTTGATCTACTAGTTGCCACATACAATGGGATCGACTTGGAATGGAAGATTGCTAGCTCAAGGCACAACTTGATCAACTATATTTGAACAAGACTAACAAGAAATAGGATGAGTCCAGCCAAATGCATAGCCACTACGAGATCCTCCTAACTCATGCAATTTCCAAATGCGACAGTTGTTCGAGTAGGCAGAGCGCGACTCGCAATGTCGATGGTACTTGTTCGAGGTTCCGTGTGCTTGGCTTGCGATGGCCACTCCAGCATTCAGAAAGTTTCTAGAGAAAAGTCATGAAGCAAATGCATCCGAGATCCCTCTCCTGCCAGGACATATCCTTACTAGTTACGTGATGGAAGTGCTAGATTAGTACGTCGGTGCCATAGCAAGCAAGGAAAGGCACTCTGTCCTCATGACAAAGGTTTCAGACATCATTTCCCAGAGCAAGGCGAATATTATGAAGAATAAACTCGGCATAGCTGCATTTGCCGATGACTTTGAGCGATTCCATGAGTTTTACATTGACGGTGATGATAAGTTCCTGAGAGATTACGGCAAACATAAGCACATCGTGCACCGGTTTCGGAGAGGATAATACTCTCGTATCTTATTATGAGCGGGCACTCAGAACTCACTTCGAATGATAGGATTGTATACAAACAATCTGACGAGGCGGTGTTATGAAAAAGAGCTCGAGAGATGATGCATTACAAGTAGTGCTTAGTTCCAACGAAATTCGGAGAACACGACTCCTCGACATCTCACTTATTGGTTTAGTTATGATTTTCTTTGCTGTACAAACTTCTAGTACGAGCTCATTTACAAAAGCGAATACAATGTAGCACTTCATCCTTTAATGTCGGCTGGAACTCCTCGTTCTTTTTTTTACACGATGCGCGGCTCATCAGATGTGGCTAGGAGTTCTAGAATTCGATCGCCGTGCAGGGTATCTTGATTGCATCGAATTATCGCTCGAAACAACTGGAACATCTTAAATCGTAAAAAGGCTTTCGAGCTTTCTAGTATTAGTAGAAGAGGAATTCTATAGCGGCTGTAAGTGTACTTGCAAGACAGACCTTTCCTTAAGCGCCATACTAATATTGACACTCGAAAATCATATCGACAGTTGACTGTTTGTTATTTAGAAGACACACACTTTCTTTTATAAGGTATCCCCACAACCTTTTCATTCTACGGTTGCTGCCGTCAAATATTATTCGAATTGTTCAGATCTTATTAATGTAATATGCATCAAGTCAACGCTATCTTATTATGGAAAGTATAGTTTATCCAAACTCATATATGACGAAAGGCAGAACACAGTCTTCCCCCTACACGGGTCTTTAGCGCCAACAAAACAGCAGGCAGAGTATTAAAAATGGCTAGATGCCCTGCTAATGGCTTGTGAAGACATGTGCTGATCAATTTAGGGCTTGAAGCCAGCTTACGTATTGGCTCACAGGCCCTGTTACTGTTGGCGCTAACGACCTGTACAAGGGGAGGAACTGCAAGGGCATGTTCCTTAGATATTGTGAACACTTAGATCCCTTAGGGGGGTCCGGAAAAGTTGATTGGCCATTGCCCTTAAACCAACCCCATAATGTAAGCACTTAAAGCGTTTAATATAATACAAGGATTTTGATAAGGTTGGACTGCGGGATCTTGATTGAGGCACAGCAATGCATTACATTATCTCTTCCCGCTACGCAGTGTTTAACAGACAAGTGTTCTCTATTCCTTCTCTATTCCTACTCTATTCCTACTCCTCTAAGTATTCTCTATCCCGCCCACTGTACTTGCATCACTACACCCACCTTCAGGATTCGTAAGAAGTGGTAAAACTATGTCCAAACCAATTCGACTATGGATAACGCGTTAGTAGTTCCATAACTTAGTAGCGTCCTTCTGTTCAAAATCGATGATTTATGCTCACAAGTTCGCAGCGCCAGGCCCGAATCCCTGGAAGGTATTCACAAATAGGCCAATCCAATCATCTCTAACCTTACTAAATACAGGCATATAGGTCCTCGTTGTTCTCGAAGAGTTGAATGTCCCATATGAGCTCAATTCCTTTAAACATGACGACGTAAAGAAGAAGCCATTTACAGATATCAATCCTAACGGCCGCGTACCAGGTATTGGAGTCCATCAACATTTTTAAGACGTCCTAACATCGAATATTAGCCATTGAGGACCCCAATACAGGTCTCACACTTTGGGAGTCGGGTGCCATCATTCAATATCTTATTGAACAGTACGACGAAGATAAAGTGCTAACGTACGAAACTTTGATCGAGAAGCACTTATTGAACCAATGGTTACACTTCCAGATGAGTGGTCAAGGTCCATATTTTGGCCAGGCTGGATGGTATATACGTGACTCTTCATTAACGAAGCTTACCAGCTAACATCAATACCAGGTTCAACTATCTCCACTCCGAACAGCTCCCTACAGCAATTTCTCGCTACAACAACGAAGTTCGACGCATTCTGGGCGTCCTAGAGGGCGCGTTGGAAGGAAAGCAGTGGCTCGTAGGCGAAAAATGCACGTTTGCTGATATTTCGTTTGCTCCATGGAACGATCGAGTTGATACTCTGCTCATGGTTTCTGCAGATCAGAAGTTCAATGATTTCCCAAACATCAAAGCATGGCACGAGAGGATAACTGCAAGACCGTCATGGAAGAAAGCTATGAAGACGAGGGCGAAGCTCATGGATGATCAGGGATTGCAGTGGAATGGGATGCCGAAGGGGGTGAATAATATGCAGGAGTATGAAGAGACAATGAAGAAGCATGTAGAGGAAACGTCGAAGGAGGAGGAAGCATGAGGGTCAGTCTTTTCAACCAGGAAAAATAAGATTGAAGTGTCCCCTGAAGCTTTCCATTGTATTGATATGAATCAATGCTGTCAACATCTTCATAATAACTAGCTATTCAGAGCTAGTCCTATGTCCGAACTCAATGGAACTCATTTTTCTCAGCGTTAACATCATTTTCCAAGAAAACTTCCGTTTTATTCGTCATCTTGGGTGTCAAGTCTTCACACAAGAAACAGCAGATCAACCCGACAAGACCGAAACTCAAACTACTTAACGCCACAATCTTCAAAGCATGAGCGTAACTCCACTTGAATGCCTCAGCTGCAGCCGCCAACGCTTCTGCATTAGTTCCAGGCACAGCAGCAAGAGCAGTGGCGCCAAGCGGGAAAGCAGCGAGGAGTTTCTGTGCGTTATCGGATGTCATGCCAGCGGCAATTGAGGCTTTTGGTAGGGATGAGGCCAAGCGTCGGGTTTGCGTGTTGGTGAGAATGGTGGTGTAGATCGCTTGAGCAAGCGAACCGCCGGCGTAGCGAGCCATGCCTGCAAGACCGCCACTAAAGCCAAGGTCTTGCTGCGGCACACCTAGTTGGGTGAATGCGACGGACTCGTACTGGGCCCAGCCAAAGAACGCTACACAAATAAGTCAGTGATAGTTCCGATATCAGACTCAGCACTTTTGAAACGGAGATAGTCTGAGTGACCTAAGCGTAGTACGTACTAGCAGCAACGCAACATACACCAATCATAAGCTCCTTGTTATACGGCGTTACTAAAGCGAAGAGAGCTCCAAAAGCCGTCATTCCCGTCCAAGAGATGATCAGCGTCCAGTACCAATGGCCGGCCAGATTACCAAATCCCATGAGCAAGCAGGCACCGGCAACAAGGCCGACATTTGGTGGGAGGGTGAGCAAAAGCTCGGTACTTCGCGATGTGGTGGGACCGAGATAGAAGACGTTAACCATGGTAGGCTGCTTGGAGTGAGTTTCTGGTTGAATATACGGAGATGTGAACATGGACGTACCCAAATGATGTTTGCCGAGTAATAAAACATAGTGACGATGAATGCAACAATGAACGGCGCAGTAAACTCTCTCCCGTTGTGGCTCTTGAACAGATGTGGTGGACAAAGTTTGTGCTTCACGCTACTCATATTTTCCCAAACACCAAAGCAAGCAATCAGTACAAAACCTACAACCATTGGAGCAATGACTGTTGGATCAGAGGATGGCTTGTATGTAGTATTGATGATACCGACTAAAGCCAGACAGATCCCGGGGACAATGATCGCGGCACCGACGTAGTCGAGATCCTTGATGGCTTCGTGCCAGGGAATGCCTTTAGGGTGTTTTGGCGGCTTATAGAAGGCGAAGATGGCGGCGAGCGAGAGAAATTGGGCGATGAAGCCACCCCAGTATACATATTTCCATGAGCCACTGTCAATTGCCACCTAAAATATGTTAGTCTAAGCATCGAGCGGGTAGTCAACAAATTGGAAACTTACTCTTCCAATAATCGGCCCAATGATAACAATTAGGAACACGAAACCATCAGATAAGCAAACACCGATGTGTCTAAACTTGTTCGGTAGCAGTTCTGGAATTGAGCACATGGCCATCTGGCAGAAGCCTCCGCCGAAGCCAGTGATTGCCAGACCTGCAGTGAATTGAGAAGCACCAGATGCAGTTGCAGTGATGATGAATCCAATACAACAACAAATGTTTCCGAAGAGTAGGAAGAGTCGGCGACCAAATAGATCAGAATTTGCGCCTGCAATCAAGAAGCCAATCGCATTGCCAGTGGTGTATGCAGGAATGTACCAAGCTACCGATGAAGGGTCGCCAAATTGGATGGAAAGCTTGCTTTGCAGCGCTGCTGTTGTAGGAACTGGCCAGAAAGAGAGACCGAAAGTAGAAGATAGTACCTGTGTGGTCGAAGTGAGCCAGTGCTGGTATGAGAGCTACGTGCAGTATAAGATGTCACTTACGAAGATTACAGCCCATGTTTTCCAGGTGATGCTTACAGCCTCGCCCTCGCTGTTTTGCAGAGTGTCGGGTGCGTAGTCGTCGGAGACATTTTCGATTCTTTCAATATCGTGTTTCTCGGTGGAGAGAGAGCGCCGATGACTGTCAGGTATAACATCTTCGACTGCCATGAT
>Ga0247735_1001175_pt1 | contig 10303 bp, 9 predicted proteins | sample UWRJL178409R2_FD_180934 | JGI IMG/M metagenome (GOLD analysis project Ga0247735, IMG submission 180934) | Plant litter microbial communities from Arlington Agricultural Research Station in Wisconsin, United States - UWRJ-L178-409R-2 | ecosystem: Environmental > Terrestrial > Plant litter >...
CCCCCCCCCTTTCTTGTTCTGTTTGTTTACTTAATACAACCTTCAACAGCCTCGATAGCATGACTGGTGTCTTCACTGCTGATATCCTTGCTCAAATCAAAGGTCAATCCACCGCTCCTCTCGCTGGCCAGGGTACTCCCACTGGTACCACCGGCACACCAGCCCCCACTAACACCACCAAGGCCCCTACCACAACTGGTGCCTCGAAGACTGGCACACCCTCCACAACCCCTAAGCCTTCCAGCGCCGCTAGCCCTATGGCCGCCAAGGCTGGCTGGGCCGGTGCCGTCGTGGCTGCCCTCGTTGGTGCTGCCGTGTTCTAAACGAGTTGTTCTTACGCAGTTATCTTCATTCAATTCTAAAACCCTTTTTGTTCGCCTTCCTATCTCGGTTGCTATCTCTGCACATTCGGTTTAGTGTCTCCTATCCGACCTAGTTCATACCCTACTCTGCTTGCTGAGGTCCAAGGACAGCTCTAATACTCTTCATGACGACGTGACCTTTGGGCCTTAAATAATGGGCACGCAAGTTACGCCCTGTTACTGAAGGGAATGGAAAGGAAGCTATCTTACGTTCGTTACAGACCTACCGATGGTTTATTTAATTGCATCATGATTTCGACATCTTATTCGCCCCTGACGCCCGAATGGTGAATCACCTAATTATCTGAATTTCTAAGTTAGTTTCCTTGTCTGCATGCATACAAGGAAATCTGCTCTAACTCACTCAGCTAGACTGGCAATTGTTGATAGACTGATGTCCTCCGGCGAATTTAGCTCTACTCGGTTGTGAACCAGAAATGCCTTTCTTAGATACTCCTCGCTAAATATAACTCGGCGCTCTTCCCTCGACATGTTTGCGCCATTTGCTCCTGGACCATATGATCTGCAACTTGTGCTTGATACCCATGTCAATGATATTGCCACGCGAATGAACGATTATAGGCAATAATCTAGAATTCAATGGCTGTATACGGAGGCGCATAACCAAATAGTACAAGTCACGGCACATTGTCAGGACAAGTATTAGATAATAGCATGGTTGCACAGCTTTCCCCGTCTGCGCCATAGAGCGATCGGGCGAATGTTACAAACTGACAGAGGCTACATAGATAGACCATATAGGACTTACATTTATATTCTGAGTTAACATCATCTCATGCAAGTATGAAGTGATACCCCGAGTCCTCCGAAATAGTGGGTAGTAGGTGTCCATTAGCCAGACTGATGCGAAACTTCAAGCTTCAAGTTTCAGGCTGTAGATATCTAGGACCTCCTGACATCTGGTGCGTTGGACGCATGTTGTAACTGAACTCAAATTTAGGGCACCTGGCGGTTGAGCGTACTGGGAGCCCATAACATTAACGCAGATCATCGTGGCTGGATATTAGCTTGAGCAAGCTATGCGATGCTGTGAACTGAAGCCGATCAAGCGCATATAATCGCCATGGTTCCCATATACCGTTCACCAAATATGCCCTCGACGTCCTCGAGGCAGTCGATTTGACGTAAGTTGGTAACCGCACGATCAGTCAAGCAACTAGCGCCCAGGTCATATAGAAGCACCGGACGGAAAACAGTGCGGCCGAAGTTAGAGCTAATTCACTCTCAATCTAAATGCTTATTATTGCATCAGTTCCGTGAAATATGCCCTTCTGGTCCACTGCATTTCGAATCAATTGAAGAGGTTGATTCTAGAGAAGAGTTGATCAGATTGGGAGCACGGTTTGTGGGCAGGCGCGCAACAATCTGTGGGAGGACAGGAATGGCAACTCAAACCCTGTCTTTAACGCATAAGTCGAACTTTAAGCGACTCAAACATACCGTACATTTGATACGTCAAGCCATGAACAGCGAGGTGTCAATAACATGTTGATGTACAGCACGACCAGTCAAAAGCAGAAGCCAAGCTAGGCATAATATTACTATTCTCAGGTCATTGTAGTACTCACCCGTCTATCTCCACAGACGTCGCCGTTTTTCCCGGAGTTTCTCGACCATCGCGATCAGGGAGTTCAAACTTCTTCGAATCTCACAATAAAACATGCATTGCAGATCCTAGAATTCTAAAGACCTAGACGTTCGAGGGATCTAATCAATCCACATACCTATAGAGGTAATGAAGAGGGGGCTCTACTAGGAGACAAATTCTGCCTCCAAAATCGAGGCGTTTCAAACAGGGACTTACTCTGTCAACAAGCCAGTCAAGCAATCAAAGGTCCTCCTGAGAGCACTGAGGTTTATCATGATAGTAGGTGATCATTTCAACGCCACTGGCTAAACTCGAGGCGATTCGAAAACTCCTGGGAGTGTTTGTCTTGAATTAGACACACCTCCTGACAGCCGCTACTTCTTATAAAACAGGGCCCATGGTACGTCGTTCCCTTCAAACCCATCCTATGACAAGACCAGATTTCCCTATCGACGAGGCCTACCTTATAGGAGGCTGGCTCGCCTCGGCCCTCTGGGGCATGTGCGCATTTTATTTTTTCAATCCAGATGCTAACGATATTTTCCAGGCGCCTTCACTGGTGTATTTATTTTCTGGATTATATCACTCGTATCTCAGCGAGATAAAAGAAGTGTTGTTATCGTTGTCGTTGGCCTCATCTGTTTGATGTATGTCCACATTCTAGCCGTTATTTGATTTAGGAAAGTCTTCCTCACATTCAGTTGCAGGTATGTGTTGGCGACGGTTCATATCGCCTGTGTCCTGGAAAGGTTAATACAGGGATTTATTGTCCACGTCCACGACGATGGAGGTCCCAGCCTCTACTTCGCCGACATTGGGAATCACCTCAACCGATCCAAGGACATGATTTACGTTACTTTGGTGTGCTACTCTGCCACGGTATTCAGCACCGCCAACGATTTCTGACCTGATTTGGACAGATTGTCCTTGGTGACTCGATCCTCGTTTGGCGCTGTTTTATGGTGTGGAATAGGAACTGGTACGTTATAGCTGTGCCAATAATCATGGTTTTGGGTACAGCGAGTAAGCTTTTACCTGTGATTTACTACTGGTAGATGTCGAGTACTCATGCGTCGATCAACAGTCTCTGGATATGGGGCTGTCGGTCGTTACTTCACCCCCAACCCTTACACAATTCTCTCAGTGCGATGGGCCAGAGGCATGCTTTCCGTGTCCATGATCACCACCATTATCGTGACATTCTTGACCGCTGGGCGAATCTGGTTTGACACCCACTTCTCTCCCCGTTGTATACCCCCACTAATTCATCTGTAACTGGTATGCAGGTCACTTGCTAGGAATTCGTCTTTTTCTAGCACTCGTCACCGCTCCGTCGTTCTCATTATCGTTGAATCCGGATTAGTCATGTCGGTCAGTAAGCTGATCGAGTTCACGCTCTTCCTACTTGCGCCTGCGGATGGACTGGACGGCCTCAATGCATTGTACATTCCAATGGACTGCATGCCGCGGATTATGGTATGTTGCCTTTATCCCACCAATCCCAGATAGTTCTAATTGCAACATCGCACTGGCAGGGTATCTGTCCGACATTTATTATGTTGGCGGTATCACGAGGGATGACTTCGTCAACAGGTGATTACGGTGCCTCGTGCCAGTGGCAACCGTCAACCGGGACACGAACGGCCCCCCCGACCACTCATGTCGTTCCAGTGCAGTTTTTAGTTAAGACGACATTGGCGACGACAGAGATGAAGGAATCCGCCGCTGCTTCGTTTATGGAGGCGAGTTTCAACAAAGAAGAAGTCTGAGGAATATGATTTTTGCCCTCAGGGACTCTATAGCATGTAGAAGTCGTAGCACCTATTTACAGAAGACTACTTGTTTTCCCAAATGGGGTCAAGGTCATACTGCATTGAGTGAGCTCGTTTAGATGCTCCCACGATGTTGATCTTTCTACAGATGAATTCATTCAGTCAGGATTTGGTCTGTGTACATCCCCTCTCGTGACGCGTGCGTTGTGCCTAGTGTAGATGAGGTAGTGGTATTGGACTGGGCGGTGACCGTTGAAGAGTCAGCGGCTAGGAAGCTGTCTCATCTCCAGGGCGTATGGCCGATGCGGATGCCAGCGGACGACCACCAGGTGAACCTAAATGTCCGACTACTCTGTTCTTCGATCGAAGCCGCGGAGGTCCCCCGCAACCGCAGCAATCGAATCCAACCTTCTCATTGCTAGGCACGCAATTGACCCATCTCAGCTTTCAAACAATGGCCTTCATGGACTCCACTCCCTGGTCGCCCCATATCACGACGATCCACATCGAAGGCAAGGAGCTCATGTATACCTGGACGACACTTCTCACTCTCCTTCGACTGCCTTGCCTACGCACCTTCTCCATTTTTTGGGCTATCTTCTTATCTCCTACGGACGAACAGGGTGTTGTCGAACGCATAGTTGCTCCCGAACTTGTGCATTTCCGGTGCTTCAGCGAGGCTGTCATCACCCACGTTTTGCATTTCCTGCAAGCTCCCAAACTGGAGGTCCTCGTTCTGAAAGGGGAGTATACGTACGTCATACTCTTCAAGTTCCCAGTCGTTGATTGGAGGAATTCCCTCCCATATTCCCATCTTTACGCACGTCGGTTCTCCTGGACTTCTCATGCGAGCCTTCCGATTCGGAAGCAGAAGCAAGGGTTTTGAGATTTCTCGCACATGCAACAAAATCTATAACAAACCTGTATATCTCGGATTTCCTGGGGAACTTAGTGCAGCGTATCGTCAAGGTTGACAGGGATGGTTCCCAGATGTGGCCTAACCTCGAGCTTCTTGCTGTGGATATACATCTGGATCGTGGACGATAGCTGCCCCCGCAATCTATGGTTTTCCTCGCTCGTCGTTCCGGTGCACTTCCCCATCGTTCAAGTTGGCAATCTCCCGTTCTACAGCGGCTGCTTGGAGAGTCCAGGATGGCATCTCATGGTCCGCTATTGTGGAAAGTGGGTATTACCACCAGAGTTCGTCTAGCAAACTGATATCCGATATTTCGCTTTCTTTTAATGTCGACGGTATATTCTGCGAGACGCACTGTCATTTCGACCCGATCATGATAGGTGAAGAGGAGGAGATAAGTTGAATATCTACTTGAGTGAATCACATGGTTCCAAGGACAAAAGGAAACAGTCGTCAGATGTCAATTCGGTATGTGCAGGTGATATTTTGCAGCTCGAGTATTGATGATTTTCTCTACAGTAATATATATCATTGCGATGACGAGACCGACTTTCGATTTCTCCCCTAGCACTCGCAAATGCCTCATTTATTATAGATCAGTCATTGGACAAAGATCGATTCAATTATGTCTACCATCCGAGTTGAAGCCGTCCCTTTAAAGTGATAGACATGATATAGGACGCCTCCTCCAAACACGTAATGTAAATGACGGCTAGTCGGATTGGTGGAGCTTGTTATCAGCGAAGCGAGTAGCGCCCAGATCACATAAGAGTGCCAGGCAGAAAGCAATGCGGCCGTTGATAACGGACGTCTACATGACAGTTCAAACATTGCTCTCAATCTGATAACACGTACCGTTCCGTTAATATACCGCTTCATTTTCGAATCAAATGCATAAAGAGATTCCAGAAAAGAGTGAATGCATTGGCAGTATGGGTTTGTAAAAAGTAGCAGGCATGCATCGATCTGTGAAAGGATTGGAACCTTAGCACGAGAACTCCTTTATAACACGAATCTCATTCACCGTCGTATCCGACTCAGAGGTCCCCAACATCCATGTGCCGCTCCTCGCGACTGTTCAATCCGGGTTCTTCTCTTTGTTGTAGACTTTCTGACCCACAAATGCAAAATACTTATCATTGGCTCTGGGGTTTGGGGTTTGGACGTAACTTAAAACCTTTATCTCTAGCACATACTTTGAAGATAACCTTAAGTGATTCAAACATACTATAGCATTTGATGTGGCTTGATGTCTGATGTATACGACGAGCGGTCAGAAGCCAAGCTAGGAGGGGGAAAAATGATGTTACTATCCTCAGTTCATTATAAAACGCGAGTTGTATTACCCCTGATATCTCTAGGTAATCACTCGAACAGCGCTGACTCGTCCGAAGGTTCTGTCAAGTCTCTACTATTTATCATAATCAGGAAATTTGAACCTTCTGTGAAACTCCCCAATAAAACATGGATCGTGAATACTAGTACTGAACACTGAAAATTTCGAGATACAGTAGATGCTCGAGGATCTCATCAGCCAGGTATTTAATTATTTGGAGAAGAAATAAAGAAAGGGCTGCAATGGACAAACCTGCATCCGAGGTTCCACAAGTCTGGGAGTTTAAAACACTTACTCCTCCTGACTGGAATGTGATTCGCCATGCCAGTGGTAGGTGATCATATCAACGCCACTAAATAAACTGGCCGCGAATCGCAAGCTCCTCCTTGTGATGTACGTCATGCATATGGTTGATCACACCTCTTGTCAAACGATACCTTTGATAAAAGCGCCCATGGAAAAGTTGGGTAAGTAATTTTCTTTAACCTATCTCATGGCAATACCAGATTTTCCTATCGACGAGGCCTACCTCATCGGAGGCTGGCTCGCCTCATCCCTCTGGGGTGTGTGCCCGTTTATTTCTTCAATCTAGGTGCTAACGATTTTCTCCAGGTGCCTTCACTGGAGTATTTATATTCTGGATTATGTCACTCGTCTCTCAGCGGAATAAAAGGAGCGTCGTTGTCGTTATCGTCGGCCTCATCTGTTTGATGCCAGTCCAAAATTCAGCTGCTATCTAATTTTTAAAAAATCTGCTCACATATTTAGTCGCAGGTATGTGTTGGCGACGATTCATGTCGCCTGCGTTTTGGCAAGGTTAATACAGGGATTCATCGTCCACGTCCACGACGATGGAGGTCCCAGCCTCTACTTCGCTGACATTGGGAATCACCTCAACCGATCCAAGGACATGATTTATGTTACTTTGGTGCACTACTCTGCCACTGTATTCAGCACCGCCAACGATTTCTGACCTGATTCGCACAGATTGTCCTTGGTGACTCTATCCTCGTTTGGCGCTGTTTTATGGTGTGGAACAAGAACTGGTACGTTATGGCGGTGCCTATAGTTATGGTTCTGAGTACAGCGAGTAAGCTCTATACGCGGTGACTATCAGATGTCGAGTACTCATGCGTCACCCAATAAGTCTCTGGATATGGGGCTGTCGGTCATTACTTCACTCCCAACCCTTACACCGACATTTCGATCCGATGGGCCACCGGCATGCTTTCCGTGTCCATGATCACCAACATCATCGTGACGTTCTTGACCGCTGGGCGAATCTGGTTTGACACCCACTTGTCTTCCCGTTATACCTCACTGACCATCTCTAATTGCTATGCAGGTCACTTTCTAGAAATTTATCTTTTTGTAGCACTCGCCACCGCTCCGTCATCCTCATCGTTGTCGAGTCGGGGTTATTCATGTCGATCAGTAAGCTGATCGAGTTCATACTCTTCCTAATCGCACCCACGGACGGATTGCAAGGCCTAAATGCCTTATACATTCCAATGGACTGCATGCCGCAGATTATGGTATGATGTCTTTGATTATCCAGATAAACCTAATCATGACATCACAGGGTATCTGTCCGACATTTATCATGTTGGCCGTATCGCGAGGCATGGCCTCGTCATCAGGCGATTACGGTGCCTCTTGCCAGTGGCAACCCTCAAAGGGGACATCAACGGCCCCTCAGACCAGTCATGTCGCTCAGATACAATTTGCAGTGACGTCAACAGCGGTGACAGTGGAGATGGAAACTCAAGAGTCCACTGATACTTCCTCAGAGATTGAGAATTTTGACAAGAGGTCCGAGGAATACTACTTTCACCCAGAGGTGCCTGATAAAAAAAAGCGCCCGGGTGGCATCGGTAGCTATAAGATTCGTTCATATGGCATGTAGTTGTAGTATCTATTTTACAGGGGAATGTATACAAATGTGGTCAGGCTTATACCGCTTTAAGGACATACACCGAACGGGACGCGTCCCATATCGTTGGGCTTGTTACTCACCAATGTTTCTAACACTTAGGCGCGACGAATCCGTCGTGCCCCATGCATGCATATCCCAGAAGCCATGTTTTTGTGCCTTTTTCTTTTTACGTTTGCACAGCTTTCCGGGATTCCAGCCATCCGAGCCAATAAGTAACTGTAGACTGACAGAGGGCCACATAGACTCTTCAATTATACCTTCCGAGTTGACGCCGTCTCTTGAAGTGATGAACTCGATATAGGAAGCCTCCTCCGAACATAGAATGGGTATGTCCGGATTCCCGGACGGCTGTGGAGCTTCAAGTCCTCAAGTCAGATATAGACATCTACTGACGTCTAGTGCGTAGAATGCATGTTGTAACTGAATTCAAAATCCAGGGGGTACCTGTCGCGTTTGAACATGCTAGAAGGGCCCAATAAGTTAACGCAGATAATCGTGGCCGGATATTAACTTGAGCAAGCTATGCGATGCTGTGAACTGAAGGTCGATCAGTCACATATGGACATGGTTCCCAAATACCATGGAGATTATTGGGTGTTGTAATCGCCCTTCTCAATATCCTCTCAACGTCCGTGGAGCAGCCAAGTTTGACGTTGATATGTTATCTGTGGAGCCTGACAAGCGCACGATCAGTCAAGCGACTAGCGCCCATACCGTTTACAAGTCCCGGATGGAAACAATGTGGCCGTCAACGGACGTCTACTATTCAAACGGAGGCCTACCTGTCAGTTCAAACTTCATTTTCAATCTAAAAACACTTACCGTTCCGTCAGTTCCGTAAAGGATGCCGCTTTGGTACAGTTCATTGTAGAATCAATTGAAGAGATTCTAGAGAAGAGTAGAGACACGGTATGTATCTGTCAGAAGTAACAGGCACACAGCAATCTGTGAAAGGATGAAATTCTTGGCATGAGAGCTCCTTTATAACGCATACAATACACCAGTCTATACCCCGCCGTCTTTTTCCCCTCCCTATCGCTATGACCAACCCAGAAGTCCCCAAAATACGTGTTTCGCCTTTCACGACTGGAATTCCCCCGTCCATCTCCAACTTGACCCTCCGGTTTTTTATTATACGAGTTATATGCCTTGCGGCGTTAGTCTCAATCTTCGAGATAATAGTGACAAGGACTGTTATTGCTGGGAATCATTACGCAGTGGTTTTGGCACCTGTTATATTTGTCCACCACTGTTTAACGTGAGTACCGGTTCACGTCTAACATCAGGAAACGCTTACTCTGCTAACAATTATAACATGTAGTGCTTGTGGCCCGCGCTTTAGTCTTCCAGGGATCATAGATTTTGCTCTAGTTTGTGGGGAAATTATCGGTCAGTAGAAATTGAAAACTTTTCATTGCAAAACAATGATTGAATTTGCTATAGGTGCTTCCGAGTCGCTGTCTTTACGACGGAACACCGTGACCAGGTTGTCCTCACAGACAGAAATATTTACTACAACTGTCTGGTGGATCTTGCTCGCCGCTCTTTCCGTGCTATGCACCCTGCGAATGATAGAGACGGTCAAGAGGAGAGGTCACAATCTATGGACAAGGGTGGATGTTAACTGGGTCGACAAAGCGAATTCTGAATCAAATCGCTCGTACGGTATACGAGTGCTCACTGGACGGGCCCTTTGGGCTGCACATTTTCTGTGAGTCAAGAACTCTTTCTCTGTTAAGCTAGTTTCGGCTACATCTGACATTCACCTTCCTAGTGGTGAACCAAAGTGGATGATCATATCCCGAGGAATATTTGCTGTCATCTTCGTCCTCGGTATCGGAGTTATTGCACTCTTTAATATCGTTCTCGATCCCGTTCGTGAATCCGCTTTGACGCCGGTCAAGGAAGTCAGATCTCCGGATTTGCCTTATGACTTCAAGATGACCGTACCAACAGTGTGGAATGTCGTTCTGGTGAGTTTTGAGCGAATAATATGAGCTTCTAAAACTTGACGTAACTTCTTCTTTTTAAAGACGAAGCTGATCACACCTAGTGAGAATCTCAAGGAACTTATATCAGCCTTCCCAAATGCAGTCAACGTTATACCACTTTGGGATAATACACCGAGTGAGCTCGCTTCGCCGGGTCCCTCGTTGTTGGTCTTGTTACTCACCGATGTTTGCAACACTTAGATGCGATAAATCCCCCGTGCACGCATGTTCCGGAAGCTCAGAAAGTCTACTCATACCTCCCAAGCCCAAAGGTGGCCCCCGTCGATCTTTTGGCTATCGCTTTTTACTGTCCACCCAGAGTTTCCGTGCCACAAGGTCAGTTTCAAAGCTCATCAAACTCCTTCCACGCTGTTGTTAATT
>Ga0247735_1001177_pt1 | contig 10296 bp, 7 predicted proteins | sample UWRJL178409R2_FD_180934 | JGI IMG/M metagenome (GOLD analysis project Ga0247735, IMG submission 180934) | Plant litter microbial communities from Arlington Agricultural Research Station in Wisconsin, United States - UWRJ-L178-409R-2 | ecosystem: Environmental > Terrestrial > Plant litter >...
CCGCGCCGAGATCGCCCGCCGCGACGAGCGCGCGCGCCTGGCGCACCATCGGATAGCCGAGATAGGTGTGCGTAACCCCAACCAGGCCGCCGGTGCGGTCGGCCGCTGCCTGGAACGCCAGCGCTGAGTCGAGCGTGTCGGTCAGCGGCTTGTCGGTGAGCACCGGAAAGCCTGCCTCCAGTGCCGCGATGGCGACGGGTGCATGGACATGGTTGGGCGTGACGATCGCGATGAACTCGGCGCGCTCGTCCTCGGGCAGCGCCTTCTCGCCGTCGAGCATCGCCTGATAGCTGGTATAGCTGCGGTCGGGCGCAATGCCCGCCGCGACGCCCGAGCGCTTCGCCCGCTCCGGGTCGCCGCTCAGCGCGCCCGCGACGAGCCGGCAATTGCCGGCGATGGCAGCGGCGGTGCGGTGGACCGGGCCGATGAACGCGCCTTCGCCGCCGCCGACCATGGCGTATCTGACGGGACCGGCCGTCATGCGGCCAGCGTCCTGAGATAGGCCATGCTCTCAGTGATCGCGGTGAGCGGGGGCTGGACCCATGGCGGCTCCTGTTCGACGAACCACCCCTTAATCGGCGCCGCCTTTGCGGCGGCGAAGACCGATGGCCAGTCGATGCTGCCCTTGCCGACCGGCACGGTGGTCAGGTCGTCCGCGATTTTCCCTGCCTTGCGTTCCTTCGTCGCGATGTCCTTGACGTGAAGCAGCTCGATCCGCGCGCCATGCTCCTTCAGCACATGCGTCGGATCATGCCCGGCCGCGGCGGCCCAGCCGAGATCGAGCTCGAACGCGACGAGCGCCGGATCGGTATGCTCGAGCAATTCATGGAAGGCGATTTTGCCGTCATAAGCGAGGAATTCGGCCGGGTGGTTGTGATAGCCGAAGCGCATGCCGAGCGCCTTGGCGCGCGCGCCGACCTCGTTCATTCGCGCGGCGTTGCGACGCCAGTCGCCGAGCGTCATCGCCTCGGCGACGGCCTGGATCCAGGGGCGTTTAGGATCGAGTGGTTTTGCCGAGGCGGGGGAGGAGGCGACGAAATATTTCACGCCGACCTCGCGCGCGGCGGCGAGCTTTGTCTCGAACTCGTCCATCAGGTCGCGCATCGAATAATGGCAGGAGAAGCAATCTAGTCCGGCGGCGGCCACGCCCTTGCGGAAATCGGCGGGCGACAGGCCGACCCATCCGGCGGCCTCGACCCGGTCATAGCCGATCGCCTTCACCGATTTGAGCGTGCCGGCGAAATCCTTCGCCAGATCGTCCTTCACCGCCCAGAGCTGGAGCCCCGGCGGAAGCCCGAGCGGCATGGCCCGGGCACCGGCCGGCAGCAACGCGGTGGCAATGGCAGCGCCTGTGGCGCCAAGAAAAGTGCGGCGATCGAGCATCGGACCCCTCCTGCAGGAGCCGCGGACTGGCGCCGCTTCGTTGCACGATGTTGTGCGCTCCCATCCTATATGATGGACCGGGGATTGGCGGCGATGCAAGTCGCAAGAATAACCGTCCGCCGCAGGTAACCGCGGCGCGACCGATTCAGAGCGTGCCGCTCCACACCCCGATCATGATGACGAGGGGAAAGCTGGCGAGGATGACGGGCATGATCTGTTTCAAGGGACTTCTCCTGCGCGGGGGGCAGCGCCGGGCAACCGGCACTGCCCTTTCGCGATTGGTGGAAAGGCGGGGGCCGTTCAGAAACGATATCCCGCGCCGAGCAGGACCTGATGACGCGAGACGTCGTCGCCATAGTCGCTGAAGCGGTACTCGGCCTTGGCGTAGAGATGGTCGCCGAGCATCTGCTCGACGCCGGCCCCGAGGCGGTAACCGTCTTCGTTGGTGCTGACCGTCGAGACGGTGTTGCCGGCGGTGCCGCCAAGCGTGGTGCGCAGGCGGAACTGGCTGTTGGCATAGCCCGCCTTGACGTAGAGCAACGTGCTCGGCGCGACCCGGGCGCCAAGACGCAGCGAGGCATCGAGGTCGCGGCCAGTCGTGAGGCGCAGGTTGGTGGTGCCGATCGTGGCGTCCGCGCTGCCCGAAACCTGCCAGCCGATGCCGGCCTCGGCGCCAATGGTGAAGGTCGAGCCGATCGGCAGATCGTACCCGATCGCACCGCCGACGCGCACGCCGTGCACGCTGTCCTGGGTGGTCGGCAGGCCGTCGGCCTGAGTCGAATCATAACCGAAGGTCGCTTCGATACGCGGGCCGGTGAAGCTTTTCGCCTCGTCCTGCGCAAAGGCAGGGGTGGCCGCGAATGCAGCGGCGGTGGCGAGAAGGAAGATGGTAGAACGCATTGTCAGTCTATTCCCTTGGTATTCCCCCGGTCGTCCGGGTCGTTGTCAGCGACCCCTTTGGCCGCGCTGGGGCCCGCTAAAGGGAACGGATGTGGAATGAACCCGGGTCGCGACCGGTGCGACGAAGCTGCGGCGGAGGCGCGGCGCGGTCGGACGAATGCGACCGCAATGGGGGTATTTTTGCCCGTTTCTTCCCCTTCTTACTTCCCCGGCGAAGGCCGGGGCCCAGTTGGGGGGACGGTGCTAAACTAGCGATGCGCTCCGTCGCGGGGGCCTTCCCGACCAGGCCCCGGCTTCCGCCCGGGAAGAACAAGGGGGAAGAAGGAGAAAGGGGAAAGAACCAGCCCCAAACGCAAATCGGCCACCCGAACACGAGGTCCGGATGGCCGATGCTGGCGCCGCCAGTGAGGGGCAAAGGCGAACGCGGCGTACCGCCGTCGCCGGGGGGGCTTGGTTAGACGGTACGCGACTCTAATGGCGGAGCCGCGCTTCCTTGTCCGCAACGCTGCGACGGCGCTGCGACGAACGTGTTGCGGTGCGGCACAATGGGTCAGCGGGGCCAGAAAGAGATTCACGCGAAAACGCGAAGGGGAGAATGTTCGACGGGGCGGCCGGCCAATCGTCATAATGCGTCGATCAGAGCCGGAACGCCCGCCTGGTACGCCGCCTCTTCGCGCCTTCGCGCCTTCGCGTGAATCCTCTCGCGATCTGAAAATACAGGCCCCGCGACATTGCTTCGCTACGCCTTCAGCCGGTGCCGTACCTCGCCCCAGTGGCGCGGGCCAACGCGGACGACGGCGCCCGATTTCAGCTCGAGTACCATGTGCCGCCCGATCGCGCTGATCCGCAATACCGAGCCGGGCCGGACAAAGGCCGAGCGGTGGACGCGGATCATCTGGGCCGGGTCCAGCCCCTGTTCGAGCGCGCCCATGGTGATGCGGATCATGTGGCTGCGCTCGGGCGTGTGGAGCAGCGCATAATCCTTGGCCGCCTCGATCCATTCGATCGTGTCGACCGGCACGCGGATCTCGCCGCGCGAGGTGGGGATCCAGAATTCCTCCTGATAGCCGTCGCGTGACGCGGGGGCTGCTTCCTCCAGTTCGTCGTCATTGTCGGCGGCGGCAACGGGCGCGGTCGCAGCGAGGCGGCGCAGCACCGAACGGATGCGGGCGAGCAGCTCACGCGGCTCGAACGGCTTCATGATGTAGTCGTCGGCGCCGAGTTCGAGCCCGACGACTCGGTCGATCACGTCGCGCCGTGCGGTGAGCATGACGATGCCGATGGTCGGGTTGAGCGCGCGCAGCCGTCGCGCGATGCTGAAGCCGTCCTCGTCGGGCATGGTTACGTCGAGCACGACCAGGGTCGGCATGCCGCGCCCGAGGATGACGTCGAGATCGGCGCCGCCGCCGGCTTCGTCGACGTCCATGCCCTGCTCGCGCAGATAGGCGGCGACCGGCTCGCGCAGGTCTTCCTCGTCATCGACGATGACGATGTGGGGGAGGTGCGGATTGGCTGGCGTGGTCATGCGAGATCCATCTGCTTGAGGAACCGGTGCACCGCATCGGGCATGAAGGGTTTTTCGAGGACGGGGCGTTTCACCGTGTCGAGGAAGCGTGCGGCGGCGACGCCCAGCGTATCGCCGGTGGCGAAGGCAACGCGGTCGAGCAGGTCGGGGCGCTCGGCCGCGATCCAGGCATGGAGCTGGGGTCCGTCGATGCCGGGCATGCGCAGGTCGCTGACGATCAGGTCGTACCGGCCGCTGGCGAGCTTCTCCTGCGCCGCGCCGCCGCCGATGGCGATGTCGCAGACGAACCCTTCGATCGACAGGAAGTCGGCGAGCGATTCGGCGATCTCCTGCTCGTCATCGACGACCAGCGCTTTGCGCGCCGGCGATTCGATCCTGGGAGCAGGCTCCTCGGCGATGGCCGCCACGGGGCGGTCGGCATCGATCGGCAGGGTCAGGCGGAAACACGCGCCGCGCATCGCCGGCATCAGTTCGAGTCGGCCGCCATGCGCTTCGGCCAGGCCTTGCGAGAAGGACAGCCCGACCCCGGTGCCCTGGCCCTGGGGCTTGGTGGTGAAAAAGGGTTCGAAGACCCGGCGGCGCGCCTCTTCCGGAATCCCCGGCCCATTGTCGGCGACCTCGAGGATGACGGTGCCGGGTTCGTCGCCGATCGTGGTGCGCACCGTCAGGGCGCGATCGGGTACGCCCGCCTCGACCAGCGCCTGTTGCGCGTTGACGATCAGGTTGATGATGATCTGGTGGAGCTGGTCCGAATCCGCCGAGATGTTGGGCAGCGCCGGCGCGAGATCGCGGGTGGCGGCGATGCCGTCGTTGCGCAGGCCGTATTCGGCGAGGTCGTATGCGGCATTGGCGACCGCATTGAGGTCGACCGGCTCGCGCTCGGGCCGTTTCTGGCGCGCCATGGCGAGGAAGGTCTGGACGATGCGGGCGCAGCGATCGGCGGCGCGGCGGATCTTCTGCGCGCGCTCGGCCAACTCGCCGCCGCGCGACTGGCGCTCCATCATCACGGCCTGGGCGACGACGATCGACAGCGGGTTGTTGAGCTCATGGCTGACCCCGGCGAGAAGCGAGCCGAGCGCGGACAATTTCTCGGTCTGGTACAGCGCCTCGCGTGAGCGGGCGAGATCGGCCTCGGCCCGCTTGCGCTCGGTCAGGTCGAGCGTGAAGCCGCCGGTGCGCGCGACGCCGGCCCCGGTGATCGGGAAGACCATCGACAGGACATGCGCGACATCGCCCATGCCGTTGAACGCCATCTCGGCGCTGGCGACCTGGCCGTTCTGGGCGAGCTGCTCCAGCCGGTTGAGTTCGTCGGTAATATCCGCCGGGAAGATCTCGTCGGTATGCGCGCCGTGCAGCTCTTCCGGGCTGCGGCCGAGCGCCTTGGCGAACTCCGGGTTGACCCGGATATAGCGCCCCTCGCCATTCTTCAGGTGCATCGCGACCGGCGCGTTTTCGAGGAAAGCGGAAAGCTGCGCTTCGCTTTCGGCGAGCCGCTCCTCCGAATGCGCGCGTTCGAGCACGGCAAGCGTGCGATCGGCGAGGTCGCGGACCAGGTCGACCTCGCTGTCGGTCCAGACCCGGGGCGTATCCTGCTGCACCGAAAGGACCGCGACGATCTCGCCTGCGCGCATCATCGGCAGGGTCAGCACGGCGGCGATCTGGAGTGAATCGAACAGGGGCCGGTTTTGTGCGTCGAAACGGGGGTCGGTCGCGACGTCGTTCACCCGGACCGGCAGGCCGCTCATATGCGCGGCGGCGAGCCTGGTGCCGAGCGCGGCGGAAGGGTAGCGCTGGTTGACGATGCTGGGCAGACCGGTCGTCCATTCCTGCAGCACGCACAAGGTGGTGCCATCGTCATCGGTCTCGGCGAAATTGGTGCGCATCGCCCCGAGATGCTCGCCAAGTGCCGCCAGCGTTTCGGCGAGGATGTCGCGCGCGCTGTTCTGGTGCCGGATGCGGTCGTTCCAGGAGAGCAGGAAGGCCTGGTTGCGCTCGCGTTCCTGCAGCGCCGCCTGGGCATGGGCGCGTTCGAGCGCGACCCAGGTGCGTTCGGCGATGTCGCGGATCAGCTGGATCTCGCCCTCGCGCCAGCGGCGCGGCGCACTCTGCTGCACGGAGAGCGCGGAGCGCATCCGACGGCCCTGGACCAGCGGCGCGCTGACAAAGGCCTGGATATCGGCGCCGAGATAGCGCGCGACCGCGGCCGGTTCGAGCCGCGGGTCCCTGGCCACGTCCTCGTAGCGGATGATTTCGCCGGCAGTCCATTCGCGGTCGACCGCGGCGCCGACGCTCTGGAGCTGGAAGCTGTTGCCGCGAATGCTGGAGACGCCGTCGCGCCACTCCCCCGTCACGGTGAACATCTTCCCCGTCGCGTCGCAGTCGGCATAAGTGGTGCGCGTGGCGCCAAGATGCTTGCCCAGCCATTCGAGCGTCGTCGCGATGATCGCATCGGGCGAGGCTTCGCCGCGTACCTTGTCGCTCCAGTCGATCAGAAACGCCTGGTGGCGCTCGCGTTCCAGCAGCTTCGCCTCGGCTCGGGCGCGTTCGAGCATCACCCAGACGCGTTCGGCCACGTCACGCAGCAGCTGGATCTCGCCATCGCGCCAGCGGCGCGGCGCGCTGTTCTGCACCGACAGGGCCGATCGGACCTTGCCGTTCTCGATCAGCGGGATGCTGACAAAGGCATGGATCTCGGCGGCGAGATAGGCGGGCACGCGGTGCTGCTCGACGCGCGGATCGGTTGCGACATCATCATAGCGGACGATCGTGCCGGCGATCCATTCGCGCTCCACCCTTTCGCCGACATCGTCGAGCGAGAAGCTGGTGCCGGCGATGCTGATGACGTCCCGGCGCCACTCGCCGAGAATCTCGAAGACGCGCCCGCTGGCATCGCTTTCGGAGAAGGTCGTGCGGGTGACGCCGAGATGCTGGCCGAGCGCCTCCAGCGTGGTCTGCATGATCGCGTCGGGCGAGGCCTGGCCGCGCACCAGATCGCTCCAGGCAAGCAGGAACGCCTGGTTGCGCTCACGCTCCTGCAGCGCTGCCTCGGCGCGCGCGCGCGACAGGGTGGCCCAGACGCGCTCGGCCAGTTCCTCGCAAAGCTCGATCTCGTCGCGGGTCCAGACGCGCGGGCTGCTGTCGAGCACCGCCAGCATCGCGACCGGACGGCCTTCCTTGACGATCGGCACGTTGATGCTCGATCGCACGCCCATCAGATCGGCGGCGCGCTGCACCGGATCCTCCGGACCGCGGCCAAGCGTGCGATTGTCCTCGACCACGCGGCTCTGGCGCCAGTCATAACGCTGGGCGAGGGTGGCAAAGGCCTCGTTCAACGCGAAACGGTTGGCCGGCCCGTCCTGGGGCACGCCACCCATGGCGTGAAAGATCTTCAGCGTCTTGGGGTCGCCCCCGTCGGTGCCGCCATAGAGCATATGCGGGATGCCGAGATGCTCGGCCAGGATGCGCGCGAGGCCGGTCAGGATCGTATCGGCATTGCTCAGGTCGCGCGACTGGTCATGGAAGGTGCGCAGCACCGCCTGGCGCCGGTCATGCGCCTGTTTTTCGCTGAAATCGATCTGGACCCCGCACCAGCGGACGACCGCGCCCGACGCATCGCGGATCGGCACTGCCTTGCTGAGATAGGGGCGATAGGTCCCATCGGGGCAGCGCATGCGCAACAGCACGGTCGATGTCTCGCCCGCGTCCCAGGATTGCTTCCAGGTCTTCAGCGCGAGCGGCAGGTCGTCGGGATGGCAGATCTGGCTTGGATCGCCCTGTTCGGCGCTGGTGCCACCGAACATCTCATACCATTGGCTGTTGGCCCAGCGCAGCGCGCCATTCTCGTCGCCGACCCAGCACAGGCCGGGGAGATTCTCCGCGAGCATGCGGAACTGCTCTTCGCTCTCGCGCAACTCGGCGATGGCGCGGAGCTGCGACAAGACGTCGACCGACTCCGGGTCGCGAATGGCGTCAATGCCGGGTCGATCCTGCATGCTAACTCTGCCCCTCTGCGCCGCGATAATAGCGCCATTTCGGTGTTTTGCAGAAGGGGCAGGGTTGCGCCCCTGTCGCGGGCGATGGCGGCTTCGTCGCAGCTTCGTCGCATTCGTCGCAAGCCGCGGTCGCTAACCTGCTGGATCGCGCAGGATTAATGTCATGGAAAGTGTATCCGCCGGGGCCGGCATCAATGCACGCAAGGGCGCAGAATCCCTTCGAAATCTTGCGGTGGGCTGTTTCGCCTCGATTTGCCGCGATCGGCTCGCCGACGAGCTGCTGGTCTTCTCGCGCAGCCGCCCGGAGGTGGATATCGGCGTTCACGAGATGCAACGCGGCGCGTTGCTCCCCGCCCTTCGGAACGGAGGCCTGTCGCTGGCGGTGCTGCCGGGCAAGCCGGAGCCGGGCACTCATTCGATCGGGCTGTGGCATGACCGAGTGCTGGTCGCGATGCCGCCCGACCACAGGCTGGCGGCTTCGCAGACGGTCAGGCCGGCGGACCTGCGCGACGAGATATTCCTGACGTCGCAGCAGCAGTTCGGTGGCGACATGCACCGTTTCCTGGCGCAGCGCATCCTGCCGGTCGGGCCGGGGCTCAACAGCACGATCCTCGACCTTGGCCCGCCCCGGATCCTCGACCGAGTCGCCAAGGGCGACGGCATTGCGCTGATCAGCGGCAGCCATGAGGAATTGCTAGGCGAAGGGATCGTGGTGCGTCCGGTCGACGCCGTCGGCGCGCTGTTCCCCGTGCGGGCCTATTGGACCGAGGCGGAACCTGGCGAGCCACTGGCGGGGCTGATCGGCAGCCTCCGTGCGCGGGCTCGCCCGATGGGGTTCGCGCAATAGCGGCGACGGTGTGTGGTGGGCCCGTCGGGATTCGAACCCGAGACCTACAGATTAAAAGTCCGTTGCTCTACCAACTGAGCTACGGGCCCCGACCAGGGACGCGCGTTACGAGCGGCGCGGGCGGCGGTCAACCGCGCGTGCGCGTGCGGCGAGCTGGCGCATGGTCAATCCGGTGATCGGATCGCGCCAGGCCGGGACCAGGGCGGCGAGTGGATCGAGCACGAAACGGCGCTGGCGAAAGGCGCGGTGCGGCACCGTGAGCGCCGCATCGGACCATGTGCCGCCCGACCAGAGGATGATGTCGAGATCGACGACCCGGGCGCCCCAGCGCCGCCCGGAACGGCGGCCGAAATCGCGTTCGATCGCCTTCAGCCGGGCCAGCAGCTCTCGCGGCGATTCGGCTGACTCGAGGATCAGCGCGGCATTGGCGAAACGGCGCGACGAGGGGCCGAGCGGCGGCGTGCGAAAAATCCGCGATACCGCACCCGGCGGGCCGAGTGCGGCAATCGCCGCGCGCAGTTCCGCCTCGGGCGAGCCGTGGCGGCCCGGGCGGTTCGATCCGATCGCGATGGCATATCTTGTTATGGGCACCGGGACGTGCACTAGCGCGGCATGATGTTTGTCCCAAGCCCGATCCCCGATACCGAGCCGTCCCGTGACTGCCCGCTCTGTCCTCGCCTTGCCGCGTATCGCGAGACTGTCCGTGCCGAACAGCCCGAGTGGTGGAATGCGCCGGTGCCGGCATGGGGCGATCCCGACGCCTGGCTGGTGATTGTCGGCCTCGCCCCGGGCAAGCAGGGGGCGAACCGCACCGGGCGGCCCTTTACTGGTGACGGATCTGGCGCGTTGCTGTTCAGGGCGCTCGGCAACCATGGGCTCGCGAGCGGCGATTATAAAGGGACGCCCGAGGATTCGCTGAGGCTGAACGGTGCGATGATCCTCAACGCGGTCAAATGCCTGCCGCCGCAAAACAAGCCGCTACCCGAGGAGACCCGCACCTGTCGGCGTTTCCTGGAAGGCCAGGTCGCGGCACTGCCAAAGGCGCGCGTGTTCGTCGCCCTGGGGCAGGTCGCGCATCAGTCGGCGGTGAAGATATTGGGCGGCAAGCTGCCCAAATGCCGCTTCGCGCATCTCGCCGAACACCGCGTGCCCGATGGGCGAATGCTGATCGATAGCTATCACTGCTCACGCTACAACCAGAATACCGGCCGGCTGACCGACGAGATGTTCGATGCGGTGTTCGCCCGGGCGATCGAGCTGAAGCCCGGCTAAGGGCATCCGGCTGAGCCACGGGCGCGACGGTCGGTGAAGGTGATCATGTGCCGGCGGCCTGCGCAGTCGATCGATTCGGGCCGTGATCAGTGCGGGCCGCCGCGCGCGGCTCGCCCTTGTGCGCCGCATCGCATAGCTGGTCCTGGCGCAACTGAAGGATTTTTCCCGCTCATGAAGGCTTTGAAACGTGGCGATGGCGCTGGCCCGGGCCGCTGGTGGCGGATGGCCATAGGCGAGGTCGACCATGACGGCGTGTTGCGGCAGATCGCCGCGGAATCCGGCTGGTCCGGGCGCTACACCTTTCTGATCGTCATTTCCGCCGCGATCTCGCTGCTCGGGCTGCTGATGCCCTCGGTCGCGGTGCTGATCGGAGCAAT
>Ga0247735_1001179_pt1 | contig 10287 bp, 10 predicted proteins | sample UWRJL178409R2_FD_180934 | JGI IMG/M metagenome (GOLD analysis project Ga0247735, IMG submission 180934) | Plant litter microbial communities from Arlington Agricultural Research Station in Wisconsin, United States - UWRJ-L178-409R-2 | ecosystem: Environmental > Terrestrial > Plant litter >...
CCTCGAGGTCGTGGGTGACCATGACCACCGCCCTGCCGTCGGTCGCGGCCTCGCGCAGCAGGTCGAGCACGACGGCGCCGGCGGCGGTGTCGAGCGCGCCGGTCGGTTCGTCGGCGAACACCAGGTCGGGCGCGCTCGCGAGCACACGGGCGATCGCCACCCGCTGCTGCTGTCCACCCGAGAGGGTTCCCGGATACGCGGCCGCGAACCCGCCGAGACCGACGCGGTCGAGCGTGCCGTCGACCGCGGCGCTGTCGAGCGGCCGCCGCGACAGGCGGGCGGGAAGCGCCACGTTCTCGCGCACGGTGAGCGACGGGATCAGGTTGTACGACTGGAACACGAATCCCACCCGGTCGCGCCGCAGCTCAGCGAGTTTCCGAGGCGCGAGCGCGGTGATGTCGGTGCCGGAGATCACGACGCTGCCCGACGTGGCCGACTCGAGCCCGCTCAGGCAGTAGAGCAGCGTCGACTTGCCCGACCCGCTCGGGCCGACGATGGCGACGAACTCGCCCGCGCGCACGTCGAGCGACACCCCGACGAGTGCGGCGGTGGGCTCGGCACCGCCCTGTGCCGGAAACGACTTGGCGACATCGCGCGCCTCGAGCAGAACGCCTTCGCGCGCCATGAGTACCTCTTCCCCTGCGGCTTCCCATAGTGTCGATTGCCCGGGAAACGATCAAGTCGTGACATCCACTCTGCTCGGTGTCTTGACCGGGAGTGCGGTTGCCGGTTGAATGCGGTGACACGATTCAGTCGAGAGAACGGAATACCCGTGGCCGATGCCGAGGCGCTCATGCGTGCCACCCTGTTCGAGGTCTTCGGCGAACGGGATCCGCAGAAACGGGCGGCGGCGATCGCGCGCACCTACGCCGACGACGTCGTTTTCTCCGACCCCGACGACGTGGTCACCGGGCACGCGGCGCTCGACGCCAAGGCGCAGGCGATCCTCGACGGGGCACCGGACTTCGTGTTCGCCGAGTCGGGCCCCGCGTATTCGGTGCAGGACCTCTCGTACCAGGCGTGGGTCTTCGGGCCGGCGGGCGCCGATCCGGTGGTGCGCGGGGTCGACATCGGTTTCGTCGAGAACGGGCGTATCGCGAAGCTCTACACGCTGCTGCTGTCCTGACGCCGCGGGGGAGCGCGCCGGGCTAGGGCACGATCGAGTCGACGTATCCGCCGTCGACCCGCACGGCCGCGCCCGTGGTCGCCGATGCGAACCGCGAGCTGAGGTACACGACCATGTTCGCGATCTCCTCGGGCTCGATCAGGCGCTGCAGCAGCGACTGCGGGCGGTGCTTGATCATGAACTCGTGCTGCGCCTCGTCCCACGGCAGGCCTGCGTCGACGAGTTCGTACACGAAGTCCTCGACGCCGCCGGTGTGGGTGGGGCCGGCGATCACCGAGTTCACCGTGACACCCGTGCCGGCCGCCTCTTTCGCGTACCCGCGTGAGACCCCCAGCAGGGCGGTCTTCGAGACCCCGTAGTGCACCATCTCGGTGGGGATCACGATGGCGGAGTCGCTCGCGATGTTGAGCACCCGGCCCCAGCCGCGGGCCATCATTCCGGGCAGGTAGAGCCGCGTGAGCCGCACGGCGGTGAGCACGTTGACGTCGAAGTACCGTCTCCACTCGTCGTCGTCGATCTCGAGCACCGGCTGGGAGCCGAAGATGCCGAGGTTGTTGACGAGGATGTCTATGTCGGGAGCCACCTCGACGGCGGTCGCGCTGCCCTCCTCGGTGCTGATGTCGGCGACGAGGGCGACCAGATCGGCCGACCGCACCGATGCCCGCACGTCGGCGAGCCCGCGCTCTACGCTGGCCTCGCTGCGGCCGTTGACCACGACGCGGGCGCCCGCGGCGGCGAGTCCCGTGGCTATGGCCAGGCCGATGCCCTGGGTAGATCCGGTGACGAGCGCGGTGGTTCCCTCGAGATCGATTCGCATGCTCCGAGCCTACGGCCGGCCCCGCTTGGCGTGTCGCGCAGCGAGGTGTCATCATCGATACATTCGAACGTGTGTTCGAGTGATCGGAGGGTGTCATGATGCTGCACGACAGGGTCGCGGTGTGGCTCGACGAGCGCGGGGTGCCGCGCAGGCTGGTCTACGCGGGCGAACGCTACCGGGTGTCCGACGCTCCGACCGTGTTGCCCGACGCTCCGGTGAACGACTGGTCGATGCATCCGACCACCGGTCTCGGCGGGGGCTGGCGGTTTCAGGCGACGACCATCACCGGCGACTGCCGGGTCTTCGACGTGAGGCTCGATGCGGCCCGCAACGAATGGGTGCTGGTCGGAACGTACGAGTGAGCGCGGCCGGGCGGAATCGCGCGGGCGGGCGCTCGATAGTCTGAGCGGCATGGAATTCTTGCCGCTGATCATCCTCGTCGCGTGCTCGGTGGCGCTCACGGCGATCGCGCGCAAGCGGGGGTGGCCGGCGCCGCTGCTCGTGACCGCCGTGGCGCTCGCCGTGTCGTTCATCCCCGGCATTCCCGAGTTCGAGATCGAGCCGGAACTGATCCTCACCGTCGTGCTGCCGCCGCTGCTCTATTCGTCGTCGCTCGAGGTGTCGTTCCAGGGCTTCACCCGCAGCCGCAAGCACATCTACCGGCTGGGTGTCGGCCTCGTGCTCGTGACCGCCCTGGTCATCGGCCTGCTGGCGTGGTGGCTCATCCCCGGCATCTCGCTGCCGGAAGCGCTGCTGCTCGGTGCCGTGGTCTCCCCGCCCGATGCCGTGTCGGCCGCTGCCATCGGCCAGAAGCTCGGACTGCCCCGGCACGTGATGACCGTGCTGTCGGGCGAGAGTCTCATCAACGACGCCGCCTCGCTCACCCTGTTCAAGGTGTTCGTGGCGATCGTGCTCGGTTCGGGGTATTCCCTGCTGGCCGACTTCGGCATCTTCGGCGCGGCGATCGGCATCGGTGTCGTCGTCGGCGTCCTCGTGGGCGGCGTGTTCGTACGCCTGCGCAGCCGCATCGACGACCCGGTGATCGAAACCCTCATCGGCCTGCTGTTGCCGTTCGCCCTCTACATCGGGGCCGAACACATCGGATTCGGCCCGTTCGTCGGCTCCGGCGTCATCGCGGTCGTCGCGGCGGGTCTCGTGGTCGGTTTCAACGCCCCGCGCGCCGGGTACGCGTCGCGGCTGCAGGAGCGCCCGGTCTGGGCGGCAATCGACCTGCTGCTCGAGGGCGTGGTCTTCGCCCTGATCGGGCTGCAGCTGAAGGGCAACCTCGAGGGGATAGCCGAGACCGAGCTGGGAATCTGGGCCACCGTGGGCATCGCGGCCGTCGTGTTGGTCGCCGTCGTCGTGGTGCGGCCGCTCTTCGTCTTCCCGACCTACTACCTGAGCCTCTTCGGCGACCGCCGCGACCGGCGCAACCTCGAGAAGCGGCAGGCGATGCAGCAGAAACGGGCGGCGCAGTGGCTCGAACGCGAGCGCAAACGCGGACGCGAGCCCGACCAGCAGACCCTCGCCCGCATCAACGGTCGCCGCGACGAACCCGACAAGCGGATGAACTGGCGCGAGCTCGCCGTCGTCTCGTGGACGGGAATGCGGGGAGTGGTGACGCTCGCGGCCGCCGCATCCATCCCCGACTCCCTCGAGGCGCGCGATTCGCTCGTGTTCATCGCCTTCTTCGTAACCGTCGGAACCCTTCTGCTGCAAGGACTGACCCTGCCGCTCGTCATCACCTGGTTACGGGTCACCGACCCCGGGCAGAAAGAGCGCGACCTCGACGAGGAGCGCCGGGTCGCCTCGATAGCGCTCGCCGAGGGCGTCGCCTTCGCCGAATCGCACCGCGACGAATGGGTCGGCAAATACGGGGTGGACGTCGCCGACCTCGTGCTCGAACGCATGCGTGGCCAGGTCGCGAGAGAGTCGAGTCAGTCGGAGGCGGCGTCGGCGGATGCCGCGGGCAGGAGCCGCTTCGACTCGGAACAGATCCTCGCACTGCGCCGCGAGGTACTGCGGTTCCGGCGCGAGGTGCTCATCCGGGAGCGCGACGCCGGCACGATCGACGAAGAGGTCATGCGCGAGGTGCTCCTCGGCATCGACGCCGAGGAGTTCGCGCTCGACACGTCGTCGGCGGTGCGACTGCGCGGGTAGCGGGCCGGGGCGTAGACACAGGTAGCCGCCGTAGAGTCGGGCGGATGGCGGAGACTGGGGAAGACCGGACGACGGCTGCTGTCGAGCAGCATCCGACAGGCGCGGCTCCTCCGCACGACGGTGACCTGGAGCGCTCGCTGCTTGCGGCTGGCCTCGCACTGGTCGAGGTCGGCGGCACGCCCCTCGTCACTCTCGCCGAGATCGCGGCACACGCGGGTGTCGGCTCCGACCAGGCCGCCGCGCTGTTCCCGTCGGCGAACGAACTGCTGGTACGGGCGGCCATCGCCCGGTGCGTCCACGAGCTGCGCGTCAGCTCGACCGGCGCGTTTCCTCCGCTGAGCGCCTACGCGCAGCACTTCTCCCGGCATCGGGAGTTCTACCGCGCCATGCGCATCGGAGAGGTCGCGGCGCTGCTCGATGCCCGCATGGCCGCTCTCGTGGCGCCGTTCATCGCGGAGCAGATCCGTATGGTCGTGGGCTCCCGCGTCTCCGACGACGTCGTCGGGACGATGACCGCCGAGATCACGGCCGAGTCGTTCGAAGCGACCAACGGATGGATCGTCGACGGCCCCGGGTCTGCCGGGCCGGAATCGCTCTACGTGCGCCTCGAAGCCATCGTGTTGAGCCACATCGAGGGCCTCGGCACACCGTTCGGTCGCTGACCCGCTCGTCCCGGGCAGGCGCCGCGTTATCCACAGCCTGCTCCATTTCTTCGCCCCTTTTCGCGGGATTCCCACCGCCGCGGCGACCGCTCCTTTAACGTCATCGGCGTGCCGGGCTACACCGAAGACAAAGGAGCAGAGTTGTGAACACATCCACAATCCCCACCCGGCCGTCGGCGTCGGCCGCGCCGCCCGCGCCCCGCTGGTGGTCGCGCTCGAAGCGCACGGCGGTCTTGGCCGCGGTCGCGGCACTCACGATCACCGCGTCGGCACTCACGGCCTCCCCGGCACACGCCGAGGGTGTCGACGCGGCCTCGGTCGAGCAGGTCCTTCGCGGGGCCGGGGTCGTCGCCGAGGTCGCACCCGCCCGTGCGAAACCCGTCCACCCGAACGCGTCGACGGATGCAGCGACCGACGCCGCGATGCGCGCTCCCGTCGCAGCCGCGAGCGTCTCGCTGAAGTCGGGCCTCACCGTGCCGAGCGGCACCGGCACCGTCGGCATCATGCCGGTGGTCGAGCCTGGCGCGGCGGCCGGCGCCGCGAAGGCGTTGAGCCCGGCGGGCCTGGCGGTCTACGCGAACACCGCCGATTCGTCGTTCGCGTTCAGCAAGGCCAGCACCGGCGCGAACGCGGGATACGCCGTGATCACCGGTGCCGACGCGCCGACCGCGTACCGCTTCGCCTTCACCGTCGACGGCAAGCCGGCGGTGCTCCGGCCCGTCGAGGGCGGAGGGGTCGACGTGCTCGACGCGAACGGAACACTGGTCAACTCCATAGCGCCCGCCTGGGCGAAGGATGCGACCGGCGCCGCGCTCCCGTCGTCGTACTCGGTGAGCGGCAACATCCTCGTCCAGAGCGTGTCCCACGCGGGAGCGGCCTATCCGGTGATCGCCGACCCGCGGGTGCGCTGTGACAGCCTGTGGTGCACGCTCGAGCTGACGCGCGCGGAGACCCGGGGTGTCGCCGCGAACGTGCTCTCGCTCGGAGGTCCGTGCGCCCTGATGGGCGGCGGCGCTCCGGTGTGCGTGACGGTACTGGCTGGCGGCTGGGCCATGGCGAACCTCGCTCTCAGCCAGGGCAAGTGCATCGGCTACCGCGTGTGGAAGGCGAACTTCGTCTCCTTCGCGCAGCTCGCCTATGTCGGCTGCTACGCCTGATCCGGCGTCGGGCAATCCAGCGGGAGAGGAGCAGTAATCGAGATGCAGCCCACAGCCTTCGACGAGGCCAGTCGGCAGACCTATGGGCGCCTGTACTGGACGCTCACGGGGATACTCGTGCTCGCCACCGTCGCCGCCTGGCTCTGGGCCGGCAATCCGGTGCGGTTCGCGGTCGGAGCGGTCTCGATCGCGCACATCGTAGTGTTCGGCGTCATCAACCACCGGCGCATGAACCGCATCGCGCGTGAGCGTGACGAATAGCCCGTCCCGTCGTTATTCATCCCGGGCGGCGGCTCCTTTCCCGTTTCTGTGGGAGAGGGGCTGTCGCCCGGCCGGCTCGCCGCCACGGTTGACCCGGGGGCGCGACCCCTCGCTGCCGTTACAGGTCGAGCGTGTCGCCGGGCTCGAGCGCGAAGAACTTTCCGCCGTTCGACTCGGTAACACTGCCGATGCGTTCGTTCGCCATGTTCTTTCCGATGACCGAGAGCACCATCTCGTGTGTCGGGAAGGAGCGCTTGGGCTTCACCTCGGCCACATAGTCCATGACCTCGCCGATCTTGAGCCACGGGGCTCCCGCCGGAACCGCGAGCACGTCGACCTCGATCGGGGGGACCGTGAACGAATCGCCCGGGTAGGCCAGAACTCCGTCCACGATCACGCCGACGTTGTCGATCATCGGCAGCGAGGAGTGGATCACCGCGTGCTTCTCGCCGAAGAACCGCAGGGCGAAGTCGCCGACGGCGATCTCGTCGCCGTCGTGGACGACGGTCACCGGGTAGGCGGCGGCAGCGACGGCCACACCCTGGGGCCCGTAGATCGCGGCGCCGGGGTTCATGTCGAGGATGCGGTCGAGCTGCTCGGGGGTCCAGTGGTCGGGGTGTTCGTGGGTGATGACGATGCCGACGACGTTGCGCAGTTCGGTGAGCGGCGTCGTGAAGGCGCCCGGGTCGATGACGAGCGTCTCGTTGCCCTTTTCGAGGACGAGGTTGGCGTGTTCGTGCTTGGTGAGCTTCATGCTTTTCACCCTACGCCCGGGGTTGACCGAGCCTTGCATGGAATACCCCCGGGGGGTACGGTGGTTGACATGATCGCCGATATAAAGAAGCGCGCGCTGCACCGCAGCAAGATCCTCGAGGGCCAGATGCGCGGCCTCGAGAAGATGATCGACAACGAGGACTACTGCATGGACATCATCACGCAGTCGCTGGCCATCCAGAAAAGCCTGCGCAGCCTCAACAAGCTGCTCGTCGAGAACCACCTGCGCACCCACGTCAGCGACATGTTCGCCGAGGGTGGCGACCAGCAGCAGGTCGCGATCGCCGAACTGCTCAAGGTGTACGAACTCAACAACAACCGGGGAGAGTAATGCAGCACGACCACCACGCCGCGACCATTCCCGAGCCCCTCGACGGGCACGATCGGCACGCCGCTTCGACAGGCTCAGCGCACGACCACGACGCGCATGACCATCACGACGCGCACGACCACTCGCACCACGACCCGGCGCAGTTCCGCCGCAAGTTCTGGCTCAGCCTCGCGTTGACCGTGCCCACCCTGGTCTTCTCCACCGGCCTGCAAGACATCCTCGGCCTCGACGGCCCGCGGTTCCCCGGCAGCCAGTTCATCCCCGCCGCCTTCGCCATCGTGATCTTCTTCTACGGCGGACTCGTCTTCATCCGCGGCGGTATCGGCGAACTGCGCTCCCGGCAGCCGGGCATGATGACACTCATCTCGCTCGCGATCGTCGTGGCCCTCGCCTACAGCGTGGCCGTTACCCTCGGGTTCCCCGGAATGGACTTCTGGTGGGAGCTCGCGACGCTCATCACGATCATGCTGCTCGGCCACTGGGTCGAGATGAGCGCCATCATGGGTGCCCAGAACGCCCTGGGCGAGCTCGCGAAACTGATCCCGGATGAAGCAGACCTGTTGCACTCCGCAGCGGGCGGGCACGACCACGTGATGACGGTGCCCGTCGCGAGCCTCGCGGTCGGCGACACCGTTATCGTGCGGCCCGGTGCCGCGGTGCCGGTGGACGGCGATGTCGCGGAGGGCGCATCCGAGGTCAACGAGTCGCTGCTCACGGGCGAATCCAACGCTGTCGCGAAGACCGCGGGCGACGGCGTGATCGCCGGCAGCATCAACGGTTCGGGCGCGCTCACCGTACGAGTTACGAAGACCGGCGACGACACGGCCATCGCCGGGGTGATGAAGCTCGTCGCCGACGCGCAGGCGAGCAAGTCGGGGGCGCAGGTTCTCGCCGACCGCGCGGCCGCGCTGCTGTTCTACATAGCGGTCGCCGCCGCGGTGGTCACGCTCGTGGTCTGGGCGCTCGTCACGCCCGACGACCCGGCGTTCGTGATCGAACGCGTCGTCACGGTGCTCATCATCGCCTGCCCGCACGCCCTCGGCCTCGCGATCCCGCTCGTGGCCCAGCTGTCCACGGCGATCGGCGCCAAGAACGGACTGCTGGTGCGCAGTCGCGCCGCCCTCGAAGACGCCCGCGACATCGACGTGGTGCTGTTCGACAAGACCGGCACCCTCACCGAGGGCAAACAGGGCGTGTCGACCGTGCTGGCGGCAGGCGGAGCGGCGAGCGGCGGGGTGCTCGCGCTCGCGGCATCCGTCGAGGCGTCGTCCGAGCACCCGATCGCCCGCGCGATCGTGGAGGCGGCGACCACCCTCGACGTGCCGCGCGCGACGGAGTTCGAATCCCTCGCCGGACGCGGCGCATCGGCGACGGTCGACGGCCGCCGCATCACGGTCGCCAGCCAGCGCGTCGTGATCGAGCGGGCGCTGCGCACCGACCCCGAGATCGTGCGCACCGCGAAGCAGGCCACGGGGCAGGGCAAGACCGTCGTCTACGTGCTCGACGACACGTCGGTGCTCGGCATGGTCGCGCTCGCCGACGTGATCCGGCCCGAGTCTGCGGAGGCGGTGCGCGAGCTGCAGAAGAGCGGCGCGCGCGTCGCGATGCTCACCGGCGACTCGCGCGACGTCGGCAATTGGGTCGCCGCCCAGCTCGGCATAACCGAGGTTTTCGCCGAGGTGCTGCCCGGCCAGAAGGCCGACGTCGTGTCGGGCCTGCAGAAAGATGGAAGCCGCGTCGCGATGGTCGGAGACGGCGTGAACGACGCCCCGGCGCTGGCGCAGGCCGACGTCGGCATCGCCATCGGAGCGGGCACGGATGTCGCGATCGAGTCGGCCGGCATCGTGCTGGCGTCGAGCGATCCGCGCGGGGTGCTGGCCGCCTTCCGCCTCTCGCGGGCGACGTACCGCAAGATGCAGCAGAACCTGTGGTGGGGTGCCGGATACAACGTGGTGGGCATCCCGCTAGCCGCGGGCGCGCTCTTCTCGGCGGGCATACTGCTGTCGCCGGCGGTCGGCGCCATCCTCATGTCGGTGTCGACGATCGTGGTCGCGCTGAACGCCCAGCTGCTGCGGCGTGTGCGGTTGTAGGCAGCGCCCCACGCGGATTGAGCCGCCCGACGCGGATTGAGCCGCCCTACGCGGATTGAGCCTGTCGAAATCCCCGCACGCACACCCCGACGGATTCCGACAGGCTCGATCCGAGCGGGCGCGACCCGCGCATCTGCCACAATGAACCCCGTGCCGACACCGAAGCCGCTGACGATCGTCGTGGCGATCAACCCCTCCGCGTCGTTCGGCAAGAGCCGTGACGTGGGCCCCACGCTCGTGGCCCGGCTGCGCGGCCTCGGCCACGAGGTCGTGAGCCTCTCCGAGCCGTCGTTCGCCCAGCTCACGGCGGTCGCCCGGCGTGCCATCGCGGCAGGCCCCGACGCACTCGTCGTGGTCGGCGGCGACGGCATGGTGAGCCTCGGCGTGAACCTCCTCGCCGAGACCGCCGTGCCACTCGGCATCATCCCCTCGGGCACCGGAAACGACATGGCCCGCGGCCTCGGCATCCCCGTCGGAGATACGGATGCCGCGACCGACGCGCTCCTCGAGGCCCTCGCGCGGCCGTCGCGGGCGATCGACGCGGGGCGCATCCGTCACACCGACGATTCCACCGGCGAAGAGAAGGTCACCTGGTTCGCCTGCGTGCTCTCGGCCGGGTTCGACGCCATCGTCAACGAACGCGCCAACAACCTGCGCCGCCCCCGCGGCAAGAGCCGCTACCTCGTGGCCCTCGCGATCGAGCTCGCCCGGCTGAAACCCATCCGCTACCGGCTCGTGCTCGACGGCGTCGAGACCGTGACCGACGCCGCCCTCGTCGCCGTCGGCAACAACCGGTCGATCGGCGGCGGCATGCGGGTTACCCCCGACGCCGTGGTCGACGACGGACTGTTCGACGTGCTCGTCGTCACGCCGCTCTCGCGCCTCGCCTTCCTGCGGGTGTTCCCGCGC
>Ga0247735_1001181_pt1 | contig 10284 bp, 6 predicted proteins | sample UWRJL178409R2_FD_180934 | JGI IMG/M metagenome (GOLD analysis project Ga0247735, IMG submission 180934) | Plant litter microbial communities from Arlington Agricultural Research Station in Wisconsin, United States - UWRJ-L178-409R-2 | ecosystem: Environmental > Terrestrial > Plant litter >...
TTTATGCATACAGCATCCAGTACGGATGAACTGGGTCAGCTTGACCTGTTCATTGTCTGGAAGTGTATCAAAGACTTGCTGACCAACTTCACAAATGATTGAAATATTGACAGCTGCTTTTTTGTCATCCGACAGAGCCTCCCAGACCGCCTGACCGCCAATCGCATTGACCTGCTTCTGCTTCAGCACAAGAAGAACAGCCAGTACCCAGACAGCATCCATTTTAAAGAGTGCGTCCTCTCTAAGTCATTGCATAATGACCTCTAACCGCCAGACTTGCAGTATACTATGGCTCTTCTTCTGATCTGCAGTGTGATCCCCGCTAGTCTCCAGCAAACAATATGCAAGGTCATTAGGCTTGAAGCCCAGGCCCTCACGTTTAGCAAGGGGGCTGTTATTAAAGACTAATGCCAGTTCTTGCAGCCGTTGTCTCAGGCCATCAACCTGGGTCTGACTTGCATGATTGACAGAGGTATTGATACCCAGGGTTTGTAGCTTCCACTGTGGCTCCGCATCTGGGTTCAAGTAGTCAACAACTTGCAAGACAATAGTACAGCACTCATATTCAACGTGTTTGTGCAATGTAGAGTCATAGCTGTACGTTATATCTTCCATAAAATGTGAGTTTAAAGCAAGATCATCATTTGAGTATGGGACTTACTTGCAGATTTAATAATCTTGTAGACAAGCTGAATATCTGCCGCAACTCCCTCCTCAAGCACAAAATGTTGAACTGATCGTGTGCTGATGGATTTGGTGACCTCAATTCCAAGAATTCCTCTGATTTCCTTCAAGGCCTGACCAACCTTGCACTCAGCCGTTCCAGAGGAGACCAGAAGGCAAGCTAAGGACCTCATCTGCAATGTGTATTGACCCCTCCGCATTATCTTGAATGTTGCAGGTTGAGTCTTCCTCTTCTCCATAATACATTTCTGAAGTGTACTCTTTGCTGTGGTGAGTCGTTTGCACTGTTTCCATAGAATCTTGCAATACTGATTCAAGTCCCTCTGAGCAGCTTCCATCTTCCCAATTCTGCCCTTCAATCGAGCTATCGCCTCATCTGCATCCTCTCTCACTCCCTTAATCTCCTTCTCCAAAGCTGCAGTAGCACCTCGCAGATGGGAGGCATCAGCCCTTGCTTTTTTTATTTTATTTAGCTCTGCCTTCCGTGCAGCAGCTACCTTCTACAGCCTTGAATTCTTCTGTTGCTCATTGTACCACCTAGTATTACCCTCCTGCACCTTCTTTCTCAACTCTCCAACCTCATCTTTAAGAGGATTATGTTGTGGTGAGTTTGCAGATGGATATATTTGATTAGTTATATGACTGATGTCTCCAAGAGGTTTTTGCCGCTGTTTCTGTGCATTTGCAGTCACTTCCTACTGTTTAGAGGATTTTTTTGTGCATTTTTTGTGCACACAACCCATACAGGACATGTAAGCCTTGCAGATGTAACATGAAGTGGAGGATATTCTGTGATTTGAGGCCGCAGAGGACTTTTTTTGGTACCTCTGGTGTACTTTGGACGTGTCAAAACACATGTTATGTAATCACTTAATTAGAATTTGGTGTGTCAAATTTAAAAGCAACTTTTCTCCTCGACAAGAGGTGGAATCAACATAATTTTTTTTCAAGCCTACTCTAGAGACTAGTTGGAAGGATACCTTAAATTTACTTTCTTGAAATTCATGCAGTGAGCTTGATTTTTATGTGGGATTTGTACCTCATGGCCTAAAACCAAGAAATCTAAATTTAAGGTGTCCTGCGCTGACCAATCTGAGTCACCTTTTGTTGAAATCTGACCTAAATCGGTGAGAATGCGGTTAAAAACTTGATTATCCATGGAATATGGCCAGATCAGACTAGGTAAACAATAACAAACATCCTACTGCCTTTGGTGACAGTGTGTGTCCCCACTCCCTGAGGACAAGGTGTCCTTACTTTTATGTGCTTGTTGTACTTTTTACCTCACATGATACAAAGTTCACACACACAACCTCTGAGTCTATAGATAAATTTTGATTCCAAGTCCTTCCCTACCTGCCCTAAAGTTGACAGCTTAAGATCCCTTTCAATGGGTGTTCATCAGCAAAATGTGATTTTAGCTCATAGTAGCCCAAAGCTATACTTTCCTCTGGCCCATGGACTTCAGTCTGACTTCAGTGAACTTCAGTGGACTTCTACACCAAAAAAATCCCTAAAATAGTAAATTTATTTCTGGGAATATTAATTTATTATGATATTCTATATCAGATTAGATTACATCAGTAATGTGTTTCCTTATTTGATTAAGAGCATTTTAAGTCAAAACTTAACAAAAGTGTTAGGTATTTCAGTGTTTTTTGTGTTTTTCTCATGGAGACAAGAAGCTAGTCACATGATTCAACCAGATTTGGAAACCTCAGATAAGGAGTATTTTTTTAGTATTTTTTTCTATTTTTAAATATATGTTTTTAGATTGAGATTAGCCTCTCAGCCCAATAGAACTTCACTGAACTTCACTGAATCTCACTAATGTTTGCTGAAGTTCAGCTTCAGTAAACTTCAGTCCAAAAATAAATTCCTAAGATTTTAAATTTATTTATAGTAATACTAATTGATTATATCATCCCATATCAGGTTAAATTACATCAGTAAGATATTTCTCACTTAGTTATGAGCATTTTAAGTCAAAATCTACCAAAAGTATTATCTTTTCAAGTTTCTTGTATTTTACTCAAAGAGAAATACAGCTAGTCACATGATTCAACCAGATTTAGAAACCTCAGATAATGGGTACTTTTTGGTATTTTTTAAATATTTTTTGATTGACCTGTCCACACTATGGAAGTTTACCGTAAATATGTGGGCCAGAGATAAGTCCTTCAAAACACATTGACGTTTGTTATCACTTCATTTGCAAATGCATTGATTATAGAACATTTGAGACCATTTGGTTACCAACCGCTGACATGACTACTGACATTTTCACCAAACCACTCCCTATTCCATCTTTCAAAAAGCATCGTGCCACCCTAGGTATTGTTCCTGTTCCTTGAACTTATTCTTTTTGTTCTATTATTGTACTACTGTCCTTCTGGGGGTGTGTTGGACTATTAGATAGCCTGTATATCAGAACATCCATTCTTATAGAACTTTGATACCCACATGACCTTCCTTTTCACCTTATATACTTGTTCTTGCACCTTAGTTATCACTCTTTCTTCAACACTGAGGTATGTTCCTATGTATCACCTATACAATCCTTAGACTTACTCTAGTATTCTCTAGCCATATTGTCTAGGTAACCCATTTAGTCGTCAATCTTCCTTTAACACTGAGCTGTATCGTCTATGCTGACATAGTGGATGATATCACTAATGTTACAAGCACATATACAGATCGTCCAAAGCACAAGCACTGCGCTGATGTACTGTACTCAAAGGCACTCTTCACAGATGCTGACCAGCCAGGCTCCTACCCATCCGTCGCGCCAGGATACAAAAAAAGAGCTTCATATGACAATATTTTAGATATCTAGAATTAAAGTTTTTGCTTATAAATATGATCATTGATCTAATCATTTATTTCAAAGAAAGCAGCTCTAATTTTTTGTACCCCTCTATGACGGCTGGCATTTAACAAAGATAAACAAATGGCCACTGTGGGTAGTTGGGATCAAATCATCTATTTTTGGTATGAGTGCCTCCAGTCAGCTCAGTCAACTCCTGGGACCTCCCCTGGCAGACATCCACTGGGTTTAAGGTTCAGCACACCTTGAATCCACTGAACTTGTTGCTGCAAACACAGAAATCACCTAAAGGTTACAGAGGAGGACTTCAGAGTGCGAGTCTCAACTTGGGACTGTGACCTCAAAGTGTGCACCTCTTGTCAATAGACTTGTATTGAGCTACATACTTGCACATACACACATGTAGCTGTAAAATTAATTTATTGAGTATAAAAATAATTAGCAAAATGTAGTCAAGGAGGAACTTAAGGCACGCACAAAATTATGTTAGTGTGAGCATCAGAATGCCCTCACCCTCATGCATATATGCAGTCTCCGATATCTTTATGAAGCATAAATCAAAGCTATTTACTCTATGAACTTAATTATTGCACTCTATTCTCCAAGCTTTAATTCCTAGTAGTCATCACTTCAAAATTTCAAGCCAATGCCTAGATACATCGACGATGCTCTCAGCGCTTAACACATTCTCGCAACTTGATCCCTAGGGATATTTATGTTGGCTTGAAGCTCTCTCTCAATCTCTTCATCGGCTCTTTTGACTTTCTACAAGCTTTTTTGTGACCGAATGTATCATATGCCTTTACACTCTTCAATAGGTCCAGCACCTTGTCAATTTGGCGTCATGGGTCAAGGGACAACTCAAATTTGTGAAATTATATCAAAAATATAATGGACCTCTGCACTTTGCATGTTGCCCAAGAACACAAATGGTAGGGGGCAGAGGTCAACCGGCTAACTGGCCAAGCTTAGCCTGCAGCAGTGATGGTCCAGTGTTCCCAAAGTAGAACTGAGCATCTGCAGTGGTCATTTGTTTATCTTTGTTAAACGCCAGCCATTGTAGAGGGGTACAAAAAATTAGAGCTGCGTCCTTTGAAATAAATGATTAGATCAATGATCATATTTATAAGCAAAAACTTTAATTCTAGATATCTAAAATGTTGTCATATGAAGCTTGTTTTTTTGTACCCTGGCGCGACGGATGGGTAGGAGCCTGCTGACCAGCTGGATTTGGACTAGGTTTACATAGGAGGTCTTTCATGTCCCCCACCATTCCAGCTGAATTCCAGTAGATTCCAGTGGAATCCAGTGAAATCCACTGGAATATTTGAGCAAATTTGGCAGAGAAAATGTCAATATTCCACTGGAATCCAGTGGAATAGAATTTCTTATAGGGTGCCAGCTGGATTCCATCTCTTTACAGGAGGAATCTATGCCAGTGGATTCCACTGGATTCCACTTGAATCCAAAGGAATCCAGTGTAATACAATCAAATTTTTCTATTTTATATATAGTCTGGTATAGAGTCTTGTTCTGCTAAGTCATGCATAGAGTCATTATGTATTTTAGACTAAGTAAATATAAATTAATGAGTTTTCAATCAAATAAACAATATTTTAAAAAAATTATCGCCAGCTTTTGGGGAGTATTTTGTGATTTTCTCATCAACTAGCTAACTCTATAACATAATTTAAATATATTTAGATATCTTGAGAGTATATCAATGTTTTTGTTTTTATATATATATAGTAATAGTTTCCATATATGGTAATAATTTCCAGATATAGTAATATAATATAGTTAACTATGAATATATAATAAATAAAGAATTTTTATTTAGATGAATATGATTAACTCTCTATTTTGATTATTAATTAGAGTGTTATTTGCTGACTAAGCTAGTCAATTACTTAATTAATTTGTTATTTATTATAACTCTTTTGAACTTAGTCAAGTATTATTTAGATTACATAAAAATCATATCTAAACAGCTCAAAGCAGTGTATCTCAGAATCTATGCTGACAAATAATATCTAATATAAATATAGTTGCTATTTTAAGCTAAACTGTACTAGAATCAACTGGAATGACCTGGAATGACCTGGAACAACCTGGAATGACCTGGAATTTACCCAGAATATAGTAGATAAAAATGAAAAAATTCACACATAGGTATATTCCAGTGGAATACAATGGAATATACTAGAATCCAGCTGGAATAGGTGGGGGACACTAAAGTACTGTTACATAGAGACTCTTTCTTTACACTTTGTGACATATTCAAGTCATTTTCCTGCTCTTTGCAACACTGTAAGATTTTTGTGTGTCATGGTCTTTAAAATGGCTTGGGACATGTGACAAGTCCCATATTTCTTTGGGGTCTATGACACATGACAAGAAGAGTAGGTCATATTTATATAATATGTGTTTGTGCTACACATATATTTGTGTATGGGAATTTTGTCCTATTTGGACAAGCACATAGCACCATTATACACTATTTCTATCATTCTATTGTTTTCTGTACTCACATGTATATACTAGACATTCTATATCACTGCCTGCACCATACAATATTTTGGACAATAATACTGTAAAATATATTGGTGTTTTTTTATAATATTTTTATGCCACTCAATTGTAAAAATATGTTGATCATATAAGTGAATGGTAACTACTCTGTAAATATGGTGAAAATATGGTGAGTCAACAAAGGAGTTGCCACTCTATTGTGATCAATATAGTGCCACAGAAATATGATACAAATATTGTGGTATATTTCTTTCATAGAAAATTTCCAGATATAGTAGAATTAGACCAAAATAATTAACCATATAATTACAATATTCTGATCCAAAATACGGTGGTGTGCAGGCAGTGTATGAGACATAGCTGATCTGTGCCACATGGTCTGTCCACTTCTTAGAGTAGTATAAATACTGTGTTGTAGCATTGTATTCTATAGACTTGGATTTACATTCTACTCTTGCACTCTAAGTTACTCAGCCTCTCTTTTCTCTCTTATAACAACATCAGGTGTATGTCTCTCAATAGTCCCTACCTCTGCATATATTGTATAGCTTGCTGCTTAATAGTGGAAGCACCTTTGTAGCCAAAAAAAACCACAATTTTGGCCCTATAAATAATGGATCCTAGGTCTGGACAATACTCCCAAAAGTGGCCTTGTATCAGATCTATTCTGAACAAAATTTTCAGAATTTGATATAGACAGAAACCCCCAAAATTAGGGTTTTTGGGATCTGACATTTGGCCTGAAAGTTAGGGTTTCTGGAATAATGGGTGTAGTAATAGGGTGTAAGATTTAGTAATAGTTGATGACACTTGCTAGAATCCCAGTGGTGGCATTGAGGAATGAGGTGATTTCTTTGTAGCAAGGTCAAGAGTATAAAACAAGGTGTTACACAGTCAAGAGTTGGTATGAGAAGAGTAGCTTTAACTTATGTCAGAACCAAAACTAAACCAAGTTGAAGCTAGAGAATACAACCAATAACTACCTATTATAGTATCAATAATTCTTGACCAGGGTCAGGAGTGCTCCCAAACACTATGTAGCACCATAGCATCATAGCATAGGTCCTCCTGTTTCTGGTCCCCTACATCAGGAAAAGTCCTCTGAGCCCTGGTACTATACTATTTTGACCAAGTGTTCACAGGGTGTGATCTGTGACCTAAGGTGTTCACTGAAACAGCTGTTCATTGCTGATAAATCTGTCCAAATATAGTAATATTGCTGGTGGGCCAGCCAAAAATTATGATTTTGGAGGTGTTTTGGCCAAAATTTTGGTCAGTGATCTGTAACACATGTCCCAAGTGTTTAGTTCACAGCTAGTTGTGATGCATGACGTGAACACTTGGTCAAAATAGTACAGTATTGCCTAAGGTAGCCTGAGATTAAACAAATAGTCTGAGATGTCCCTAGCTACTCAAATAAAGCCTAGGGCTCCAGAGACATTCTAGATTACCCCCAAAAAATAGAAGAGACCCAGGCTGACCTAGGCCATTTCTAAGTCATCTAGAGCAATAAATAGAGTGTCTTGGTTTATTCTAGAACTTCTAGGTTAATCTAGAGATATTTTGTGGATATTAGAATATTCCAGATTGTTCAGACTAACCTAGGGATACTCTAGGCTAATTTCAGGTTTTGTGTTTTCAAAAATACAGACTTTACAAGTATAAAAAGCATTTTGAAAATTTCTCTAAGTTCAAACTAGCTCTCCTGTGCTCTACTGTTCTCCTTGAGTTTACTAGGAGTCCACTTGGACACTGTGAGATAAAAATATGAAAAAATATAAGAAAGATAAAAAATTATTTAAGCTTTTAGAATCAGGTAAAATCATGTGACCAAACTTTTTTTATATTGAGAAAACAAAGAAATAGCCCAAAATTTATAAAAAGTATTGTCTTTTTTTGGAGGGGGTTTTTGAGTTTTTCTCAACAAGAAAAGAACCCAATCACATGATCTTAACTGATTCTGAAAGCTTAGATTTTTCTCTATTTTTCTCAAATTTTTTTGTAATTTTATCTTGACTTTCAAGTAAAACTACTAGATAATGCGGTTATGTGACCTAACCCAGTTGACTGAACAAAATGCAGAACTCTGTTGATAGGTTCTGTTTGTTTCTATATTGTATTAGTTCAAGAATAACAAAATATATAGGTCTTATAAGAACTATGAATAATGTATGATCTTAATAATACTAGTCAAAAAAAAAAATCTTAAAGTAATAATAATAATAATAGTAGTAGTTGAACAATCTCCAAAGTATGATAGTTAGTTCATTACATAATTCAAATTAAATAAAGTGTCTAAAGTTTATAATTCTTTTTTAGAGGACTTATCTCTGGCCCACGTATTTACAGTGAACTTCCACAGTGTGGACAGATCAATCAAAAAATATTTAAAAAATACCAAAAAGTACCCATTATCTGAGGTTTCTAAATCTGGTTGAATCATGTGACTAGCTGTATTTCTCTTTGAGTAAGATACAAGAAACTTGAAAATATAATACTTTTGGTAGATTTTGACTTAAAATGCTCATAACTAAGTGAGAAAATATCTTACTGATGTAATTTAACCTGATATGGGATGACATAATCAATTAGTATTACTATAAATAAATTTAAAATTTTAGGAATTTATTTTTGGACTGAAGTTCACGGAAGCTAAACTTCAGCAAACATCAGTGAACTTCAGTGAACTTCTATTGGGCTAAGAGGCTAATCTCAATCTAAGAACATATATTTAAAAATAGAAAAAAAATACTCAAAAAATACCCCTTATCTGAGGTTTCCAAATCTTGTTGAATCATGTGACTAGCTTCTTGTCTCCATGAGAAAAACACAAAAAACACTAAACACCTAACACTCACTGAACTTCTACTGGAATTTAATTTAAGTTAGTAATTGTAACAATCGAGACAATAGACTTTAGTCAGATGACTTGGTCTAGAGTCTGAGAGATTGGATCGGTTATCTTATCGCAATATCAGAATGCCTTGTGAGAGGTATTGTCTGAGTAGAGCAAATAGAATGTTTGCTGGTTAAGAACTAGCTAAGGTACAAGTCTAGTTCTAGACCGTATTTATAGCAAGTACGATGGTCTGTGCATAGGACCAATGAGTCAGTTGGGGAAGTGATATGAGTCTGTATGAGTCAAGCATAGTTGGGTGTAAGACAGATGAGTCAGAGATATGAGTATTGTACAGAAATGTCGAGAAAGGGTGAGCACAGCCGCACACATGATGAGTCACGTGGTAGAGGAGTGTGATAGTCCAAGAAAGAAATGAAAATCATAACATTACCCCTGTCTTATCTCAAATTTTCCTCTGAAAATTCCTTAATTTCTGTAAGGTTCTCCAGTGATGTTTCCTTCAGCATCTTCATCCCAATGATCCTCAACGTTGGCAGTGTCATAAAAGTTGTTCCTCTCTTCTTCTTCAAGGTTTTGAGGACTTTTCATGCAGTCTTGTGGGAAGTGACCGGTAAGGTTGCACCAACGGCATTTCCTGTTGTGACAATCTTAGGATTGGTGTCCAAATTGTCCACAATAGTGACACTTGCTGTTGAAGGGGTAGGGGTGTTTTCAGACCACATTCTTGCTCTTGTTGGCGGTCTTGTATGCTTGTGACTGAGAGGATAGCGATCGGGAGGTTGAGTATGTCAAGAGGATGAAGCGATGGGAGTCGGTTGAGCAGGGGTTGTGAGCGGCTTTTGCGAGTTTTGTTGGAGGGCGACATTAATCTGGGCGAGTCATCGTTGGGAGGTGAGTTCTTGCTCGGCGATGGTAGGTTGTTTCGCAATGTCCTTGGCGCGATTGGTGATGATTGGTTGGACCACCTTCTCAAGTTGTTTGAAGATGGAGGGGCTGGAGACGGAAGCTTTGATGGGAGGGGAGTTCGCAGGAGTCAATTGTCGACTATTTGCATAGGGAGTGTATCACATCGAGGTCAAGGGACTTTGGGTGGAATTGGGAGGGGACGACGCGTGCGAAGCGTCTCTTGTAAGTGGAGGAGGAGTCAATGGTGCTGATATGAAAGATTGAGAGAGAGAGGAGGGTGTGGGGGTCTTGTTGGTTACCTGTTGACAGGTGAGGAGGACCTTGTTGAACTTCCTCATTCTCCTCTGTTTGTTCATTCCTGCGAGAGTGGCATAAGCTTGGATTTTGTTTCGGTTGGCGGTTTGTTGGAGTCAGGCAATGGTGGCACGAACGTCCGCATTGTTTTGGGTGAGAGTCTCAATGAGGGTGATGTCTT
>Ga0247735_1001183_pt1 | contig 10275 bp, 10 predicted proteins | sample UWRJL178409R2_FD_180934 | JGI IMG/M metagenome (GOLD analysis project Ga0247735, IMG submission 180934) | Plant litter microbial communities from Arlington Agricultural Research Station in Wisconsin, United States - UWRJ-L178-409R-2 | ecosystem: Environmental > Terrestrial > Plant litter >...
GCCGTGTCGGTGTACTACCTCGCCCGGGCGGTCGTCTACTTCGTCTACGGCGAGACGAGCGTGCAGTTCCTCTCCTACTTCGGCACCGTGAACACGACGCTGCTCAACATCGGCTTCCTCACCATCGCCGCCATCTCCTTCTCGGTACTGCAGAGCGACCACAGCCCCGACCGGCGCCGCGACAAGTCGTCTGACGACTCGTCGATCGCGGGCATCGCCTCACGCCGCCTGTTCGACCAGCAGGCCGAAGACTGGCTGAGGCGTGCACACCGCAACGACGAGTCGCTGACCCTCGCGATCATCGAGGTGCAGAACCTCGACCAGATGAACAACGCGCTCGGTTCGGAGTACGGCGACCGTGCCATCCAGACCGTCGGCTGGTTCACCCGCGACAACGTGCCGACCACCTCGATCGTGGGTCGGCTCAGCACACGCCGTTTCGCCGTGATGGCTCCGTCGCCCGCCGTGGGGGAGCCGCGCGGGATCGCCGAGCGAGTGATGACCGCCATCGCCGAGAACCCGATCGACGAGATCGAGGGCGTGCGCGCCACGGCGTCGTTCGGTGTCACCGACACCGCCGACGTCGGCTACGACTATGCCGATCTCTCCCAAGCGGCCACCGCGGGCCTGAACGGCGACATCTAGGCTACTTCGGCGGCGCGATCGCGATCGTCAGCAGGTCGGTCGCGGTCTGCTTGGCGTACTCCGCCGAGGTCGGCGTCGTCTGCAGCAGCAGTTCGTACGTGATCGCGAGCGAGATCGAGGTGGCGGCCGGGTCGAGCGGGGGCAGTACGAAGCTCTGGCTGTAGCTGTACGGCGCTTTCACCTGGTAGCCGGGGGCGACGTTCGCCTCGTCGACGAGAGAGGCGGGAGCGGCCAGCGAGCCGTTCTTGCCGTCGACGGCCGCGACGACGGTGACCTTCGACAGGTAGATGCGCTGGCCCTCGTCGCCGGCGAGGGTCGCGATCATCGACAGGTTGAGCGGCTTGTTGGCCGCGGGCGTCCACTGGTCCATGGGAAGGTCCGACCAGTAGTTGATGCCGAGCGAGATGTTGCCGGCCGCGAGCGTGCGCTCCACCGACCCGGTCGCGAGGTCGTTCTCGACGCTGGTGATCTCGCCCGACGAGGTGGGAGTGGGGGTCGGGGTGGCGTCGGTGAGGAACGGGGCCGTGCCGCAGCCGCCGAGCAGCAGCGTCGACGCCAGCGCGATGCCGGCGATACCGGCCGTTCTGAAGCGGGGCTTCGCGGCGATCTTCATGGTCGTTCTCCCGTCACAAGCTCTGTGCTTGCAGTCTCTTGAGCAAATCTTTGGCAGATGCTGTGGGCAACTGCGAGTGAAACTTGATCATCGTCGTTCACACTGACATTACTAGCCGAAACGGGGCATACATCCCCGGGCTTCGAGATCGACACAGGGCGGCACCACTCCGCCGCCCCAGGAAGCAGAGAATCGTGACCACGACACACACCAACGGGCCGACAGACGGCTACGACTTCGGCATCGACGCCGCGGGCTTCGCCTCCTCGGTCGAGTCGATGGCCGTGCACCGCCCGACGATCGGCTGCATCATCCCCGCCTACAACGAGGAAGAGTCGATCGCTGCCGTGCTCGAGTCGCTGCTCGGCCAGAGCCGGGTTCCCGACGTCATCCACGTGATCGCGAACAACACCACCGACAAGACCGTCGAGATCGCGAGCCGCTACGCCGGACCGCACTTCAGCGAGGTCGACGGCGTCGAGCAGTTCACCGAGGTGTACGTGCACGACATCGGCGAGAACAAAGACAAGAAGGTCGGCGCCCTCAACTACGGCTACACCCTCGTCGAGGCGTGCGACTTCATGCTCGGTGTCGACGGCGACACCACCGCAGACGTCGACGCCGTGCGTCACCTCGAAGCAGAGATCGCCTCCGACACCCGCATCGGCGGCATCTCGGCGATCTTCAGCATCGACGACTCCCCGTTCAGCGGCCCGATCGCCCCGTTCCTGATCGCCGGCCAGCGCGCCCAGTTCGCCGCCTTCAACATGCAGAACATGCTGCGCGGCCGCAACATGGCGGTTCTCGGCGGCCAGTTCTCGATCTTCTCCACCCTGGCCCTCCGCCAGGCGATGAAAGACAACCACCAGTCGAGCCCGTGGGTGAAAGACAGCGAGGTCGAAGACTCGCTGCTCTCGCTGCAGATCAAGAGCGCCGGCTTCCTCACCAAGATCAGCGCGCAGGCACGCGCCGACGTGGGCGGCATGACCACCCTCCGCGGCCTCGACGCCCAGCAGGTGAAGTGGAACTTCGGCGCCATCGAACTCATGTGGCCCGGACAGCGTGGCGACACCAAAGGCCAGCCGCTGCACCCGAACCTGCGTCTGCGCTGGCTCGAGAACCTCTCGATGGCGGTCAACGCCTTCACCCGCCTGATGTTCATCGTGCTGCTGATCGCATCGCTGTCGATCGACGCGTTCGTCTTCAGCCCGATCTGGCTCGTGCCGCCGGTGGTCGCCATCCTGCTCAACGTGCGCACGGCGATGTCGATGAAGAACGTGAACTTCCGCGACATCCTCTTCGCCGTCGCTATCGCACCCGCAGAGGTCTACATGTGGGTGCGCCTCGGCCACTTCTTCCGCGCCTGGACCAAGTTCCTCAGCCGCAAGCAGACCGACAACTGGGCCGCCCAAGCCAAGGCCGAGCGCGGCTCGGGCAACGGCTACCTGGTTCCGATCATCGTGTTGATCCTCACCGGTGCCGCCCTCGTCTTCACCTGGTTCCAGCTCAACACCATGGTGCAGTCCACGATCCTCTGGATCGGCTGGCCCATCCTCGGCGCCATCACCGGAATTCAGACCTTCACCATGCTGATCAAGCTGTTCCAGCGCCAGCGTGGCTACAAGGTCTGATCGAGACGTCTGACCCGAACAGACACCTGGCCCGAACCAGGACGCCTGACCCGAACAGGCACAGAACGGCCCGACCCGAACGGGCCGGACGGCGTCCGACAGCTACTCGCTGTCGGGCGCCGTCAATCTGTATCCGACGCCGCGCACGGTCTCGATCCAGCGCGGCGAATTGACGTTCTCCGAGAGCTTCTTGCGCAGGTTGCCCATGTGCACCTCGATGGCGCGCTTGTCGGCCTCGCTCACCAGATAGGTGGTGACGTAGCTCTCGCCGCGCAGCAGCAGGGCGAGGTCGGGCTTGGTGCGCACGCGCCGGTTCGACTGCAGCAGCGCCGCGAGCAGGTCGAACTCGCTGCGGGTGAGTTCGAGTTCTGCGCCACGCAGGCGCACGACGCGCGTGTCGATGTTCAGCCAGAGGCCGTTGTGCTCCATCCACCCCGACTGGTCGGCGGGAGGGGGGCCGGATGTCGCGGCTCCCGCCTGCGCGGGTGACTGCTGTACCGGCACCGCCTGGAACGCGCCCTGCGGCACCGGTTCCTGCGAGATGGCGAGGGTCGGGGGAGCGGCGTACGTGGGAACGGCGGGGGCGGGCTGCTGGGGTGCTGCCGGCTGTGGCGCGGCGACCTGCGGGGCGGCCTGCGCGGGAGCGGGCTGGATCGGCGCCGCCGCGGGCGGCGGAGTGGGGGCGGCCTGCGCCTCGACCTCGGAACCGGCCGAGCGCGGCCGACGCAGCATCGCCTCGATGCGGGCGCGCAGAACGCGCGGCCGGAACGGCTTGACGAGGTAGTCGTCGGCGCCGGATTCGAGACCCTGGAGGGTGTCGATCTCGTCCTCGAGCGCGGTGAGCATCAGGATGTAGGTCGAGCTGAAGGCGCGGATGCGTTTCGCCGTCTCGAATCCGTCCATGCCGGGCATGTTGACGTCGAGGGTGGTGATCAACGGGTCGAACTGCCGCACCGCGGCGACCCCGTCGAGGCCGTTCGCCGTGGGGATCGCTTGGAACCCCGCCTGGGTGAGCACGTCGACCAGGAGTTGCCTGATGTCTGCGTCATCGTCGATTACTACCGCGAATCGTGGAGCCGTTGCGCTTTCCATCTGCTGATCGTACCAACGGGGAAACAAATAGTTTTCGGTTAAACGTCTCCGCGGGCGGATCAGTTGCGCACGAGCGCCAAAGCGCCGTCGTTCCACCACTGGCCGGCGGTCGGTCCGCCGTTGCACGTGCCGTCGCTCTCGCCGGGGATCTTGATCCACAGGTCGGCGTCGCGGCGGCCGTCGGTGTACACCGTCGGAGCGCTGCCGAGGGCACGGCCCGTGGGGTTGCACCACTCGCCGTTCGACCCGTTGCCGTTGCGGCCGGTGTCGATCACGTAGTGGGCCTCGCCGGTGAGGGCGCTCACCTGCTCGGCGTACGCGATCTCGTTGTCGGTGGCGTTGAAGTTCGAGACGTTGGTCGCGAAACCGCGCACCCGCTCGACGCCGGCACGTTGCAGCAGCGCGGCGGTCTGGGCCGCGGGGTGCCAGTTCGAGTGTCCGCCGTCGAGGTAGACGACGGCGCCGGAGACCGAGAGCCGGGTGATCGCGTCCTGTGTCGTCGCCACGCGGGAGTCGGTGTTGCCGCACTCGTCGGCGAGCGAGAGCGAGTCGGGCTCGAGCACCACGGCGCTGGCCGTGTCGCCGAGGCCCTCCGCGATCGCGTCGACCCAGAGCGGGTACTCTTCGGCGGTGAGTCCGCCGGCCGAGAAGTTGCCGCAGTCACGCTCGGGAATGCCGTAGACGACGAACGTCGCCAGCGTGTCCGACGCGGTAGCGGCCGCCACGATGCCGGAGACGTAGCCTGCGACCGACGCGGTCGGGTGCTCCTCGGGAACGAGCCAGATGGCCTGAGGCACCGCGGCGAGTTCGCGCAGCGATGCGGCGTCGGCGGCGTTCAGCGCGGGGTCGGCTGCGGCCTTCGCGCCGGCCGAATCGGGGTCGGAGTAGAACTCGCCCGTGCCGAGCGGGTTGGAGGTGCCGCCGAAGAGCGGGAACTGCGGAAGCACGTTGTTCACGAGGTACGAGCCTCCGGCGACGAGAACGAGCACCGATGCGATGACGATCGCGATGACGCCCTTGCGGTCGATGCGCCAGGGACTGCGGGGGGATTGGCCGGCTTGTGCCACGACGGATCCTTCGAGAAGTTCGGGTCTGAGCGGAGCTCGCGGCACGAAGCACCGAGACCCTGGGGTGAGCCCTTCCACGATACCCGCGTCGGGCGGGATTCCCTGAATCCGGGTCACCAAACACAGCAAAACGTCAGGCCCCCACCGTCGCGCGGTAGGGGCCTAACGTTTTGCTGAGGAGACTACGCGGCGTCGGTCGCCTTGCGGTCGTCGGACCGGTGGATTCCGAGCCAGATGAGGCGCATGACGGCGGCGGAGAACACGGCCTTCACGATTCCGAAGACGACGAACGGGTAGAGGCCGAACGCCAGCGTCTGCTGCAGGTCGAGGCCGAGCGCGAATGCGAGCCAGGCCATACCGAAGACGAAGGTCACCGCGGTACCGGCGAGGAACGACGCGATGCCGCCGACGATCTTGTGGTCCCACTGGCGCTGGGCGAGCCAGCCGGTGAGCGCCGCGGAGGCGATGAAGCCGATGATGTAGCCGCCGGTCGCTCCGAACAGCGCGTCGATGCCGTGGGCGCCCTCGCTGTAGACCGGGAGGAACAGGCCGAGAGCCGCGTACAGCACCATCGAGAGCGCGCCGCGGGTGGCGCCGAGCGCGCTTCCCACGATGAGCACGGCGACGGTCTGGCCGGTGATCGGTACCGGCTCGAGCGGGATGTACAGCTGGGCCGCGATCGCCGTGAGTCCGGCGCCCGCCGCGATGAGCACCGCGTCGGTGGCGAGGCTGCGGCTGAACAGCCGGTCGGCGAGGGTCGGGCGGCCGGTGGCCAGGGTCAGTGTCGTCATAAACGCTCCTAGGGTGCTGTGCTCGGCCGGGGCCGACGCACAATGTGCAGGGGCAGAAAGCTTTACGGTCTGCTCAAGTAGACTATCGGTCTCACCCCTTACTTCTGTGTTGTCGAAACACGCCTAAACAATTGGACTTTGCCTGTGCTTGCCGTGCATGATCTCGAATTACGAGTGGGCGCAAGAGTGCTCATGGATGAGGTCAACTTCCGCGTTGACAAGGGCGACAAGATCGGTCTGGTCGGTCGCAACGGTGCCGGCAAGACCACTCTCACCAAGACCCTCGCGAACGAACTGCAGCCGTCGGGCGGCCGCATCGAGCGTTCCGGCGAGATCGGCTACCTGCCGCAAGACCCGCGCTCGGGCAACCCCGAAGACCTCGCGCGCACGCGCATCCTCGACGCCCGCGGCCTCGGCACCCTGCTCATCGGCATGAACAAGACGATGACCGACATGGCGAGCCCCGACGCCGCGGTCAGCGCGGCGGCGATGAGGAAGTACGGCAACCTCGAAGAGCGCTTCACCGCGCTCGGCGGCTACGCGGCAGAGGCCGAAGCGGCATCGATCGCCAGCAACCTCAGCCTTCCCGACCGCATCCTCGACCAGCCGCTCTCGACGCTCTCGGGTGGACAGCGCCGCCGCATCGAGCTCGCCCGCATCCTCTTCTCCGGTGCCGACACGATGCTCCTCGACGAACCGACCAACCACCTCGACGCCGACTCGGTCGTCTGGTTGCGCGACTACCTCAAGAGCTTCCAGGGCGGCCTGATCGTGATCACCCACGATATTGCGCTCGTCGAAGAGACCGTCAACAAGGTGTTCTACCTCGACGGCAACCGCCAGGTCATCGATGTCTACAACATGGGCTGGAAGAACTACCTCAAGCAGCGCGCCTCCGACGAGGAACGCCGCAAGAAGGAGCGTGCCAACGCCGAGAAGAAGGCGTCGGTACTGCAGACCCAGGCCGCGAAGTTCGGCGCCAAGGCGTCGAAGGCCGCGTCGGCGCACCAGATGGTGGCCCGCGCCGAGAAGCTGCTCGCCGGACTCGACGAGGTGCGCACCGTCGAGCGCGTCGCGAAGCTGCGCTTCCCCGAGCCCGCGCCCTGCGGCAAGACGCCGCTCATGGCCTCCAACCTCAGCAAGAGCTACGGCTCGCTCGAGATCTTCACCTCGGTCGACCTCGCGATCGACCGCGGGTCGAAGGTCGTCATCCTCGGACTCAACGGTGCAGGAAAGACGACGCTGTTGCGGATGCTCGCGGGCGTCGACAAACCCGACACCGGCCAGATCGAGCCAGGGCACGGCCTGCGGGTCGGCTACTACGCCCAGGAACACGAGACGATCGACGTCAAGCGCACCGTGTTGCAGAACATGGTCTCGTCGTCGCCGAGTATCACCGAGATGGAGGCGCGCCGGGTTCTTGGCTCGTTCCTGTTCACCGGAGACGACGGCCACAAGCTGGCCGGCGTGCTCTCCGGTGGAGAGAAGACCCGTCTCGCCCTCGCGATGATCGTGGTCTCCGGCGCCAACGTGCTGCTGCTCGACGAACCGACGAACAACCTCGACCCGGCGAGCCGCTTCGAGATCCTCGACGCTCTCGCCAACTACTCGGGCGCCGTCGTTCTCGTCAGCCACGACGAGGGCGCCGTCGAGGCGCTCAACCCCGAGCGCGTGCTCATCCTGCCCGACGGTGTGGAAGACCACTGGAACGCCGACTACCTCGACCTGATCACCCTGGCCTGACCGGCCTGGCCTGATCGGCGCGCGCTACCGGTGCGCGTCGATCAGTTCGTCTTCGACCTCGGCGTCGGTGCGTGTGCGTGCGGCGTCCTTGACGCGGCGCGCTTCGGCGCGCTCCATCTCGTCGGGGTCGTCTTCGTTGATGCGCCGGTACTCCTGGCGCAGGCCGTAGCCGACACCGAAGAAGCCGAACAGCGCGAACACCAGCCACTGGAACGCGTACGACAGGTGCGGGCCCTCGTCGCGGGCCGGCTTGGTCGCCGCGAGCGGGCGGTCGGCGGGCGCGGGGTCTTCGGTCATCAGCAGTCCGTAGGCACCGGTGTAGGTCGGCGCGTCGAGCATCGCAGCGATGTCGTCGAGCTGGATGGTCGCGATCTGGCCCTCGGGTGCCGAGCGGCCGGGCAGCGTGGGCTCGCCGGGCTTCAGGCGCGCCGTGACCGTGACCTCGCCCGTCGGTGCCGCCGGGATGACGTCGGGCGCATCCTGCTCGCGACCGGTGGGAAGCCCGCCACGGTCGACGACGAACACGCTGCCGTCGGCGAGCAGCAGGGGAGTGAGCACCTCGAAGCCGGGGCCGCTGTTGTACGGACGGTTGCGCACGAGCAGTTCGTCGTCGGAGAGGTAGGTGCCCGTCATCGTGACCGGGGTCCACTTCTGGCTGAGTTCGAACGAGTCGAGTTCGGGCAGCACCTCGTCGAGGGCGACGGGGTCGGCCGAGTAGTTGTTGTCGATGCGCTCGAGTTCGGCGAGGGCGGTGTCGCGACGGTCGAGCTGCCAGAGGCAGAGCCCGACGCAGACGAGGGCGAATACGACGGCGAGGGCGAAGTAGCGCGCCCAGTGCCAGGTGAGGGCGAAGCGCCAGTTGTTCACGGGGTGCCGCTTTCTGCGCCGACGCGGTCGAGCTCGACTCCGAGCGGCGTCACCTGCACGGGGAACCCGCGGGTGTCGAGGTATTCGCGCAGGTAGTCGCTGTGCTCGTCGCAGGCGAGCCAGACCTTCACGCGGTCGACGGTGTGGATGCGCGGATTGCGCCAGTTCACATTCCAGGCCGCGTCGTTGCGGCATCCGGCCCGGGAGCAGCGCAGTTCGTCGGTCGATCCGCCGATCACTCGCGGGGCTCCGTGGTCGGCGGGGTGAAGGGTTCGGGCCTGCGCGGATCGCGCACCGGCACGATGCCGCCCGGGCGCTCGACGACGCTCGGCGTGCCGCCGCCCACGTTGTTCGCGAGCACGACGGCGATGTACGGCAGCAGCACGGCCCCGAGTCCGACGACGAGCAGCCACCAGCCTTGCACGACGAACAGCAGCACGACGCAGACCAGGCGGATGCTCATCGCCACGGTGTACTGGATCATGCGTTTGCGCCGGTCGTCTGCGGGCGACACCGGAAGCGTGGTGATGGACTGCTGGGTCTTCATGTCCTGGACTCTCAGGGGCCTCGTGGCCCTCTACCCCTCAAGCTTAAGTCTTTTCTCACTGACAGTAAGCTGGTGCGCATGACTTTTGCCGCGCCGACCATCCGTACCGTTCTCGTCACCGGAGGCAACCGCGGCATCGGCCTCGCGATCGCCGAAGAATTCGTCGCGCAGGGCCACCGCGTCGCCGTCACCGCCCGCTCGGGTGAAGGACCCGCGGGTTCGCTGACGGTGCGGGCGGATGTCACGGACTCCGCGAGCCTCGACGCGGCGTTCACCGAGGTGGAGGCCGCGTACGGACCCGTCGAGGTCGTCGTCGCCAACGCCGGTATCACCCGCGACCTGTTGCTCGTGCGCATGGCCGAGCAGGACTTCACCGACGTCATCGACACCAACCTCACCGGCGCCTTCCGCGTGGTCAAGCGGGCGTCGAAGGGCATGATGAAGGCGCGCTTCGGCCGCATCATCCTGGTCTCCAGCGTCTCGGGTCTGCTCGGCGCCGCCGGCCAGATCAACTACTCGGCCTCGAAGAGCGGTCTGATCGGCCTCGCCCGCTCGGTCACGCGCGAGCTCGGTTCGCGCGGCATCACCGCCAACGTCGTCGCCCCCGGCCTGATCGAGACCGAGATGACCGCCGTGCTGTCGGACGAGGTGCAGGACGCCTACAAGAAGTCGATCCCGGCCGGCCGCTTCGCGTCGCCGCAGGAGGTCGCACGGGTGATCACCTGGCTCGCGAGCGACGACGCCGCGTACATCTCCGGCGCGGTCATCCCGGTCGACGGCGGCCTCGGCATGGGTCACTGACCCACCCTGCCGGTCGAGTAGGTCGCGCAGCGACCCACCCTGCCGGTCGAGCAGGTCGCGCAGCGACCGTATCGAGACCTAGCCGCGCAACCCGAGCAACGGCAGCAGCAGGCTGAGGTCGCGTTCGTCGATGAGCACGTGCGCCTCGTCGCGCACCGGCGCCTTGGCGTCGAATCCGACGGCGAGCCCGGTGATGGCCATCATCTCGAGATCGTTGGCGCCGTCGCCGACCGCCACGGTCTGGCTGAGCGGCACGTCGAACTCGGCCGCCCATTCGCGCAGCGTGTCTGCCTTGGCCATCGCGTCGATGACCGGTCCGACGAGTCCGCCGGTGAGGACGCCGTCGACGATCTCGAGGCGATTCGCACGCCAGCGGTCGAGTCCGAGTTCGTCGGCGACGGGGTCGAGCACCTCGTGGAATCCGCCCGAGACGACGGCCACCCGGCCACCCGCCGACTGCACGGCGGCGATCATTTCT
>Ga0247735_1001184_pt1 | contig 10275 bp, 11 predicted proteins | sample UWRJL178409R2_FD_180934 | JGI IMG/M metagenome (GOLD analysis project Ga0247735, IMG submission 180934) | Plant litter microbial communities from Arlington Agricultural Research Station in Wisconsin, United States - UWRJ-L178-409R-2 | ecosystem: Environmental > Terrestrial > Plant litter >...
CCTCCTCGCGGCGCATCCCGCGATCCATGCGCGCGCGCCCGAGCGAGAGGCCGACGAGCTCGTCCGCCGCGTCGCGCAGGCGCCGCACCACCGCGTCGAGCGCCCCGGGCGCCAGCGCGTCGTCGGACGAGTGCAGCCACACCCACTCGCCGGAGGCCACCGCGACCGACGCCAGCACGTTCGCGGCGGCGCCGATGTCGCGGTCGTGCCGGTGGTAGACGACCCGGTGGGTGCGCGCGAGGTCCCGCACCAGCTCGGCCGTGCCGTCCGCCGAGTCGTTGTCGGTGATGCAGATCTCCACGTCGCCCGCGTGCTCGGGGCCGAGCTGCGCGGTGAGGGCGGCGAGGGCGTGCGCGAGCTCGTCTCGCCGACCGTCGTGCGTGGGGATGCAGACCGACAGGAGCACGGCCGCGGACGGTACCGGGCTCAGTCCGGCGGCGCGGTCCGCGGCGAGCTCTCGGAGCTCCGTGGCGGAAAGGTGGCGCATACCGCGACCTTCCCGCCACCAAAGGAGGAGCGCTGCCATATCTGAACACACCATTGTGCAATCGCGCAACGCGGCCGGCCCAGAACGTGTCGTGGAGACGAGACCGACCACGACGGCGCGGGGTACGGTCGGCCAGTGCCGGCCCAGGAGGGGCTGGGTCCAACGGAGGAGAACCCATGAAGCGTCTGTCCCGCATCGTCGCGCCGCTCGTCGGCGCCCTGCTGCTGTGCCTGTCCGTCACCGGTACCGCGTACGCGGCCGACAAGTACGTCGCCCTCGGCGACAGCTACTCGGCCGGCAACGGCGCCAACAGCACGAACCTCAACGCCAGCTGCAACCGCAACACGTACGCCTACCCCTACCTGCTCGCCCAGCAGAAGGGCCTGGCGCTCACGTTCGTGGCCTGCGCCGGCGCGGTGACCGCCGACGTCATCAACAGCCAGTCCAACTCGCTGACCACGGACACGAAGCTCGTGACGATCACGATCGGCGGCAACGACATCGGGTTCACGAACCTGATCATCGCCTGCACGACGCTCGGCTGCGCGTCGCAGATCGCGTCGTCCAACGCGCAGATCTCCAGCACGCTGCCCGGCCGGCTCAACAACACGTTCGCCGCGATCCGGGCCAAGGCACCGACCGCCCGCGTCGTCGTCCTCGGCTACGGGAAGCCGTTCGCCACGCCGTCCAACACGTGCCTGGCCGCGACCGGCGTGTCCGCGTCGGAGGAGACGTCGCTCAACGCGCTCGTCACCAACCTCGACAACACGATCAAGGCCCGCGCGCTCGCGGCCGGGTTCGACTACGCCGACGTCAACCCGTACTGGTCCGGGCACGACGTCTGCGCCAGCAACCCGTTCACGAACGGCCTCACGCTGCTGCACACCGCCGACAGCTACCACCCGACCCGCAACGGCTACGCCAACGGCGACGTGCCGGCGATCCGCGCGATCATCGGCTAGCGCACCACGCGGGCAACGACCGGGCCGGGTGCCGAGAGGCGCCCGGCCCGCGCTCGTTCACGCGCCGCCGAGGCGGCGGGCGCGCAGGGCGAGCTCCAGCTCCAGCCGCCCCTCCGGGCTCGCCATCCGGTCCAGCAGCAGCTCGCGCAGCTGGGCGACGCGGTAGCGGACGGTCTGGGTGTGGACGTGGAGCTGCAGGGCGGTCGGGCGGACCTCGCCCTGGTGCTCCAGCCACGCCGAGAGCGTCTCGAACAGCCGCTCGCGGGCCGCGGCGGGGGTCCGCGCCAGCGGGCTCAGCACGTCGTCCACGAGGCCGCGCGCCAGGCCCGGATCGCTCAGCAGCAGCAGGTCGACGCGGCGGTCCTCGGCGAAGACCGCGCCGCTCCGCGCCTCGTGCTCGGCGAGCACCAGCGCGCGGCGCGCGAGCCCGGCCGACTCCGCGCTCGCCCGGGCCCCGACGACCGGTCCCACGCCGGCCCGCACGCCGCGCAGCCCCTGGCGCAGCATCGCCGCACGGCCCGGCCCGTCGGGGTCCCCCACGATCGCCCAGCCCAGCCCGTCCACCCGCGCGACCTGCGCGTCGGCCGGCAGCCGGGCGGCCACGCGACCCGTGCGCTCGTCCCGGAACGCCACGACGGCCAGCCGGGCCGGCAGCCGCCATCCGGCGTCGGCCGCCGCGCCGGCCAGGTCGCGTGCGGTGCCCTCCCCGTCGCCGTCCGCCGGGCCGACCGCCAGCTCGACCAGGCGCCGGCGCGCGTCGACGCACGGGGCCGTCTCGAGCGACTGCTCGTAGGCGTAGCCCTCCAGCGTGGCGGCGCAGAGGCGGTCGACGTAGGCGAAGATCGCGTCGGCGAGCGCGTAGAGCGCCCGCGGCTCCACGCCCGCGGCGTCGCCCCGTTCGGCCATCGTGCGCCACGCCGCCTGCGCGCCCGCGCGACAGGCGGCCGGCACGGCGTCGGGCGCGCGCCCCGCCCGCCGCTCGCTGCGGCCGAAGTCGAAGAACACGTCGAGGGCGGGCGACGGACCCCCCGTACCGCCCTCCAGGGCGTCCAGCAGACCGCCGAGCCCCTGCTCGACCCCGTCGCGCACGTCGAGGCGTCCGCCCCGCCACTCGGGGAGGGGCGGGACCGCCGCCACCACCTGCGCCAGCACGTCGTCGGTCAGGCGCGGGACCATGGGACGCAAGACGTCCACGACCACCGACCGGAACTCCACCGACTCCATACCCGCTCCCGTTTGTTGATCCGAGCACGACCGTACCCCAATTGCAGGCACTCGTGTGTTCGGATCATCCTGCGGCGGGGACCGGCAAGAGCCTCGCGCGTGCGGCCCGGGCGAACCCGGCCGGGTCGTCCACGGCGAGCTTCACCGCGACGACCTCGCGCGGATCGTCCCGGTACGACAGCCGCAACGGCGCGCGCAGCTCGACGGTGACGCGGGTCTGCTTGAGGATCGCGACCCGCGCGATGGTGCCCTCGGGCCCGGCCGTGAACTGGAGCGGGTCGTTGCGCGGCACGTTGTCGCGCTCGGTGCGCACGCTGGCGATCGCCTCCCACGGCACCACCAGATCGACCGCCGCGCCGTGGCGGATGCGCAGGCCGCGGTCGTCGAGCAGGTGCGGGAACACGCGCATCGCGGCGATGTAGCCGAGCATCCACAGCAGCCCCCAGAGGCCGATCAGGAGCGCCGCCAGCCGCACCGCCTCCCACGGGAGGAGGAGGTGGAAGACCGGCAGCTCGAGCAGCGAGGCGAAGAGGAAGGCGAGAAGCAGCGGCGTCACGTCCCGGCTGTACGGGAAGGCCACAGTCGCCGGGGTCGCACCGGGCCGGCGGCGCGTGACCCACAGCGCCAGGCTTCGCCAGATGTTCCACTCCATCCGCAGCAGTCGCCGCGCGAGCGCGGGACGGTGGGCTCGTTCTGTCGTCGTGGTCACCGGATACCCTCCAGGTAAGAGACGTAGGTAATAATGAACCTACCACATCATGAATAGAGTTCACGATATGCCAGAGCGCTTCCGCACGACCCTCGACCGCGTGCTGGAGCTGACGATCCTGCTCGGCGACGACATGACGCGGGAGTTCCAGCGACGCGGGCTGACGCAGGCCCGCACCCAGCTCCTGTGGGCCCTCGGCGACGGCGGGCCGTCCACGCAGCGGGCCCTCGCCGACGCGCTGGGCGTGAGCGCCCGCAACGTCACCGGCCTCGTCGACGGGCTCGTGCAGACGGGCTTCGTCACCCGCGAGCCCCACCCCACCGACCGCCGCGCCACGCTCGTGACCCCGACCGAGCTCGGGACCGAGACCGTCACCCAGCTGCGGCGGGACTACGCCGAGCTGGCCGAGCTGCTGTTCGGCGGACTGTCCACCCCCCGGTTCGACGCGTTCGCGAGCGCCCTGGACGACGTGGTCGCCGCGCTCCGCGGCGCCCTCGCCCAAGAGCAGCTCAAGGCCGGGAGGCGCCGCCCCGGCGGCTGAGCCGCCGCAGGACCTCGGGGGAGCTGGTCCACGCCACCAGCTCCACGCGGCCGTCCGACGTCGGCCCGACGATGCGGTCCAGCAGGGCGGACGCCCGGGCGGTCGCCGGCCGGGCGCCGCGATCCTCGACGTCGAGCTCGACGTGCAGCAGGCCGCGCGGGCGGACGGCGACCTTCGGCCGCGCCGCCTCGTCGGCCGCGCGCAGGCAGTCCTCGACGTGGGTGGCCAGCGCGTCGGCGTCGCCCTCGGCGCGGATCCGCCCCTGGATGAGCCAGGGGATCCGCTGCACGCTCCCGTCGAGCGGCGTGCCCAGCGGCCGCGGCCGGGCGACCTCGTGCTCCGGCCACGCGCGGTACTCGTCGTCGGGATCGGCGCCCGCCGTGTACCGCGTGCCGTTCACGTCCACGTACACGCGGGCCGCCTGCTCGCGCCCGAACCGGACGGCGTCGCCCAGCGAGAACGTGCCGGGGCCCCGACGGTCCCCCGCCGGGCCGCGCAGCGAGACGCCGAACCGGCCCGTGAGCCGGGAGCGGTCGTCCTCCTCGTCGAGCTCGTGGATCCACGCGGACTGCATCGCCCCACCATGGTCGCAGGCCGCCGAAGCCGCCGAGGGTCACCTTTCTCCCCGCAGAGCGGAATCATGTGACCCTCAGCGTCCTCCCCGGCCCGGGACCGCGGCTCAGTGCGCCCGGAAGACCAGCGTGCCCTTCACCGCGGCGGTGCCCGCCTTGCCCGTGACCACGACCGCGTAGCGCTTGCCCGCCTTCGCACGGGCCAGCGGCAGGCGCACGCGCTTGCCGCCGACGCCGACCGTGCCCGAGAGCGTCGCCGCGGCCTTGCGCGTACGGTGCCCCTTGCGGCCGACCTCGTACACCGTGATGCGCACCTTGCTCAGGCGCGCCCCGCCGGCGGTGAGACGCACCGAGTACCGGTGGCCCGAGCGCTTCAGGCTCGCGATCTTCAGCTGGGGCGCCTTGGCCTTGCCTGGCTTCGTCGTCTTGCCGCCGCCGGAGGCGCCTCCCCCGGCCGTCCCGGATCCGCCGCCGGTCGACCCCGTCCCGGTGGACCCCGACGAGCCGTCACCGCCCGGCATGGGCAGCGGGTCGAGCGGGTTGCCGGGGCCGATCCCGCCGCAGCCGTCCGTGGTGAGGCCGGCGAAGCGCTGCAGCAGGAACGTGGCGGCCAGGGGCGAGTACGCCACGAACCCCGCGGTGTGATCGGCGCCCTGGAACTCGTGGAACTGCGTCGGCAGCTTGCGCGTGCAGTACGTGTACGCCAGCTGCTGCACGTCCTTGGCCACCATGACCGCGTCGCCCGTGCCGTCCTTGTTGCCGACGGCCAGCAGCACCGGGGCCTTCGGCGTCCCGACGCGGCCCATGATCGAGTCGTTGAAGGCGGTGACGAGCTCCGGCACCTTCCGGAAGTCCTGGTACTCGGGCGCCAGCAGGTCCTCGAACTTCAGGCCCGGGTAGCCGCTGGCGTTCAGGCAGCCCTGGGAGACCTCGTCCATGATCTGGCGACCGCGGGCGTTGAGCAGCTTGCCCGCGTCGAGCCGGTACGCGCGGATGAGGCCCAGGCCGACCGCGGGGATGGCGCCGGCCCAGTCGCTGCTGCCGGCGATGTAGTCGAGGTTGTGGACGAAGTCGGTCGGCACCCCTCCGGCCGCGGTGCCGACGATGTTCAGCTCCGGCGCGTAGGTCTGCTGCAGCTCGGCCGCCCACACGCTGGCGATCGAGCCGCCCGAGTAGCCCGTCAGGCCGACCGGCGTCGTCTTGGCGTCGACGCCGAGCACCGTCTGGGCGGCGCGGATGGCGTCCAGCGTCCCGTAGCCGGATTCGCGGCCGGCGCCGAAGTCGTCGGTCGGGCCCTCGTAGTCCGACGTCACGACGGTGTAGCCCTGCGCCACGTAGGCGTACGCGGCGGCGCTCTCCGCCGTCACGATCGAGTTGCCCTCGCCGGCGCGGAGCACGTACGACGGCCGGCAGGTGTCGGTGAGCCCGTCGTAGGCCGTCTGGTAGGAGAGGAGCCGCACCGGGCCGGGCACCGCCGGCTTGACGATGGTGGCGACGGTGGCCGTCGGCTCGCCGAGCTGGTTGTGGGTGCGGTAGAGCACCTGCGTCGCGGGGAGCGGCACCGGCAGGCCGGCCACCGTGATGTCGACCGATCGCTTCTTGAGCACCGCACCCGGAGCGGCCGACGCCAGCGACGCCGGCGCCGCGTAGAAGGCGTCCTGGGCGGGCCGCGTGGTGGCCGCCCCGGCGGTGGACGTCAGCAGGCCGGCACAGGCGACGGCGACGGCGGCGACACGGATCAGGACGGACACGATGGCTCTCTCCTCGGACGCCGCCCAGGGCGGCGGCACTGCGGGACGCGGACGCGAGGTCTCCTACCCGGCGGGTCCGGACGCGAATCGCACACGCCGTGTATCTGCTGCGCTCGACCCTCCGTCACCAGGGCACCTCGCCCGCGTCGTCGAAGAAGCCGCCGGTCGGCCCGCCGTCCGGCAGCGTCGCCAGGCGGATCGGGGTCGCGGCGCCCTGCTCGACCGTCCGGGTGCCGCGATGGCCGTTGAGGTCGGTCGCGACGAAGCCGGGACACGCCGCGTTGATCAGGACGTCGGTGCCCTCCAGCTCCTTGGCGTACTGGATCATCACCGCGTTCAGGAGCGTCTTGGACGGCGAGTACGCGGCGGAGATCGGCCCGGTGTCGCCGCCGCGCCTCGTCTGCAGGGTCAGCGATCCGACGCTGCTGGAGACGTTGACGATCCGCGGGGACGCCGAGCGGCGCAGCAGCGGGAGCAGCGCGTTGGTGACGCGCACGACGCCCACCACGTTGGTGTCGATCGTGCGCAGGATCGTCTGCGGGTCGACCGTCGTCGGCGACTGCGGCATGCCGCCGGTGACGGCGGCGTTGTTAACGAGGACGTCGAGGCCGCCGCGCTCCCGCAGCAGCGTCGCGGCCGCGGCCACGCTGGCGTCGTCGGTCACGTCGAGCGGCACCGGGAACGCGTTCACGCCGCCGGCCCGCAGGCGCTCCACCGCCGCGGCGAGGCGCCCCTCGTCGCGCGCGCCGACGCCGACCGCCCAGCCGAGCCGCCCGAGGCCCTCCGCGATCGCGTATCCGATGCCCTTGTTCGCGCCGGTCACCAGCGCCGTCTTCTCCGTGGTCATGGCCGGCATGCTCCTCCGCGTGGCGCGCCGCGTCCAAGACCGATCGGGTCCCCATCGATACCCCACGGGTATGGGTACCCTGGACGGATGGAGACGCGCGAGCTCCGCTACTTCGTGGCGGTCGCCGAGGAGCTGCACTTCGGCCGGGCCGCGGAGCGGCTGGGGATCGCCCAACCGCCGCTCTCGCGGGCGATCCGCCAGCTCGAGGTCCGCCTCGGCGCGACCCTGCTGGAGCGCGGCGGCCGGACGGTCTCGCTGACCCCGGCCGGCGCCGTCCTCCTCGAGGAGGGTCGCGCCGCGCTGGCCGCGGTCGACGCGGCCGAGGCCCGTGTGCGGCGCGTGGCCCTCGGGGAGGACCGCGTCGTCCTGGCGATCAAGGCCGGGGCGTCCGGGGGCCTGCTCTCCCGGCTGCTCGACGCGTACGCCGCCGAGCCCGGTGCCGTCGACGTCGACGTCACGCTGTGCGGCACCGGCGAGCAGGAGCGCCTGCTGCGCACCGGCCAGGCGGACATCGCCATCCTCCACCGCCCCTACGACGACACCACCGGGCTCGCGGCCGAGGTCGTCGTCACCGAGAACCAGGTCGCGATCCTGCCCGCCGACCACCCGCTCGCGGCGCGCGAGCACCTGCTCCGGGCCGACCTCGCCGACCTGCCCCTGCCGCGCTGGCCCCGCCCGGACGGCAGCGTCCCGGACGGGCCGGGGCCGGAGGTCCGCGACCACGCGCAGCTGCAGGCGCTCATCGCGCTCGGCCGCGCCCACTGGGTGGCACCGGAGTCCAGCCGCGAGCTGCTGCGCCGCGATCTGGCGGCCGTCCCGATCCTCGACGCACCGCGGGTCACGACGGTGCTCGCGTGGCCGCTGAGCCGTCCCTCCCCCCACGTCGAGCTCCTGGTCCGCACCGCGGTCACGCTGCGCGAGGCCCTGGCCGCCTCCGCGTCCTCCCCGCTCTGACGGCGGTCGGGCGCGGACGGAGCGCCCGGCGGCGCCCGGTAGCATCCGCCCCATGCCGACAGCGGAGGAGATCGCCCGGGCCAAGGACACGCTGCCGCGCGGCTGGGGCCGCTTCGGCAAGGCGATCGACCACCTCGCCGCCGAGCTCGACGACGACGAGCCGCTGCTCGCCGTCGTCGTGGCGATCGATCCGGCCCTCGACCAGGGACGGCTCGGCAACGCGGGGGCGCTCGCGGTCTTCGGTGCGATGAAGCGGACGAACGTGGTGCTCGGCGCCACCGACCGGCGCATGCTCGTCGTCGCCACGTCGATCCTCGGGGGCCCGCGCGAGACCGCCGAGCTCGCCTACGACGGCCTCGCCATCGCCTCGGGCACCAAGCAGACCGCCTTCTCGATGACGCTGTCGGGGGCGCAGGTGGACTTCTCGGGAGCGAGCAAGTCCCAGCTGCCCGCGTTCATCGAGACGGTCGCCACGCTCGCCGGTTGATCACCGACTTCCTGCTGGAGCACCGCTGGCTGATGCCGGCCGTGCTCGCGGTCCTGGTGCTGGGCGGGCCGCCCGTCGCCGCGTGGCTGGCCGGCCGCCCCCGCCTCCTCTGGGCCCTGACCGGGCTCTCGCTGCTGCCGGTCGCCGCCCTCACCCTGACCCCGGTGGATCGCGAGCTGTACGGCACGTGCGAGATCGCCTGGATGCTGCCGACGCCGAGCCGGGTCGAGCTGTTCGCCAACCTCGTGCTGTTCGTGGCGCCCGTGCTGCTGGCCGGCGTCGCGACCCGGCGCCCCGGCGCGGTCCTCATCGCCGCCAGCGCGCTGTCGGCCCTCATCGAGGGCCTGCAGGCGCTGGTGCCGGCGATCGGCCGCTCGTGCGACACGACCGACTGGCTCGGCAACACCCTCGGCGCGGCGATCGGCGCCGTGCTCGCGCTCGTCGCCCTCCACCTGCGCCGGCGACGCGGCAGCCGCTAGCGCAGCTGCTCGATGATCAACGTCGAGGCGGCCGGCGCCGTCCCGCCCGCCAGGGGCGTGATGGTCAGCGCGGACGAGCTGGTGAAGTTGACGACCTGGACGACCGCGTTGGCGGCGGTCGTCTGCACGAGGGACTCGCCGGAGATCTGGCTGGTGCCCGTCGCCCGGCCGACCACCGTGTAGGCCAGCGGCGTGCCGTCGAGCGTCAGCTGGAGCTGCCCGGCCTCGCTGACCGGGACGACGAACGACACCCGGTAGACGCCGATGTCGGGCAGGACGAACGCATCCTGGCTGAGCCGCTGGATGTTGCCGTCCTCCGGACCGTCCTGCGGGAAGTCCACGGCCCCGCCGATCGAGACCGTCGCGGCGTTGTCGGGCGGCGCCAGCGCGAAGAACTCGGCGAACTGCTCGGGCCCGATCGGTCCCGTGGCGCCGGTCGCGCCGGTTGCCCCGGTCGCACCGTCGGCCCCCGTCACTCCGGCCGCACCCGGCGTGCCGGCCGCCCCCGTCGCGCCATCGGCCCCCGTCGCTCCAGCCGCGCCCGGCGTGCCGGCCGCTCCGGTGGCGCCCGTCGCTCCGTCCGCACCCGTCGCGCCCGGTGCTCCAGCGGCACCCGTCGCGCCGGTCGCGCCCGGTGCTCCGGCCGTCCCGTCCGCGCCGGTGGCGCCCGGGGCGCCGGTCGCGCCGTTGACGCCCTGCAGGCCCGCCGCGCCGGTCGCGCCCTGCGCGCCGGCGGTCCCGTCGACCCCCTGTACGCCCTGCACGCCCTGGGCACCCGTGGTGCCGCGGGCCCCGGTCGCGCCGCGCACCCCGCGCAGCCCGCGCGCGCCGGTGGCGCCCCGCTGGCCCCGCGGCCCCCGCGGACCCCGGGTCCCCGCCCGCGTGCACGCGGCGGCGGACGCCGTGGCGCCGTCGGACTTGCCGGCGAAGGCGATCGGCTCGCACGCGTCGCCGCGCGCCGCTTCCGCATCGGCGACGAGGACCGGCGTCAACGCCGCGGCGAGCGCGACGGTGAGGCCCTTGCGGTATCCGCGGCCCGAGGCGGCGTGGTGGCTCATCGAACCAGTCAACCAGATGTGGCGGTGCCGTACACGGCTTGGCGCGCGATCGCGTCCGCCGCGACCCGCCGGTTGTGCTCGGTCTGCTCCCGGTGCAGCGGCGGGAGGTCGTCGCGCCCCAGCAGCTCGTCGCAGCAGGCCAGCGACACGGCGAAGTCGCCGACCCAGTAGGCCGTGATCGAGCGCTCGAACGTCATTCCCCTG
>Ga0247735_1001186_pt1 | contig 10268 bp, 4 predicted proteins | sample UWRJL178409R2_FD_180934 | JGI IMG/M metagenome (GOLD analysis project Ga0247735, IMG submission 180934) | Plant litter microbial communities from Arlington Agricultural Research Station in Wisconsin, United States - UWRJ-L178-409R-2 | ecosystem: Environmental > Terrestrial > Plant litter >...
CCGGCATCCCGCGCCGCGTCGAGATCGTGGAACAGCAGCCCCAGTTCGCGCGCGTCGGCTTGCTTGAGGAAGGTGTAGAGTTCCTCGATCAGCGCGGGGACGCTGGTCTTCTCGTGCATCGACTGGTCCGGCAGCGGGCCGAAATCGGAGCGCAGCGCGGCGACCATCCAGCCCGACAGATACAGATACTTGCCGCGCGTCGAGCCGAAATGCTTCTTGATCGCGATGAGCTTTTGCTGGCCGATGAAGCCGTGCCAGCATCCCAGCGACTGGGTGTAGCGCGCCGGATCGGCATCATACGCGGCCATGTCGCTGCGCATGATACGTGCGGTGTAGCGCGCGATATCGAGCCCGGTCTGGAACCGGTTCTGCAACTGCATCCGCGCCACCGCTTCGCCCGAAATACCGTCCCAGCTCGGGCCGTTGGCGGCGATGATGCTGCGCGTGTCGGTGATAAGGCTTTGATAGGTCATGAGCGTCCTCGCGGGTTGTTGGCGGTGGCATGACATGCGCCACGGGTGCGTTGAAGGACGCAGAGTGACAGCCAGACAAAACGTGACTTGAATTGTTTGTCACAGCGTGACAGAAACGCGCATGGCACAGGCAGGCGACCGCAAGCTCTATCTGGGCCCGCGTTTGCGGCTGCTGCGCCGCGAACTCGGCCTCAACCAGACGCAGATGGCTGAGGAACTCGGCGTCTCGCCAAGCTATCTCAACCATCTCGAACGCAACCAGCGCCCGTTCACCGCGCAGATGCTGCTGCGCCTCGCCGACACCTATGACATCGACATGCGCGGCTTCGTCGCGGCGGCGAACGAAGCCTCATCGAGCGATCTGCACGAGATTTTCGCCGACGCGCTGGTGCGCGATATCGGCGTGCCCCGGCAGGAAGTGCTCGAGGTCGCCGAGAATTATCCCGGTGTCGCCGAGGCGGTGACGCGGCTGTACCGCGCGCTCGCCGATTTGCGGCAGGTACCCGACCGTGTCGAATCGGCCGGACTGGCCGGCACCCGCGTCGCCTCGCCGCTCGCGTGGCTGCGCGACTGGCTTGACGCCCGCCGCAACCACTTCGCCGAGCTCGATGCGGCGGCCGAGGCGCTTTCGGGTACACTCGGCGATGATCCCGATGCGCTGCGCGAGGCGATGGAGCGGCGGTTGCGCGACGAACATGGCGTTACGGTGCGGATCGTCGGGCGCGATGTGCTGGCCGATGCGGTGCGGCATTACGACTATCACCGCCGCCGCCTGATGCTCGCCGAGACACTGCCGGCGTCGGGCCGGTTGTTCGAGATCGCGACCCGGCTCGCGATCGAAGATCTGTCCGGCCCACTCGCCGCCGCGACGACCGCCGCCGACGCGCCGGATGCGGAAACGCGCGTGCTGGCGCAACAGGCGCTCGTCAATTATGCCGCCGCGGCGATGGTGATGCCTTATGGTCGTTTCCACGGCGCGGCCGAGGCGAGCCGGTACGATATCGACCTGCTGATGGCGCGGTTCGGGGTTTCCTATGAACAGGCCGCGCACCGGCTGACCACGCTCGACCGGCCGGGCGCGCGCGGTGTGCCGCTGTTCCTGCTCAAGCTCGACGTCGCCGGCAATGTCGCCAAGCGTTTCTCCGGCGATGCGATGCCGCTCGCGCGGTTCGGTGGCGGCTGCCCGCGCTGGCGCATCCACCGCGCGTTCCGCCGGCTTGGCGAGACCGTCACGGATCGGGTCGAGATGCCCGACGGCGCATCCTATCTGACCTGGGCACGCGCGGTTCTGCGCGACGAGGAACGCGAACCGGCGGTGATCGTGCTGGGCTGCGAGGCGAAGCACGCTGGCCGGATCGGCTATGGCGATCTCACGCCGCGCATCACGCCGATCGGCCCGGCCTGCCACCTGTGCGAACGCATCGACTGTACCGACCGGTCCCTGCCGCCGATCACCCGATCGCTCGATTTCAGCCCGGCGCGGAAGCCGCGCGCGCCCTACGCCTTTCGGGCGATTTGACGAAGCGCTCCGGCCCGCGAACGGGCCGGAGCGATCGGCATTCTTCGAAACGGGTTTACCGTCCGGTCACTTGCTGTCGAACCATGCCTTCCACTGCGGCACGGCCGTCGCGAACGTGCCGCGATGGGTGGTCGCGCCGGTCGAGATAGCCTCGACGTTGGGATTGCCCGACCCCATCGACTGCGCATAGGTCATCGCGATGCGGCCGACGCCGGTGGTGATCGCCTCATCGGCTTCACCGTAATAATTGTGGACCGGCGATTTGATGAGCCACCGGTACGACTGCGTCTGCGCGGCCAATTTGCCATAAGCGGAATTGGTGAAATACTGCGAATCGAAATATTCCGGGCGCATCAGCGTGCGCAGATCGGACGGAATCACCGAAACGTCGGTCTTCACACGATCATACGCTTTCTTGGCGACGTCGTAATATTCGTCCTTCAGAACCGAACGCGCCAACCCCGGAACGCCATAATAGTTTTCGAACGCGAATGCCGACAGGATCACGATGCTGTTGAGCCAGACCGCATCATTCTTGCGCGGGTATGTCAGCATGCCCTCAAGCAAGGCATAGACATCGAGCGGGGCGCTGGCGGTGGCGGCGCCATCGACCTTGATCCCGGCGGCTTCCAGCTTTTCCAGCATGGCCATCGTCACGAAGCCGCCCTGCGACCAGCCCGACAGGAACAGCTTCGGGCTGGACAGCTTCATGCTCGCCATCACCGCCTGGCTCGCTTTGAGCATGTCATAGGTCGCCTGCTGGTGGCTCGCCTTGACCATATAGCCTTCCGGCTCGGTCGAAATCCCCATGCCGAAGTAATCCGCGCCGATCACCATATACCCCTGGCCGGCGAACTGGGCGATCATCAACTGCGTTTCCGGCGAGTTATCGGGATACGAGGCGACATCCTGCCGACCATAAACGGTGCCATGCTGATACGACACCGTCGGGAAAGACTTTCCGCCCGTATCCGGCACGGCGAGCAGGCCAGACGCCGCAATCGGCTTGTTACCCTTTTCCGGGATGACGGAATCGTAAGTTACGCGATACAGACGAACCGCGTTGCGCGCCGGCGTATAAGCAACTTTGACACCGGAAAAAGCCGGAGTGTCCGTGGTCATGATTTTGTTGAGTCGATCAACATCCCAACGGCCCAGAAATTCGTATTTCACCCCCGAAACCACGTCTACCGGCGCACCTTGCGCAAACGCCGCGCAAGGCAAGGCTGTGCCCAGGGCGACCGCGCACGCGATATTCCGCAGATATTTTAGCATATTGACCTCCCCCGAAATCTATGACGGAAAATGCATCGCCGATACGCGCGATACCGTCAATTGATCCCGACTCAATCCGGCTGCGAAACCGCGCGCGAGAGCTGACGCGAGAGTGTGAATATTTCCGCACAATTTGGCGGGGTGGCCAATGCGGATCGCCTAAGAAGCGGAGAGACTTGGAATAATCTCGCTCGATACGGATTGTCCGAGATCGCGCACCCGCCACAAGGCGCGCCGGTCAATAGACGTCGCGCCGGTATCTACCCTCTTCGGCGAGGCGATCGATTTGCTCCGCGCCGATGATCGCGGCCAGCGCATCGTGAACGCCCTGCGCCATGCCGTCGAGGCTGCCGCAGACCATGACCGTCGCACCTTCGTCGATCCACGTGCCAAGGACAGCCCCCGCCTCCCGCACCAGATCCTGGACGTACCGGCCGCAATCGGCGTCACGCGAGTAGCAGCGGTCGAGCCGGGCGAGCGTACCGTCCGCGAGCCAAGCGGTAAGCTCGTCGTCGAAATAGCGTTCGTGCGCGGCGCTGCGTTCGCCGAACAAAAGCCAATGCCCGCCGCGCCCGGCATGCGCCTGCTCGCGCAGATGCGCGCGCAGCCCGGCGATGCCCGTGCCGTTGCCGATCAGGATCAGCCTGGTCGCCTCGCGATCGTCCGTCCGAAAGCCCGGGTTGGGGCGGATACGCAGCGGCGTGGCCGATCCGAGCGGGAGATGCGCGGTCAGCCAGCCCGACCCGACACCCAACCGCCCATCGGCGCCCCGCACCTGTCGCACGACGAGGTCGAGCGTGCCGTCGGCGGGAATCGAGGCGGCGGAATATTCGCGGGTCGGCAGCGGGCGCATCTTCGGATTGGGCGGCGGCATGACGCTCATCAGCGTTTCGCGCGATCGCGCGGTGTGTGCGATGACATCGCCATCGGCAGCGTGCGCCGCGAGCACCGCTTCGGCCGCCGCCGGTGCGTTGCACGGCTGCACCTCGACGATGTCGCCCGCCGCCCAGTCCATCGCGGAATCGGCCGGCGGTTCGAAGCGCAGATGATAGGCCGTGAGCGCGTCGCTGCCCGGGTTGAGTTCGACGCGTTCGACGAGCGTCCAGCTTTCGAACGCGGCGGCGGTCTGCCCCCGCGTTCCCGCGCCCGCGCCGAGCTTGCGGAGTGCGCTTGCCCAGCACGCCTCGGCGTCGGGATCGTTCCGGTCCATCGCGATCATCGCGAAAAGCGGCTCCGCCCCGGCGCCGGCCAGCCATGTATCGACCTCGCGACCATAGCCGCAGAAGTCGGGATATTCGCGGTCGCCCAGCGCCAGCACACCGTAGGCGAGATGCGCGAGATCGGGGTGTTTCCGCGCGCGCAGCATCCGCGCGGTGAACCCCCGCGCCATGTCGGGCGGCTCGCCGTCGCCATAGGTGCTGACGACGAACAGCGCTTTGGTGGTGGCCGCAAGCAGTTCGGGCGTCACCTTGCCGACCGGAACCACCTGCGCGCGAACGCCGCCGTGGCCGAGCGCCTGCGCCGCGTTGCGCGCGAGGATTTCCGCCGAGCCGGTCTGGCTGGCATAGACGATCAGCAGATCGCCCGCGCCTCGCGAGCCCGTGGATTTGGCCTCAAGCGCCTTCGCCGCGCGCGTCCGCTTGCGCCGCGAGAGGTAGAGCAGAAAGCCGGTCACGGTGAACAGCGGCATCGTCAGGCTGGTCAACAGCATCACGATCCGGCCGGGCAGGCCGAAGAACGCACCGCGATGCAGTTCGAACATGCTTTGGGTGATGATGGTGCCAAGCGGCCGGCGATCGTAGAGATCGCGCGTCTTGAGCTTGGCCGTCCCGGGCACGTAGCTGTAGCGGTCGAGCTGGCGCAGGTGCCGCGCGTCGGCGCGGCGCGCATCGAAGGTGATCGCCTTCATCGGCTGGGCCGGCGGCGGGCGCGAGATGCGGACCCAGACGTAGCGGTTGCCCGTCATCGCGCGAAAGTTCGCCCAGGCGGGATCGAGAGCGGGGCGCGGCGCGATGCCGCCAGTGCCCTTCTTCGCGGCGGCGCCGTCCTCGCCGCCGGCCTTTCCGGTCAGCGCATAGCTGACGCCGCGACTATACCAGTCGTAGCTCCACCATAGCCCCGTCAGCGCGCTCAGCAGGTAGAACACCAGCACCCAGGTTCCGATCACGACATGCAGCGCGCGCCACAGATTGCGCCCGGTCTTGCGCAGATCCGGCACCAGCCACGCGCGCCAGTCGAGCGCGCGGCGCGGCCAGCGCATATAGAGGCCGGAGAGCGCGAAGAAGATCAGCGCGATCGCACTCGCACCCGTGATCTGACGGCCGATGCCGTTGCCGCCGCCGGGCAGCGCGAGCCAGCGATGCAGGTGATCCATCGTGTCGAAGAAACCGGCACCCGCCGGCTCGCCGAGCCAGCGACCGGTCGCGCGGTCCACCCGGCCCTGCTTGCGGTCGCGCCCCGCGCTTGCGGTCAGGCGAACGGCGTGCGAGCGATCGCGCGGCATCTCCCAGTCGAGCCGGGTGACATAATAGCCCGGATTGTCCGCCTGCACGCGCGCGATCACCGCGTCCGGCGACAGGTCAGCGCTCGCCGGCACACCGGGCGCGTAGAGCCGCGGCGACAATGCCTCGCTGATCTCGTCCTCGAAGCTCATCGTCGCGCCGGTCACGCCCATCACCGCAAGCACGATCCCGGCGGTGATGCCGAGGAACCAGTGGATCTGAAAAAGTACGCGCTTTGCCATTGCCGGTCCGTCTGCCTCGAAGACGCGACCTATCACGCGGACGTACAAAAACGCAATTGCGACCTATTTGCATTAGCGGTACGGGGCCGCCCACGTACAAAGGGGGTCTCATGAGTTTCTGGGTGATGGCAGCATCGGCTGCGGTGATGGCGGCTGCGAACGCACCGGCGGCGGATGGACAAGACCAGGTCGAGCGCAAGCTGGATGAGGAGATCGTCGTCACCGGCCGGATGCCGACGTTCAAGACCGACGTCGTGCAGGTCGGCGCGTTCCGCAATCAGTCGATCCTCGATACGCCCGCCAGCATCGCGGTGATCCCCAAGGCGCTGCTCGACGCGCAGGGCGCCACCGGCCTCGAAGACGCGTTGCGCAATGCGCCCGGCGTCACGCAACAGGCGACCAGCCCCACCACCAGCAACAATTTCGTGTCGCGCGGCGTGCTGATGAACGCGCGTACCAACTATCGCCTCAACGGCGCACTGCAGATCATCAACCTCAGCCCGGTGCCGATCGAGAACAAGCAGCGCGTCGAACTTCTCAAAGGCGTTTCCGCGCTCTATTACGGCCTCGCCACGCCGTCGGGCATCGTCAACGTCGTGACCAAGCGCGCCGGCGAGCAGCCCGTCACCAACGCGTACATCAACGGCGACGCGGAGGGCAGCATCGGCGGCGGCGTCGATATCGGGCGCAAGTTCGGTGACGCCGGGCAGTTCGGCGCGCGGATCAACGCCTATGCGTCGCATGTCGAAACCCCGATCGATGGCGTCAACGGCCACCGCTATCTCGTCAGCGGCGCGTTCGACTGGCAGGCGACCGAACGGCTGTCGCTCAAGCTCGACGTCGAACATTATCGCCGCGCGACCGACGAACCGGGCGGCATCGCGCTGTCCGCGTTCCAGTTGCTCGATCATATCCCCGACCCGCACCACCGCTATGCGCCGGTCGATGCGCCGTATCGGACATGGTCGACCAACGTCCTAGGGCGCGCCGATTATGCGCTGGGCGATGACTGGTCGATCCGCGCGGAAGCCGGGCTCGCGCAATCGCGGCGCCAGCGCAGCCGCGCCGATTTCAGCTTCACCAGTGCCGCCACGGTGGCGAGCGGTGCAGGCCGGATTTCGGGGAACTACACACCCGATCAGGAATATCGCAACGAATATGTCCGTGGCGAAATCGCCGGCAAGGTCGAGACCCTCGGCATCACCCACGACCTGCTGTTCGGCGTGGCCCGCAACCGGCAGGTCCAGGAAGACCAGCATCAGGCCAGCTACACGGCGGTGGCGCAGAACATCAACGATCCGGTCGCTATCGACTTCGGCAGTCTCGTCTTCGCCGCGCCCAAGCTTCAGCCGGGCAGCGTCAACATCGACACCGGCGTCTATGCGATGGACATCGCGCACGTCGGCGAGAAGCTGCTGCTGATCGGCGGCGTGCGGCGCGTGCTGTACGATACCGAGGATTCGACCGGAAACTACCGGATGACGGCGTGGACGCCGACCGGGGGCGTGGTGTTCAAGCCCACCCCGACCTCCAGCCTCTATTTCACCTATATCGAGGGTCTGGAAAGCGCCGGCACCGCGCCCGCCGGCACCGCCAACGAAGGCGACGTGCTCGCACCCGTGCTCAGCAAGCAGATCGAAGCCGGCGCGCGCATCGAGGTCGCGGGCGCACTCGCGAGCGTCGCCTATTTCCACATCGACCGCGGCCTCAGCTATACCGACAGCAACAACGTCTATGTCGTCAACGGTCGCGCGATCCACGAAGGCGTCGAGGCGTCGGTTCAGGGAAGCCTGACCCGGCAGCTTTCGGTCGCGCTGTCGGGCCAGTATCTCAATGCCACCCAGCGCGACACCGGCATCGCCGCGCAGGATGGCAAGCGGGTGGACAATGCCCCGCAATGGTCGGCCTCGCTGTTCGCGCAATATCGCCCGGCCGCCTTGCCCGCGCTCGGCATCAACGCCGGCATGTATTATACCGGGCTGCGCTACGCCGATGCGCGCAACGTCTACGCGATGCCCGGCTATACGACCTACAGCCTGGGTGCGGACTACAAGATCCGCCTGCCCGATGCGCGCGCGCTTACCCTGCGCGTGAATGGCGATAACATCACCAATAAACGCTATTGGTCGACAGGCGGCTCGGTGTTTTACGTCGGCTTGGCGCGGCAGGTCCGCTTCTCGGCGAGCATGGATTTCTGATCGCGGGCGGCATGAGCGCGCGCCCCGCACGATCCCTCGCCACCTTGATTTCATGACATCACTATGTATTAATTTGGCATTTGAAATGTCTTTCAGGAGGCGTGATGATCGACCGTCGCATGTTCATCGGCGTCTCTGCGTCCGCAGCGGCGATCGGGATGCCTCGCCTGGCGCACGGCGAGGCTGCGTCTGCCAACCGTCTAACGCCCGACATGCCGGTGCCGCTCAGCCACCTTCCCTCGCCTTTCCCGCCCGCCGATCCGAGCCTGTACGCGTTCAACCACGGCTGGCTGTTCCATGAGGGCGACCTGCCATTTCCCGCCGTGCGCGGCAACGACCAGACCTATTCCGCAACCAAGGCCGGCAACGCGCAAGGCGCCGCCGGCATCGATTACGACGATTCGGACTGGGACGCGGTTCGCCTGCCGCATGACTGGGCGATCGCGCATCCGATCGAATCGGACCAGAATGACGCGTTCGGCTATCGTCGGCGCGGCGTCGGCTGGTATCGCCGCTACATCGTGTTCCCGCAGGCGTGGCACGGCCAGTATCTCGAACTGCAACTCGGCGGCATGGCCAACAATGCCACCGTCTGGTTCAACGGCATTCCCGTCGCGCACAGCCTGTCGGGCTATGTGCAGCAGAACGTGGATGTGACGCCCTACGCCCGCTTCGGCGACGAGCCCAACACGATCGCGATCCGCATCGACGGCGATGTCATGGAGGGCTGGTGGTACGAGGGCGCCGGCCTGTACCGCGAGTGCTGGCTGGCGGTGCGCCCGGCGCTGCATATCGTCACAGACGGCGTTCACGCGACGCCGCGACCGCAGCCCGACGGCGCCTGGCGGCTTCCGGTCGCGGTGACGCTCAACAACGCCGGCGCGGTGGCGGGCCAAGGCACGGTCGAGGCGGTGTTGCAGGATGCCGATGGTCGCACACTCGCGCAGGCGAGCGTAGCCGCAAGCGCCGCGCCGCTCGACACCGGCACGGCAAGCATGACGCTGTCCGTGCCCAACCCGCTATTGTGGTCGCCTGAGTCGCCGACGCTGTATGCGCTCCAGACGCGGCTGGTGCGCGACGGCAAGATCGTCGACAGCCGCCGCACCGAGATCGGTTTCCGCACCACCCGGTTCGATCCCGCCACCGGCTTCCACCTCAACGGCAAGCCCGTGAAGATCAAGGGCGTCTGCATCCACCACGACCATGCCGGCGTCGGCGTCGGCATACCGGCGGCGTTGCTCGAATGGCGCGTTCGGCGCCTCAAGCAGATCGGCGCCAACGCGATCCGCTTCGCGCATGCGACCCCCGCCACCGCGTTGCTCGATGCGTGCGACCGGCTCGGCATGATGGTGATGGATGAGAATCGCCATTTCGATCCCAGCCCCGACTATCTCGCGCACGTCACCTGGATGGTCCGGCGCGACCGCAACCGCCCGAGCGTGATCCTGTGGTCGGTGCTCAACGAAGAGCCGATGCAGGGCACCGAACAGGGCTATGAGATGGTCCGCCGCCTCGCCGGGGCGATCCGCGCGCTCGACGATACAAGGCCGATCACCGCCGCGATGAACGACGGCATGTTCACGCCCAAGAACGGCGCCGACGCGGTCGATGTCGTCGGCTTCAACTACAAGCACAATTGGTACGACCGCTATCATGCGGCGCACCCCGACCGGCCGCTGATCAGCACCGAGGATACCAGCGCGGTGATGACGCGCGGTGAATGGGCCACCGACACGCAGCGCAACGTCCTCACCTCCTACGATACCGAAGCGCCCGAATGGGGGCTGACGCATCACGAAAGCTGGCAGATGATCGGCAGCCGCCCGTTCATCGCCGCGACCTTCGTGTGGACCGGGTTCGACTATCACGGCGAGCCGACCCCGCTGCCCTGGCCCGCCGCGTCGAGTTCGTTCGGCATCCTCGATCTGTGCGGCTTCGCCAAGATGGCCTATCATCTGCGGCGCGCGCAGTGGGTGGAGGATGCGCCCGTGCTCGCAATCGGCCCGCACTGGAACTGGGCGGGGCGCGAGGGCCAGCCGATCAAGGTGATGACGCCGGGC
>Ga0247735_1001187_pt1 | contig 10258 bp, 9 predicted proteins | sample UWRJL178409R2_FD_180934 | JGI IMG/M metagenome (GOLD analysis project Ga0247735, IMG submission 180934) | Plant litter microbial communities from Arlington Agricultural Research Station in Wisconsin, United States - UWRJ-L178-409R-2 | ecosystem: Environmental > Terrestrial > Plant litter >...
GCTGAAGCAGACAAACTCCGGCTTGTTGACCCGATGCCAGTGAGTATTGAAATTTCTGATTTCGGTGTCGTTGTTTAACCTTCTTTCAACAGGTTCTGGGCCAGTGTCACCGCCCAAACCCACCAGTAGGCAGCTCACTCCCAATAATTTCATCCAGCACTTCATGGACATTCAATCTCCACAATGTATACATGTTACGGTAATCCTACGTTTGGGTATCTGCAGTATGTTTGTGTGTAGTACTTATTTCACTTCATATCGGTTTCATTAATTAGTACAATAGCCCATCAATATATCGTAATGTCGAGGGAAAATCGGGAAGAGATGAGTCCAAAGTTAGTAATTACTTGAAAGCCGAAGGTGCGTCCACATTCTCGACGAAGCGGCCCTTGTCGTTGGTAGGAGCTGGGACAGGTGAGGACTTCTTCGATCGCGATCCAAAGAAGCTGAATCCTGACGATCCCGATCCTGATGAGCTCTTCTTGGTCTTCGTTGCTGTCGCAGGTGCTAATCCGGCACTGGTCGAAGTTGACGCGACGGCATTGCTATTCTTAGCAACAGGGGCGTTGATGACCTGCTTCATCTCGCCTGGAGTCATTCCAGAGCCTGGCTTCACCTGCTCAACGTCGGAGGCGGGCACAGCAGATTTTGCCTTGCCCAACTTCAGCAGGCCCATTACACCTTTCTTTGCTTGCGGTTCTTCAACCACTCCACCCATCTTGAGGAACTCTTCGCCTCGGATACGCAGGAATTCTTCGAGCAACGCGGCGTTGCGTGAGTTGGCCTTGTAGATGGCAAGGATGACGTCTCCAACGACTGGGACGAAACCGACCCCAGCGCTGACTGCATTGTTGATGAGCATGCGGTGGAGGAGCCAGTCAGGTAGGTCGGCCTTCCGGGCTTTGCGCACGACGAGGAAGTAGTTGAGTCCGGCGTCAGTCGCATCACCGACTAGGGGTATAAGGCCGATGATGAAGGTCCATCCGAATCGTATGCCGCAGATACGGAAGCCTTTGTCGAGATAATGAGCACGTTTCTTCACGGATCTCAGGATTGCTGCGTCTCGTGCTGACAGGCCCGGAGGTAGCTCGCGCTGGATGTTCAATATGATGATTAGTATTTCTCAGACAAAATACACGCTGTGGTGCACCTTTCTCCGTTTCTGCTTGCCATTCTTGTCCACGTAAGTTTCGTACAGTGGATCTACAGGGGCATACTGCTCGAGGTGCCTCTCAAAGAGTTTCTTGCCGGCTTTTCCAAGGAGATTTGACATGGGTATTAAGGTATAAGGTGGGTGGTATTGTGTGGAAACAAAGAGAAGGTGGGCGACTATATATGTAGAACGGAGGATGGTGCATGGGGCCAAGGTCATCGCAAGGCGTGATGTCATTGGACAATTACCCACACCCGGACCGCTTTTGACCGAACAGCACGGCCTTCTCACAGAAAAATACATTCCTCTGGCGAACACAACTCATACTACAGGAAGAAGAAAGTTGACAACAGTAGCCAACAAAGACCTCCAGCAGCCGGAATCACAGACTGTGCACTGTTGCTATGCGTGCTTTGGCGCGTTGACGTCGCTGTACCAGTGGCAGTGGTAGTCCTCGTTGCAGGGCCCTCGCTGGACACCCTCGCCAAAACTGCAGGCGGATATGAGTTTGTATCTCTACCAGCATCTAACGCTGAAAGGGTATCGGATAGAGCTGGCCAGGCGGTATCAAATTGGGTTGCATTGTACGTTTTCAATGAACTGGGGCTATGGGAACGTTAGCCTCGAATGTTTAAAAGCAAACCAAGACAAGGGCCAGGGACATACGTCGACGCAAAGTAACTATCTATCTGCTTCTTGATAGGTTCGAAGATGAACCCGGTCGCGTCGAAGGCTGTATAGATTGGGATCGTTGGAACAGAACCTGGGGTGTTCGCGAAGGCACACATTATTCGGCCACTTAGGGTGAAGAACTGTTTCATGATTTGGTTGGTCGACTCTGATATTTCTGGGAAGTTAGTCTACTTACTATAATCCCTTTCGCACCCAGTGTCTCGACCTTTCTTATTATCGCCTCGGTTTTATTCGCAGGTTGGTCACAAGAAACCAGTGGCATCCACTTTGTGTCGTTAGCCGTAGGCGTGGTGGCATCGAGTAGATCATCAGAGAATTCGGTGAAGATGGTTGAAAGTGCTGGGCCGGTTGTCTGTATCACCAGATGTAAGTAGAACACTCTGATTTCCAAGCTGAAGGGGTCAAACTTACAGCCATACCAAGTCCCAGTCCCGTCAACTCGAACAACGGTAGATTATTCTGCGTCGTCCGATTTGTGGCAGCATCGAACCAGTTAAGAGTAACATTGGCCTTTGTGGAATTCGTTGCGGACAGGTCCCCGAGGCCGTTCCTGAGCAAAATAGGTGTTCAGATTTGTGAGGAATAGTCTCGGTTAAGTGATCTAAACACGTACGCGGCGGGTTGAACAATTGCAGCGTCGGCTGATAGTAAAAGATGATGACTAGTCAGTAGAATCTGGATAGCAAGAACTTGAACTTGAAGGCAGAACATATTCTTAGAATTCTGGGAGCCCAATCGTGTTGCACCCTTCGTGTTATATTGTGCGCATTCTGTACATGTCTTTGATTATTGATACTAGAACTTAAGAGGCCGTGAACAGCCGTGGACATCTCAGTTCGTAGGTAGGCTTCATCGTAACGAACTGATCATATAGGATTCGGAACATTAGCTCATAACTTGGCGGTTACCCTCGGTTACCACCTGGTAGTTACTATGCCAGTATGTTTGACAGCGGCTCTCCAAAACGAAGTCTTCTTGAATCTTGTGGCATGCTACTTACAGATCTAAGCGCTCATTACACACTCAGCAGACACCGGGTTTGGAAGCCTTGGTAATTACTAAAGTTCAATTTTATAAGAAGGTATTAACAACCGGAACCACCCCCACAACTGCAACTCCCCACCCACTTCTCGGCATAGATTGTGCGCTATTGGTACTCGAAGGAGATGGGGACGTCCCAATCCCACTACCCGATGGCGTCCGTGCTGGTCTAGTAGCCGTCCAGGTCCCTGACTGAACACCCTTGCTAAAACAGCAGGCGGGTAGCTTTCGGGGCCTTGATCCGCGTTCAGCTTGGAGATGGACTTGTATAGCGCAGGCCAGGCTGCGTCGAATTGGGATGGCTTGTATGTTTTCAAGGAATCGGGGCTGTGGATAAAATAGATTGTTTATATTGTCTCGAGGAAATGAAGGATGCACGTAGATGCGAAATATTCGTCCATCCCGCTCCTGATATGATCGTATAATTCCGGTGCGCCGAATATTGTATAGATAGGGATCTTTGGCTGGGGACCTGGAGTATTATTATAGGAGCACATTAACACGTCCTCGGTGTATACCTATCGCATTCTTTCTGAGCCTTGAGATGCAACGTGGAATATTGAAATATAACGCACTATAACCCCCCTTGCACCAAGCGCCTCCACCTTTGATATTATGGCCTCATTTGTGTTGGCCGGTTGGTCGCATGAAACGAAGGGCATCTATTTTGACGAATTGGCGGTGCGAGTCGACGCACTAAGTGACTCCTTGGGGAACTTAGTCAATATGGTCGATAGTTTAACACCGTTCACCGGCATTATCATCAATGTGTTAGAGCGTTTTTGAAGAGTATTGGGAGTTAGCTTACGACTACAACAGAGACTCAGCCCCGTCAATTCGAATAAATCAATGGCCTTCTGTGTGTCTACGCCGGTGGTGGAATTAAACCAGTCAAAGATCACATAGGCCCATATGGAGTTCTTTGGACGGTCTGTAATAACGTTCCCAGTAGATGAATAAAGGATGAGCGATTGCTTGATGAATCTAGAAATGATTGAAATTTACTTTGCGGGTTGAACCAATGCGGCATTGACCAGAAGATGGTGAAACGTCAGCAGAATAGATAGGAAGCTAAATTTTAATAACATGTTGGCTCAGGACTGATGGGTTTGAAGTCAGGAGAAGTTAAGGCCAGTCGCTGTATATAAACATCAACAATACCTTGGCATACGCTCGAACTCGTCGAATATCGTTTGGCTATGCTGCTATTATAGGAAGTCGTTCGAGGTGGAGCTCACTCACTGCGGGAGTGGTGAAGATCCGGGTGTGTGCGACTTGGACGTGGACATGTGGCTGTCAACAGCGTGCGCCACATTCTATCGTGATGTCATCCTCCACCGGCGCTTGATTGCATTCAAGGAAGTTCCCACGTCATGGTAAACTTATTCTAGGCACGTTCCTATACAAATTGAGACTTACTTTTAGTAGTTCTAGTCAAACCACCAAACGTCAAATGCTCGTTACTTGAATGACATCCCGCAGCGTTAAGAAACGCAGATCATATCCTAAAACTTGCCAAGCGATATCAGCCGAGTTGCCGTTTACCAAATGGGGGCGACTTGACATCCACCAAAACAGACGGTGCGAGCTCATCGTCGACAACAGCGAGCTCGCATATCTGTGATTGAGGTCGAAATTTTCCTTAAAAATATTTGATATTTTACATAACGCCTACACCACCGCCATATGATCTAAGTCATGAATTGTAATGGCCTCACATTTTCTTAATCACATTTCAAAGCCAAATCTTGTTTCTTACACACAAAATATGAGTAAAAACATATTTTAGTATTAGCCAAACTTCAGAGAAGATGAGGCAGTACCCATTGAGATAAGTATGCGGGCTCGCTATTGTCGACGATGAGCTCGCATCAAAAGTAGCAACGACCAAATGTCCCACGTCCGAATGCGGATGAACCCCTGGTGATCTGCATTTGGTGATGCAAAGACCGCCTCTAACTCTGCGGTCGTGCCTCCCTCCGCGATAAACCAAAAATGTCCGAGAGGATGAAATGGTGGGGCTATATGCTTATGAAGCACCAGATTGCGCGAATTAGAACTCTAGCCCGTACTCGGGTCGAAAGAGACACGTTGCAGAAAAGCAACAAGAAATATGAAGCAGATGGAAGCGATATTTCTGATGCAGAAATATCTATGTGCCATGCTGCCCTAACATTTTATTTGCTTTTAAAGCGGGACGACAAGATGAATGACCAGCCCATACCTCCCTCCCCACTGAACGTGAAATTGTCTCCGACACCATACAGACTTAAGCATTCGTTAGGGTGATCACGCTTGCAAGCTTGACAGAGACCAGATTTGGAAAGTTATGCCCTAAGATTCATTTGCGAAAGACGGTTATTACTAAAGTCCATTCAAGTTTACAGGAAGAGGATAACCGGTACCACCCCCATAATTACAACTCCCCACCAACTCCTCAGCACAGATCGTGCACAATTGTTACTCGACGGAGATGGAGACGTCCCAGTCCCACTACCAGATGGCGACGTCCGAGTTGATATTGGTGTTCTTGTAGTAGCCGTTCTAGTTGCCGAAGGACTCTGGCTGAACACCCTTGCCAAAACAGCAGGAGGGTGGGTTCCTGGGTCTTGATCTGCGTCCAGCTTGGAGAATGTGTTGGATAGCGCAGGCCAAGCGGTATCGAGTTGGGATGGGTTGTATTTTTTCAGGGAGTCGGGACTGGGAATGTATGAAATAGGTTGTTGAGTAATCTAGAGATGGAAGGAGAAGAGAAGGACGTACGTAGACGCGAAATATTCATCTATATCATTCTTGATAGGATCAATTTGGTCCCCCGGGCTCGCGTCGAGGACCGTATAGATTGGAATCTTCGGGAGAGGACCCGGAGTGTTACTGTAAGAACACATGATCTTGTCCTCGGTATATACCTGCTCCATTTTTATGAGCTCTGATACGCAAAAAAGTCGATATATTACGAACTATAACTGCCCTTGCACCAAGGGCCTCCACCTTTGACATTATCGCCTCAGTTTTGTTCACCGATTGATCACACGAAACGAATGGAATCCATTTTGTTGTATTGCCGGTAGGAGTGGATGCACTGAGCGATTCTTCGGGGAATTCAGTTAATATGGCCGATATTATTGCACCGTTTACCTGAAGTCATGGGTCATGATCAATTCGCTAAGTTTTACTGAAGGTGGAGGTAAGTTAAAACTTAACACAATAGAGAATCCTAACCCAGCCAGCTCATATAACGTGATGGCTTGCTGCGTCTCTTGACCTGTGGTGGAATTGAACCAGTTGAAGATCACATAGGCCTTTGTGGAGTTCTTTGGGAGGTCAGTAATATCGTTCCTAGTAGACGGATAACGGATGAGCCATCGTAGGGCAATAATTTACTCAGAAACTTACTTCGCCGGTTGAACCAATGCAGCATTCACGACCAGAAGATGATGAAACGCCAACATAATGGATAGGAAGCTGAATTTCGATAACATATTAGCTCAGGATTCGAGGTTTGGATAGGGTTGAAGTTATGAGAAGTTAGGGCCAGGCTCTATATATTCTACAATACCTTGGTATACATCTGAACTCGTCGAATATCTCAGTTTTGGGCCCGCACCGCTATGCCGCTATTATAAGAGGCATTTCGAGGTGGAGCTAGCTTGCAGTGGGATTGGTCAAAGGTGCATATGAGTTGGACTGGACCATGTGTCGACAACTTCTGTCGTGATGACATCCTCCACCAGCGCTTGATTGCATACAAGGAAGTTCCCACGTCTCCGTAAACCCTTGCGTCACGGCCTTTCTCTGTAGATCGAGACTTGCAATCACCACACGTCAAGATTGAGACTTAGTATCACCACACGTCAAGATTGAGACTTAGTATCACCACACGTCAAGTTCAAGACCATGTTACCCAGCAATAGGTATACTGACAAACGGAACTACCACCGTAGCACCCCATCGCCGTGAAAGTTTAATTCATAAGGCCTGTCCATGCCTTTATTTAGCGCGATCAGGGGAAATCCTTTTAAATTCGTTTTCTTTCAAAACAAGAAAACTCCATGGTGTTGAACGAACCGGCCAACGCTAAATGTTGACAAAGCTCTGGTAAAAAGGATTGCGACGACAAAGAGTAGTTCAAGAAAGCCCCCATCCCTGGAGTCAAGTTCTCAATCCCTCCTGACTTTTCAGATGGGTCCAATCGGTTTGCTATGCAGCGTAAGTCGCTAATTATAGTGTGTTATGTGTACGGATATGCTAACAATTCTGCGGCCTGGATAGAAAATAAAAGAGCATTTGAAAAATCGGGGCACAATACACCTCTATGAAGATATCATCGTGCGTCCTAGCGTCTTCCCGCATACCCAAGCCCTGATATTTTCTTTCAGGAGTATTTGAACACTCTACACGCCAATTACTTTGATAAGAACCTAGTCTTCACCGCCCAACCGAAAAATCTCTATATCTGTTACACGAAGGTATGGAATTTCTGTATACTCAATAATTCTCTCTCTGCCGATGGCTTATGTCGGTTTACAACGCCGTACCATATAGCTGAATGATAAATACCCAGACCTATTCCCCAATGATGAAAATGAAGGAGAAGACGATTTGATCGACTGTGCTCGAACCTTTCTTATGACCAAGCATCACAGGGCTCGAAGCGGAAGAGATCTCGCCCATGCACGAGGTCGAAAGAGGACTCGTCGTAGAAAAGTGGCGAAGAAAGCAAGACTCATCGAGGAGGTATGTTTAAAGCAGAATTTCTACCCCTAATCTTCTTTTGTGGCACATCCTAACGCTCTATCTTATTTTTGAAGCAGGAAGACGAGGAGGGGCATCGGACGCCTATTTCCCTTCCCACCGAAAGTGGAAGAAACTCTGACACAATAAAGGTCGTGCGACGGGCCTTACCAGAGGCAGAGCCACTGTCAAATCATAATATGAGGACCCCTGCTTTGCCGGCAGAAGTCCCTGATGGTTTGGAGAAGACGGATAGGAACTCGTAAGTTCATCTACTAGTGCACCTCCGTCATGAACATCTGGAATAATTCCTAACTCAATCGATAGGGCCGCACCATCCAGCTCCCACCTTAGCCAGCAGCAAGCGCAGAGTCACGTCAAAGCCTCCATCACGGTCTCAGAATCGCGCTCTGATATTGACCGTGTATCACAGTTCTCTCCACCAATGCGTCCAAATGACCCCATCTATTTATTCCTTGCTGCGTGCCAGCCAAGTATGACACACTACTTGGTGGCGTTCGATGAGATGGGTTGTCGAACTGAGGAGGATTTGTACGCGATGTCGACTTGGCCCCCGCAAGACCTTCGTGAAGAGCTTAGAACACTGCTTGTTTCGACTGGATGTGTGCCATCGGGTTTAGAGTTGTCGGCGCTGTGCATTGGCTTTAAAAGGTGTTTTGGGGCCTAGCGAACGAGGGAAAGTTGAGAATGAGGTTGTGGTTCTCAGGCCGTGTCGTTATTGGTGCGAAGTGGATGGTGATGTTAAAATGTATGTATTGCATCGAATTCATACTTTTGGGGTCCATTTGCTAGTCGTGGAAATGGTAATCATTCTATGCAACACCGGACGTAAGATTAGCGCACTAGTCTTCTTCTGCTCTACTCCAGAGCTTTTTAGGGAGTTGGATGGCCAAATAGAGGGCGATGACCGACAAGGATGCGAGGATGGTATATACTCCATAGCCTCCCACTAGGTTTTCCTGGATAGATAAGGAGTAGAGTGAGGTTGAGAGGGCCGGACCGATTGCTCGGGCGACAGACGCAGTGGCCTGCGCGAGACCATTTGTGGCGCCTAACGAATTTCGGTTAGGCGCAGATTCTGTCACATACATCAAGATGCAGCCTGAAAAGAGTCAGTTATCGGCCTTGTAATCCATGCCAGATCGCAAACTTACCGTAGCCGGTGTCCATCAAGAACAAAAGTACAAGGATACAGAAACCGATGACCTGCACAGTCCAACAGAGTCCCCATTGTTTTGTAATCAAACTGACGATGGGGAGCATCAAGAAAATGGGGACGAGGGTAGATACCGACATGATGAACACCTTTCGAGTGCCAAACCTGCGGACAAGTTTGGCGAAAAATAGAAGTTGGAACAGACCACTGCCTGTACCGTATATTGCGATGATGTAACCGATTGTTGCCGGTTCGAGGTCAAGTCCGCCCATCTCTACGGGCATGTGGAAGAAGAGTGGGAGCAAAGCGTTTACTGAAATGTTGAGGAAGGCGAGACTAACGTAATTTGCGATGGATATCACAACAGGGAATGTCAGAAGACCACGGAATGTTACTTGTGGGGGTGAAGAATCCTCGAGAAGGGTGTCAGCGGACGAGGTCGACTCAGACCTGCGGGCGGACCTGCGGCGAGACTTGACAGAGTGAGCGGTCTGTTAGGTAGATTAGATCATTATGAAATCAGGTCACGCTTGTAATAGTAAACTCACTTCTTGAAAGAAGAATGCGGTGATAAGGAGTATCACGACAACGAAGATAGCAGGCGCAACACAGGGCAGGAAATACGGATATTTCCTCCAGAATTGTCCAGTGAAGACAGTTGGGAAACGATCACTTGGTCTCGCTAACGTTCCTCCCATCAGGGGTCTGAAAATATCAATAAACCCAATGTCATTTGTGCCGTATCGGAATTTCGGAACGTACCCCATAGTAGCGCCAAATGCCCATACGACGGGCATCAGTGCAAATGCGTCGGCTCTATTCGTAGTGTCTGTCAATTCTCCCATTGCACTTTTCATAACACCTGGAATCAGCGGTAAATCAATACAATGACATTCTCCTGACATGACAGTTACACGTACCAATGTTGCCGTTAAGCAGACCACATAGACATCGGCTATTCAAAATATTGTGAGTTTGAGCCAAGGTATGGCGAAACCGAAGCCTACCTGACGACCAATGTGAAAAGCGTACGCGAAAGGCCGAAGGACAGTGTTGAGAGTATGGTTCCTACCATACCCAACAAGAGAACGGGCTTTCGCCCGATTTTATCAGAGATACGACTCCATTGGAAGACGGTCAAGGCCTCGGTCGCGAAGAAGAGTGATTCCTAAGATACGACTTCAATTTCGTGACAAAACGAGAGAAACTGTTCACTCACGATTAACCCAGCATAGTACCCAACCTTTCGTTCGTCGCCCCCGACGATGTCTAAAGTGCTCACGAGCTTTTCATATATTAGCCGCGCGTAAGTGGGGATAAAAGGGTTCAGTATTTTCAGTGCTCACTTCGTTGATGTATGGATATATTGACATGCTGCAGATTGGTTCGCAAATTTGTAGAATCAGGACAATGGCAATTTGCAACTTCGGCAGGGGGGTATAGGCCGGCTTCTGCGGCTT
>Ga0247735_1001189_pt1 | contig 10247 bp, 10 predicted proteins | sample UWRJL178409R2_FD_180934 | JGI IMG/M metagenome (GOLD analysis project Ga0247735, IMG submission 180934) | Plant litter microbial communities from Arlington Agricultural Research Station in Wisconsin, United States - UWRJ-L178-409R-2 | ecosystem: Environmental > Terrestrial > Plant litter >...
GCCAGCGATGCGCCGAGTTCGGTGGTGCCCTGCCGTTGTAGCGTCGCCGCGCTCAGCACGTCGATCGGCGAGACGCTCTCAAGCCGCGAGCGGCCGGTGGTGCGCGTGCCGGTGACGACGATGTCGGTCTGGTCGGAGGTTGCCGCATCAGGCGCGGCGACGGCGGGATCGGTCTGGGCCTGCGCGGCCACGGCATGAGCGAGCGCGATGGTCGATACCGCGACGGCGAGGAGCGATCGGAAAGGCTTCATAGTCAATGTCCCTGTTTTTCTTTTGTTTTATCGTACCCGGATCGGCCGGCGCACGGCTCGATCCAGATTAGGTCGGGTGGAAAAAATGACCCGGCAGCGAGGCTGCCGGGTTCGAGGTTACGCGTGGGAGCTTACCAGCGTGTCGGGTCGTCGGCGGACGCGCGGGATTACAGCGCGTTCGCGGATGTCTCGGTCACGTTCGATTCGGCGGCATTGCCATCGAGCGAATCGGTTGCGGAAAGATTGGCGCCATCGGCCTCGTTGAGGACGGCATCGTTGAGCGCGGTGGCGTTGGTGTCGCCGGATTGCTTGGCGCAGCCCGTCACCGCGAGCGCTGCCGCGACCAGCGCGGGAAAAGCGAGCTTTCTCATACGTCCTCCTGTTGAGCCAAGGTGCGGCGTGTTCGCCGTTACAATGCCGTGACTATATCCCAGCCGCTCAATAGGAATTATTAGAAATGCTTCGCCGCGTACAAGCCGGCCTTTGACACGACTGCCAAGCGCCAGCCGGTTGACGAGGCCGCCGCGATCGGCCACAGCCCGCCCGCTTCCTGGGGAGTAGTCGCCCGCATCGCAGCGGGGCGCGCGTCAACACAATCGGCTTCGGCCGTGGCGCGTGCGGCCTGATGGTTTGACGAGACCATGGATCGGTGGACGTTCGGGGTCGGGCGTCGCGCCTGTCCGTGTGTCTGCCGTCCCGGCCCCGGGGGATTTCCTGCAATGGCTTCGCTGTGGGTGACGGTCGCGCTGCTGCTGGGGTCGGCGGTGGTGATCTATCTGTCGTGCGAGTATTTCGTGAACGGCGTCGAATGGGTCGGCCGCAAGCTGGCGGTGGGCGAGAAGGCGACCGGCACCGTGCTCGCAGCGTTCGGCACCGCGCTGCCGGAAAGCGTGGTGACGTTGGTGGCGGTCGCGTTCGGGGGAACCGCCGCGGCGAAGGATCTCGGCGTCGGCGCCGCGCTCGGCGGCCCGCTCGCGCTCGCGACCATCGCTTATGCGACCGTCGGCATCATGCTGCTGCTGTCGCGCCGGCGCCTCGCCGATACGCTGGCGATGCGCGCCGACCTGCGCGGGCTCAGCCGCGATCAGGGCTGGTTCCTCGCCATCTTCGTGGTCAAGATCACGCTCGGACTCGTGCTGTTCGCGGTCAAGCCGTGGCTCGGCATCCTCTTCCTCGCCGCTTACGCGCTGTACGTCCGCCACGAGATGCAGGCAGACAGCGGTGACGACGAGGACGGCGCGCTGGAGCCGCTCCGCTTCCAGCCCAGCACCGAAACCCCCGGCACCGGACTCGCCATCGTCCAGACGCTCACCGCGCTGACGGTGATCTTCTTCGCATCACGCCTGTTCGTCGAGCAGCTCGAACATCTCGGCCCCGTGCTCGGCCTCAAGCCGCAACTGCTCGCCTTGCTGCTCAGCCCGATCGCCACCGAACTGCCCGAGACGATGAACGCGGTGATCTGGGTCCGGCAGGGCAAGCACCGGCTCGCCCTCGCCAACATCTCGGGCGCGATGATGATCCAGGCGACGATCCCGACCGCGCTCGGGCTGTTCTTCACCCCCTGGCTGCTCGATCGCTCGCTGCTGCTCGCCGCCGGCGTCACGGCAATCGCGATCACGATCCTGTTCGCCGCATTTCGCGGCGGCTGGATTTCGCGCGCGCTGCTTGCCTCGATGGGGGTGCTCTACGCGGTGTTCGCCGGGCTGCTCGTCGCCCTGCATCTGGGCAGGTGAGCCATGCGGCTCACCCCGCCGACGCGGCTTCCTTCGCGGCGGCGATCAACGCATCGTCGGTCGCCGAGGCACGCTTGAACGCCTCACGGGAATAGACCCGCTCCGAATAGGCGACGAACGCGGGACGGGGTTCGAGCATGCCGAACTGGAGCATGAACCCGATCTGCGATCCGACATAGACGTCGGCGGCGGTGAACGTCTCGCCAGTCACATAGGGCGTCGCCGAAACCGCCGCCTCGAGCGCGTCGATGGTCTGCTCGAAACAGCCATAGCCGACCATGCGCTTCTGCTGGTCGGTGGGCGTCACGCCGAGCGACTTGTTGGTGAACGCCTGCTCGACCGGCCCGGCCGCGAAGAACAGCCAGCGATAATAGTCCGCGCGCTCGGCCGGCGGCGGCGCCAGTCCGGCCTCGGGGAAAGCATCCGCCAGATACGCGCAGATCGCCGCGCCTTCGGTGACGACCTTGCCGTGGTGAACGATCGCCGGCACCTTCCCCATCGGGTTGATCGCCAGATATTCCAGCCCCTTCATCGACGATGCGTAATCGAGCACCACCGCCTCATACGGCGCGCCGACCTCTTCGAGCATCCACCGCGCCGTCCGCCCGCGCGACATCGGGTTGGTATATAAAACCAGATCACTCGCCATCATCCATCCCCTTTCAGTCAGAACATGAGTGGAACATAGCCGACATCAGCCGTCAAGATGCGCGTGCAGGAAGGCGACCGTGCGCTCCCATGCCAGCAGCGCCGCCGCCGCATTGTAGCGCTCGGTCGAGGTATCGTTGTTGAAGGCGTGATCGACGCCGTCATAGGTGTAATCGGTCACGTCCTTGCCCGCCGCTTTCAGCGCGGCGACCCACGGCGCGCCGGTCGCGGCGACGCGCGCGTCCTTGCCGGCATAGTGGAGCAGCAGCGGCGCGGCGACCTTCACCGCCTCGGCCGGATCGGGCGCGGGGCCGTAATAGGCGACGCCCGCCGCCAGCGCATCCCCCGCCGCCACCGCCACGCGGTTGACCAGCGCCCCGCCCCAGCAGAAGCCGACGATGCCGACCTTGCCGTTGCCGCCGGGCCGCGCGCGCATCGCGCCGATCGTACCGACCGCCTCGCTGGTGATCGCGGCGAGATCGGCCTTGCCGATCAGGTCGCGCGCCTTGTCCTCATTGTCGGGCGTGCCGCCCTGATCGCTGAGGAAATCGGGCGCGACCGCGCGGAAGCCCGCCAAAGCGAAGCGGCGCGCGACATCCTCGATATGCGGGGTCAGCCCGCGATTCTCATGGAAGACGATGACGCTGCCGAGGCTGGTCTTGCCCTTGGGCGATGCGAAATAGCCGGTGATCTGCTTGCCCGGCCCGACGCCATAAGCCTCCTTGACAATATCGAGCGTCGGATCGGCCGCGTCGCTGATCGCCGCCGCCGCCGGCGACGCGGCGATTCCGGCGATCAGCAGCTCTGCGGCGGCGACCGATCCGGTCAGCGCCACCATGTCGCGCAACAGCGCGCGGCGGTCGCGATGTTCGTGGGTGAACGCATCGTAAAGCTGGATCGCGCGGTCGCGCCAAGAGCGAATGGTGTCGGTCATGCAAGGGCTCCGGGATGATTCGGCTGGACGAAACGCTCGGCTTCGCGTTGGAACCTAGCGGCACGATCCGAGGTTGGCACGCGACAATGACGACATACCGCGCCAGCAGCGACAAGAAGGTGATAGCCGCGATCGGCGCGGCGGTGCTGCAGGTCGGGCTCGGGCTGCTGCTCGCCACTGGCTTCACCGTGACGATTCCCCATGTCGTCACGCAAGACCTCAAATTGTTCGGCGTGACGGTCCCGCCGCCCCCACCGCCCCCGCCGCCGAAACCGCACCCCAAGCCGAGCATCCACAAGGCCGGCGCGGCGGCCCCGCCCAATATCCGCTCGAAGGCGACCGAGGTGGTCGCGCCGCCGCCCAAGATCCCGATGCCGGTCCCCCCGCCGATCGTCACCGCACCGACCCCGGCGGCTGGCAAGCAGGCCAGTTCGGGCGCCTCCGACAAGCCCGGCACCGGCACGGGCGCGGGCGGAAGCGGCACTGGCACCGGCAGCGGCGGCAAGGGGAATGGCGATGGCGGCGGCGGAACCGAAGCGTATCAGAAGAGCGGTCGCATCAAGGGATCGGACTATCCCAAGAGCGCACTCAAGGCGCGCGTCGGCGGCACCGTCTGGGTGAGCTTCACCGTCGAGGTCAACGGCCAGGCCACTGGCTGCACGATCCGCAAGACCAGCGGCAACCCCGACATCGACGCGACCACCTGCCGGCTGATCGAGCAGCGCTATCGCTACGAACCGGCGCGCGACGCCAGCGGCAAGAAGATCCGGTCGCGGATCGAGAATCAGGACCATACCTGGGTGGTCGGGCACGACGAGGATGACGACGGGGATCAGTGACCCGCCCGTCGCGGCGTTCCGGGCGGACGCACAGCGCAGGTGCGGCGCTGCCCCGTGCACCCAGACCGCCGTTCGTCCCGAGCGAACGGCCAGCGGCGTCGCCCTACCGCCCCTTGAAGATCCCGCCCAACACCCCGCGCAGGATGCCGCCGACGAGATCACCACCCCGGCTCCCACCACGCCGCGATCCCGTGCCGAACACCTGCTTGGCCACTTCGTTCGCCACCTGCCGCGTGATCGTCGAGGTCGCGGTGCGCGCGGCGGTGGTGGCGATCTTGGCCCAGGGGCTGTTCGCCGCCGCCCGGTCGGCGGCGATCTTCGCGCGCTCAGCCTCCTTGGCGGCGCGCGCGTCGTCCTTGGCCTGTGCGGCGGCGGCCTTGTCTGCCGCGTCCTTCGCACTCGCCTCGGCGGCGGCGGCGCTCGCTTCCTGCGCCTTGGCCGCGAGGATTTCCTCGCACGATTCGCGGTCAACGAGCGTGTCGTACTTCGCGCCGATCGCGTCGGTCTCGATCAGCACCTTGCGCTCGGCCGGGGTAATCGGGCCGACGCGCGAGGCGGGCGGCTTGATCAGCGTGCGCTGTACCGGCTCGGGCGCGCCGTCGGGCAGAAGCAAGGAAACCAACGCCTCACCCACCTTTAACTCGGTGATCGCGGTTTCGACATCCACATCCTTGTTGGCGCGGAACGTCGTCGCCGCCGCCTTCACCGCCGCCTGATCGCGCGGCGTAAACGCGCGGAGCGCATGTTGCACGCGGTTGCCGAGCTGCCCAGCCACGGTATCCGGCACGTCGATCGGGTTCTGCGTGATGAAATAGACGCCGACGCCTTTCGACCGGATCAGCCGCACGACCTGCTCGATCTTTTCCAGCAACGCCTTGGGCGCATTGTCGAACAGCAGATGCGCCTCGTCGAAGAAGAACGCCAGCACCGGCTTGTCGGGATCGCCGACCTCGGGGAGATGCTCGAACAATTCGCTCATCAGCCACAGCAGGAAGGTTGCGTAGAGCTTGGGGCTCTGCATGAGCTTGTCGGCGGCGAGCACGTTGACCAGCCCACGCCCCTTGTCGTCGGTGCCGATGAAGTCGGCCATCGCCAGCGCCGGCTCACCGAAGAAATTCTCCGCGCCCTGGCTGCGCAACTGGAGCAGCGACCGCTGGATCGCGCCGATCGATTGCTTCGAGACGTTGCCATAGGTCGTGGTCAGCTCGTCGGCGCGCGCCGCGCAGTAGCTCAGCATCGACTGGAGATCGTCGAGGTCGAGCAGCAACAGCCCTTCCGTATCGGCGACGTGGAAGGCGATCGTCAGCACGCCCTCCTGCACGTCGTTGAGGTCCATCAGCCGCGCGAGCAGCAGCGGCCCCATCTCCGAAATCGTGGTGCGGATCGGATGGCCCTGTTCGCCGTACAGATCCCAGAACTGCACTGGCGTCTCGGCATAACGCCAGTCATCGTCGCCGATCGCCCTGGCGCGGGCGGCGAAGGCGTCGTGAGTCCTAGCCTGCGGCGATCCCGCCATCGCGAGGCCCGACAGATCGCCCTTCACGTCGGCGACGAAGCACGGCACGCCGACGGCCGAGAAGCCCTCGATGATGCCCTGGATCGTCACCGTCTTGCCGGTGCCGGTCGCGCCCGCGATCAGCCCGTGGCGGTTGGCGCGCCTGAGGTCGAGCCGCTGCGGGTTCGCCCCGCCCTCACCCGCGCCGATGAAGATGCCGCCGTCGCTCACTCGAAGCCGCGCGGTGCGGGCGAGACGGTGACGGCGGTGCCGCCGCGAATCTCCTGCACCTCCAGCGCGCGCTCGGCGACGCCATCTTTGCCGAAGCGGAACGCGCCGTCGATGCCGGCGAACCCGCCCGAATCGGACAGCCGCCGCTCGGGGAAGGGCGTGCCCACCGTCCAGTCGGCCGAGATGCGGATCGTCAGCAGCACCGCGTCATAGCCAAGGCTCGACAGCCGGAACGGCGCCGCGCCGAAGCGGGCACGGTATTTGGCGGCATATTGGCGGTACAGCCCGTTCGACACGCTCGCGAACCACGCGCCATTGAGCGCGGGCTTGTTCGCCATCGAGCTTTCCGAATTCCACAGTTCGGTGCCGAGCACATGCGCGCTGCTCGTGCCGACACGGCGGATCACCGGCACGGCCGAGGCGGCGGTGTTGGCGCTGTCGGCGATCAGGATCGCCTGATACGGCGAATCCTTGCCCATCCGCGTGATCGCGGCGGTGATCGACCCCGGCACGCGCTGATAGGTCTGGAGCGAGACGACCTGCCCGCCCGCGCTTTCCACCGATCGCAGGAACGCGGTCGAGGCGCGCTCGCCATAAGTGCCGTTGGGAACCAGCCCGGCGAAGCTCGTGATGCCCTGCGCCTTGGCGTAATCGACCACGCGTGCGATCGACTGGGTGGGGGCATAGCCCATCAGATACGCGCCCTGCCCCGCCGCCGAGGCGTCGTTCGAGAACGCCACCACCGGCACCGCCGCACGGTGCGCGATCGGCGTGACCGCGCGCACGTCGTCACCGAGCAGCGGGCCGAGGATCAGCCGGTTGCCTTCGGCGATCGCCCGTTGCGCGGCGGCGGCAGCACCGAGGTTGGTGTCATAGGTGGTGATGCGGATTCGCTGGTTGTTCGAATCGAGCAGCGCCATCTGCGTGGCATTGGCGAGGCTTTGCCCCACGCCGGCATTCGGACCCGACAGCGGCACCAGCAACGCGACGCGGTGGCGCGCGGTGTCGGTTGGGATGCCCTGCTCGACCTGAGTCGGCTGCTGGTGCGGCGGCGGCGGGCGATGGCCCGGCTCGGTCGCGCCGCGCGGCAAAACCGTCTGGCAGCCCGCCAGCAGCAGCGCGGCCATGACGATAGCGATCCGCCGCAGCGGCCTTCCTGGTTGCCGTACCCTTGCGCCGTCTGTCATGAACCCCTCCGATGAACGCTGAACTCGCGCCCGGTCTCTATATCGTCGCCACCCCGATCGGCAATCTCGGTGATTTGTCGCCGCGTGCCGCACATATCTTATCACATGCCGCTGTAATCGCGGTGGAAGACTCGCGTGTGACGGCGGGGCTGCTTCGCCACATCGGCGTCAAGCGGCCGATGACGCCCTATCACGATCACAATGCCGAAGCGGTCCGCCCGGGCCTGATCGCGCGGATGGGGATGGAGGCGGTCGCTCTCGTGTCCGACGCGGGCACGCCGCTGATCTCCGATCCCGGCTACAAACTGGTCCGCGACGCGCGCGCGGCCGGGCATACCGTGGTGACGATCCCCGGCCCCTGCGCCGCGATCGCCGCGCTGACGCTCGCGGGGCTACCGACCGACCGCTTCTTCTTCCTCGGTTTCCTCCCCCCTAAGGCGCAGGCGCGCGCCGCCGCCATCGCCGAAGTCGCCGCGATCCGAGCGACTCTGGTGCTGTACGAATCGGGTCCGCGCCTCGCGGTGACGCTGGCCGCGCTCGCCGAGGGGCTGGGGGACCGCGACGCCGCGGTCGCGCGCGAGATCACCAAGAAGTTCGAGGAAGCGGTCACCGAACCGCTCTCCGCGCTGGCCGCGCGCTACGCCGACGCACCACCGCGCGGCGAGATCGTCATCGTCGTCGCCCCACCGGGCGAACCCGAAGCGGCCAGCGCCGAAGATGCCGACGCCGCGCTCGCCGAGGCTCTGCAACGCCTGCCCGCCTCCAAGGCGGCGGGCGAGGTCGCCAAGAAACTCGGGCTAGACCGCCGCGAACTCTACGCGCGGGCCTTGGAACTGAAAGGGTGAGAGACCGCCGCGTCGCCGAAGCCGCCGGACGGCGCGGCGAACGCATCGCGGGCTGGTGGCTGCGGCTGAAAGGCTGGCAGATCGTCGCCCGCCGGGTTCGCACAAAAGCGGGCGAGGTTGATCTCATCGCGCGCCGCCCCGGCCTCGTCGCCTTCGTCGAAGTCAAACTGCGCCGCACCGCCGCCGACCTCGACATCGCGATCGACGAGCGCCGCCTCGCCCGCGTCGCGGCGGCGGCCGAGGTGCTGATGGCGGAATACGCGCAGCCCGGCGACGACATCCGCGTCGATGTCATCCTCATCGCGCGCGGCGTGCCGCTCCGGCATATCGAGAATGCTTGGATCGGGTGAGTTTCGCACCTAGATGCCCCCTAACCGTCGCCCCGGCGCCAAAAATCTTTAAAGGGGGCCGGGGCCGCTGCGTAAGGACGCGAAACGGTTGCCCCAAACACAGCGGCCCCGGCTTTCGCCGGGGCGACGAAATGGAGAAGCCCATGCCGTTAACCGTCGCCGTCCAGATGGACCCGCTCGACCAGATCAACATCGGCGGCGATTCGACCTTCGCGCTGATGCTTTCAGCACAGGCGCGCGGGCACCGGCTGTTCCACTACGCCGCCGAAGCGCTCAACTATTCAGACGGCCGCGTCTGGGCGCTCGCCCATCCCGTCACCGTCCAGCGCGTTCCCGGCAACCATTTCAGCTTCAGCGAACCCGTCCAGCTCGATCTCGGCGACGACGCCGACGTGGTGCTGATGCGGCAGGACCCGCCGTTCGACCTCGGCTACATCACCGCCACCCACCTGCTGGAGCGGATCGCGGACAAGACGTTGGTGGTCAACGATCCTGCCAGCGTGCGCAACGCCCCCGAAAAGGTGTTCGTGCTCGATTACGCGCACTTCATGCCGCCGACTTTGGTCACGCGCAGCCTCGACGAAGCCCGCGCCTTCCTCGCCAAGCACGGCGAGATCGTCATCAAGCCGCTCCACGGCAACGGCGGCAAGGCGATCTTCAAGGTCGGCGCAGACGGCGCCAACCTCTCGGCGCTGATCGAAGTGTTCAACACCGCCTGGCGCGAGCCGCATATGGTGCAGGCGTTCCTCCCCGACGTGGCGCAGGGCGACAAGCGAATCGTGCTGGTCGACGGCGTCGTCGCGGGCGCGATCAACCGCTTGCCCGGCGAAGGCGAGATCCGCTCCAACCTCGCCGTCGGCGGCTCGGCGGTGAAGACCGTGCTGACGCCGGAGGAAGAGGCGATCTGCGCCGAACTCGGCCCGGAACTCAAGCGGCGCGGGCTGCTGTTCGTCGGCATCGACGTCATCGGCGGCAAATGGCTGACCGAGATCAACGTCACCTCCCCCACCGGCATCGTCGCGATCGAAAAGTTCGACGGCACCGATGTGGCGGGTCTGATCTGGGACGCGATCGAGGCGCGGGTGGCGGCTCGAACGGCATGACGTAAACTTCCGTTCGTGCCGAGTAGCGCTAGCCGTATAGGGTGTGCACATCGAAGCAAAGGTTGCGCTCGGGACGTGTGGCTCGATGCGCCTTCGGGCTACTCGGCACGAACGGAATAGGACGACGCTATCTCGCCGCTCAGGCGACGATGCCGCCCGCGCGCAATGCGGCGATCACCGCGTCGTCCAGCCCCAGCATCTCGCGCAAAATCGCGTCGCTATGCTCGCCGAGATCGGGCGGGGCGGTCGGCGTCGGCATCGTCTCGCCCGGAAAGCGGAACGGGCGGTTGACGATCGGGATTCGCCCCAAGGTGCGGTGATCGACCTCGACCACCATCTCGCGCGCCACCGCCTGCGGCTGCGCGAGCGCCTCGCCCACGCCGAGGATCGGCGCGTTCGGCACCTGATGTTCGCTGAACAGCGCGATCAGATCGGCGACGGACCGGCGTTCGGTGAAATCGGAGATCAGCGCGTTGACCTCGCCCCGCGCATCGCGCCGCCGCTCGGTGGTGATGAACCGCGCGTCGCGCGCCAGCTCGGGCTGCCCCAGCGCCGCGCAGATCCGCGCCCAGAACGCATCGGTCAGGCAGGCGATGATGATCGACCCGTCACTCGCGGGAAACGCACCATA
>Ga0247735_1001191_pt1 | contig 10243 bp, 7 predicted proteins | sample UWRJL178409R2_FD_180934 | JGI IMG/M metagenome (GOLD analysis project Ga0247735, IMG submission 180934) | Plant litter microbial communities from Arlington Agricultural Research Station in Wisconsin, United States - UWRJ-L178-409R-2 | ecosystem: Environmental > Terrestrial > Plant litter >...
CGCACCGGCCAGGGCTCGCGCTCGGGGCTCGCGAAAGAGCTGCTCGGTCGCGGCGTGCCGCTGCTGATCTTCCCGCAGGGCGGCCGGTCGAAAGACGGCACCATCGGCCCGTTCAAACCCGGTGCCGCCGTGCTCTCGATGACCGTCGGCGCCCCGTGTGTTCCGGTGGCGATCATCGGCGCGTCCGACGCCATGCCGCCCGGGCGCAACTGGCCGGTTCCGGGCCGGCCGCCGGTCGTCGTCGTGTTCGGCGAACCGATGTCGGCCGAACCGGGCGAGAGCGCCCACGATTTCTCTGCCAGACTGCACCGCACGGTGCTCGGCATGATCGCCGCGCACTCCGCGTAGGCGCCGTTTCCGACAGCACACGAAGAAAGTAGATCGATGCCGAACGTCAAGCACATGAAGTGGTGGGGCTGGGGAGTCGAGGGCGTCGCCTTCACCTACGACAACAAGCCCGACTTCGCTCCCTTCGTGAAGAAGGCCGTGGGCCTCGACCTCGACGGCAGCGCCGGTTCGAGCGTCTCCTTCACCGACCTCACCCTCCCGTCGAGCACCATCGACGACGCCTTCCTCGCCGAGCTCGGCGCGATCGTCGGCACCGAGAACGCGATCGTCGACGACGAACTGCGCCTCGTGCACACCTACGGCAAGAGCATCCGCGACCTGCTGCGCATCCGTGCGAGCGAGCTGCCGCGCATGCCCGACGTCGTGCTCTACCCGGCCGACGAGGCCGAGGTCGCCGCGGTGGTCTCCGCCGCAGTCGCGGCGAACGCCGTGATCATCCCGTTCGGCGGCGGAAGCAACATCTCCGGCAGCCTCGAGCCGCACCCCGGCGAGGCCCGTGTCGTCATCTCGCTCGACCTCGGACGCCTGAACCGGGTCGTCTCGATCGACGAGGGTTCGGGCATCGCCCGCATCCAGGCCGGCGCGCAGGGGCCCTTCATCGAAGAGCAGCTGAACGCCCGCGGCTGGACGATGGGCCACTTCCCCGACAGCTTCACCCACTCGACGCTCGGCGGCTGGGTCGCCACCCGCTCGTCGGGCATGCAGAGCGACAAGTACGGCGACATCGCCGACATCGCCCGCGGCCTGCGGATGGTGCGCCCGGCCGGCATCGTCGACATCCGCCCCGTACCCTCGGCCTCCACCGGGCCGAGCGTGCGCGAGATGATCCTCGGCAGCGAGGGGCGCCTCGGCGTCATCACCGAGGTCACCGTGCAGGTGCACCGCACGCCCGAGGTGCGCGAGATCAACGGCTACCTCTTCCCGAACTGGGAGGCCGGCATCGCCGCGATGCACGAGATCTCCGAGAGCGACGCCCGCCCGACCGTGACCCGCGTCTCCGACGCCCGCGAGAGCGGCTTCTCCTTCGCAACCGGCAAGGCGAAGACCGGCTTCGACCCGCAGAAGGTGCTGATGAGCTTCCTCAAGGCCCGCGGGTGGGACCTCGAGGGCATCAACCTGTCGTTCATAGGCTTCGAGGGCAGCGCGTCGCACGTCGCCTACGAGAAGAAGATCGTCGCGAAGATCGTGAAGAAGCACGGCGGACTCGGCGTAGGCAAGGGCCCCGGCGTGCTCTACGACCAGAAGAAGTTCGACACCCCGTACCTGCGCGACTTCCTGCTCGACCGCGGTGCCGCGGCCGACGTGTCGGAGACCGCGGCGCCCTGGTCGCGACTCAACGAGATCCACGACGCCGTCTACGCGGCTGCGAACGAGGCCTACGAGCAGATCGGCACGCCCGGCTGGATCATGAGCCACCTCTCGCACTCGTACCACTCGGGCGCGTGCCTCTACTTCACGTTCGCCTTCGTGCACGGCGGCGAGAACGCCATCGCCCAGTACGACGTGGTGAAGAAGGCCATCCAGCAGGCGTTCGTCGACCACGGCGGAACGATCTCGCACCACCACGGTGTCGGCCGCGAGCACGCCCCGTGGCTCGAGCAGGACATCTCGACCGAGGGTGTCGCCCTGATGAGCGGCCTGTTCACGTCGGCAGACCCGAAGAAGAACTTCAACCCCGACAAGGTCATCACCTACTAGCCGATTGTTGGTCGAGCAGGCCGCTTGCGGCCGTATCGAAACCGGGTTTCGATACGGTCGCTGCGCGAGCTACTCAACCAGCGGCCGGGTTTCGATACGCTCGCTGCGCGAGCTACTCAATCGGCTTTGAGTCCCGGCCAGAGCAGCTCGAGCACCGAGTCGGCCCAGGCGTCGTCGAGGTTGCCGCCGCGGATCATCTGCCCGAACAGCGCCCCGAGCAGCACCGTCGCGGCCAGGCCGATGTCGAGGTCGGCGCGTAGGTCGCCCGAGGCGACCCGCTCGTGCAGGAAATCGGTGAGCCTCTTCGACCGGGCCTTGATCATCTCGCGCATCAACTCGTTCGACTCGGGGTGGTCGTTGAGGATGATGGATGCCGCGGCTCCGCGCCCGACCATGTTCTCGGCCATGCGCGCCGCATCGTGCAGCAGCCACCGGAACGTGTCGAAGGTGGGCAGGTCGGTCGGGATCGCGATCTCGACCGAGGAGGATTCGATGGCCGCGCGCAGCAGGTGCTCGCGCGAGTCGTAACGCCGGTAGATCGTCGTCTTCGCGATGCCGGCTTTCGCGGCCACTGCCTCGATGTTGACGGCGGCCGGTCCCTGTCTGCGCAGGATGTCGAGCGTCACGCTGAGCAGCCGGGCATCGATCGCGCGACCGCGCACCGCCTTGACCGCGGCGACTGGCTCGGTCATGGGTGTCCTCCGCCCCGGGCATCGATGGGAGGGACAATCGTACCCCGTATCGCTACGCGAAGCGTGTCGATAGTGCCACCCGGGCCGGGCGTAGGGTTGAAACGATGATCCGAGAAGCCCGTGCCGCATTTCCCGTGCTGCTCGTCGTCGGAATCGTGTTCATCGGGTTCATCCTGCGCGGTCCGATCGTCGCGGTCGCTCCCGTCAGCGGGCTGATCAGCGACGACCTCGCGCTGAGCGCCGCCCAGATGGGCCTGCTCACCACCCTCCCCGTGCTGTGTTTCGCGCTGATGACACCCTTCGCGTCGCTGTTCGTCGGCAAGGCCGGCGCCAACTTCGCCACGACGGTCGCGATCGTCGGGGTCGGCATCGGGTCGATCGTGCGCTCCGCCGGCGGCGTCGAGGCGACCGTCGTCGGGACGGTCGTCATGGGGGCATTCATCACGATCGGCAACGTCGTGATCCCGGTGATCATCCGCCGCGACATCCCGACCGCGCGCGTCGGCATCGTCACCGGGGCCTACACCTCGGCCCTCAACGTCGGCTCGATGGTGACGACGCTCGCCACCGTGCCGCTCGCCGGTGTGTTCGGCTGGCGCGGGGCGCTGCTCGCCTGGCTGGGATTCGTCGTCGTCGCCGCGGTGGCCTGGCTCGTCGCCGTGGGGCCGGCGCGGGCCGTGCACTGGGGCCCCCTCGCCCCGGCCCTCGAGACCGGCGCGGTCGACACGGTCGCGGTCGATACGCGCGGCATCCCCGTCGCCGCGCGCGAACCACGCACCTGGCGCAGCCTCTCGGCGGTGCTGCTCGCGCTCACCTTCGGCGCCCAAGCGTTCTCCTACTACGGCATCACCGCGTGGTTCCCGAGCATCCTGGCCGACGAACTCGGCTACTCGGCGGGACAGGCCGGCAGCAGCTCGTCGATCTTCCAGATCGCCGCGGTGGTCGGGGCCCTCGGGGTGCCGCTCATCTCCCGCCGCATCGGGGTGCCCCGCACGTTCGCCGCGATCTCGGTGCTCTGGATCACGCTCCCGCTCGGCATGATCCTGCTGCCGTCGGGCTGGCCGGCGTGGGGCTTCCTCGGCGGCGTCGCGCAGGGCGGCGGCATCACGATCGTGTTTATGCTCATCGTGCAGTTGGCCCTGAGCGGAACCCACGCGCGCCGGCTGTCGGCGATGGTGCAGGGCGTCGGCTACGCGCTGGGCGCGACCGCCCCCTCCGTCGTCGGCGCCGTGCACGACGCGACCGGAGGCTGGACCGTGCCCGTCGCCATCGTGCTCGTCGCGACCGCGGTATTCACCGTCTGCGGACTGGCCGGGGCCCTGCGCGCGACCCGGAAGGCGCACTAGCCGCGACGACCGGCTGCCCGGCGACCCCGCTAGGCGCCGTCGGCCGCCGTTTCGAGTGCCGCCCGCGCCCGCGTGAGCGACGACCCGAGCCCCCAGGTCCGGTCGAGCGCCTCGAGGTCTGCCGCGCGCTCGGACGGGATGCGGCGGATGCGCCCGTCGTGCTCGGCGAGGTCGAGGTCGCGGGTCACTTCGACCACGCGCGGCGCCACCCGGAGGTAGTCGCGCGCGGCGTCGACCTTCGCGCGCACCGAAGCGGCGACCGCGACGTCGGGGTCGGCGGCGGCCGCGACGATGCCGTCGAGGTCGTCGAAGTCTTTCAGCAGCGCGACCGCGGTCTTCTCGCCCACACCCGCGACCCCCGGCAGGCCGTCCGACGGGTCGCCGCGCAAGACGGCGAAGTCGACGTACTGCCGCGGGGTCACCCCGTACTTCTCGAGCACCGCCGCGTCGGTCAGCAGCTCGAGCTTCGACATGCCCCGGCCCGTGTAAACCACGCGTACCCCGCGGGAGTCGTCGACGAGCTGGATCAGGTCGCGATCGCCGGTGACGATGTCGACCGGCATCCGCGACCGGCCGGCGAGTGTGCCGATGACGTCGTCGGCCTCGTGGTCTGCCGCCCCGACCACGGGAATGCCGAGAGCGGCGAGCACCTCCCGGATCACAGGGATCTGCGGCTGCAGCAGGTCGGGCACGATCTCGACCGAGCCGTCGTCGGCTTCACGGGCGACGCGGTGCGCCTTGTAGGAGGGGATCAGCTCGACCCGCCATCGCGGTCGCCAGTCGTCGTCCCAGCAGGCCACGAGATCGGTCGGCGCGAATTCGCCCACCAGTTTGGCGATCATGTCGAGCAGCCCGCGGACCGCGTTCACGGGCGACCCGTCGGGTGCGCGCACGGTGTCGGGAACGCCGTGGAAGGCGCGGAAGTAGAGGGAGGCGGTGTCGAGCAGCATTCTGCGGTGATCGGTCACGGGAGAATCCTGCCACGATCACCGCCCCCGGTTACTTCTTGTCGAAGATCTCCGACTCCATCGCGTCGTAGCCCTCGGCCTGCGGGTCGCCGTGCAGGCCGCCGCTGAGCGCGTACTCCTCCTCGGGCGAGAGCACCAGGCGGTGGCGGCCGTAGACCGCGAAACCGACGAGGATGAGCGCGTAGACGACGACGATCGCGATGATCGCCGGCTGGAACGCCTCGTTGAAGAGGAAGCCGAAGAACACGAGCAGCGCGATCACGGCGGCCGAGTACGCGCCGAAGAGTCCCCACGGGCTGCGGTACGGGCGGGCGGCCTTCGGGAACTTCCTGCGCAGGATGATGAACGACACCATCTGCAGAAAGTAGGCGACCACGGCGCCCCAGACGGCGATGTTCAGCACGATCGCACCGGCGACAGCGCCCACGCCGTCTTCGTCGAGCCGGCCGAGCAGGTCGACCACGACGAGTGCGACGAAGCCGAGCACGGCGCCGACGAGCAGCGCGACCCACGGCGTCTGGCGTTTGCCGGTGAGCGAGAAGATCTTCGGGTAGTAGCCCGCGCGGGAGAGCGAGTACATGTTGCGGCCGTAGGCGAACATGATGCCCTGCAGCGACGCGAGCAGGCCGACGAGCGCGAGCAGCGCGAGCACGGCGGCGGCCTGGTCGCCGACGATGGCGCGGAATCCGTCGAGCAACGGTTCGGCCGAGACGCCCATCGCCTCGGCGCCGATGACTCCGGTGTTGAGCACGAGCACGAGCAGGCCGGTGACGATGAGGGTTCCGCGCGCCCAGAGGCCGGCGCGCGGGATGTCGCGCGCGGGATCGTGCGACTCCTCGGCGGCGAGCGGCAGCTCTTCGATGCCGAGGAAGAACCACATGGCGAAGGGCAGGGCGAACAGGATCGGGAAGACGCCGTGCGGCAGGAACGCGGTCTGGCCCGGGTCGGGGATCTTGTCGAACAGGCTGTCGAAGCTGAAGACGCCGGAGAAGACGGCCATGGCCGAGAACACCAGCAGGATGCCGATGGAGATGATCGAGACGACGATGGCGAACTTGAAGGAGATGTTGGCGCCCGCCGAGTTGAGCGTGATGAAGACCGCGTAGAGCACGATCCACCAGATCCACATGTTGCCCGACAGGTCGAAGTCCAGCAGCTCGGCGGTGATCGAGTTGGCGTACTGCGCCGAGAAGAACACGACCACGGCGGTGGTCGCCACGTACTCGATGGTCTCGGCCAGGCCGGTGACGAGTCCGCCCCACGGCCCCATCGCCGACCGCGCGAACGAGTAGGCGCCGCCGGTGTGCGGCATCGCCGACGACATCTCGCCGATCGAGAAGGTCAGGCCGTAGTACATGACCACGAGGATGGCGAACGCGATGAGCATGCCGCCGAAGCCGGCGAAGTCGATGCCGAAGTTCCAGCCGGAGAAGTCGCCCGAGATGACGGCCGCGACAGCGAGACCCCACAGCCCCCAGACGCCGGCGGAGCGCTTGAGGCTGCGTTTCTCGAAGTAGCCCTCTGCCGCCTTCGTATAGGTGACGCCGGAAACGCTTCTTCCTGACTTTTCAGCCATGAGTTCCTCCAGAAAGCACGGTTCGGGTCGCACGACGGCACACTGCAGCCCTGCGTAGTTACCGGAGAGCTTGGCGGCTATTGGTACTTCGTGTCTACCTTTGGATGTAAACACCGCGTTACGAAAAAGCCGTAGCCGCGACATCCGCCTATGGTCTAATGGTCGGGTCACGAGAAGTTCCTCTTACTCAGAACGGCTGCCATGACCACGCTCGCCACCACCCCCGTCTCCGGAAACCTCACGATCGACCAGCTCACCGAACTGGTCGCCGCCAAAGAAATCGACACCGTGATCATCGGGTTCACCGACATGCAGGGACGCATGGTCGGCAAACGGGCCTCGGCCAGGCTCTTTCTCGAGGAGTTCGCCGCGCACGGCGCGGAGTGCTGCAACTACCTGCTCGCGGTCGACGTCGAGATGAACACCGTCGACGGCTACGAGATCTCGTCGTGGTCGAAGGGCTACGGCGACATGGCGATGATGCCCGACATCAACACTCTGCGTGTGGTGCCGTGGCTCGAGGCGACGGCGCTCGTGATGGCCGACCTGACCTGGCTCGACGAAGAGCCCGTCGTGCAGTCGCCGCGCGAGATCCTCAAGGCGCAGATCGCCCGCCTCGCCGAGCACGGTCTCGTGCCGTACTCGGCCACCGAGCTCGAGTTCATCGTGTTCGACGACAGCTACCGTTCGGCGTTCGCGAAGCGCTACACCGGGCTGACTCCGGCGAGCGACTACAACATCGACTACGCGATCCTCGCCTCGACCCGGATGGAACCGCTGCTGCGCGAGATCCGCAACGGCATGGACGGTGCCGGCATGTACTGCGAGGGCGTGAAGGGCGAGTGCAACTTCGGCCAGCAGGAGATCGGCTTCCGCTACGCCCACGCGCTCGCCACCTGCGACAACCACTCGATCTACAAGAACGGCGCGAAGGAGATCGCCGACAAACACGGCAAGTCGCTGACGTTCATGGCGAAGTACAACGAGCGGGAGGGCAACAGCTGCCACATCCACCTCAGCGTGCGCGCCGACGACGGCACCCCGGTGATGGCCGGCGACGGCCCGCACGGCTTCTCGAAGCTCATGGAGCACTGGCTCGCCGGCCTCCTCGCGACGACGCGCGAGTTCAGCCTGTTCTTCGCGCCGAACATCAACTCGTACAAGCGCTACGTCGAGGGCAGTTTCGCGCCGACCGCCGTCGCGTGGGGTCTCGACAACCGCACCTGCGCGCTGCGCGTGGTCGGCCACGGCCAGGGCCTGCGCGTCGAGAACCGGGTTCCGGGCGGCGACGTCAACCAGTACCTCGCGACAGCCGCGCTCATCGCCGGCGGGCTGTACGGCATCGAGAACGAACTCGAGCTCGAACCGATCTTCGAGGGAAACGCCTACGGTTCGGATGCGCCCCGCGTTCCCACCACTCTCCGCGACGCGGCGGAGCTGTTCGGCGCCTCCGCCGTCGCGGCCGAGGCATTCGGCCCCGAGGTCGTGGCGCACTACCTCAACAACGCCCGCGTGGAACAGGCCGCCTACGACGCGGCCGTCACCGACTGGGAGAGGACGCGCGGCTTTGAACGCTTCTAGGCCCGTCATCGGCCTCACCACCTACCTCGAGCGGGCGAAGACCGGCGTGTGGGACGTACCCGCCGCCTTCCTGCCCAAGGTCTACTTCGAGGCGGTGACCCGCGCCGGCGGCATCGCGGTGCTGCTGCCGCCGCAACCGGTCGACGCCGCGGTCGCCGACCGGGTGCTCGACTCTCTCGACGGCCTCATCATCACCGGCGGCAAAGACGTCGACCCCGCGCGCTACGGCCAGGAGCCGCACGCGACCACCGACGAACCCCGCCCCGACCGCGACGCGTGGGAGGACGCCCTGCTCACCGCCGCGATCGACCGCGGGCTGCCGTTCCTCGGCATCTGCCGCGGCCTGCAGGTGCTCAACGTGTCGCTCGGCGGCACGCTGCACCAGCACCTGCCCGACGTGATCGGGTCGACCCGCTACAACGCCGGCTACGGCAGATTCAGCGAGAACGCCGTCGAGGTGCACGCCGGAACCGTCACCGGCGACCTGCTCGACGACGCCGCCGCGCTCGCCGTGCACTCGTACCACCACCAGGCGGTCGACGAGCTCGCCGACGGACTCGTCGTGAGCGCGCGCAGCGACGACGGCACGATCCAGGCCGTCGAACTGGCGGCCGTGCCGTTCGGTGTCGCCGTGCAGTGGCACCCCGAAGAGAACGCCGACGACCTGCGCCTGTTCGCGGGGCTGGTCGAGGCGGCCCAGGACTACCGCGCAGGGAGCATCGCATGACCGGGGTTTCGACACGCCCGCAGGCGACCGACTCGACCAGCATCACCCTCGTCAACCCCGCCGACGAGACCGTCGTCCAGACGCTCGCGCACACCACACTCGCCGAGGTCGACGACGCGATCCTCCACGCCGTGTCGGCACAGAAGGCGTGGGCGGCGCTCGCTCCCGCCGAACGTGCGGCGGCGCTGCGCCGCTTCGCCCTCGCCGTCGAGGGGGCGATCGAAGAACTCGCGCTTCTCGAGGTGCTGAATTCGGGGCATCCGATCTCCCAGGCCCGCTGGGAGGCCGGCCACGTGCGCGACGTGCTGAACTACTACGCGGCCGCACCCGAGCGCATGATCGGCAAGACGATCCCGGTCGCGGGCGGCATCGACGTGACCTTCCTCGAGCCGCTCGGCGTCGTCGGCGTCATCGTGCCGTGGAACTTCCCGATGACGATCGCCGCCTGGGGTTTCGCTCCCGCGCTCGCCGCGGGCAACGCCGTCGTGCTCAAGCCCGCCGAGTGGACGCCGCTCACCGCGATCCGCCTGGCCGCGCTCGCGCTCGAGGCGGGGCTGCCCGAGGGGCTGTTCCAGACGTTGCCGGGCCGCGGCGACGTGGTCGGCGACCGCTTCGTCACCAACGAGCACGTGCGCAAGGTCGTCTTCACCGGATCGACCGCGACCGGCAAGAAGGTGATGGCCGGATGCGCCCACCAGGTGAAGGCGGTCACCTTGGAACTCGGCGGCAAGAGCGCCAATGTGGTCTTCGCCGACTCCGACCTCGAGAAGGCCGCGGCCACCGCGCCCTACGCCGTGTTCGAGAACGCGGGCCAGGACTGCTGCGCGCGCAGCCGCATCCTGGTCGAACGCAGCGTCTTCGACCGGTTTATGGAACTGCTCGAACCCGCGGTCGCCGGCGTGAAGGTCGGAGCGCTGCACGACGAGTCGACCGAGATGGGGCCGCTCGTCGCGAAGGCGCACTTCGACAAGGTGGCCTCCTACGTGCCCGACGACAGCCAGGTCGCCTTCCGCGGCTCGGCGCCCGCCGGCCCCGGCTTCTGGTTTCCGCCGACCGTGCTGCTGCCCGGCTCGCGCACCGACCGTGTCGTCACCGACGAGATCTTCGGACCGGTGGTCAGCGTGCTGCCGTTCGACGACGAGGCCGACGCGGTCGCGCTCGCGAACGACAGCGTGTACGGCCTGAGCGGCTCGATCTGGACCCGCGACATCGGCCGCGCCCTGCGCGTCTCGCGCGGCATCGAGAGCGGCAACCTCTCGGTGAACTCGCACTCTTCGGTGCGTTATTCGACGCCGTTCGGCGGGTTC
>Ga0247735_1001192_pt1 | contig 10241 bp, 12 predicted proteins | sample UWRJL178409R2_FD_180934 | JGI IMG/M metagenome (GOLD analysis project Ga0247735, IMG submission 180934) | Plant litter microbial communities from Arlington Agricultural Research Station in Wisconsin, United States - UWRJ-L178-409R-2 | ecosystem: Environmental > Terrestrial > Plant litter >...
GGAGAGGAGTGAACATCAGTAAGCGCCCGGAGAAATGTACATGGACGCCGACAATCGCGGTCAGTCCGAGAGCTTACGCGGCACTAGTACACCTCAAGGAGTGGACTGTTGAATTCTCCTATTTCTAAAGAAAAGGTTCCAGTAGTTCCAATTGACGAGGCAGATCCACATGGGCTGTCATCGTTCTCCTCAACCAGGATGTCTAGGGATGAGTTGGAGTGTTGTACGTCATTCCTAAAGCACGACGGTCTGAAGGAGCAACAAATAAACACCCCCAGCGTTTTCAAGTTAGCTGCTTGAAATTTTCAATGCTCAGCAACAGGATATATACCGTTGCGCCTCTCCCGGATCCAGAGATCACATACCAAGACCAACGGAGCTACGCACTTGAAGAAAAATGCAGCCATTAGGGAACGTCGAGGAGAAAGGTCTATCTCTCTAGAAATTTCAGGCAATACCCGCCCAAGGCCGTCCAGCAGCTGACGAATGCCGCCTTTATCGATGTATGTTTTCATGTTGGCATTTTAAATGCGAAACGTCCTCCGAGATCTTGTATGGGACAGGGCCGACGCAGCAAGCAGATCAAGCTCTACAGACCTCTCGTCCTTTCAAGAGTTTTGAACCATTATATCAGGCCTTCACACAGGAGTCAATCGGCACATCTGGGGGGCTGGTTGTGCACCAGAAGGTGTCCGAAGTGCAGCCCATCCAGAGGCCTCATTTCATGCAGCGAAAAGAACGCGGAAAATCTCCATGACCCCGATTTCTTGAGACCGCTGATCATTCTGATCACCAAGCACCCTTGAATACGAGGCTGACAAACTGCAAAGACTAGGGATGCTTAGGAAACAGCACCCGATATCAATCCGTTACATTCAATTTGGGCCATGGGTTCACGGCGTTGCCAAATGGTTTTTAGGTTTTATCGCCCTGTTGCAAGTACCAGCTCGGGGCTGACCAGCAACAGATAGGATTCTCGGGAACCCCAAAGTAATACGGTAACGTCCGTAGGATCGATAGTATCCTCAAGGTGCTAAGCACACACACACACACACACTCGAACGTGGGGACACAGAATCCCGATGTTATAGCAAGAATATATGCAGGCTAGACACCGAGGTAATGGGCATCGGAGCTAGGCCTTGTTTGGTTGAAGGGACACACCGTTCCAGAATGTGAGGGATTATAAGAGCTCAACCCACCTAGAGGTTCGAAGGCACACCACTGTACAGTCTCCCAGATCCAAAGACACCCCAAGCACTCGGAAAAAATGTGACCACAAAGTAAGAGTGGGTTAGAGTGCTACACCCATTTGAAGAAACGTACGCGACACCTCGCGAAACGTGTTCAGCAGATGAAGAAGGTCGATTTCACGAAATGCATAACGTGATCCTTCGCAGCACTTTCTTCCAATGCTCCTGATAAGTATAAATCTTCCAATGTCCCGCAGCTTGGGCTGCTTGAACAGGTATAATAGACCAATCCACGGGTGGCGATCAAGGCGGTTGCTAGATGTGGAACAAACCAGGAATTGCCGAACGAACAACACAAATCTGCCTGCCTCAAGATTCCGAAGGTCTCGAACGCTTCCAAGAAAAGAGTAGCAGTAAACCTTCATAGCAGAGGCTAACAAACTCCGAAGGTGCTTAGAGCAGCCTCCGATCCCAGTCCGAGCATCGTAGACACCAGCGCCATGGGTTTGTGGCGTCGCCTCTGCGAGTGAACTCATATGTTGTCCTCCTCTGCTCGAGTACTCAAGCTATACAACAGGAGAGACGTGTTCATGAGGAATCAATTATAGGGTGAGAACCTTCGCATGTCAGGGTGTATCTCAGAGACCTGAGGGTACCCATTAGCCTGCGGCCTTCCGCGTCCCGGTGTTGTACATCACATGAATTCACGCGGATTGGACGCAGTGTAACTGGCATCAAGATCGAAAGGTAAATCATCCAATCTGCGTCTTGCTGCGGCGAAAAGGGGTTTAGGTGTCGCAATCACTGTGCTGCTGTGCATTGCAGGTTCGATGCCCTGACCTCTGACCTCCAGTCTGGTCGGAGGGTGGTATCAAAAGGCAGATAGGGTCCTGAGAATCAAACAGTGGCGGCTGGACACTGTTTATGAGGTATTTCAATCGCTGCTGCAGTGCATTACAGGGCTCCGCCATGTGGTCTGAAAGTAAGCATCAAGCTTCGAGAGCTAGTTCAACGTAAAAATATCGCAATCACTGATGCTGCAGTGTATCCAGGGCCTGTCCTTCTAGGCATCGAACGTCGAGAGCTGGGTCATCATTTAAGTGTCGCAATCGCTGTGCTGCAGTGCATTTCAGGGCTCTGGGATATCCTCTGAGGGTTTGCGTCGAAGGAGTCTGGAATTCTTTTGGCCCAGGAGACTTGCCCAATCGAGTTGAATGTCCAAGACACGTACGCTGTATTCCTTCGGAGGCGAAGGCCTGGTCGCAGAACTCCTAGAACATGTATTATTGCTAGCGAAGCAAGAAGGCGGTTTAACAGCGCCGAGATTGAGGAAGACAGGTCCATATCATCATGCTGGCAGTTCGAGCACATGGAAGAGTCCCCAAGGAAAGCGATTGCCCAAGTGACGAAGTATTTACGGACGAGTGGACATTAGCAGATGCATACGAGGGCTTCCGCTGTAAGAAAGCCAATGAGCTCTTCGTTCTGAAACAGGATCCACAGCTCATGAAGTGCTGAAGTGATATCAGTATCATGAATCATTTACCATCACCCAATGGCCAACAGCAGTCAGCTTTCTGGGTATTTCGCCTCAAACAGGTAAAACAACAATAGGCGCCAGCCTTGGTTGAGGAAGCGCCAAGACTCGCAGGCAGGGATGGGAGCCTGCATGGTATGAGATGTCACAGGTTACACTTGCTATCCAAGATAGTTTGCAACTCTCAAGGCTCCAATTGGAGAGTTGAGCAACATTTGAGGAGAAGCATGTCCTTGATGGCGCAATTGCCTGATCGGGGTAGCATATATATCCCTGACAAGGTTGCGAAGCAACAAGAACATTAAATTGATTCGCCACTTGACGGATAGTCGCAGAAGTCCAAGACTTTAAGCTTGCTTTCGAAGATCATGAACGAGTTCCTGACCATCGGGAGGACTCAGGAACAAGCAGAAGGCGCCTGAAGAGGGCTGACGAATATACATCCGCCGGGAGAACAATAGTGGCAAAAAGCAAAGGTGAAAGACTGTGCTCTGCGAGAGGTCACATCTGAGGAAATCACGGGGCGATTTAGTGGCTGGAGAATGATGAAAAGACATAAAGATGGTATGAAAAAACGCACTAAAGAGTGTTGGCCGTTGCAGGTTAGGACAAGGTACGACATCTTACATAAGGATTTGGATTGTCCTGCGAACCAAACTGCTGAAAGCGCCGTTATAATTATGCAAACTCAGCGTCGACCCTGATTCGTTTCTTCCAACCCCCAACTCCCCGTCACTCACCATTGTTGAGGACGACGACGACGACAAGCACTCTTTCTGCGCAATGCCTAATCCCTCGTTACATTCTAACCTAGACAGTCCTTCTTTTACTCACCCCAAACAACCAAATGGTACCGCAGATTCTCATCCCTCACCTCGAAGCCAGTCATCGTGGAAATCAGTCTTTCGCTTCCCAAACGCCTCGTCGAAGAAGCTACCAATGAACGGGGCAGGATTGGCCCTCGAGACGCAGGCACTGCCAGCGTCGGCGCAAAGCAGTGTATCCCACACACCTGTCACACCTACTCCCTCGCTTACTCCGGCTTCGTACCTCTCCGACCAACGATCGTCCTACAACTCCTCCAACACCCAGTCCAGCGACTCCAATGTCGGCCAGGGCATGAGAGGTTCATACCCTACACCGCAAAATACTTCATACCCCCAGTTGAAGCAACCAAAGTCAACCGACGCACTGGCGACAGCTGGCCGAACTCGGCAATACACAAAGTCAGAACGAGGACGATCGAACGCCGCTACGACAGCTGCGCGTCCACACCCTCCTCCTCGAATCCAGCCACTCACGGCGGACCCAACCCAGACGTCGTTCCCCAGCCCTCCAATAACACCCTCCTCGCGTTCGCGGACGAATGGCGCTTTGAGTCCCAAATCAGTCAGCGCTTCAGCTTCACGGTTCATTCGACGTGTGGCATCGGCACCCAACGCCAAAGGGCTGTTTTCGATGGGTTCACGAGGATCTGCGACGACGCGAAATGGACTATTGGCACCAGCTGATTCTGTGCCCCCTCTTCCCCCGCTCATCTCGAGTTCGATGGAGCAAGGGCAGGATTCTTTAGAGACAGTGTCGTCTGGGTCATCTCGCGGAGGTAGCGGTGGGAGGATGCCACGTCCTTCACCGCCAATGACTGCCCCGGTGGGCATGGGTTTGAAAGTCCCATCTGGTTTGCCATCATCACCTGCTAGTGGCAAGGTAGCGTTCAGGCGGACGTATTCGAGCAACTCGATCAAGGTTCGACAGGTGAGATTACGATTTGCTAGATTGAGGGTTCGTGCTTGATTGTTGATACCGTCTGTCAATTTCAGGTGGAGGTGAACCCGTCGAGTTTCCTCAAGGTCAAGATGCTAGGGAAAGGAGACGTAGGTCGAGTGTACCTTGTACGGGAGAAGAAATCGGACAAGCTTTATGCAATGAAAGGTAATGATCACTTTTAACCTTCCACTCCACCTCCTTTCATTCCAACTCCCCATTCGCATCCTGCGTCGTGTTTGTCCTTAAACCTCCTCTGTGGCGCAAAAACACTAACTGACCACTCCTACTCTGATCCGCAGTGCTATCCAAGAAAGAAATGATCGAACGGAAAAAGATCAAGCGCGCCCTGACAGAGCAGGAAATATTGGCGACTGCCAACCACCCCTTCATCGTTACTTTGTACCACTCGTTTCAGTCGGAGGGGTACCTATACTTCTGCATGGAATATTGTATGGGTGGAGAGTTCTTCCGCGCGTTGCAGACGAGACCGGGCAAATGCCTGCCCGAAGATGGGTCGAGGTTTTATGCCGCGGAGGTGGTGGCCGCGCTCGAGTATCTGCATCTTATGGGTTTTATTTATCGCGATCTGAAGCCGGAGAGTAAGTCCTTTCCCCTAGCCATTCTGTGCTGTGGTGCTTTGAATGATGTGGCATCCGTTTCTGACGACGTTTCTTTTTGTTGTGTAGACATTCTGCTTCATCAGTCGGGACACATAATGCTGTCCGATTTTGATCTTGCCAAGCAGTCGAACGATCCTAGTGGGATGCCGACGATGGTGCATTCTGAGCATACTGGTGTGAGTCTGAAAGATCTTTCGATGATTCCAGTCCTCATGTTGGGCGGTACAGATTCCTCTCGTAGACACAATGACGTGCACTGCGAATTTCCGAACAAACTCGTTCGTTGGTACTGAAGGTTTGGGGCAACTCCTTGCTAAATCGATCGGACACGTTTACTGACCGAATGTGGTGGTCGTTGTTTATTGTTACAGAGTACATCGCACCGGAAGTCATCGCAGCGCAAGGTCACACGGCAGCTGTGGACTGGTGGACACTTGGAATTCTTATATATGAGATGATTGTACGTACCCTCAAAAGCCTATTAGTGTGCGAGCAATTACTGACGTACAGCAACTTTTTTCTTCGACATGCTTCAGTACGCGACCACGCCCTTTAAAGGTCATGAACGTAATGATACCTTTCATAATATCCGCTATCAGCCTGTGCAGTTCCGCGACACTCCGAAAATCTCATCGTGAGTTGAGCTCTTTGACTGGTGATGCGCGGGCATCAAAAGTCCGCGCATCAATGCCTCTCTGAAGGGCAAGTGCTAATATTTCCTGGCGTTTTGTAGAGCAGCAAAGGATTGTGTGACGCGTCTGCTGGACAAGTCGGAGAAGACTCGATTGGGCAGTAAGAGTGGTGCGAGTGAGGTGAAGCAGCACAAGTGGTTTGCGAAAATCAACTGGGGATTACTTCGAAATACGCGACCACCAGTGAGTGCCTTCTCCAGACTGGCACGACCCGATTCTGACACTGTCATAGATCGTGCCGACGTCTTCGAATGGGCTAGACGCTGTGAACTTCCGACACCTGAAGGAATCGAATTCGCTGCACTTGGAGGATCAGATATCGGGGGACGGGTATGGCAAGGGCGGACATGGACTGAGCGTGGAGGAGGCGGAGGACCTATTTGGGGCATTTTCGAGCGTGACACTGCACTACGATGGGGACAGCTGATTGGTGACCGTATGGATGCTTTGCTGATTTATTCGCTATGGGATAATAGTATATACGTAGACAAAATAATGGGAGGGGGTCTGACAAACAAAGATCGGGATCCCGATATGGAATGGATGTTCTCCGGTGAATTTTTGCGGAGGCAAAAGTGAGTAGTTGATATGACAATCGTCCTGCAAACCTCGGCGCCTCGGGTATCTCAGATCTGCCGGCGTCCCGATCTGGCTGGGACGATAACATACGTATGCCAAATAAAGCGACTGCTTTACGTACTTCGGCACTCTCCCTTTCTCCACCGCCATCTATTGAAATACCACACCGTTCCAAATCTCAGAGTCCAATGGCTGATCTTTACCCGCCAAACTACGACTCCCGCAACTCATACTCGTATCCCATGAACTCCTCCTCAGGCAACAGCTCAGACGAGGCCCACGATGTCCCCCCGAGTCCCTCAAAGTCCTCAGAGCCTCCAAAGACAGAGGCAAAGCCCCAGGCTACCTTTCTGACAAAACTCTACGCGTAAGTCACTCTCGTCTGCCACCACTGCACTCGTAACACTTGCATAGTCTTCTCGAGCGGACGGAAAACCACCACATGATTCGTTGGGATCCTGCAGGAGAGCACATTATCGTAGAGCGACCAGAGCAGCTCGCACTCCATGTTCTGCCCAGCATATACCGTCAGTCCCGGTTTGCGAGTTTCTCTCGGCAATTAAATGTGCGTCTTGTGCCACTTTTTTTCTTTTTCGACTCTTCTGACCTCGAAATAAAAATAGATCTACGGCTTCATGCGCAAAGTCAACTTGCGCAACGTAGATCCAGCAATAGACGACCCAGACGCGAGTACTTGGTGTATGTAATTTTTCTCGTTTAATTCAAGTCATCTAATCTTGCCTCAGCACATCCCACCCTCAACCGACACTCTCCCCCAGAGGTCGTCGCTAATTTTAAGCGCCGTGTTCCTCCTCGTCTGCCCAAGCCCAGAAAGCGCGATGCGCAGGAACAGTCGTCAATACCACCTCCCCGATCCGCGATTGGCATGGGTCCTGTCCCTCTCACGGTTCCTTCTTCCGTTCACCCCTCCCACAAGCTCGTGGGCGGACCTGTTGGCCGTGCTCGTGGGTTCTCTGCTCCTGGATCCTTCACGCCCCTCAACCAGGGTGGTGCCGGCGGCTGGGGGAACAACTACTCTCGGTCCGCTCTTCCTCCGTTGATGGTACCCTCAGACCCACCCCATATCTCACAGCAAAACAGCATGTACAGCTCGCCTCACACCCTCCATCCAATCGCTCATGCTGACGAAAGCCACAGCTCCAATTTCCATCACATGTCAAATTACTCAAACTCGAGTCGCGACATGGTGTCTTCCCAATACTCCTACCCTGAGCAAAATAATTGGTCCTCCTACAGCAGCACCAACGGCTCCTCGTCTCACGGCGGCAGCCTCTCTTCACTCCTCAACCCCAGCAGTAACGGATATTCGCGACCTGCTCCGACGATAAATACGTCGTATGCGTCGCCGTTCTCCTCGATGCCTATGCAGGGTGAGCATTCTGCATCGTCTCTGTCTCCAGACAGTCGACCCACTACTGGATATTCTATGTCCTCTGTGTCCTCAATGCCATATCAAGACGATTACTCGCGGCCAAGCTCAAGCCACCACCGGCCGATCTCTCCTCCACGCCCTACCTCCTCAAAATCTAGCTTTACAGGTAATCTGAGCGTGCGTCGACCACGGCGCCACAGTCAAGCCATGAGCCCTTACCCAAGCCCGTACGATCACAACGACCAACGACCTTCGACCTCTCCCGCACCGATCGACGACCATCAATCCACTGGAGGTATCTCGCGTGTTCGGAGCATGATTCAGCTTCCTTCCGTCGATCCGTACGGGTTCAACAACTCACAAGCTGAGTTTGCATACTCTGCGATTCCTGGTCAGGTTGGACACACAGCGTCGATGGAGTCGATGAACGACACTGGGAGCTGGGGACATCGGAGCGTACGCCCTTCGACGGCGACTTCCTCGATTTCTGCTGCGTCTCATACCTCATCATCGCAGGCGAACACGCCACCCGTCCCCGAACACTACAACAACGAGACGGATATCAACCGATGTAAGTCCTCCTAACTAATTTTTCCCCGGCCTTGTGAACTGCATGTGCATTTCTGTGCTCCTTTTGTTTTTTTGTTTGTTCGGCCAATGATTTGGTCTACGCCCGATGAAGCCGAACAACCAATTTATATGTCGTCACACCGACCCAGTCCTCGGTGGCTTCTAGCGTCGTCGAGATCAAGGAGGCTAACCACCTCACCTCCACCTATCCTCGTTGTGGTCTAATACCACTAACATTCCTCCTCTCATCGTCTCGCGCCTTTCCCTTCCCAGCCTCGCTATATTTTCTACGCCCGTATGCTGACCCTTGGTTTTTTCTTAGTCTCACCAGATTTTGGTTTCGTTCCCATGAACGAGCACCTGCCGCAACATCACCATCACCCTTACAGCAAGGTTGCGGGAGACCTATAGCCCAACCATGCGCATAGATATTTTTCGGCCGCCATCGCACCCCTCCATACAGTCGAGTTGGGTACGCGATATCATGCAGATGGCGCGTGCAGTGCAGAGCGCACACGCGCTACCTGCGATTGGTCGCCATCACTTCATCTCTACATTGATCATCTCGTCGCTTTGAAATACCCCTCTCCCGCCTCGTGCCTTCTTCCTTTCTGATTACATTCGATTCTTTTTATCATCTACCTTGCTTTTGTTCCGATTTGGACTTGCGCTCGTCTTTCCGTGCTCGCTCGCTCCCTGCTGCACTCATGCTTGATGCGTTTTCTACTTTTTTTCTCTCCCCTTTCTCTCTCTACAGGATACCCAAGGCAAACCAGTCCGATCCGTTGTCGTCCGAAATACCCGCTTTCACCTATCTTCTGCACCCCGACCGATACCTCGATTACTCTCCATCATCAACCAATCATCTTGGAAGCATCCATTCTTGTACACCATCACCTCGACGACCTGCTCTTCCTGTCGCGATCCCTCCATCTCCTCACCTGTACCACGTACCACATCGGCATCCTCACTGCTCTGCTTTTTCGTCTTTTTGGACTCATTTTTTGCGCACGCGCTCGCTCGCCTGTTATCGTTGCCGTTACCCTATCCTAACGTATTTTATCTATCCGTCGCTTTTCTTCTCGGTCTCCGATCCTCCATACAGTGTACTACCAATGAATATACATAAAACGCACCTGATTGCGTTTTCAACCCCCACACGCACATATGCCCTGCCTCCCCAACTCTGAAACCTACTGATTACTGATCTGCACTGCAGGCACTCATCGTTAACCCAATCAGCCCCACTCCTGCAAAGTCTAGACACAAAGGACAAGACACAAAAGTCTCTTTTGTTTCTTTACCGTATGGGGAGTCGCTTTGAACCCTGAACAAATCTTACTGGAAGCTGCAGATCTGTTTTCCCCAAGCGAGCGCTGGGGGACAAGTTCTCAAAGGTGATATCGGTCCGAGCTGTCGTCTGTCCCATGTCAGACTGCGTTCATTTTTCTTTTGCACCCTACCCGCCGTCTTTCGTCATATTTGCCTGAAATAGTGACCTTTCCGTGTTCGGTGTTCGGGGGGTGGTGGGGTGGTGTTTACATACAGGGTATTTGGGGGTACCATGCCCCGTGAGTCGTGCGCGTGTGCGTGTACGGTTGAGCGAGGCATGGGACTTTGAGATACTTTTGGGTTTGACCAGAAATAGGGTGCAATGGCTAGATGTGGCAAGTGCACCCTGCGAGGATGGTTGGGGGGTATCATCTGTGCAAAACGGCAAAGCCCACGGCCGACGGCGATCTGTAAATTACAATGTACATTTGGCACGAACGGCCCGGTGCGGCCACGGTCACGGCCCACACTTTCTCTAAATAGGTGATGTATACCCCCCGTCGGCCATGCATGCCAAGACATTTACTATGATCACGATCGATTAGAAACACTTAGCCT
>Ga0247735_1001193_pt1 | contig 10240 bp, 8 predicted proteins | sample UWRJL178409R2_FD_180934 | JGI IMG/M metagenome (GOLD analysis project Ga0247735, IMG submission 180934) | Plant litter microbial communities from Arlington Agricultural Research Station in Wisconsin, United States - UWRJ-L178-409R-2 | ecosystem: Environmental > Terrestrial > Plant litter >...
ATCTCGAGACGGGCGCGCGCGCGATGGTCGATCTGCTCATCAAGCGAATCGCGGGAGAACCGACTGATTCCGTGCTCCTGCCGCCCGTCTACGTACAGCGCTACTCCCTGTAACAATCTGCGCCTCCTCGTTTTTGACAATCGATTGTGAAATCTGTTGCAATCGATTGTTAAGCTTCGTACCAAGCATCCAGCTCGAGTCTCAACTCGGCGAAGGGAGAGGGACAATGAAAAGATATCAAGCGCTCCTGGCGAGCGTTTCCACACTGTTTCTCGCGCATGCCGCCACTGCGCAAACCGTAGACGAGACGCCCGCCCCAGTCGGCGCGCGGCGCGCGAACGCATCACCGCCGACCGAAGATATCGTCGTGACCGCCGTGGCGCGCGGCACCAACCGCCTGAGCTCTTCGATCACGACCAGCGCCATCTCGGCCGATACGCTCGTCCAACTCGCCCCGCGAACGACCGGCGAGTTGCTGCGCAACCTGCCCGGTATCCGCATCGAAGCCTCGGGCGGTGACGGCAACGCCAATATCTCGGTGCGCGGCCTGCCGGTTGCGTCGGGCGGTTCGAAATTCCTACAGCTTCAGGAGGACGGGCTGCCCGTTCTCGAATTCGGCGACATCACGTTTGGCAATGCCGACATCTTCCTGCGTGCCGACTTCAATGTGAAGACCGTGGAATCGGTTCGCGGCGGCTCGGCATCAACCTTCGCGTCGAACTCGCCCGGCGGCGTTATCAACTTCATCTCCAAGACCGGCCAGACCGAGGGCGGCGCGGTCCAGTTCACCAGCGGTCTCGATTATCGCGAGTTTCGTGGTGATTTCGACTACGGTGGACGCCTGTCCGACAGTCTCAGCTATCATGTTGGCGGCTTCTATCGCCAGGGGGATGGCCAGCGCTCGGTCGGCTATGACGGCGTGAAGGGTGGCCAGATCAAGGCCAACATCACCAAGTCCTTCACCGGCGGCGGCTATTTTCGGGTGAACGTCAAATATCTCGACGACCGCGCGATCGGCTATCTGCCCAATCCTGTGCTGGTCACCGGCAGCGATAGCAACCCGACCTACACGAGCCTGCCCAACTTCTCGATCAACAACGGGACGCTTCACAGCGGCTATATTCAGGATTTCCTGACCCTTGATGGTCAGAATAAGAAGACGACCCGGTCCATCTCGGATGGACAGCATCCGGTCGTGAAGGCGATCGGCTTCGAAACCGAAGTTCCCTTCGCCGAAGGCTGGAGCTTCACGAACCGTTTCCGCTATGCGGACATTTCGGGCAACTTCATCTCGCCCTTCCCGGCAAGCGTCGGCTCGGCCCAGTCGGTCGCAGACGCGCTCGGCGGCACCGGCTCGCAGCTCTTCTTCGCGAGCGGACCACAGGCCGGCCAGCGCATCACGTCACCGTCAGGCCTGAACGGCAACGGCCTGCTCGCCAACATCGTGCTGTTCGACGTCGATCTCAAGAATCTCAACAATGTCACCAATGACTTCCGCATCAATGGCTCGGTCCCGCTCGGTTCGGGCAAGCTGTCGGCGACCGGCGGTTTCTATGCGAGCCGGCAGAACATCAAGACCGACTGGCTTTGGACGTCCTTCGTCCAGAGCGTCGCCGACGATGGGCGCTCCACGCTCGTCGATGTCAGGACCGCAGCGGGCGTTCCGGTCACACAGGGGGGCGTTGCGGCTTATTCGGCGAGCTTCTTCGGCAATTGCTGCCGGCGCAGCTATGATCTCCACTACACCACGCTCGCGCCGTTCGCGCAGCTTGGCTATGAGATCGGCCGCCTCAACCTCGACGGCTCGCTCCGCTACGACAATGGCCGGGCGCGCGGCAGCGTGGCTGGCTCGGACATCGCCGGCACTGGCATCGCCACGGTCGACATGAACGGCGACGGCGTAATTTCGCTGCCCGAGACGCAGGTGGCGGTCATCCCGTCGCAGCGCTCGCCGCTCCATTATAACTACCATTATGTGTCCTACTCGTTCGGCGCCAACTACCGGGTCACGGACGACTTCGCGGTCTTTGCCCGCTACAGCCGCGGCGGGCGCGCCAATGCCGATCGCCTGTTGTTCGGGCCGTCGATCAACCCGACCACCGGAGCATTGACCGACCAGAGCGCGGCGGTCGATTTCGTCCGGCAAGCGGAGGGCGGTGTCAAATATCGGCATGGCGGCCTCTCGCTGTATGCGACCCTGTTCCACGCCAACACCGAGGAGCAGAATTTCGAGGCGACCACCCAGCGTTTCTTCGATCGCACCTATAAGGCGACGGGTGTCGAGCTTGAGGGCCGCTATGCGCGCGGCGTCTTCAGCATCTCGGCAGGCGGCACCTATACGGATGCCAAGATCGACAAGGACGTCCTTACCCCGGCCGTCGATGGCAATCGCCCGCGGCGTCAGGCGAAGTTCGTCTATCAGGTGACTCCGCAGGTCGATCTGCGTTTGGTGACGGCGGGGCTCAACATCATCGGTACTACCGACAGCTACACCCAGGACGTGAACCAGCTCAAGATGCCGGGCTACACCCAGGTCAATGCGTTCCTGGCCGTGCGCCCGATCGACCGGCTCACCGTTTCCGTGAACGCCAACAACCTGTTCGACGTGATCGGCATCACCGAATCCGAGGACGCGACCATTCCTGCCAACGGCATCGTGCGGGCGCGCTCAATTACCGGCCGCACGGTCTCGGCGTCCGCCAAACTGTCGTTCTAGGGTGCTTGGCACTGGGGAGTTGGAGGTGATGGATCTGCAGGATCGCTTCGAGGCGCGGTTGGAAGCGCATGGCACGCGCCTCCATCGTCAACTCGAGCGCTTGTACGGGGCTGACGACGCGCTGTGGGGGAGAGTGAAACGGCTCCTCCAGGATCGTGCGGTCGAACGGCCAGCAGATCTACGCCGTCTCGACCTAGCGCGCGAAGCCGATCCCGACTGGTTCGTCGCCCCCGAAATGCTCGGCTATTCGACCTATGTGGACCGGTTCAACGGATCGGTCGCCGGGTTGACCGGGCAGGTCGACTATCTCGAGAGCCTCGGCATCCGCTATCTTCATCTCCTCGCGCTTCTCAAGGCTCGCGACGGCGACAGCGATGGCGGCTTCGCCGTCGCCGATTACCTGGCGATCGAACCCCGGCTCGGCACCATGCCCGATGTCGAACGGCTCGCCGACCGTCTGCGGCAGGCGCGGATCAGTCTTTGCGTCGATCTCGCGCTCAATCACACTGCGGACGATCACCCTTGGGCGCAAGCCGCACGGGCAGGCGATCCCTTCTATCGCGACTTCTATATCATCCTCGAACAGCCTCAGGCCGCCGCTTTCGAGAGCCATCTGCCGCAAGTGTTCCCGACGACCGCCCCTGGCAATTTCACCTATGTTCCTGAGGCGGACGGCTACGTCTGGACGACGTTCTACCCGTTCCAATGGGATCTTAACTGGCGCAATCCCGAAGTCTTCCTCGCCATGCTCGACGTGGCGTTGCGCCTCGCCAATCACGGGTTCGAGGCCTTTCGGCTCGATTCCACCGCCTTTCTGTGGAAGGACGCGGGCACCGACTGCCGCAACCGGCCAGAAGCGCATTTTATCGTGCGCGCCCTCCGCGCGGCACTCGACATCGCCGCGCCCGCGACTCTGCTCAAGGCCGAGGCGATCGTGCCGACCGCCTTCGTGCCACCGTATTTCGGCGCGGACGAAGGGCAGGGGTTCGAAGCAGAGTGCCACATCGTCTATAATAACAGCCTGATGGTCGCGAGTTGGGTCGGCCTCGCCGAAGGTTCGGCTACGCTGCCGGCCACCATTTTGCGCGACAGCGGTGGCCTGCCGACTGGCGCCAACTGGCTAACCTATGCGCGCTGCCACGACGATATCGGCTGGAACGCCATTCGCGCCGATCTCGCCATCATCGATGCCGATCCCCTCGGTCGGCTTGGCCGCGCGGCCCGTTTCCTCGAAGGGAAAGGCCAGAGCTGGGCGAAAGGTGAACCGTTTCAGTCAGATGGCGGGGCGCTTCACGGCACCAACGGTACGCTGGCTTCGCTCTGCGGACTGGAGCAGGCCACTGGCGCGGACGAGGAGATGGCGTTCCGACGCATCATGCTGATGCAGGCGCTCACGATCGCGGCAGGGGGGCTGGCCACCTGTTACATGGGTGACGAAACCGGCCTCCTCAACGATCACAGCTATCTCGACGATCCGGTGCTCGCCCATGAAGGGCGATGGGTGCATCGTCCCACGATTGACTGGGCAAGCCTGTCCGCGGCGCGAGCCGTTCGCGTCCGGAGCGACTGGCAACGGCTGCGCGCAGCGCGCCTGGCCAGCGGGGGCGCCGGTCCGTCATCGCCTATCGACACGGGATCTGATCTGGTGCTCGGACTCGCCTGCGGCCGCGACAGGGTTTTCCTGAATTTCTCCGGACAGTCGGTAGCGCTCGATCACACAATAAGCGGTAGCGGTATGGATCGGCTCGGTGCTCGCATCGCTCAAGACGGATGGGAACTCGCTCCTTGGCAGGTTCTGTGGCTGGAGGCCCGCGCATGACCAACACGCCCCTTTTCGGCTGTATCGAGGCCGGTGGCACCAAATTCGTGGTCGGCGTCGCCCGCGACCACTACCGGATGCTGGCCACCGCCCGCATCCCGACTACGACGCCCGACGCGACGCTGGCGGCGGTGATCGATTTCTTCAAGTCCACCGTAAAAGAGTATGGCGATCTTTCCGCGATCGGCATCGCATCCTTCGGTCCGCTGGATGTCGACCGCAAATCGCCGCGCTGGGGCACAATCGCGCAGACCCCCAAGCCGGGATGGACCAATGCCGACCTCGTGGGTCCGCTCAGCTCGGCCTTTTCAGTCCCGATCGGCTTCGACACGGATGTGAACGGAGCGCTGCTCGCCGAGAGTCTGTGGGGCGCCGCGCGTAACAGCGATGTCGCCACCTATGTCACGGTCGGCACCGGCATCGGCGGCGGGGCCTTAGTGAATGGCGTGATCGTGCATGGCAGCCGCCACCCGGAGATGGGCCACCTCTTGGTTCGGCGGCATTCCGCCGATCTGGCGTTCGAGGGGGTATGTCGTTTCCACGGCGATTGCCTCGAAGGGATGGCGAGCGGCCCCGCAATCGAGGCGCGTTGGGGTATGAACCTGTCGCAGATGCCGGACGACCATCCCGCGCATCGCGTCATAGCGTATTATCTCGCGCAAATGATCGTCGCACAGCAGGCCATGCTTTCACCTCGCGTCATCATCATGGGCGGCGGTGTGCTGGCAACACCCGGGCTTTTGCCGAAAATCCAGGCCGATGCCGCGATGCTCAGCGCCGGCTATTTCGGAGACGTCGATTATGCGGAGGTCGTGGTCCCACCGGCGCTCGGTTTGGATTCGGGTCTGCTAGGAGGCCTCGCTCTCGCGCAGCAGGCCGGCCGATGAACGCGCCCCATCTTTCGTTTCGACAGATCGTCGAGATGAATCTCGGGTTCTTCGGCCTGCAATTCTCCTTCGGTCTGCAACAGGCCAACATGGCGCCGATCTACGGGTATCTCGGCGCAAGCGAGGCAAGTCTGCCGCTGCTTTGGCTCGCGGGCCCGATAACGGGCTTTGTCGTACAGCCGCTCATCGGCGCGATGAGCGACCGCACTCTGAGCCGGCTCGGCCGCCGCACGCCGTATTTTCTGGCTGGCGCGATCATCTGCAGCCTGGGGCTTCTCGCCATGCCTTACAGCCGTGCTCTTTGGATCGCGGCGAGCTTGCTGTGGATTCTCGATGCCGCCAACAACGTCACGATGGAGCCTTATCGAGCCTATGTCAGCGATCGTCTGGCGCCATCGCAGCGCGCCACCGGCTTCCTCACCCAGTCTGCCTTTACCGGCCTCGCGCAGACGCTCGCCTATCTGTCGCCGAGCCTTCTCGTCTGGCTCGGGTTCGATAAGGACAGCGTAGCACAGAACGGCATTCCGACGATCACCCATGTCGCCTTCGTCATCGGCGCAGTGCTCTCGCTATCGACGATCCTCTGGTCGGTTTTCCGGGTGCGTGAGTTGCCCCTGTCTCCGCAAGATCGGACTCGCATCGCGGCCGATCCGATGACGTTGGGCACGACGCTGCGCGACCTGCGGCGGGCAATCATCGAAATGCCGCGCGCCATGCGCCAGCTCGCTATCGCCATGCTGTTCCAATGGTATGCGATGTTCGCCTATTGGCAGTTCATCAGCTTTGCGCTCGCCCGCTCGCTCTATCACACCACCGATACGAAAAGTCCTGCCTTCCGCGAAGCCGTCCTCGTGATGGGACAACTCGGCGCCTTCTACAATGCGATCGCTTTCGTCGCGGCCTTATGTCTCATCCCGCTGTCGCGCCGCTTCGGGCCGCGCGGCATCCATGCCGGCTGTCTGCTCGCCTCCGGTCTCGCGATGTTCGCCGTTCCAGCCATCGGGCACCAGACGGGCTTGTTTATTGCGATGCTCGGGATCGGTGTCGGCTGGGCCAGCATGATGGGCAATCCCTATCTCATGCTCGTCGACATGATCCCGCCCGAGCGCAACGGGGTGTATATGGGCATCTTCAATATGTTCATCGTGTTTCCGATGATGATCGAGAGCCTGACCGTTCCGTTTTTCTATAACAGTTTCCTCAGCGGAGATGCCCGCGCGGTGCTGGTTTTGGCTGGCCTTCTCATGGTCGCCGGTGCCGGAGCAACGATGCTGGTCGGTCGGAAAGCGAGTGCGGCGCTGCTTCATAATTCGGGTAATTAGTCCCTAAATCTGGTTCGGGTTTGCAGTGAAGCGTCGCGCCGGCCAGAAGCTGACGGCGCTTGCGGCCGAACTCGATGCCAATACGCCAATGCTCCAGTTGCGCGCCGATCCCGCTGCGCTGGCGCCGGAGCGGCTGCTGGTCTTCGAGCTGACCGGCGGCGTGATGCAGTTCACCGAAGCGGTACGTCACGTCCCGGGGCTGGAGTTTTTGGGCGCCGAGGATATTGAAGAGGACGAGTTCGACAAGAATCCGGCTGTCTACCTGATGGTGCCGAGCGAAGCTGCTTTTCGCAACATTGTGACCGTTCCGGCTGATTTGCCGGCGCGGCACGCTGATTAGCGTGACATCGCGATGTCCATGGCGAGCGGCCCGAACTTTCGACCATCTGCCATGACCAGCCCCTGTCAGGTTGCCTGAGCTTCGCCACCGGCGCGCACGTTGCGTGGCGACGCGCCATAGCGCTTACGGAAATTGCGATCGAACGTACTTAGTTCGTTGAAACCCCAGCGAAAGGCGACTTCGGTAATGGTGCGCTTATATTGGATGGGCGTGGTGAGTTCGGCATAGCAACGGTCCAGTCGCCGGTCACGGATCCAGTTCCAGAATGTTTCCCCCGACGCCTGAAAGGCCCGATGCAAGGTGCGCACCGACACCCCCGCCCGTGCAGCGACGGTGGCGGGCGTGAGATCCGGGTCGTCCAGTTCCGCTGCGGCGATTGACTTGAGGTCGTTGAGGAGCGTGGTCCGCGCTGCGTCGGCGATCGAGCCGGTGGCCTGGGTGCCAAGTTGCACGATCGCTTCGGCCAGGCCCGCCTGCAAAGCGGCGCGGTCCGCCCCGGTAAGATCGGTGTGTGAATTGAAAATGGCCTCGATGAAAGAGGCGACACAGGCCGCGATGCCGGATTTGCTGGAGAATACACGGTCGAGCCCGATGCTCCGCCCATAGGTCATGCTTTGGACGAGCGAGGACGGCAGGTGAATTCCGATCGTTTTGCTACCGGGAGTGGATGTGTGATATTCTAGTGGACTGATCGTGACGGACGAGTCCGTTTGAGGATTCCGCCCGGCTTGGCGATGTGCGACGAAGGGGCATGCGTAGCGGTATCACCTTTGTTGTCACGACCTCGGATCGGGCTCGGCTTGAGGCTCTGGTTTCGGCACGTGGGTCGCCCCAGAAGCACGTATGGCGGGCGCGGATCATTCTTCTGACGGATGATGGATTGGGCACCGCCTCGATCATGGCAGAGACGGGCAAGTCGAAGACGTGCGTGTGGCGCTGGCAAGAGCGGTATATGGCCGAAGGATTCGAGGGTCTGCTGCGCGACAAAACCCGCCCTCCTGGGATTGCGCCGCTCGAGAAGACGCTCGTCGACAGGGTCGTGGCGATGACGCTCGAGCCACCGGCTCAGGAAGCGACGCACTGGACGGTGCGCGCGATGGCCAAGGCGGTGGGCATCGCGGCGTCCTCGGTCGTGAAGATCTGGCACGACCACGGGCTGGCGCCACATCGCTGGCGCAGCTTCAAGCTCTCCAATGACAAGGCGTTTGCCGAGAAGCTGCACGACGTGGTCGGCCTCTACGTTTCGCCGCCGGCGCACGCGATCGTGCTGTCGGTAGACGAGAAGAGCCAGATCCAGGCACTCGACCGCACGCAACCCGGGCTGCCGCTCAAGCGCGGTCGTGGGGCGACCATGACGCACGACTACAAACGCAACGGGACGACCACGCTGTTCGCGGCGCTGAACGTGCTCGACGGCTCGGTGATCGGGCGCAACATGCAGCGGCATCGCCACCAGGAGTTCATCCGTTTTCTAAACGCCGTGGAGGCCGAACTGCCGTCCGACAAAGCCGTTCACGTCATCCTCGATAACTACGCCACCCACAAACAGCCGAAGGTTCGCGCCTGGCTCGCCCGGCATCCGCGCTGGACATTCCACTTCGTGCCGACGTCGTGTTCCTGGTTGAACGCCGTCGAGGGGTTCTTCGCCAAGCTGACCCGCCGACGCCTGAAGAACGGCGTCTTCTGCTCCGTCGTCGATCTCCAAGCCGCCATCAACCGCTTCATCAAGGAGCATAATCAGGAGCCGAAGCCCTTCGTCTGGAAGGCCGATCCTGATCAGATTATCGCTGCTGTCAGGCGCGGGCACCAAACGTTGGAATCAATCCACTAGAAGGCTGCGTGAGCGAAGGAAAACGAGGTCGCCGGGTCCGACTTCATGGCAATAATCGTCGCTTATGATGCGGAGGTTGCCTTCGACGATATACTGTAGCGAATGCCCCAGCTTTGCTGAGCTTTTACGCATCGAGTAACGGTGAAGTGGCGAATTGCACTGGTGCACGGAGCAACTCAGCCGGCCCAGATCGAAAGCCATGGAGAAGGCTTCGAGGACATCCCTCTCCTGTATCTCGGCAACGACTTGACGTTCCGGATCAATAGAACTGTAATAGGCGGCCAGCGCTTCGGAATAGCGCGCAGTGCGACCGATTTTAGGCATTTTTTGCGTGGTGAAGTCGAGCATCGCAGTGCACCTCACACTTGTATGAGGAACTAAGCCTGACACAGTCGCAGGCATGTTGCAATGCCGTGACAGAGAACGGTGGGAATGGCACGGAAAGTCGAAAATGCTGTCTCGCAACGCTGTGATCTGCACGTCGGCGCCAAGCTAAGAACGCGTGGCTGAGGGGCGATGCACCTTATGTTTCGGGGCGGACTCCGCTCGTTCTTGGGAGAATGGCGATGCACATCGGATCCGCGGCACGTCGAGCCTGGTCGGCAAAGCTCAAGGCAGCAACTGCAGCATCATCGCTGGCGATGGCCCTGTTGTCGTTGACGCCGGCGACGGCACGAGGGCCGGTTCCGGCTGACCTCGTGCTCAAGAACGCCCGGATCTATACGGTTGATGGCTCACACCGAATTGTGGAAGCGCTGGCCGTAAAGAATGGCAAGCTTGTGTTCGTGGGCGACGGCAAGGCGGTTGGCGCCTATATCGGCGGCAAGACGGTCGTCGAGGATGCGGGCGGAAAGCTTGTCCTGCCCGGCCTAGTTGATTCGCACATCCATCCTCGCGGCATCGTCGATTTCGGAGGATGCAATCTTCAGGCGAAGGCGCATACGCTTGCGGAAATCGCCACGCTGGTGCGCCAGTGCGTCGTGGATGCGAAACTCGAGCCGGGGAAATGGCTCGCCGTTTCCCAATGGGAATATGCGGCCGGCAACCAGACCGACTCCAAGTTCGCAACGCTACGTGCGGCGCTGGACGCGGCAGCACCCGACAATCCCATCGTCATGACCGGCTGGGACGGCCACCATGGCGCGTATAACAGCCGCGCGCTGGCGCTTGCCAAGAACGACAAGGGCGAGACCGTCGGTTATTCCAAGAAGACGCTGCAGACCGATTTCGCGAAGTTCAAGTCGGTGGTCGGCCTCGACATTCACGGTGAACCCAGCGGCGATATCCAGGACGAGGGCCGGTCCCCGATCGATTCCTGGAAACAT
>Ga0247735_1001195_pt1 | contig 10235 bp, 6 predicted proteins | sample UWRJL178409R2_FD_180934 | JGI IMG/M metagenome (GOLD analysis project Ga0247735, IMG submission 180934) | Plant litter microbial communities from Arlington Agricultural Research Station in Wisconsin, United States - UWRJ-L178-409R-2 | ecosystem: Environmental > Terrestrial > Plant litter >...
GCTAGGTAAGAAAACGCCTCTAGGGACTGGTAGCAGTGCTCAACCTTCTCCGTCCTTTGGAAGCGGAATTCCTCTTTTCCTGACCTCCTCCTCCAGTCCCATGCCCTGCAACACTTGCCATGAACGTTTCCAAATAGCAATTGGAGCGCCGATAACAGAAATTGTTTCCTTTGCCTCATACAAGTCGATTATAATGTCAGGTGCGTGTTGGCCAATCACAGCAGCAACAGTTAATCCCCCAAGGCCGCCACCACTGTGTGAATGTCAGGATCGGACAACACTCTTGGCACAATGTAACTTACCATATAGCGATTTTGAATTTGGTAGTACTCATTGATGAAGAAAGAGCGAATGAATGAGTCAAAGTACCACTGAGAGGTTGCCCTTTTATTTAGAACGAAGACGAAGCTGCATCTTTGCGTGATTGATGTGTATATCTGCATCATCAGCCATTGTCGAATAAAGACAGAACCACACGTCACTAAAATACATGAAACCCGGACTCTGCGTGAGCACCAGCCCACTGTCGTTGCTTTTGGCACATAGATCTAGAGAAACTTGATCAAGCTTCTGTCCAAACAATCCTGCGACAATATCCAACTTTTACTCGATCAGCTTCTACGAACTTTTATTGCATGTAATATGTATATTTCCAAAGCAAGATAATCGATATTCCACAACAGAGCTGACCGTATGCCACCCTTGATCGCTAAAATATTTGTAAGATCACCCAAACCTGACATCCGGAACATGATTTCGAGGATTCGTACCACGACGAAAGCCGTTGGTTGCATAACAATAATTTAGAGTTTGCGCGTAAGCCTTGAGGCGGATATAGCTAAGCGGCAACCAAATTCAATCTCGATGAATTATATTTCACATTGAAATGGAACTGTTTTGGCGTCCTGTATTTGGGTGTGTTAGAATATTCTGGTAGGACATTTACAAGCAGGGGGTCACCTCACCTAAAGAACATATTGTCAAAGACGACCACCGGGTCAACAGCGCTGCCAGTCTCATCGGTCAGTTTCGAAATTTCCAAAGTAGCGATCATGGTGGCTATGAGCAACCAGCTAGACGAATCAACTAGGTCAGCTCCAGGACAACGTCTAAAAATAGAAGAGCTGTTAGCGTGAAGCTCACGGCATTTTCAAATAATACGTACCGCCGTCCAAAACCAAATATGAAATTTCGAGGGTCCATAAGAGCTTGACGATCGGGTGTAGTTTTCTCCATGAAGCGTCCCGGGATGAATTCTGACGCGCTGGGATATAAAGTTTCATCGCGTGACATGACCCTGCATGAATGGATAACTGAGAAAAAGCCATGTGGAGATCTTAAATTCGCACCACATGTTGGCAATAATCTGTAGATCAGGGACGAAGATTAGTAAAGTCACAGGGTCTCATGTTGTCGAGACTCACAAGCGAGCCTTTGGGTAAGAACATTCCCTTATATATATCATCTTTTTCAAGGCGGTGCGGAAGATCTTTATTCAGAAAGAGATTAGCTCTCACTCGTGCCTACGTATACAAGGAGCTCACTTAATGGGACTGGACATCCCCAACGCCAGGTCTCATTGAGGATGGCCTCAACTTTGAAAGGGTCAATTAGAACTTGGATAAAGACCAATTTTTCGTGAAGACACTTACTAAACGGAAGGGATTCCCTATCAGCGAAGGTAGGAAGTCGTTCTGTCCCTGTTATCGCGTCAATTTCCTGCTTAGCTTTGACGAAAATATCCGGATGGTTTATCATCGCAAGTAGGAAGTGCGATATGGTCGAAATGGTCTGCAATGCCGGGTGAACATCTTGACTTCAGATTTACATATACACTTACCGTATCTGCGCTAGCTGCATACATAGAGTTGGCGGTAGACTTGATGTCAAGTTCATGTTCGGGATTCAATTCCTCTGTTTCGTCCAATATAGTTGAACAGAACGATGGAAGTATTGAGCCGGATTTCTATTAGAATTAGATATCAATCGTTATGAAAGGACGAATGCATGGGCACCTACCCAAGTGGCCTTTGAGTTCTCGTATGGTCTATCAACAAAGGCCTGGACCTTTGGCTTCCAGACAGCCGCCTTGCGCTTAAACGATGCACCGGGGAACCATATCGGCAAGTACTGAAGGAATGGAAGCATGTCCACTGGCCATAAGCCAGTACCGGACGCGATCTCGTTCGCCAGTAATCCCATGCATTCTTCAGCCAGTAAGAGATACTTATCCGATGACGAGGCAACCTTGTAGCCGTAAACAACGGCTAACGTAATTCCCCCGGAATAGCGGCGGATGTGACGAATATAGTTATTCGGCTCGGAGACGAGCGATCGAATGAAAGACAGAGTTTCAGATTCGAGGATATTATGGTATTTGGGAATGCTTCTGGCACCGATCGTTTGTTGCATGAGTTTTCTGCGACGTCGGAAAGTCTCTCCATATCCTAGGAATGGCACCTTCGTGAATGCGATATAAATTAATACCAGCTTCTCGGTAATGAGAGACGTCGATTACCATTTCTTTACAGCCACACCTATTTAAAAAGGGCCATCAGTATTGCGGCAAACTTCCATAATGTTACACTTACAATTCCCCGACCATCACCAAAGAAGGCTTATCAGAGTAGATTGCACCTCGTTTGTCCAGAAGGTCGGTCGCGGCTTCTTTACTGTTCAGAAATATAACCGATTGGCCGAAGACATGGAGATAAACGAGGTTGCCTAAAATATCTACCTATAAGCAGCATGCCTTTCGACAGTACACACTTGGAAGGCCTACCAAATTTTTTTGACCATTGAGTAGCTCGTAGCCATAACTCACCCTCCATTGTAAGATCATAGACATTCCCAACAAGGGGCAGTGGTTTGGGTCCAGGAGGAACTCGCTCGGAGGTGTTAGTCGATAAGTACCTACTGACAAGGTAGAGGAGAGTGAACGAGAGTAGAATGGCCGCGGCATTGGTAGTTGTGGTGATCATCGTCAACGTGAAGAAAGGGATCAAAGGGAGGTAAACGAACCATAGGTTTTGCGGCCATTGATGTAAAGATCTTTCGTCCGATATCATTCAGATCTCATCGCCATAGGAGAGCGCTGAGCAGCTGCTTATAATTAAATATAGGTGATGGAACGGGCTTCTGTGACACATGGTATTTTGGATTCTTCCGGTGCGTGACACGCCTAGAAAAAAATTTACCCCTTGCACTGGTCTAACGAGCGTAGACATTTGAAGACAGCGGCCTTCGAGCGCTACTCAATTCTTGAGAAGTCAGAACGCCAAGACTTCTCTTCCAAAAGCGGACGAATAAATTTCTCACTCCGACACCCACCAACCTATCAACAACCTTCAACAACCGTCGATGGCAAATGTAACCTTGAGCGAGTAATAGGCTCCAAAAGTTCACTTTTCGGCTGAAAAATCGCCCAAAAGGGATTTAGAAGGGTACAGTTGGACCCTTAATTTCCTTATTTAGAAGGTAGAAACATCTTGTCCAGTGAACAATATGTGTAACATGTAACATAGCGTGAACATTCGGTCGTAATAGTACAGTACGAGATGCGTGTCACCGATATATCTGAGCCAGTGCCCTGCGGACTCTCCTACACAGCTGTTGCCATTGCTGGTTATTTGCACGAACAAGACGAAGTCAGTAGGAAGCAACCATATAAACAAGTGTACTTCAATACAGTGCTCACTTGGCCGAATCGAGATTTCGAAACAAGTTTAATTTAATTTTTAGAGAAGAAAAAAACATCCTACAACTCTCGTACTAATATGAGCCGACCACCCTTTGACTCACTAAAAGAAGGGATTTCCAGTTATGGTCACTAGTCTCTTCCTCCAAAACAGAAAAAAATTGCGCGCTGATCTTCTCCGTGTAAGCCACTCCATCTCTTTTGTAAGTGCTTGGGCTCGTTGTACTGGTATTTCCTCCTTTCAAAATATAGACACTAAAATCGTCCAATAGCTCACGTCTCTCAAATAATATAAATGCTGATCCCAACAAACGTCGCCATGTGCGCTAGCTGTGGATCAAATTAGCTGAATACTATCACCACTGCTGCCGCCACAACTACCAACAGGGAGAAATAGACCTCCCTCACGATGGCGTTTGATCGGGTCCTCCAACTTGGCGATTTGGTAGTTCCTCGGAATTTACCGATGGTCCCAGTGTCACTCTCAGGAACGCGTTTCAGGGAAGAGGAAAGGGAAATCTGCAGTGTTTCATGGTCGAGGTTAATTGAACTCTTGAAATATCCTATGTAGTTTTGTCATTGATAAGATTGCTATTGGTGTCAAGATTAAAGTTGCTTACGCGGACTTTTGTAATACCAAACGACGGTACCCTGAACAAAGTACTCCAATGCCTGAAGGTACTTGCCAAGCTCCTCGTCCACTCCAGATCCAAACGACGGAAGTTGCGATTTGAGTACTGAGTATTCGGTGACACGGGCATCGAGCATGTCGATCAAAATGTCGACAGCCTCTTGGAGTTCAACTTGACGTTCGACCATGACACAACAAACGAGGTTCGAAAGATCACCGTCGGCCTGTTCTTTCTGTTTAATTAAGGTATATGAGCACCTCCAGCGAAGTAAAAGCACAGATTATTCGCACATTGAATGAGCAAAGATCCTGATCACTAATAAGCCTAGGTTCGTTGGTAGGATAAAATACGCACATTTGGCCAAGTCATAATGTCGTTCGTTGCTTCGGACATTGCGATGATTGTTGGGTGCTGAAACACAAAATCCGGAAGATCGAGATCCAACGAATACTCGATCATTGCTAATGATTGTAAATTGTCTCTTTCTGATTATTTAATAAAACGAGGTGGACCCATACCTTCCACTAATTGGACACCGATCGTATTTCTTCTCATGACGATAAACTCATTCACGGATGGTATATTACCTTTGTTGCGGTTTTTAGACTGCTGAACCAGAGACCCCCCCCAATTCTCAAACGCCTGTTGAAACCTATCACACAAGAGGTTAGCTTCCACTTAAAATATATTCAGGCTAGAAATACCGACCTCGTACAAGTCCCTTTCGTTGCTGTTTTACGAACACGCTGCATAAGCCTAGAGTTAATCATTAGCAAACATTTAATGTCCACGTATCAAGGTGGCTCACCCATGTAACATTCCGGCGTAGGGAAACTCAGGGCGTGGCGCGTAAGGGTCAAAAGCACATCTTGACAAGCTCAATCCAGCTTCGATTTTATCTGCCCTCTTCTGACACTCCTCATCGTCAGCTGAGTCCTCAAATATCTGGTCGGCTAGATCGTCCGCCTTTATATGGGTAAGCATGAAAAACATGTGCCGAAAGTTGGATATTTTACCGAGAAAGCCCAGAAGTAGAAGGCTAAACAAGTTTCGAGGTGTTCGGCATCGGCATCGGAAAAGCTGAGAGCTGCGAAAAGATCGAACTTTCCCGCAGTCAGAAATTTGTCCTGTCTTTTCTCGTCATAGACGTTATATCTATCTCAATCAGTCGCCAACCTATATATCGAAAAGAAAAGCAGCTTACTCCTTAAACCAGTGGTGCATGTTTCGAGAAATCTCTTTCCCATGTGGATTGACTTTCAAGTCGAACTGTCGACCTGTTATCGTAGCGAGATTTTTCAGGAAGAAGGATGGTTTGAAGGGTCTAAGAGCGTACATGGCGGGGTATTACAATTCTTCAATTCGAAGGTGCGTATTTAACGCTCAAGAGTCTGTTGTGAGGGTTCAAATGATCCGTCTATGGAGTCTCCGCATGCATAGCAAATCAGTTCCAAAGTCACACCATTTCCGGAAGGAACCGTTGCAAATGGGACAGATTAGAACGTTCTGAGGGCTATGATTGTCTTTAGATCTTCGTCGCGTGGAAGCGAAAAAGCTCCTATCTATGTTGTTCGAGAACCCCGAACCCTCATGAGTCCATCAATCTTGCACGTTAGGACAGCTTCGTAGCTTTTGTCAAAATTGTAAAGAGAAGGGAGTTGAAAAATCAGCGCGCGGCTTCAGCGTACAGCCCACTACACTATCGCTCAGAGATAGTGGTCCCATCATGATAGCAAATTGTCGGCTTCTGATGATCTTCACTCCAATTCATAGTAATGCTTACCATCTCGTATTCTTCATTTCACCGAGTTCTCGGCTGTGAGTGCAATATGGAAGAAGAAGAGAATCCAAACATCGGCGTTCACTAAGGATCAATGATCAGATTATAATGGTAGGGTGTACCCAGAGATACGTGGCATTGACCACGCGAACCTGATTTGGCGACGGTTTTTTGCCTCTTGTATGATGGTAATACATGTACAGACCGCATCGTGATGAATATCCCCGTAAGCGCGGCGTTGAACCTTGAGCTCATCTTCCCCGATGCTGAACGGAGTCGTAGATGAAAAAATGCGGAAAATCAGATACTGTATGTCGGAAAGCTGAAAATACCATTATTAGGGCGGGTTGCCTGACCGGCATGCCTGGTTTTGCCTAATTTGAGCCAAATAGAGCATTCATCAGGCGGAGATCTTACCAATCAGCCCTGATCTCGACATGGCATTTCGCAAGTTTCCGACATAGCACGATATCGATAAACAGTCGTGACTTAAAGGTACATTGTGTACCTCCAGAGTCAGAGCGAATATCGCAACCCCCACAACCGTCCCAGCCAGAGGGTTGTTAGTAAGACTCGTGGTGTGAAAATTTGCTATTTTTTTTTGATAGGCCCAAACTAGTATTCGAATACTGATGAGGAAAATAAGTTTACCGGCAGATCCCAGAGAGCAGAGACTGGGCAGTTGAATCACAACATATTTTCGTCCTCATACAACGAATGTCTTGTAGATCGGTACACCGCGCAAATATGCCCTGTCGAATCTTCAGGGGTATGATTCTCACCTTCTGATGCAGTAGAATAAAGGCCCAGAAGATATTTATATGTTTTACAGTATCAACGATAATTTGAGCAGATCCAAGGACAGTCATGAGGTGACCATATCAGCATGCTTTCTTCTTCTGCAGTAAGGTGTGAACTGTGAGTAATCCCGGGTAGATGTACAAATAGGCACTCTCACCATACAGTCATCCTTTGATAACTATTCTATGTCAAGATTTATTGAGATTGAAGCTTTGACGTTCCATTTAAAGCCTTGAGAACGATAAAAGTCCGGTGTCATAATGATCAAATGAAGGTTTCCCTAGCCCGTGAGTCATTTCTCCTATCAGTTTCTCCAAACTGTGAACGTTTGAGCCTCCACTAGGATCCATAATGATGGTGTATTTAACCAGAATACATGCATGGTGCTTTATTAAAGGGGCTTTGAACCTCTCAAACATCAAAGCGAGGTTGTGAACACATGAGCTTCTCTCATCACTCACAGCTAAGGTTCAGCCACTTTTGTTATGCACATGGGATCAATCATAGCACCCTGTTCTACATGTAAGGCCGCTTCTATGATCAGTGACTACTAGCTTTCACCCTAAGTTGTGGTGCCGTATTCGACATGAATATGTGTGGGTCGCCCTCTCTCATCAAAGCTCTTGCTGGAGAATAAATTCGAGCTCAACTGAGCAGCTAACGCACTCCGGTGACGCCTATGAGAGACAGCCCAACGCACAAAGATTGAGCGCCGTAACTTTGATGACCTTCCATTCGTTTCACGGTGCTAATGTCAAACTTCCTAGTGGGTCCTACTCCGACGGATGCCCGAGTAGTCTTGGGAAAGTCAGAATCCAATTTCTATCGGTGACATTCTTCTCTCTATAATTTAAACTGTCGACATGACTATATATTTTTTTCCAGCTATATTCATCGAACAGGAAAATACTTGCTCTTATCTGTTTGGTAAACTATGCCTGGTGGCTCTGTGGCTTATTGAATACTTCGCTGAAGCACCTCATTAGCGAGGTCTCGGGTCTTTGAGTAGTCATAAATAGAAAAGATCTTATATAAGGCGAGAGCTTCAATCTGCTATAACTAAGTATTCATATACACTTCTGTCCGAGTACCGCCCATATTCTGAAATGGACGATATCCGCTGGAGCCTCAAAAAGGTCGTATTGCCAAAGTAGGTGAAACTTTCGCCCACTTTGGCATTCCGCAATTCTTAGAGACATTGTGCGATTGTTGGAAAATTATAATCCCTGCCGTAGCCTTATGACCTTATAAGGATTATGCGATATTATGCCCCATCTATGCCCCGGTAATCCTGTATACGGGTCTCCCCAATTTGCTGATGGACTGCTTCCTTCCTAGGATGCTACGATCTGTGTGATTGCAAGCAGACACGCGCGCGAGATATCTATCTGTGCTTAAGTTACCGGAAAGAATCATGTAACTCAATTCATCACTGCGGTCTCTCTAGATTTGGTGGCGTCGCGATTAATCACCAATTGATCCAATATCAGCCCCTTGATGAAACTGTACTTTGCATTCACTGCACTGCTCTACAGAAGTGGGTACGCTGAGCGCGAAAAGTACGTGTGGAATCGGGTCCATCACTTTCAACCACAGGTCAAATTTCAGATGGGACCGTTGTCAGTTCTGTTTTTGGAACCAACCGCTAGTCCCACCACGCGATCTCGATGATCGGGATGAGTGATTCCGGTACGCCATGTGGACAATAATTGCATAGGCGTCCTCTATTGTGGGATCATCAGCCCAACCCTATCTACTGCTTGGTTTTCTACCAGGCACCAGTTGTCACCTCCTCGGCTCGGAAATCGCCACAAATCCCACCTAGCAGAACTCGCCAACAACCTGATTCATTGAGAACTATGATTGCCTGTGTTCTCGGAGTATCTCACCCTACCCATATCAATAATATGTTGGATTATATGTCTATTCTCTCTCCCTTCGCAGACCTCCGGTCGTGTAAGTACATAACACTGTCGGAATCTTAACTTGTGCCTCGTACAGAGTGATTTAACCACTGTGACTTCTGTTGTTGAGACACCGAATCCATAGTTTCTCGTGACGCGTGCGTCATGCCAGATTCATGATGAACATAACAGTAGTGGAGTTCAGGGTGAAGATTCGATGAAATGGAAGTCGCAAGGCGTAGGGCCAATGGGGATCCCGGCGGATGTCCCTTGACATACCAAAAGATCCGACTATACTGTGTTGTCCATTTACAACTTACTCGTTGCTACCATTGACGGAGGTTACACTTGTATGCGGAATAGAGTTAGTATCTTGGCAAGGCCATGGATGGGCAAGATTAGAAAACAGTAATACGGAGCGGTGTACGACTGAGTGCGACTCCCGAAGTAGTAGCAGTATAAAGAGTTTGGGGTAATGGGAGTCGCAACTCCTTCCCACGAGACAACGGACCCAAACGCTTCCCCTTCTGGTCGTCCAATTAAATTAAGAAAATGAATTTCAAATGGACGAATCATCTAAAAAAATAACAATAATAAAAAAGAAGGTTCCAACATTTTTTTCCTATTATGCAAACTGCAACATGGTTATATCCCAATTCCCGCTCTTAATTATTTCCTGCATTTTCAACTACATTCATGAATTGACACATCCATCGGCCGAATCCCCTCCATCTGCTCTTCGTACTCTGGGGCTTGGAACTGGGAGCTCCGTGTTTCATGGGACGTAGCTTTGGTGATGATGATGAGGTGACCAGGTAAATACCGTCCATATTGATGTGAGGAAATTAAAAATGGGGATTAATTTGTCAAATATCCTTTTCAGCGAAGGAAAGCACTTGATTGAAATAGAGGCAAAGACCTTGGTACTGACAATAAATAATATATGCATGATCGTACAGACAGTATAATGGTATCAATATCGCTAAGTACTACGCCTCAGATATTTCCTGCTTCTTGTAGGACGAGTCATCATGCCAATTCTCAGTAACACTTACTTGGACCGCCGTCCGACTACCTTGATTTGTGATTGTGGACGGCATTTCCATCCCGTGCGTTCTTGATTTCACATTGGTCGACATGGTGTTCTCGGCTGTGATCGCAGCGCGGATAATGACCGTCGTGAAGAGGATGCCAACCAGCGGTGTTGACTAAGAATAAACGATTAGATTAGTATAATGAAGACGATACGAATACTGACAATGGCGGCCATGATCTCAAGGGCATGGGTTCCGTTGACGAGGATGACTGTATACACCAGAAGATATGCGGCGTTGACCGCACCTGACTCGGCAACGATTCTTGCCACTGGCATAAAGCTCTTTCGGTAGGATGTGCTTCGGGATGAATATCCACTAAACGCT
>Ga0247735_1001196_pt1 | contig 10233 bp, 7 predicted proteins | sample UWRJL178409R2_FD_180934 | JGI IMG/M metagenome (GOLD analysis project Ga0247735, IMG submission 180934) | Plant litter microbial communities from Arlington Agricultural Research Station in Wisconsin, United States - UWRJ-L178-409R-2 | ecosystem: Environmental > Terrestrial > Plant litter >...
GTCGTGCAGGATCTCGTGAATCGAGACCACGAGCATGTCGGCGGTCTTGGCCGCCGAGACCTTCCACAGCTCGATGACACCGAGTTCAGCCTGCTCGGGTTCGGGTTCGAGCACCGAGATCGTGCAGGGCGGGCTCATCCAGTTGAGGGGCTTGTAGCTGAGGGAGTCGGAGTGCACGAGCACGCTGCCATCAGCTTTGACGAGGAGGAGTCTCGTGGCGAGCGGGAGGTGTGCTGACAGCCGCCCCGCGTAGTCGACGGAACACTTTGCTATGACGAGGCGCACCCGTCGAGTGTAGTTGGGGCAGCGTGAGGTCGGCCGTCATCAGTGGGAGCTGATGACGGCCGACCGTCGGCAGTGAGTGCTTAGGCACGCGCTCCGCTGCGTCGTCCGAACAGGAGGAACGCGAGTCCTCCGAGAACGAGCAGCAGTGCGGCGATCAGCGAGATCGCCGGGTCCGCGCCGGTGATGGCGAGGGTTCCCGAGGCCGCGGCGAGGGTGATGGTTCCATCGGTGCCGACCGGGTTGGTCGGGTCAGTGGGGTCCACCGGGTTCGTCGGGTCGGTCGGATCCGTCGGGTCCACCGGGTCGGTGGGGTCGACGGGCGTCACAACCACAGATCCCGTCGTCTCGGTGTCACCGATCACCGAGATGGCGTTGCCACCCAGGTTGATCGGGAGCGAGATGTCGGGGATGATCTGCGTGCCGCCGAGGAGTCCGCCGGAGCCGCTCGTGCTGCCGCCGGTGTTGCCACCGGTGCTGCCGCCCGTCGAGCTCGTCGAGCCGCTGCTCGCCGAGTCGCCGAGCACCGAGATGGCGTTGCCACCGACGTTCACGGGAACGGTGATGTCGGGCAGGATCTGCGTTCCGCCCAGGATTCCGTTGCTACCGGTGGTGGTGCCACCGCCCGTGGTGGTGCCGCTGGTCGTTCCACCGGAGGTGGTCGAGCCGCTGCTCGCCGAGTCGCCGAGCACCGAGATGGCGTTGCCACCGACGGCGATAGGGAGGGAAACGCCGGGGATGATCTGGGTGCCGCCGAGGATGCCGCTGCCACCACTCGTGGAGCCGCTGGTCGAGCCGGTGCCGGAGCCCGTGCCCGTGGAGTTCGACGCGGTCGTTGACTGGGAGTCGCCGAGAACGCTGATCGAGTTGCCACCGAGGTTGACCGGGATGCTCACCGTCGGAAGCACCTGCGTGCCGCCGAGGAGCGAGTTGCTTCCCGAGGTGCTCGAACCGGATCCCGATCCTCCTGTGGAGGCCGGGGTCGAGCTCGTCGAACCGGTCGACTTGGAGTCACCGAGAACGGAGATGGCGTTGCCACCCACGTTCACCGGAACCGTGACCTTCGGCTTCACCTGGGTGCCCGACGCAGTGCCGTTAGCACCCGAGGTCGACGAGCCACTGCCGCCTCCGGTGGATGCTGCGGGGGTCGAGCTCGAGCTGTTCGATGAACTCGAGTTGCCCAGCACGCTGATGGCGTTGCCGCCGAGCGAGACCGGGAGGTTGAGCCCTCCGAGCACCTGCGTGCCGGAGCCGATTCCGTCGGCACCGGTGGTGTCCGCGTGTGCGGCACCTGCACCGAGGAGAGACAGCCCGGCGATGAAGCCGGCTCCCCACAGCGCGTTGCGAACTGTTCTATTCATGATTTCTTCTCCAAAAGAGGTACTAGTTGCATGGCCGGCGGTCGCCGGTCAGCGGGGTCGTATGCCTGCCTCAGAACGGCAGGGCGCACCCCAGGACTAGTCGGGAGAAGAGTCGGTATCGAAGGTCGGTGTCGACGGCAGATCGTCGTCCACCGGGCAGGTGAGCGCGGGCGCCACACGCAGGGCGAGGATGACCTCGTCGATGCTCAGTGCGGCGGGCGCAGCCCCGGCTGCCGGGCTACCGGCGGCGCTGGGGGTGATCGTAAGAGTGAGGGGTTCGCGGGCCGGAAGCGGGGCGAACGGAACGCCGGGAGCTGCTGATTCTCCGTGCGCCCGAGGGGTTGTGCCCTTCTCGGACGGGACCACCGGGTTGCTCAGCGGGCTCGCCGTCTCGTCGGAATCAGCGGATGCATCATCCAGAACGCCGGGAATCGTGGGGTCTGTCGGGTCAACCGGAAGCGTGTCGTCGCCGGGGAGGATCTCGTCGACCGTGCCGTCGACCACGTCAACGACACCGGGAACCACGTCGTCGGTAACCGACCCGACGACGCCTTCGGTGTCGTCCAGGACGGTGCTGACGGTGTCGGTGACATCCTTCGTCGCCGTCGGAACGACCGCGACGACCGAGGTCACGATGTCTTTCACCGGGGTCGGCGAGGCGGGTGCCGCGACGACCTTCTCGACCACGTTCACCGCAGAATTCGTAGTGTTCGACACGGTTTTCGTCGCATTGTTGACGACCCCACCGACGAGATCGGTGGTCGAACCGACGAGCGAGGAGAGGCCGCCACCGAGACTCGGAACGGGCTTCTCATCGGCAGACGCGGAGCCTGCGCCGAGAGTGAGCGAGAGAACAACCCCACCGAGAATCACGGCCGGGGCGGCAACGAGAAGGCGCAGCCAACGGCTGTTCTCGCCTTCGATCGTGTGCTCCATCTCAACCTCCGTGAAAGGTATGGGTGAGCAAACGATACTTCTAGTAGACGCCGCGGTCTAGTCTTTTTTGGAAATTGATTCACTATCCAATGAAATTTGTTCATGCGGTGGGCGGGCCACTCCGGCGAGAAGCATCGCGATACTGATGAGGCCGACCGGCACGAGAAACGCGGTGAGCAGTCCGAAGTGCTCGCCGATGAAACCGATCACGATCGGCCCAATGAAAGCCGAGATGGATGCCATCGCCGCGACCGCTCCGACGCGCGCTGCCGCACCCACCGGGTTGTCGGCCGCCGCCGACATCCCGAGTGGATACGCCAAGGAAGCCCCGAGCCCCCACAGCACGACTCCGGCCACGGTTGCCACGGGGTGGTCGACAAAGATCACGAGCAGCAGCCCGGCTAGTGCGAGGGTGAAGGAGCCGCGGAGGGCGGTCACGCGACCGAGGGTGTCGATCGCGCGGGATCCCAGCAGCCTGCCCACCGTCATCGACCCCGTGAAGACAGCGACGTAGGCGGCGCCGGTTGCGGCATCCACCCCGCGGGAATCGACCATGGCGATCGCGAGCCAGTTGTTGGCGGCGCCCTCGGTGAACGCGGTGCTGACGATGATGAGGCCGAGCAGGAGGGTGCGCGGCTCCGTCCAGACGGCCATGCGCTGAGCGAAGGCCCCACGCCGGGTCGTGTCGACGGCGGGAACCTCGACGTCGGGAAACCGCGTGGCTGCGAGCACGATGACGACCGCGACGATCACCGCGACGGTGCCGACGTGCACAGCCACCGCGACACCGAGGAGCGACATGAGCGCGCCGATACCGGCACCCGCGAAGGTGCCGATGCTCCACGACGCGTGGAACATCGGCATGACGGTTCTGCCGCCGGCCCGCTCCACTGCGGCGCCTTCGACGTTGATGGCGACGTTGCACAGGCCGTTGGCGAGCCCGAAGATCACGAAACCGGTGAAGGTGGCGACGGGGCTGCCCAGAAGACTCGAACCGATGCCGACGAGGGCGAGTCCGGCCGAGGAGAACACGATGGATGCCTGCACCGTGCGTCGCCCGCCGAGCGCGTGCAGGAGGTGGCTCGAGAGCAGAACCCCGACGAGGCCGCCGATCGGGAGCGCGATGACGAGGAGCCCCATCTGCGCGATGCCGAGCCCGAGGTCTTCACGGATGACCGGAAGCCTCGAGGTCCAGCTCGCCATGCCGACGCCGTTGAGAGCGAAGACGGCGAAGACCGCCCTGCGCCAGGATCGCACCTGCGCCTGGGTCACTCCGCGATGCGCTTCTGGGGTTCGCGAGCGGCTCCGGAGACGAATCCCGCAACGATCACGAGCACGAGGACAACGAGGAGTGCGTTGAGAATTCCGAAGTGCTCGCCGAGGATGCCGATAACCGGTGGGCCGACCAGGAACGCGCAGTAGCCGATCGTCGCGACGGCGCTCACGCGAGCGGCGGCCGTCTTCGGGTCGTCGGCGGCCGCGGACATCCCGACCGGGAACCCGAGTGCCGAGCCCAGTCCCCACAGCACGATTCCGATGATGGCGATCGTGGCGTTCGGCACGAAGATCACCGTCGAGAGGCCGATCACCGCGAGCACGGCCGAGCCGCGCAGCACCGGCACCCGGCCGAAGCGGTCGAGCAGGAGCACGCCGGACAGGCGGCCGACGGTCATCGCCGTGACGAAGACGCCGAACATGACGGCTCCGCTCGCGTTGTCGACGTGGTGTCCGTCGACCATGGCGAGGGCCAGCCAGTCATTGGCCGAGCCCTCTGCGAAGGCCATGCCGAGCACGATGAGTCCGATGAGGATCGTGCGGGGGTCGCGCCAGATGCTCAGGCGTCCGCGCCAGCTCTTGGAGTGGTCATCGTCGGCGACGGGCTCCTCGCCGTCTTCGACGATGTGCTCGGACTGAACGAAGCGCAGCACGAGCTGGGTCGCGCCGAACATGAGCACCGCGATCGCACCGATGTGGATCCAGATCGGGAGGTCGATTCCTTCGGCGACGGCGCCGAGGCCCGCGCCGATCATCGTTCCGAAGCTGAAGAACGCGTGGTAGATCGGCATGATCGCGCGGCGGAGGGCGCGCTCGTTCGCTGCCCCGGAGACGTTCATCGCGACGTCACACGTGCTGGCGCCGGCACCGAAGATCGCGAGGCCGATGAAGGTGAGCACAAAGTTGGGGCCGAACGACGCGGCAAGTCCGGCGAGGATGAACCCCGCTGGCGCCACAGTCATGCACAGCGCCATCGTGCGGCGTGCGCCGAGTCGGGCGATGAGGTGGCTCGACGTGAGCAAGCCGAGGATCGAGCCCGCGGCTATGCCGAAGATGAGCACACCCATCTCGAGGGTGGAGGCGCCGAGCATGTCGCGCACCGCGGGAACCCGGGCGACCCAGCTCGCCATGCCGATGCCGCACACGGCGAAGACCACGAACATCGCGTTGCGCCACGCGACTACCTGGGCGCGGGTGAGCCCACCGGGATACGTGAGGGGAACTGCGGGCGACGTCGTCATAACAAGTCCTGTGAAAGCGGGGTCGAATCGATTCGATCGAATCGTTTCGACTAAAGTAGCAAATCATGGATTCCCCGGCAAGCACCCCCGCGTCCGCTGATGCGGTGACGCCCGAACAGCCTCGACCGAATCTGGCTGCCGTCGCTGCGCTCGCCGGCGTCTCCGCATCGACGGCATCGCTCGCCTTCAGCGGCGCCGGCCCGGTCTCGGAGAAGACCAGGGCGCGCGTCATGGCCGCCGCCGAGCAACTCAACTACGCCGGCCCCGACCCGCGCGCCCAGGGGCTTCGCCGCGGCCGCTCCGGCATCGTTGGGGTCATCATCGAAGACCGCCTGAGCGACGTCTTTCGCGATCCGATGAACACCGCGATGTTCGACGGCATCGCCGAAGAGCTCGGTCCGGAGGGCGCGAGCCTCCTCCTCCTCGCGGGCAAGGCCGACGGCACCCTCTACAACGCACCCGTCGACGGCGTCATCCTCATCGGCTGCAGCACGCGGCTCGCCGACTCTGTCACCGTCTTCCGCCAGCGCGGGGTTCCGATAGTCGCGATCGAAGCAGAGCCCATGGATGACGTGCTGCCGATCGACCTCGACAACCGCGAGGCATCCCGCACCATCGCGCGGCATCTGCGCGACCTGGGTCACGAGCGGGTCGCCATCCTCTCCCTCCCGCTCGAGAGGGATCACTCGCGCGGCCCACTCACGGCAGAGCGTGAAGCAGACGCTGAGGGATTCACCGCGCGCGAGCGCATCCTCGGCGTGCGCGAGGTGTACCCACTCGCCGGCGGTCTCGTCACGGCCGGCAGCTCGATCGACGAAGGCTTTCTCGCCGCGACAGCTCTGCTCGCCCTCAGCGACCGCCCCACCGCGGTCATCGCGCAGAGCGACCTGCTTGCGGTCGGGGTCATCCGCGCCGCCCTCGAACTCGGCCTGCGCGTGCCCGAAGACGTGAGCGTCGTCGGCTTCGACGGCATCCGCCTCGAGGGGATCGCCCCGCACGACCTCACCACGATGGTGCAGCCGAGCTTCGACAAGGGCCGTGCCGCCGGTCGCGGCGTGCTCGCCCTCATCGCCGGGGAGCCCGCGCGGTCGGAGGCATTCGAGAGCACGTTCCACCTCGGTGCGACGACTGCACCGCCGGCTGCGCTCGTGCGGCCGCACGGCCGGCACGTCTGACTGTTCGCCCAGCACCGAGCACTTCGAGAGCCTCAGCGACCGGGGTGGGGCACAGTTACGCTTGACCCATGACCGACGCCTCTCTCCCCTCCGGTATCCACACTGACGAGCTCGACGCGGAGATCCGCCCGCAGGACGACCTGTTTCGCCACGTCAACGGCAAGTGGATCGAACGCACGGAGATCCCCAGCGACAAGGCCCGCTACGGCTCCTTCTACCTCCTCGCCGAAGAGGCGGAGAAGGCGGTGCGCGACATCATCGTCGAAGCGCAGAGCGCCGAGCCCGGCACAGAGGAGCGCAAGTTCGGCGACGTCTACGCGAGCTTCATGGACGAAGAAGCCGTCGAGGCCCGTGGCGCGCAGCCGCTCACCCCGCTCTTCGAGCTCATCGCCCCCGTCGACTCGATCGAGTCGCTCCTTCCCGTCATCGGCACGCTCGAGCGCGGCGGAACAAGCGGATTCCTCCAGGCCTTCGTCGACAACGACCCGGGCAACCCCGAGCGCTACCTCGTCTTTCTCGAGCAGGGCGGCCTGGGGCTCCCCGACGAGTCGTACTACCGCGAAGAGAAGTTCGCTGACATCCGCGTCGCCTACCTCGCCTTTCTCGAGCGCATGTTCGGCCTCGCCGGCCTGAGTGACCCTGCGGCGCGCGCCCAGCGCGTCTTCGACCTCGAGACCGAGATCGCGGCGCAGCACTGGGACAACGTGAAGAGCCGCGACAGCGAAGCAACTTACAACCTCACCTCGTGGTCTGACGTGACTGCGACGAGCCCGCTCCTGCAGTCGTGGCTCGATGCGATGGATGCACCGGCCGGCGCCTTCACCGAGATCGTCGTTCGCCAACCGAGCTTCGTCGAGGGCGTGACGGCCCTCTTCACCGAGCCCCGCGTGGAGGCCTGGCGCGACTGGCTGCGCTGGCAGGTCATCCGCTCGAACGCCGCCTACCTGTCGAGCGAGTTCGTCGAGGCGAACTTCGACTTCTACGGCAAGACCCTCACCGGCACCCCCGAGATGCGTGCCCGCTGGAAGCGCGGCGTCGGCCTCGTCGAGGGTTCGCTCGGCGAGGCAGTGGGCCGCATCTACGTGGAGCGTCACTTCCAGCCCGCGGCGAAGGTCGCGATGGACGAGCTCGTGGCGAACCTCGTCGAGGCGTACCGCGTCAGCATCCACTCGCTCACCTGGATGGGTGAGGAGACCCGCGGCCGCGCCATCGACAAGCTGGAGAAGTTCACACCCAAGATCGGGTTCCCGGTGAAGTGGCGCGACTACTCCTCGCTCGAGATCGACGCGGCCGACCTGCTCGGCAACGTGCGCGCCGTCAACGAGTTCGAGTTCCAGCGGGAGCTGGGCAAGATCGGCAAGCCGCTCGACCGCGACGAGTGGTTCATGACGCCGCAGACGATCAACGCGTACTACAACCCCGGCTTCAACGAGATCGTGTTCCCCGCGGCGATCCTGCAGTTCCCGTTCTTCGACGAGGGTCGGGATGCAGCGGCCAACTACGGTGCCATCGGAGCGGTCATCGGTCACGAGATCGGTCACGGCTTCGACGACCAGGGAGCCAAGTACGACGGCGACGGCAAGCTCACCGACTGGTGGACGGCCGACGACAAGGCAGCGTTCGAGAAACTCACCGCGAACCTCATCGAGCAGTACAACGCGCTCGCCCCGGCCCAGGTGCCTGACCACCACGTCAACGGCGCGCTCACGATCGGCGAGAACATCGGCGACCTCGGCGGTTTGAGCATCGCCTGGAAGGCCTACCTCATCTCCCTCGCTGGAGAGGAGCCGCCGGTGATCGATGGACTCACCGGCGCGGAGCGCTTCTTCCTGTCGTGGGCGCAGGCGTGGCAGATCAAACTGCGCGACGAGGAGGCCATCCGCCTCATCTCGATCGATCCTCATTCGCCAAATGAGTTCCGCTGCAACCAGATCGTGCGTAATATTGACGACTTCTACACCACGTTCGGCGTGACAGCCTCTGATGCTCTCTGGCTTGACCCGAGCGAGCGCGTCACCATTTGGTGATTCGCGGTTAAGACACCCATCCCGAGGCCCCCGTGGCAGAGTTAGCCAAGATCCGCGAGCGATCCGACCGCGTGCGTGCAGCGCGCGCAGGCCGGCACCTGAGTGGTGAGCGCACGGGCAAATTCTCGGGCAGTTTCGCGGCTCTCGGCAAGCTCGCCTACGAGGGCGCGCAGGTTTCGGCGAACGTTCTCGACCTGCAGTCGGGCGAGACCCTGGTCTCGATCGACGACCGCATCGTGCTGCCCACGGCGAGCATCGGCAAGGTGCTCCTGCTCATTGAAGTCTCCGCGCGTCTCACCGGTCGCGACTTCTCCGGTTACGGCATCCTCGACAAGACCCCGCGCGACCTCGTCGGAGACAGCGGGGTGTGGCAGCACATGCAGGCGCCCGCGCTTCCGGTCGCCGACCTCGCGACCCTCGTCGGAGCGACGAGCGACAACCTCGCGACCAACCTCCTGCTCGGCCGCATCGGTCTCGACGCCGTGCGCGCGCGCACCGAAGCACTCGGACTCACCCGCACCGCCCTGCTCGATGTCGTGCGCGACGTTCGCGGGCCCGACGACGCACCCCAGCTCTCGGTCGGCTCGACCGCAGAACTCAGCTGGCTGTTCGGCGCCCTCGCGCGCGGTGAGATCGTGGATGCCCCGACGAGCCAGCGGGTCATGAGCTGGCTCTCCCTCAACTGCGACCTCTCGATGGTTGCGGGCGCGTTCGGCCTCGATCCGCTGTCGCACCGACTTCCCGACCACGCCACTCTCCTCGTCAACAAGACGGGAACCGACGAGGGCGTGCGCGCGGAGGCTGGAGCCCTGCGCGGACAGCGCGCCGCCGTCTCCTACGCCGTCTCGATCCAGTTCGTCGACAACAACCTGGAGACCAGGCTCAAGGTGCTCGCCGCGATGCGTGCCGTCGGCGAGGAGCTGCTGGAGTACGTGCACTGACTCTCAGTGGTCTCCCTGATCACTTCGACGTCCTCAGTGCACCGCTCGACCGGCTCGATCACCGGTACGGTATCTCCATGATCGACCTCACCCTCGAAGAGAAGGCCGCACTGGTCGCTGGCGGCGGGTTCTGGGAGACGCGCGTCATCGAGCGCGCGGGCATCCCCTCGGTGATGATGACGGACGGCCCGCACGGTCTTCGCAAGCAGGCTGAGGGCGGCGATCACCTCGGACTGGGCACGAGTGTTCCGTCAACGTGTTTTCCGCCGGCCGCGGGCATTGCGTCGAGCTTCAATCCGGAGCTCCTTGAACGCGTCGGCCGCGCCCTGGGTGCAGAGTGCCGCGCCGAGGGAGTGTCGGTGCTGCTCGGCCCTGGCGTGAACATCAAGCGCTCCCCGCTGTGCGGTCGCAACTTCGAGTACTTCTCCGAAGACCCGCTTGTGTCGGGTGAGCTGGGCGCCGCGTGGGTGCGTGGCATCCAGTCGCAGGGTGTTGGGGCGAGCCTCAAGCACTACGTCGCGAACAACCAGGAGACGAACCGCATGACAGTCTCCGCGGAGATCGACGAGCGCACGCTGCGCGAGATCTACCTGCCCGCCTTCGAGACGATCGTGAAGCGCGAGCAACCGTGGACCGTCATGAGTTCGTACAACCGCGTCAACGGGGAGTACGTCGGTGAGAGCCACCGCCTGCTCACCGAGATCCTCCGCGAGGAGTGGGGCTTCGAGGGCCTCGTCGTCTCCGACTGGGGCGCCGTCGACCACCGCGTCGCCACGCTCGCCGCGGGCCTCGACCTCGAGATGCCCGGCCCCCAAGCGTCGAGCGAGAAGGCAATCGTCGAGGCGGTGCGCTCTGGCCGTCTCGCGGAGTCGGTGCTCGATGCATCCGTCGCCCGCATCATCGCGCTCGTCGAACGCGGGGGTGCGCCCGTCACGGAGTTCGACGTCGACGCCCACCACCAGCTGGCGCGCGAGGCAGCCGTCGAGTCGATCGTG
>Ga0247735_1001198_pt1 | contig 10229 bp, 5 predicted proteins | sample UWRJL178409R2_FD_180934 | JGI IMG/M metagenome (GOLD analysis project Ga0247735, IMG submission 180934) | Plant litter microbial communities from Arlington Agricultural Research Station in Wisconsin, United States - UWRJ-L178-409R-2 | ecosystem: Environmental > Terrestrial > Plant litter >...
TCTGCTCAAGATCGTGCCGGGCGTGTGGGTGGAAAGCTCGGGCGGTCAGGCCGGTGCCAACGTCTTCATCCGCGGCTTCCCTTCCACCGGCGACGCGCCGTTCCTCACGCTCGAACTGAACGGCTCACCGCTGGTCGCGCCGTCCTCGCTGTCGTTCATGGAAAACAGCTCGCTGTTCCGCCTCGACGACACGATCGAGCGGCTCGAAGTGCTGCGCGGTGGTCCGAGCCCGATCTTCTCGAACGGCCAGCCGGGCGCGACCACCAACTTCATCCTCAAGGAAGGCACGTCCGAGCCGCATTTGTCGCTGCGCGCGACCTACGGCACCGAGGGAACGTATCGCGGCGATGTCGTCGCTCAGGGGCCGATCGCGGCCGACACCACCTACATGCTCGGCGGCTTCTACCGCTATTCGGACGGGTTCCGTAAAACCGGCTTCCAGGGAGATCTCGGCGGGCAGATCACCGGCAGCATCACGCACAAATTCGATGCCGGCAAGCTGACCGTCTACGGCCGCTACCTCGATGACCAGAACGCGTTCTACACGCCGATGCCGCTGGTTGAGAACAACGGCAAGTTCAGCACCTTCGCCGGCTTCGACGCGCGTACCGACACGCTGGTCGGCAAGGAGATCGAGCGCACGCTGATCGAGACCGGCCCCAGCGTTGGCGGTGGCGCGACGCAGAAGAAGGTGGTTGATCTGTCGCGTGGGCGCGGCGCCAACATCTTCACCTTCGGCTCAAACTTCAGCTACGATGTCGGCGGCGGCTTCACGATCCAGAACAACATCAACTACACCAAGGGCACGTCCGAGACGAACGCACTGTTCACCGGATCGAACCCGCAGTCCGTCTCCGAATATCTCGCGGCGGCGGGCGGCCCCGGCACCGTGACCTATGCCGGCACCGGCCAGGAGCTGACCGGCACCCAGCAGACGATCCAGGCCGGCATCTGGACGGTCCAGAAGCATATCCAGAGCTTCACCGACGAGCTCAAGCTGTCGAAGAGCCTGTTCGAAGGCAATACGCTGACGCTCGGCGGTTACTATTCGCATGTCGCGGATCACGACGTCTGGAACCTCGGCAACAACATCCTGCTCGCGCTGGAACCCAATGCGCGCGTGCTCAACGCACGGCTCGCCAACGGCACGATCCTGACGCGTGACGGCTTCACAAGCGCCAACAGCTACGACGTCAACGCGAAGTACAAGAGCGACAATATCGCCGGCTATGTCAGCGACGAGTGGAAGATCGGCAAGCTCCGGCTCGACGGCGGCGTGCGCATCGAGCATGTTACGCTGCGCGATACATTCGAGAACAGCTCGACCGGCGATCTCGATGGCAACCCGCTCACCGCGTACAACAACAACGCCACGTACCTGAACGGCACCTTCACCAGCGTGCGCTACAAGAAGACGCAGGTTTCTTGGACGGCGGGCGCCGACTATGCGTTCACCGGCAATCTCAATGGCTTCGTCCGCGCAAACCGAGGCGCGTTGCTGCCACAGTTTGACGATCTACGTGGCAACGCGACCGCGATCCTGAACATCAAGCCGCAGACTGCCGACCAGTATGAGGTCGGTCTCAAGACCTCGACGCGGCTGTACGACGTGTATCTGACCGGCTTCTACAACCGCTTCCACAATTTGATCTTCCAGGACATCCGCGTGGTGAACGGCGTCGAGCAGAACGTGGTGCTGTTCGGCGGCTCGCGCGCTTACGGCCTTGAGTTCGAAGGTGCGCTGCGCCCGGTCGATGGGTTCCAGATCGCAGTGCGCGGCGTGGTGCAGGACGGCAAGTTCAAGGATTTCGGGTCGAACTCGGGCAACGACGTCAACCGCCAGCCCAAATTCCAGATCGCAACCACCCCGTCGTACACGTTCCGCAGTGCCTGGGGCCAGGCTCGGCTGTTCGGCACGTTCACGCACATCGGCAACCGTTTCGCCGATATCGAGAACCAGCAGCAACTCGGCAGCTACGAGACGCTCGATCTGGGTGCGTCGATCGATCTGAACGACCGCTTCTCGTTGCAGGCGACGGTGGACAACGTGACCGACACGCTGGCGCTGACCGAGGGCAACGTCCGCACGGTCGGCTCGGCCAACGGCAACGGCTATTTTCTGGGGCGTCCAATCTTCGGCCGCCACGGGACGATCACCGCCGCGGTCAAATTCTAAGCGCCTCCCCAACTGCCGGCCGGGGCTCCGCCCCGGCCAGCTCCTTTGCGGACGACCGGGACCGGATCGCAATCAACGGCGACCAGGCCAGTTTTCGAAAATGATACGCTTGATTGGTCCAATCTGGCCAAGGCCGTCCGGGGGCATCCCGATATCGCGAGCCTTCGCGCCCGGGCCAACGGAGCCACGCTCGAAGAAGCGGGAGTCTTGTGGCCGGAACACGTCGGACATTGTGCCATCCCGCGCCGTGCCATTCATCGTGGCCCAATGATCGGGCGCTATGTGCGCGTCCAGGAAGCAGTCTATGAACGAGACCTGCCCGATCGCGCGCGGATTGGCGTAGCGCCCGTCAGCGAAGCGCGTGGTGGGGTGCCATGGCCTTGCGAGAGCGACGGTTTTGTCTGGAGCGCCGGCCTCGCGCGTCAGTCGGGACCGATAGAAGACGATGCCGACCGGCTGATCAAGGAGTGTCGAGGGGGCGGCGATAAACGATTGGAACGGCTCGCCGTGCATCGCCGACGCGCGCCGGCGCGACCGGATCTCGGACCGTTCGATCAGAACCATGCCGTTGCCGAAAATGAAGTCAATATTACCCGCAATCAGGCTGTTGGTGATATGGAGCCGCTTACCGTTGGCAAACAAGGTATCCTGGTACCCCACCAGCGCGCTCTTCCGGACGCTGACGCGGTCACTATGAATATCGGTTAGCAACGCAACCGCTTGGGGGTTACCGATCTTGCTCTTGGCATCGTCAGGCAACGCGTCGTTCGCCAGATAGTCATAGTCGTTTTCGATTGTCATTCCCGCGACGATCACATCATTGGCATCGATCGTCAGCGTGGCAGAGCCGGGAGTGCCCCAACCGTCCCGATGATACGCGCGCGATGTCTGGGCGACAGCATTGAAATGAAGTTTCGTGCGCGCCGCGCCACTTCCAATCAGTTTCACCTTGCTGCGCGAGATCACTATTTTCTCGCGATAGGAGCCCTCACCCACGCGGATCGTGATCCATCCCGTACCGGCGTCGCGATTCGCCTCCGCCGCTGCGGCAGCAAGCGAATCGAAGCAGTGGATGGCGCCATTACAAGCTCGACTCACCCTCAGTTCATGTGCCGCGGCCTGCTGGCCGCTTGCAAACGCGCCCGCAAGCAGCGTGGCGCAGGCAATTGTTAAACGGATCATCATCGTTGTCCCGCCCTGTGCGCCTGATCGGCATCCACCGCCCGTAGAAAGGTCGTGATCTGGGTGACGGCCTGCTTCAAATATGGGTCGAACAACCAGAAATCATGGGGCGCATTGGTATAGATGTAGGTGGACGTTCGGACGCCGTTGCGCCGCAGAACCGAGGTGACGCGCTCGCGGCCGGCGGTAAACCGCGGCGCTCCGCTGCTGATGATCAGGGTCGGCGGCGATGCCGGGCCGATATAGCTTGCCGCGCTGGCGGCCCGCCACACCTCCGGCACCTGTTCAAACGAACCGCCAAGCCATCGCGCCAACGGAGACTTAGGCCCGGCTGCATTTTCGTATTGCAGAGCGAGCGGGCTACTGGCGTCGAGCACACCGTCCATGTCGATCAAGGCATTGACCGGCGGGCGCGCACTGCCGTTCGCGGACGAAGCAGCGCGATAGGCGAGCAGTGACGCCATCTGCCCGCCCGAGGAGGCACCGCCGACTGCGATGCGATCGGCCCGCACGCCATAACGCGGCGCCTCGTGCTTGGCCCAGGCCACTGCATCGGCGATATCGTCCATACCCGCCGGATAGGGCTGTTCCACCGCCAGGCGATATTCGGGCAGGAATATGGTAAAGCCGCGTTGTGCCAACAGATTGGCGAGCGCGTAAAAATGCGCCTTAGTCCCGGACCGCCACGCACCCCCATGAACCAGAACGAGTCCTTGGCGAACGTTCCTGCGCGGAGCCGGACTGAAGACGTCCATGTGCAAATCGCGCTCGCCGACCGTCTTATAGACGAGGTCGAACGCCAAGGTCTGACCGGTCTGCGGCGCGATCAAAGGCAGCGAGATGCCGGGATATTGTGATCGGTAGCCCTCGAAGCGGCGTGCGACCGAATAGCTGTCATCGATAACGCGGTTCGCCACCGCCGGACTGGCGACGCTCAGCAACAGTGCTGCGATCACTTTAAGAGGCTTCGTGCTCACCCTCGCGCTGTCCTCGTTTCGAAAATTGATGTGGGGCGGGCCGATGGCGGCGGCTCGCCAACGGCCCGTCTCACCTCAGAACTGGTAGCGTGCGCCGGCCAGGATGGTGCGGCCGGTTCCCGTATATTCGCGCGTGAGGTACTGGGTCCCGTCGCCCGTGTCGAAATAGCGCTCGCGCTGGTTGTTGATGTTCACACCCTGAAGATTGAGCGCCCACCGCTTGGTGACGTTCCAATAAGCGGAAAGGTCGAGTTGGGTAGACCCGGACTTGCGCGCCTGCAGGTTTCCATTACCCGCCGGAGTGCTGATCAGATAGTCGTCGCGATGGTTCAGCGAGGCGCGGATGCCCCGCGTGCCGGTATCGTAATACGCGGTCACGTTCCAAGAATTCGGTGACAATCCCGTCGAATCCCGAGCATCGACATAGGTATAGTTTGACGCGACGCCGAACGCCGACAGGCTTGCGCTGAATATCGAGAACGGCACGTTGGCAGTCAGCTCTATGCCTTTGACGCTATTGCCGTTCGGCGTGTTGATCACCGTAGCGAAAGTGTACGGAACCTTTGCCGGGTCGGCCTGATAGGCGGGACTGTAGCGCGGGTCCGCATAGATGGCCGCCCAATATTGCTGCGGCACGGCTTGGGTGACGATGGCGGTTGTCAGAGAGCTGATGATGTCCTTGTAGAATACCGCAGCACTGAGCAGGCCGCCCTTCGCGAAATACCACTCCACCCCGAGGTCATAATCGTTGGATTGGTAGGGTTTCAGATAGGGGTTGCCGAGTCCGCTGACCGTCCTGGTATCGTAGCCGAACGTTGGCCCAGCGATGTTGAGCGCGCTGAGTGAGGGTCGGGTCATCGACCGCGCATAGGCGGCACGCGCCAGCAAGCGCGGCGTGAAGTCGAGCACGGCGTTCACGGATGGCAGCCAGTTCCCGTAATCGTGGTCGACCCGCACCCCTGAGCCAGCGAGCGTCGCACGGGAATCGACCCCAGTTCGAACATACCGCGTGCCGGCGTTCAATCGCAGCGCCATCGAGCCGAGATCGAAGCGATCGTTGAACTCGATATATCCGCCTGTCGTCTTCTCGATCACCTGCCAGCCAGCGCCGACGTTATCGATATATTGGTTCGAGATCAGCCCGGACTGTCCGATCTTGTCGAAGTCGATCACGGCGAATGTTGGCAGCCCGCCATCAATGACGCCGGAACCGAAATGCGAAATCGGAAATGCCGTCAGATATTGCGAGACGGGGCGGATCGTGGGGCTCGCCCCGTTTGCCTCGCCATATCGCACGAGGCGGCGATTGAACGCGAAGCCCGCCTTCAGCGAAAGATCGTCGCGGTTGAAAGTCAGATCCCCTTTCGTCGTGAAATTGTCTTTCACGATCGAATTCAGTCGGTTCGCTGCGGTCAGCGCATCGGTGTAATTGCTCGCATTGTTGGGATCGTAAGTGCCGAACGAAACCTGCGGGACATCTATGCTGCCGCTGTAGTCGTAAGAATAGGCATGGGGAATCGAATGCAGGTAGAAGCGCAATTCGTCGCGATTTGCCGAATCCCGCGCTGTCCCGACAAGCATCTTGAAAGAGATGTTATCCGTGATCTTATAGTCGAGATCGCCGACATATTGCTGGAAAGTGGAGGTCGAATTCTGGTGACGGTTTTCGTACCAGGAGGTGACGTCGTTGAACGTCGCGGCGATTAATTCCTTTCCGTTCGGCGATACCGTAAACGCCACGGGAGTTTGCCCGACCTGATTGCCAGCCGGGCCGTGTGTGAGCAGCCATTCCATCGAATTGTAATTATAGCGTTCGTTCTTCAGCCGCGAATATAGCGCGCTCGCCGTGATCGTGAGGCGGTCGATCGGCTTGATCTGCAGCGCACCCGACAGGCCGAGACGGGTTTGATCGTTGCCGAAGAAGTCCGCGCGCGGCAGACGCGGCGCATAGAGGCAGTCGAGCGGATCTGCCGCGCCGCACGGCTTGGGCGTGCCGGTGACCTTGGGGTTGGTGTCCGCCCAGGAATCGCCGTTGACGTGTGGACTGGTCCAGAGGACGCTGGAGCGGCCCTCCTGGTATACCGTGCGTTTCGAGTAGGCGACGGACAAGAGCAGCCCGACCTTTTCATCGAGGAAGGTCTTGCTGAAAACGGTTGCGATGCGCGGATCGACCTTGCGCGTGACCGTATTATAGCTTCCCTGCGCCGACACGACGACGTGGGTGCCCGGGCGGTCAAACGGCCGGCCGGAATAGAGGTCGATCGTGCCGGCGATGCCGCCTTCCTCGATCGATGCGCGTTGCGTCTTTTGCACATCGATACGGTTGAACAACTCAGAGGCGAAGACATTGAAGTCGAAGCCGCGGCTCGAGTTGACCGTGAAACCGCCGGAGTCTAGACCGTCGGTGCTTGCCGGCACCTCCATGCCGTTGAGCGTCGTGCGCGTGAAATCGGGCGCGAATCCGCGCAACGTGATGTTGCGCCCCTCTCCTCCTTCGCGACTGATGGCGACGCCCGGGATACGTTGGATCGATTCGGAAAGGTTGAGGTCAGGCATCTTCGCCATGTCCTCGGCGAGGATGGACTCGGTCAGGTTTGGCGCGGCTCGCTTCAAGTCGAGCGCCTTACGCAGACTGGACCGGAAGCCGGTGACGATGATGTCGCGAGCAGCGTCTGACCCCAGACTATCGGCGCCGGTGGTTATTGGCGCAGCTGGACCGGCGTTGTCTTGCGGCGACGGGGGTGCCGGCTCCGAAACCGGAGCGGTGTGCGACGCCAGTGCGGCGGAGGACATCGGTGCGGTCTGCGCAAACGCTGCAGCCGGCAGCAGCGACGCGACCGCGACGATCGACGCACCGCCCCGCAGATTTTGGCTTCTGGAAAATATGGTCATCTCTAATCCCCCCTGCCCGTCACGTCTCGGCGCGACTGCTATGATACCGGTTGACACGCTGAACCTAGAACCGGCTGCCAGCGTGGCTAGCGAGAGAGAAGAAAAAGCGCTTCGTCAGCGCCGTACCCCTCTCCTATTCAACGGACGCTCTGTGACGATCTCGTCTTGGCTTCTAATTGTCGCTTTCGGTAACCGGTGTCAACGGCGTATTTTTGTGGGTCAATTGGATACGATAAGTCCCGCTCCAAACTCGATGTTTTCGGTGTACGCGGCGAACAGGCGTGATCGTAGATCACCGCAGTCGCACGCGGAGACGACTATAGTCTCAGTATGTCATGGTCCCTGCCGCATGGGCGATGCCACGCTCAAGCTCACGCAGTTCGGCGAGCCCGCGCATGAGTCCGATCAGCGAATACCCCGGATTGGTCGTCCGGTTCAGGTGTCGAGCATCTGATGCCATGATCGGGCCGCATCGGGATACTGCGGCGCTCGCGGACTGACAGGCGATGTACCGCTGCCACGACCGCCGCCATGCTCCCATCGCCACCGACATGCTCCGTCTCATGGAACGCGCCGTCCGCTTCGCGCTGCACCGATCGCAGATGCAGGAAGCCGATGCGGCCGCCCAACCGGTCGATCATGCCAGGAGATCGTTGTCGGCGCGCACGCCGAACGATCCGGTGCACATGCACAGCCCGTTGGACGCGTTCGGCACGCGCGCGAACAGATCCGTCACATCGGCCTCGGTGCTGACGATGCGTGGCAGGCCGAAGATCGGGAACGGCGGTTCGTCGGGATGGACGACCAGCCGGATGCCGAGTTCATCCGCCAGCGGACACACCGCTTCGAGAAAGGCAACGTGGTGGTCGCGCAGGCGTGCATCATCGATGTCGGCGTAGGTTTCGATGGCGCGCCGGAATTGCGGCGAGGTGAACCCTTCTTCGCTATCGGGTAGGCCGGCGATGATCGTGCGTTCCAGCGCGGCACGCGCGGTATCGTCCGTAGCCTCATAACGTGCTCCGCCGCCGCCTGCCTCGCCGCGTCATAATCGTCGGTCGCGCCTGAGGGGCGCAAGATGAACAGATCGTAGGCCGCGACCGCGACCGCCTCGAAGCGCAGCGCCCGCGCACCGTCTGGCAGTTCCCAGCCGAGGTCGGTGTGCGTCCAGTAGAGCAGCAGGGTCTTCGACGTCCCGCCACCTATGAGGATTGGCGACGTCCAGCGTCAGCGCCGTTTCCCGCGTCGCTGCACCGGCCAACTTCAAAGACCTCTGCATCGACGCTACGATGCGCCCGTCGGCACCGATCGGCCCGGCGGTGACGCGTACGGTGCCAGCGCGTCCATCGGCGTTGGTGATCCGTGTCCGCACGTCGATCCGCGCCGTTGCGGCCGTCGCGTCGGTGGTCGTCGCAAAGACGCCGGAGCGCCGAAATTGGCAAGATCGATATGGATCGGCTCGGCCCCTATCAGCCGTACAGGCCGATACAATCCGCCATGCACGAAGAAGTCGCCGGTTCGCGGAAGCACATCGGCGGTAGCCGACACACCCGTCCCCGGTGCGGTATTGTCGACCCGAACGGCAGGGTATTTACCCTCCCGAGTTCGGCACCCGCGTCATCTGAATCGCCAAGCAAACATGATTGGCAACCGACAGGTCATCGCCTGTGGTTTTTGACAAAGGTATTACAGCGATGAACCGGTATTGCCAGTACTCGCAACTCGCCAGACAACTTCTGGACACACACCGGTTAGACGTGCGCTCCTGCCCGGTATCGTGCACGCGTGCTAGCGACGGCTTTGCGAGCCTCTTCAATGGCGCGCTCTTCAGTTTGAAACAACAGATGATCCATCACTGCGGCAAGGTGCGCTCGCATCGCCGAACGGGCGGTGGCAGGATTTCGCTCGCGCAAGGCAGCCAGAATTGCATTATGCTCTTCGATTACGGGTCGCACATTAGCAGTACGGGCTTTTTCATGAAGCAGCGTGCATTCGGGCGACGTAGAACGGATACGCCAAAATTCCTCAATCATCATCTTTATCGCCGTATTGCGTGTCGCTGCGGCAATTACAAAATGAAACGATCGGTCGGCATCTTCGGCAGCGTCAAACGGCGCGCCTTTGATCTGCTCAACAAGATTTTCAAGTTCAGCTAGTTCGTCGTCACTGATGTGTACGGCAGCAAGAGCTGCGGACTCTCCTTCAAAAACCATGCGCGCCTCAGTCAACTCGAAGGCTGTTACCGCAAACTTAGGACGATCGTCGCTGTCTCCCGGCAACCGGCGCACAAACGCTCCAGCACCTACGCGGACTTCAATGAAACCTTGGACTTCTAGTGCGATCAGCGCCTCTCGAACGGCCGGACGACTCATATTGTGTTCTATGGAAAGCTCCCGTTCGGCGGGGAGTCTATCGCCGACTCTGTAGCGTCCGGAAACCATGTCGTCGATCAGCATCCGAGCCAGCCGCTGATACAGCCGTTCGCTCTGGGCCGAGGAGGAACGAAGTGCCGCGTTCAGGCGCGTGGCCATACAATATACTCGTCGTTAGTAGCGGATTGATCATTATCACATCTCCATCACCAAATCATAACGTCGAGGGTAAGAACAGACATTTCCGGTCACTCCGAAGGCCGGCTGCCGGCGGAGTTGACCGCATCGAAAATAGAGTAATCGGCCTCAGGCAAGAGAGAGGGTTCCGAGCCGGGCGGCGCGCGGATACACCAAATCGGCTCCGCTTCATACAAGCGGGACGAAGTGGCATGGTCTACTGGCACGCTTCCTGTCCTTTGGAGCAAAAAGCGATGACGGCTTCCATGTTCAGCGCGAATGACGCCCGTGCCATCGGTAACTGGCGAGACGTCGAGATCGCCGTGGCCCCACGCGACGCCGTTACCGCGCAGGTCGAGATCGCCGTCGCGGGCATGTTCACGCACGAACTGGCGGCGGATGCTCCGGCGGGCGGGCTGCTCGACCTCGACACCGCCATGGGCGGCGCCGTGACGC
>Ga0247735_1001199_pt1 | contig 10228 bp, 12 predicted proteins | sample UWRJL178409R2_FD_180934 | JGI IMG/M metagenome (GOLD analysis project Ga0247735, IMG submission 180934) | Plant litter microbial communities from Arlington Agricultural Research Station in Wisconsin, United States - UWRJ-L178-409R-2 | ecosystem: Environmental > Terrestrial > Plant litter >...
GCGCTCGCGTGGACTTTATAGCGATAGGAAGAAGATCGCCAAAAGAAGATAGCTTGTTTCTTGGCTGCTCTGGTCATGCCTATCCAGGAGCTTAAAACCCAGAAACATAACTTAAACCGCAGTCACGATGTAGGCCCGCGGAACCCCACGAGTAGTAGCGCATGAAGTTCGGCATATCGCCAAGGAAAATATGTTCTTCTAGATGGACATGTGCCTTAGCCACTGCGCAACGACCAGTAGGCGATCACCCGCCAACTTTCCGAGAGCTGTTTCTACAGCGTCGCTTCCCTAATGCAGCCGTGGTACACCCCACGGGGAAATAATTTGAAGACGGATAGATGTCCCGAACACATAAAATCCGGACTTTACCCATTAATTTCGTTATGGCAGCAGGCAGGGCGCAGAGTTCAAAATCAAGCTGGAAGATCTTCAGGTCTCAGCCAGTGGAAAGCCGGGGCTATGTCTTCTGTCTGTTCTTAAAATGAGAAGTCATATTCTCAAAATTCAAACAGGCGTACCTAGGTTTACTACTGCTAGCGATCTCGCGCGACAAATTTGAATTTGACGCGGATCAGCAGTAGCATCCCATACATGCACGAGACGACTTATATAAAAATGGTGCAGTATCTGAGATACGACATAAGGGGGCTGTTTTGAGATCTAGAGCTGCCTTGTTTCGGACTTCGGGTAAAGTGATGCTGACGGGTGCAAGAGTTCGAGAGGAAATGACAACAAGCGAGCAGTTGTCGCATTAACATGTGTAAGCATGAACGTCCTTCAAAACATTCACCAACCTCATAATCTAGAGGTTTACAGGTTGGATTGGACGGGAACACCATGCATACGTTTGTGGTCGCATGGAAAGCCGGAGAAATTTTCTCGACGGCAGATTGCAGTTCCGCCGACCTATGCGATGCCGTCTGAGATCTGACATGTGGACAGATATGGTCCTTTTGGGTCGTATGATTATCAAAAACTTTATGACAACTCAAAATGTACTCACTATAGTTCTGCTTGCTTGCGTATAAGGAAAGAAGATGGCCTTTGTCAACACCGCCCTCTCACACACTCCGATCTGAGCAGCGAACTCAGTTTTCGCGCCACATAACCTGCCCACTTGCCCATTTTTCACCCCATAGTGCACGTTTATGGTATGTCTTCCGCGACTCCTTGAATTCTTTGATGAATGCATCCACATCATGGGCGGCTCTTGAGGTGGTGCTTGTTTCTCCGTTAGGAGGTGGATTGGGAATTTGCTGAACGAAGGCAGTGGCCAAGGCCTCGGATGCGTCATCCTGAGCGGTCGTACTATGCCGTAGACGCATTAAGAGAAACTGCGGAGTGAAGCGCTGGCGGTATGCGTCAGTAAAGATCCAGAGTCCCAGGAACAGATGGCGACTGACCTGGAAGACCTCCTTCTGCTCCTTGTCAAGCTCCTTCCAACGGGCCTCTAAGCTCTTGGCTTCATCGAAGGCGTCCTTCGTTTCGGTCCGAAGGTCATAGAGTCGTTGTTGGAGAGCCAGGTTGTTTTCTACAATCGAATGATGAGGATGACCTGAATTGCAAACGGATGGGACACGCACGAGCTATTGACTCATTTGCCAGATCCAATTCTGCTTGAGACTTATATAGGTCTTTGACAAAGCTTAGAGAGTGAAAGACCGCTTGGAAGTATACAGGATCGGAGAGTAAATCTTCAAGATCTTCGCGTCTGCGAATCACGTTGGATACCATGCATAGGAATTAGCAGCAGAACTCACGACAGATTCGACAGTTCTGGGAAATCCACGAAGAGTTGTGAGGACATTTGGATTAATTATGCGCGCTTTCAAAGTCTCAGAGTAAGCTTCCAGCGAATATTGTGTATGAGGTCGATGTGGCTTGAAGATGGTGGTGGTTGTGATCAGACCAACGAAAACCCTCCAAACAACCGTCATGTCCATCGTCCTTCCAGGCGACCGCGTCCCAGCACAACATGTCAATCTCAAACTCGGCCCAGGTCTACAACAGCTCTCAACCTCCACACCAAATGCGACAGCTTCCACGGTTATCGCGACGCGTGCAGGCGAGCTTGATCATTCTGCGAACCGAAGCAAATGGTGGATTGAAGGCAATTCTCGTCGAGTAAGTTTTATCTTCTTCTGAGTGCTGAATTAAATCCTGAATGGATTTGTAGTATGTCCCTGCGGCTCAAGAGGCCGTTATTGGTGTTATTACCCAAAAGATAGGCGAAGGGTATCGGGTGGACATAGGTTCAGCTCACTATGCATCGCTGGATGGTTTGGCGTTCGAAGGTGCCACAAAACGGAATAAGCCCAATCTAAAGGTTCGTAACAATCTCCTTTATAGGGGTTTATGGGCTGAACGTAATGTCGATGGTGGGTGTAGGTGGGGTGTGTTGTGTATGCTCGTGTCTCACTGGCCCATAAAGACATGGAGCCTGAGCTTGAATGCTTCGATGCACAAACACGGAAGGCTGAAGGGTTTGGCGAAGTAAAGGGTGGTTTTATAGTACGCTGCAGCTTGAAGATGTGCAGAGAGTATGTCATTTTTCTCCGATCTCTCCGATTCTCTTCATAATCCCGACGCGTCCGACAGCCTCCTGGATCCAAAACACTTTCTGCTACCTCTCCTTGGCGGCAGATTCCCGTTGGAAGCAGCTACTGGGATGAATGGTCGAGTTTGGGTGAGTACCAAAGAGACTAAACAGACAATTGCACTACTGCGGTGCATCGAAGCTGCTGATCCAGACGGAGGAGGGATGGATGCTGCAAGAGTCAAAGCCTTTCTTGATACGCTTGACGTGTAGAAGGGATTCTCAATATATTGATTATCGGGAAGTTAGTGTACACATTGAAAAGTTGACACTTTTTGCGTGATGAGCACCTCTCTCTCTGGATGGTCGAGAGTGAAGAAAGGCTCACCTCTCTAATCCTCATCAGTGGTCAAACGAGCTCTCTTGGTCTGTCTTCGAGAGGAAGAAACACTCGCGGCGCTCACAATCTCTTCGTCACTCTCGCCAGTACTCCTGTGACTCATGTTCTGCCTCTTTCTTCGCTGATAGTCCCTGTCCTTGATCTTCTTCGTCGCAGCACTCATCTCTTGATTCCGTGTGGCCGGAGGCACAGCGATTGTAGTGAGAGGCCCAGGAGTGGATTGTTTCACAAACTCATCGTTTGTCGCCGTTGATTCTTCACCCTCTCCCATAAGCTCGAGTGACTAGAGAAACATTTCGGTATGCGAAACATAGACAAAGGATTGGAGCGTACCTTTTGGCAAGTTAGACTGCTGTTCGAAAAGAGGCGGTCGTGGTCGTGAACTTCGTATTTCCTACGACCACCAGTCTGGTTTTTGAGATAGTTCTCAAAGCCTTGAATGATGTTGCCACCACTGTGGGCAGCTGTCTCTGTAAGGTATGAAGCTTCGAGGTTGTAAATCTGAACCTCAATCTGGGCCTAAGAGACCCGTCAGCTTCAACATTATAGGAGAATGTGCGGACACTTACGAGCTGCTTGTCTATGGCCCGTTTCTTCGGAAGTGCCTGCATAAGCTCCTTCTTGAGTGCTTCATAGCGAGCCCTGTCGTCTGCAGTGGGTGCTGCTGAATCCGCCATAAAGAACGGTCGGCCCGGGATGACCGACTGTTCAGTGGTATTTGGCCATGCTTGGATCAGAGGTGATTGAGGACGCGTACGCGTCGAGGCCAATCAGTAACTGGCTGCTTACTTACTCTCAACCTTCTGCTGCAATGTCCTCTGCTCCCCCGCCCAGTAATCCACCATCAAACAATGAGAAGCAGCCAGAGACACCTGCATCTTCTGGCGCTGCGAATACAGATGGCCCAGCAGCGATGGACGTAACGCCCGACGTGCCTCCAGAAGAGACTTGGGACGACATCCCAGAAGACATAATTTCATTGAGCACGGATGAGATCAAGACAAGAACGCGACTTATTGATAACGACATCAAGGTATGCTTTTGCCCTCTGTTCTAATTGGATGAACTGGAATAGTCTCCGCCTAGGTAATGAGGTCGGAAACACTACGGCTGCAGCACGAGCAAAGCGTCATGAAGGAAAAGATTCGAGACAACGGAGAGAAGATCAAGCAGAATAAAGTACTGCCTTATTTGGTCGGCAACGTTGTAGAGGTGCGTTCTAGTCATTCAATGATATACCTCACGCTCAGACAGTTTCAAGATCCTGTCAGTGGACCCCGAAAACGAAGAGGATGGTGCAAATCAGGATCTAGACTCCATGCGCAAGGGAAAATGCGCCGTAATCAAGACTTCAACACGCCAAACTGTCTTCCTTCCTCTAATTGGTCTCGTTCCTGCGGAGAAGCTCTCACCTGGCGATCTCATTGGCGTTAATAAAGATTCTTACCTTGTACTTGACATGCTCCCTGCGGAATTCGACTCTCGCGTAAAGGCCATGGAGGTGGACGAACGGCCAACCGAGAAATACACGGATATTGGTGGCTTGGAGAAGCAGATTGAGGAATTAGTCGAAGCTATCGTTCTTCCCATGGAACAAGCTGATAAATTCAAGACACTCGGTATCAAGCCTCCCAAGGGTTGTCTAATGTACGGACCACCAGGTAAGCTGTTGTTTAAGTCAAAATAATGAGCTTAGCTTATCTATTGTTAGGTACCGGGAAAACCCTACTCGCCCGAGCATGTGCCGCTTCGACGAAGGCATGCTACTTGAAGTTGGCTGGTCCCTCGCTTGTGCAGATGTTCATCGGTGACGGCGCCAAACTCGTTCGGGACGCATTTGCTCTAGCAAAGGAAAAGGCTCCTGCAATCATCTTTATTGACGAACTAGACGCCATTGGTACGAAGCGATTCGACTCTGACAAGAGTGGTGATCGTGAAGTGCAACGAACGATGCTTGAGCTCCTGAATCAACTTGACGGGTTTGGTAGTGACGAGCGAATTAAGGTATGCCTCGAACAGCAGGAACTTTCATTTAAACGAGGCTAATGATAATTCCTGGATGCACAAAGGTTATTGCTGCCACGAACCGAATTGATATTCTCGATCCTGCTCTGCTGCGATCTGGTCGTCTAGATCGGAAAATCGAATTCCCTCTGCCCAATGAAACCGCCCGAGCTCGCATCCTCCAAATTCACTCCCGCAAAATGTCTACGTCACCCGACGTCAACTACGATGAGCTAGCGAGAAGTACGGACGAATTTAACGGTGCGCAACTCAAGGCTGTCTGCGTGGAGGCTGGCATGATCGCCCTGAGAGAGGGTGCCACGAAGTTGAATCACGAGCATTTCTTGAGTGGCATATCAGAAGGTCAGTGACGATCATCCTAACTATTGGCATTACGCAAAACTAACGTTAATTCATTAGTCCAAAGCAAGAAAAAGAACAACCTCATGTATTTTGCTTAGACCTCCCCCCTCGCTTTCATCTGTACTTGGTGGTCAGAATAATTATCCCCTATTCTTTTCGCGTGCGTACAACGAGCTCTGTAATGTCACCGAAACTGATCTGATCAGGGTCGATCACGGGCGTCTATTTTGGATATCTTCATGAGTGTTTGAGTCATAGGCACTTCCAGGCAAGACTGCTTTTACTCGATGGATTGACTTTCCCCTTGACAGTGCGTCAAAAAGGATACATACTCATCCTGACGTCAATACGGCCAGGGTAGTTGCTTCCTCGTCGGTATATGAAGATGAACCGTGTAACTTTCCGACTGACCCTCTGTGCCACGAAGTCGAGCCAATAGTCGTATGTTGTCCGCGGTAGTTGGTACCCTATGAGAGCTAATCTATGACCGGTGTGATGGCGAGAAGAGAACCAGGAAGATCCTGATTGGGGGGCGAGGATACACGCGATCAGACTGCGTTTGGTGCGTTTTTGCCTTTGACAGCCAGCCTACGAGATCGTCGAGCTACGTAGAAGCATGCAAATAGATACACCTTCAACGTTCCCTCTAATCCCACTTCCCTTCCCTAGTGTCCCTTGCTTTCCTCCACATATTACCCTGCACTGATATCCTCCGAATATCCAGAAATTAGACACAATAAATAACCTTTCGAATGTCCTCGGTCATGGTACGTCCTATTCTGTACATCCGCAAGAAGTCTGGCTGAAACCGACACTCCCGGCGGCAGGTCAGGACAGTGCGCTTTGCAAGCTTACTTCAGAGCGGAGTGTCAGCTCCGCGTTCTTCCTCACGAGAAGGATTCCCCATGCCTCCGCCCATCTTGTCGCGTAGACCAACAGGTATACACTCCTTGCCCGTCGAGCTACTCTCCCGGATTTTTGTCCTTGGCGCGGCATTTGACTATGCTTACGCAGACTCTCCCTTTCTCCTCAAGCCAGAACAAGACTATTCACCCCCTCCCATTTCCAACGTTCAGGTCATTGTGTCGCATGTCTGTCACCATTGGCGCCAAGTTGCGTTGCGCACCCCGTCGTTGTGGACTACCCTTCATTTTCGTGAGGCCGCCAGCATCCCTCGTGCCGAAGCATATTTGGCACGCTGCTCCAATTCCAGCACGTACCTGCTCGACATTCTTGTGGACACGGTCGCTGTCGAGGACCACACTCCAGGGGTCACGCTCTACAAGGACGAAGTTCGAGCAATTTTCCACATAATCATACCCCATGTAAAGCGCTGGAGAGCATTTCATCTCAAGATATGCGACAACGACTGCAAAGGTTTCGCCAGACAATTTCTAAGCGCCTGTGGACCGGCGCCAAACCTCGAAACTCTACAACTCTACCACTTCGAGAACTACGGAACGACTGAAAACCTCTACATAGCCACATACAGACCACCAGTTGTCATTTTCAGCAACACGCTTCCACGCCTCAAAAATGTCTCGCTTATAGGCGTCAATTTACCTTGGGAATGCAGCCCATATCTCAGGAACCTGTGCAACTTGGAGTTGGCCCTTCATTCAGACAATATTCGCCCGCCATACAAGTGGTGGAGTCGAATGCTCCGTTTGAGCTCCGAACTGGAGACTTTGTGTCTCCACTACTCAGGACCTAGGAAGTCCACGGGAGACGCAGCGTTAGCGTGGCCCTCGGTCGACCACATAATCCACCTTCCGCGTGTCCAGGAGCTCAGCTTCACAGATTTGGACCCTGACTATCTCTGCAACCTCCTACAAAGCCTATATCTCCCGAGCGTCAGGAAAGTGACTCTGGACCTTCCAGACCAGGAATTTTCACCCGTCATCGAGCTGATATCTGGCCCGACCCCGGCGTGTCAGGATGATTCGGAGACAAAAGAGTTTCATATCAAACCAATCCCATATCTCGCAAACATCAAGAGCCTAACGATTCGCGCTCTGGAATGTAGCGAAAACAGCTGGATCTTGTTTCTGCAAGCTCTCCAAGGCCTTCGGTATCTCGAGGTAGATTCCCCGTCTGCTCGTACGAAGTTCTGGAAGGCATTCACGGAGGATGACCATCCAGGCTCCTCGGATACGAAGAGCAGGGCTCTTCTACCTCGACTGGAAGTGTTGAAAATCCATGGGGTACCAGGGGAGGCTATCCTCTCTGCTCTTCGTTATCGGCACCTCAGAGGTACTCTCGCGCCATCGGGTACGGAGATGTGGATTGTGGGCTGGACAGAAGAGAAGAGAGGTTGCGATATGGAGCTGGATCAGCTGGTAGACCGTGGTTGTTGGGTCTCTGAAAACGGTACCAGTGTTCTCATCGAGACCTTTAATGATGAAGACGATGGCGATGAAGAAGCAGAGGAAGAGGAAGAGGTGTCGGAGAGTAGCAAGGAGGGAGACGGATCCGATGGCCATCCTTGACCCTAGCTGGACATTTCTTGCGTTTCTATTCCTTCCTAAGCAGTCTTCGAAATATATTTTTTATCTACTTGGACCATTATAGTGGACACAACTACCTTTGGTAAAATTGGTGCATGGTAATGTGGCGCGGCTGATTAGCACTCCTTGGACGAATTCAACGGCGTTCAGCTGTAAATAACTCAATAGTTGAATCCATCAGCCATTATGTCTTTGGATAGTGCATGAAATACAGAAAAGTGCTACTCAGAAGGTGCACACAAGTGGAAGGCATCTCAATCATCACTTGGTCTGAGAGGGATTAATGAGCTTCATGCTGAATCGAGAAGAGGTTGAGGTAACGGTGGAGGGAGGAGCTCGCGTTGAACAATCTTCTCCCAGACGCTGAGAATGTGTGATTAATCAGAATTTAATAACTGTCAAGTACGGAATCTACTTACATTCCTGCGAACAAGACACTGGCCTTGATGGCTGTAACCGTCTGAGGGCGGTCTTTCGGATCAGAGGCGAGGATCTGAATAGATATTCAAAAGCTGGTTATACGACTATCGCACTGTCAGAACAAACCAAAACATACTGCGGTCAACGCGATTTTCTCCCAAGATTCGATGCCTTTGACTTGTCCCGGAGCACGGCGGAAGTCGAGTTCAGGTTTGCCGTCTTCTGGATATGGGATGTAGTTGTTGAATGGAATCTGAACAGGGCGGGTCAACGGCGGGTAGAGGGATAGCAAGAAAGCAGACAAACACATCCTGTTATAAGCTCATGATATAACACTCCAACAGACCAATAATCGACACCGAATGAGTATCTTTCTTTCCTAAATACCTCTGGAGCAGTGTGCCACCGGGTTCCAGATGCATCTTGCGTGCTCAGAGGGTTGGAATCATCGGCCCACAGCCAAGGAAAGTCGTCTCCTCCTTTCTTCCTAGCCTCGACCCATGCAGGGAATTTCTCCAATACGATCGAGTCTCCCCCCTCGTAGGTAGCGATGTTCTCCGCCAGACCAAAGTCGCCGAGGATGAGATGCCCTACATCGTCCAGGAATATGTTGGCTGGCTTGATATCGCGATGGACTATGCCCTGTTTATGAAGGTATTGAATGGCGATGACCTGTAGATTAGTTGGTATGGGCACGATAAAAAGTGAGGTTGTAGACACATACCAGTTCAGCGCAGTAGAATTGTGCGAGCTGACGTCCTAAGTATCCCTTGTGCTCGATCAACCCAGCCATATCTCCGCGTCTGTAGAAAGGCTACGAAATAATCAGGAATCCCAATGTGAACGCTAAATAGAACATACCATGGTAATGATAAACTCTTCATCATCTTTGAAATGATTCAATAAGACTGGAAACCATTTATTACCCTTCATCGCGGTGAGGGCCTCAATCTCTATCTCAGCGAGAGACTTTGCAAGACCAGAGTTGTCGATGCGGATACGTTTCATAACACGAAGGTCTCCGGAGGGTTTGTGAAGGACTCTCGAGATTGTTGCGAAGGCTCCTCGACCAATCTGGGTGATTTGGTATTCCTCTTGGTCTAAGATTATGTGGCGTGAGGGTCCTAGTCTCCTGGGTCCTACGTGTCGCAAGAAACCGAAAACAGTACGAAGCTTCTCGAATGCGTAGAATTCAAGCAGATAAGGAGGCTTTGGGGTAGTTGCAAACACGGGCGGGAATGAGGAAGAGAATAATACGGCCAGAGAGTGTAGGTCTTTCTCTGCAATGTTATTGCTTAGAGTACGCCGCTGTAGGGAATAAGCAAGGCAGCGACAGGACTCGATGTCCGAGAATAACTCAAGTAGCCACTGAACAAGCCAAGAAACACCATCTTTGGAGAGAATCGCCCGAACAGTTTGGCAGCCAAGACCTGGGTTATGCGAGTCGAAGTTCCTGCCAGGATCGGAGTGTCTGGTCAGAGAAAGACCGGCGGTTAGGGGTTGTTCCACCAGCATGGCGAGATGATGAAGAATATAGATTATGAAGTTGATAGTAGGATGAGGTCCTCAGTGAAGGTCAGATGAGGGCCAACGTATGGAGAGACCATCAATTAGCCGTCAGTGGTGTTGCCCATGTCAGCCACATGAGCCATCCGCTGCAAGACAAGACTGATCGCCACACGTGAAGGCTGGCGCCACGAAGCTGGCAGACTTCATAGCCCAAAAGAAACATATAGGTGCATGCGAGAGAGACCTCAAGAACCACGTTTTTATAACAAGAATGCCAGTTTCAAGCGAAGTTGTTTAACGTTCGACGTTCGACGACCATTCGCCTACCGCCTGTTGTGCATGGACCTGAGAGGCTTGCAAAGTTGCATCATATTGGCTAGCCCGAGTCTTCTTTGAGACTAGAAAAAACCAGACCGGTCCAGACGGCATCTTCAGAGAATTTGACCTGGAGACTTCGACCATGTGCAGGTCAGTGAAAACAAAAAATTC
>Ga0247735_1001200_pt1 | contig 10225 bp, 11 predicted proteins | sample UWRJL178409R2_FD_180934 | JGI IMG/M metagenome (GOLD analysis project Ga0247735, IMG submission 180934) | Plant litter microbial communities from Arlington Agricultural Research Station in Wisconsin, United States - UWRJ-L178-409R-2 | ecosystem: Environmental > Terrestrial > Plant litter >...
AACGGGCGTTCTGGCATTTGGTGGTTCTTGACCGTATTGTTGGTGCGTCTCTCGGCAGAGCAATCGGTGTTGCCGAAGAAGAGTATGTCTAAGCTTTTGCTTCAGAATATTACCATCCGCTGATATATGCGAAGTTTCGATATCGAATTTCCCCTCGAAGTTGACGATGAACATTGGGAACCTGGTGATGACAGGGAACCTTTCAAGCAGCCTGAGGGTATTCCTTCTTTCGTAATGGCATTCAATCATTTCATCAAACTCACTCAAATCATGGCATTTGCACTAAAAACGCTGGTATGTGGTACTGACGACCTTATTATCAATGTTTCTGACCTTGTTTATAGTATGCATTTAAAAAATTTACTGCATATCGCGGAATGGTTCCCCTGGATCGTGATACTACCATGAAGCAGCTTGTGCCAGCATTGGCTGAATGGCTGCAATCTATCCCTGCACACCGTACGTTGATTTGCATGTCTCGCATTGTAGGATCTAAATCGCTTTCCGTTAGTACGATGGAGCAATCAATTCACGCATCCTGTCTTTGCTCAGCAAGCCGCTATGCTCATAAACACCTATCATCTCGTCGAAATTCTCATCCACCGACCTCAAATTGTCCTTCCTCTTCCTCTTCCTCCACCCTCAATATCAACAGATCGACACGAGGCATACTTCAATCCCATTAGTGAAGACCCGGCTCTCACCCGTTGTCTACAATCAGCGCGGTCGTCTGCCAGAGTCGTCGAACGACAACTGCAACATGGTCTAAGCAATTACTACACCCCAGGGGTAATCCACGCCGCATATATATGCGCGGGGTTGCTCTTACTCAATGCATGGAACTTGAAGGCTCAAGAACGAACTCTGAAGATCCATGGTGTGGAGGACATCAAGCCTCCCATTGCGCAACGCATAGATGAAGATGTTGCAGATGCGAAGATATTTATTAGGGCCTTAGAGGAAGTCAGCCCTCGGTGGGACCTTGTACATTTACAACTGTGAGTAACTTCCTTGCTTTAACTTGCAGATCATTAACTTAATGTTGCAGAGACCAATTACATGAGACCTTGTTGGGATTAGATACTCCACCTAGTCTTGCTAAAAGCATGGGAGCTCGAACACATCAAGTTCCAAACCAAGCTCCCCATCCAAAGTACACCAGTAATGGGTATAGGCTACCTATGGCTCCTGACCACCACCACAACAAAACACGCCGTACCGTACCCCGCCCACCTCATTCGATTGATCCAACGACGAGCTCTGGTCCGCGGTCTCAGCCACCTCCATTCGTTCCATCTCAGTCCTTTCCTTCGTTTTCGCCACCATCTCACGGTCCACCACCGTACGGTAGAATTTATCGACAGCATTTGCCACACGATGTGCTCGAATCACAATCGGGCCCTTCCCATGGACGGGCTCGTGCCTATTCAATGTCGATGGCCACACCTAATGTGCCTGTAGGACACGACGGCCACTCCCTTCCTTATATTAGTAGTTCTATGCGGCGAACATCAGTTCCAAATTTGTCTGTTCGAGCAGCACAAGACTCGGGCCAGAAAGCGTCCAAGTATGGTACAAGACAACAGCTCTATACCATGGACGGCATGAGACGCGATGATGTTAATATGCATTTTGAGGAGGATGTTCAATATCCACCTATTCAATATGCGCAATCAAATCATACCACACCAAAGTCTTCTAATGGTGGTCATGACAGGGATTATTCGCGGTAAGTCCGTTTCACAGTAGCTATGAACCTTAGAGCTAATATTCGCCTTCTGCAAGCGATGGCTGGGACAGAGCTATGGGTTTGAGTGGATGGATGCCCCCTATAACGCAGCCTGCATCTTCATATGTCTCCACTAGCCAACACCTTGTTCACCCATCTGACTTTCCATACCCACAGGATCCCCCGAATCCTGCGTTTAGATATTAGTGTCGACTGCTGCTTCTCTTGCTTTGTCTTGCTTTCCTCACTATGTACTCTATCCGTACGATAATCCGTAATACTGGCAACTTTCAACTCTTTGTGTATATTTTTGGGGACCATGGTGAACGGCTTGGCCGTCTCTTTATTCGATGGTGCACGTTGTAAATACAGCAATTCAATATTGTAGAGCTGTGAATGCATAACCATAAGAGAATGAACCAATTTCAGGATAACAATCATGAAGGATATATTCTACTAGTACTCTAAAAATACAGCAAGGTCGTGAATGGAGACATGATACAATCATACGACTGGGGAGAAATTGCTAAGGTGTCAGCAATGGAAAATCTAACAGAGTGGAGATGCACTCACGCAGAACAGCGTTGATGCAACCGTCATTCTCGGGATTATTGGTGATCTGAGCATATTTCCCAAATACGACCTTGCCTCCTGCTGTGACCAGACCAAGTTCAGAGACGTTGACCTCAATCACGGTTCCTTTTGTCATAACTCCAAGTTGAGTGTACATGGGTGACTGAGGATTCTTTTTGACACCCAAGATCTGAAGCTGGAATGTCGCTTTCAGGTCCGCTAAAAAAAAGGTTCAGAAACCGATGATTGGGAGCAAAGGCAAGCACATACGATGCGTAACATTGGCCTTCTTGTACCGCAGCGCCATCGGCCTGATAAATCTCTCCATCTTCACAGGTTTTCTTGTAAATCCTTCTCCGACAAACGTAGCTTTGGTGACCATCCTCTTCCAAGCTTTGCTCTTGCTCTTTCCGGTCTTTAGAACCTTGAACATCTCGTCTTCTGCAATCCCTCTGACTTTCGGCAGTGGAACAGCATACTTCGCAGCTTTGTCCTTGCGTTTCTGCTTGATCGCACTCGACAGAGCCTTGGCGTCTTTTTGGCCTTCGCGATCAAGAAGGTAGGTGGGTAGGGCACCATCGGGCACTGTTCCTGCGTCAGGTTGCTTGACATTCCGTTCATCATGCGCCTTGAGCGTCTTTTTCATTTGGATTTTCTCGGCATGTCTCTTAGCGTGCAGGAGCTTGGCCTTGATACCAAAAGCCTTTTGTGCAACCGCAGACGATTTATGAGCAGCACGAGCTTCACGCTTCCGCCTTTCGTGTGGTTCAGATAAGAGGTCTAAAGACAGGGTTGTAGTACGCACTTCTTTTCAAAATAATCTAAACGACGACCATGCCGTTTGATGTGCTCCTCGATGTATTCGTTCTGAGAAAATGTTAATAAGTGTACAGATCGGTTTTTGGTTTCAGGTCAATAATTACCTGGGGCTATAGAAAGTAGGGCATAAGTCTCGTTTTCTGGCTTTAATTTTTGTCGCTTACCATGGATGCAAGAACGAAGGAGTCGGGACCAAACAAGTAGCAACAGCAAAGGCGAGTTAAGAATGAGCACGTGCGCAGTGCTCCTTGGAACCTGTACTCGAGATTATGTGGCAGCAGCAAGAACACAACAACCCATACGCCGGCTCGTCCTCGTCGTATTATCCAGTCCAGCAGCAGGAACCCCTACAGTTCTACGCGCAACCGCAAGACTATTACGCGTCTTCGAGGACAAGCCTCGATGGCCAAGTCCATGGTGCCATGGCACAGCAGGCTGGCTTCGTCGGGAGCATTCAATCGCAAGGAGGGTGGTGGACAGCATTTGGGACTGGTGGTTTCGAGGGCGAGCCGCCTTTACTCGAGGGTGAGTGGAAATTCCTATTTTACTCATGAAGTGGCCTCAATTTGGACTCGATAGAGCTTGGCATAAATTTCCAGCATATACTCGACAAATCCTTGACCGTCCTGAATCCACTACGCCGTGTCGACGAGCATATCATGGATGATGCAGACCTGGCCGGTCCAGCCTTTTTTTGTTTTTGCTTTGGGATCTGTCTTCTGCTGGTGTGTTCATCCCGTGTCACCTCCACGTATTCCGTAGCTAATGAATTCCAGTCCGGGAAATCAAACTTTAATTATATTTACGGCGTCGGCCTCTTTGGCTCAGCCTCTCTCTACACCCTCCTTAATCTCATGTCGGGTCAAGGTATTGACGCGTATCGTGTCGCGTCGGTTCTCGGCTACTGTCTACTTCCCATGGTCGGAGTGGGCGCAATTAGTGTCGTGATGGCTCTAGAGTGTGTCTACGCGTTTCTTTTCTGCAGTTTTCACGCTAACGTGCTCTCCAGTGGAAAAGTTGGCTTTCTAATTTCAGTACTCTCCATCCTGTGGTGCACTTACGCTGCTTCTGGGATCTTCGTGGCTGTTCTTCGTATGTCGGACCAGAGGCTTTTGGTAGCTTACCCAATCGGACTATTATACGGCTGCTTTGCACTTCTCAGCATCTTCAATGAGAATGTCAAGACTGTAAAAGTACTGGAGTCGTGATGCTTGTACGGTTTAGATGATCCATTATCCTAGAAAATACATATTATACAGTGGACTATGCTACTCTAAAGGGTATAATTAGTGCATCATGGCAATTCTGGACCTTTGGGATCTTGTTGTCCTGCGAGGAGTTGACGACTGTACAATCTCATGAGGACCTCCATAATTTCTTCCAACGGCGCTCTGGCATATTCATTCACATATTGCGGCAAGGAATCTTCAAGATTGAAGCCAGCTTTCTTCATGAAGAAAGGATGCATGACATCAGGCGTCGCTTCACCCAACTGTCGCATTGTCAAGCGCTCAATCTTGCGCTTTCGAGGTTTGTATACCACCGTTTGTCGCTTGGGAAGTGGTTGAGATAGGACAGGTTCATCTGGAGGATCTCGTGAGGGGAATTGGAGAGGAGATGGAGACGGAGACGGAGACTGATAGGTAGGCGACAATGATTGTTGAGCCGATTGAGGCGGCGAACGACTGTGCTCCATCCAGCCATATCGAGCAGAGGATGGACCAAGAGGCGAAAGGGCCATTGAGCTACCGCTTGGAAGGGTTGCAGAGCGTGGTGAATCGGTCAAAGAGAGTGGGTCTGGTACTTTCTTCTTTCTCTGGGGTCCCGCGGAAATTGCATTCGAGACGGTGCTCATCGATGTCCTCCAATCCTCTGTGGCCCTGACTTGGTCCATCTCCCTTGTAAGGTTTTTCCGGAGCAGAGTTAGCCAAGAGTATAACGACATGTTCAGAGTGATATAGATATCTTCGAAAGCCTTCATGCCCTCCCGACGGACAAATTCGCTGAAGAAGTCATATGTGAGAGTCCTGGGCGAATCTTCCCTCGACTCTTCGCTGATCATGTGCATCGTCATCGAGGGTAGGCCGACAATGATAGCTTCAGCGGCATCTTTGAAGAAGGCAGCAAACCATTCACGTTCGTCGCTGGCCTCTGGTTGTTCCACCGAAGCATGATGATGGGAACTTTGAGTGTACTTGGAGATGACCATAGAAGAAAATGATAAATGTAGATCCCTCTGGGAAGATGTAGAATCGGAGATCACCAGCCCGTCAAGGCGTGCGCGGACGTCCCGGCCGATGAATTGTGCGAGTTCGACATCTTTCATGGTACGGGGGAAGACGACAAGGCGCAGGAGGTCGAGGCGAAGGCTCATATGTTGACGAATGACATAGGAAATGCCGGCTTCTTTGAATCGTGTCCGAGCTGAGTGGAGCATCGCCTCTGCGACGGCAGACAATGGATTATCGGGTTTGGGCGTTCGACTGATCCTGAAGGTGTTGGATTCTCGTGCTGCACCTTGTCGTTGAGCATCTAGATTAGCCTTGAATTTGTTGCCGTAAGACAGAAGTTTTGGGATGGTCCCCACAGTCGCCGCTGCAACGACCTCGGCGCATGTGATCGTAAACGCCAATTGAAGGGGCCGAGTAGCATCGTCTATTCTTGCTTGGGTATAGGACCAGTCGTCAAAGATCTCGACTTCCAAAGGTTCTGCACTGGATGGTGTAAAGGCGTTAGAGTGAGCAAGTTGATGTCAAATACAGGTGCTAACCGGTAGTGTAGGAGCTTCTGGTGATCGGATTCCAAGTTTACGACCAATGACCCGCTGGTCAACTTCAATTCCAACATACGGTGCTTCCCATCGTTTTCCCATAAGGCATTTTCTGATCGCCGTATGGTTTGGAAGACGCAAGCAGGAACGTGCGCATGTCCAGATATGTTCCCCTGTGCCATGAGAGACACATCCGCGATATAGAGGAAAACGTCCTTGAGTTCATCCGTGAGTCGCGTTCTGAATACGGTGTGATGGAGGTCGAGATTGACTTTCGTGATGGATTGACCCAGATCAACCTCAAGTGCAATCTGTCGAATGCGGATAAGGACCACCGTTGAAATTCCTCTATCGGTGTGTAAATCAGAAGCGTCTTGGGGTGTAAGCTGTGACGGTACAGGAGACTCGTGTTGGGGCTGGTTATTAAAGACAGGAATACGATCCAACCACACAGCCTTGAAGCACAGAATGTCTTGCAGCCTCGAAAAACGTACGCCTCCAAGAAACTCTGTGTCCAATACCACTGAGACAGAGTTGACGTAATCACGTGGGCCAACCTCCGCCTTGGTGAAAGAGACAGAAAAGGCGAGGTTTCGAGCGTCTAATCTGACGCAATCTTCGCTCAAAAACCCGTGTTTTAAGCCTATCGTGAGCCCACCTACGCTCCCGGATAGAGATACCTTCCTAGCTCCAGGCGAAACATTGACTACAAAGCCTCCACTTTCCCAATGAAGTCCGGCAACCACGTTCACGTCGGGTTGGCATGTCAGCTCCAGCTTTGATTTGTCAATGCGCAGACTAAAGCAAATCCGCATGCTTGACACCGAGTCGTCTCGTGGAGGTCTTTCAGGATATGGAGTACTCGGAGTCTGTGGGGGGAGTGAGGACGGCGGTGCGTATCTCGAACTGATTTTGCGCATCCGACTTTCTATTTGGCTGACGAGTTCCGTCAAGAAAGGAAGTAGGGTAGGCCGTAGGGTATTCTGACTAGAAAAAACTGTACTGTTGAATGTGAGAAGCGAGGGCTCTTGTTCTGACCCTTTGGAGAGCTTCTGAGATGCTGGTGTGGCACGATATTCGCCCCAAACTGAAACCACGGGAAGATTAAAGACCTCGGCGCCTAAGCCTAAAACATGGTCGTCCGAGATGTCCAGTGTGTTACGAGCGCTCGGATTCTGGTTTCTGAATTGGTCGCTGGCGGACCCACTATAGAATCTGACCTTTCCACTTTGGAATGTCAGTTGGACGAAAACGTTGGATGTGGGGACTGCTGAATAGTGTTTATCCAGTGAGGGCTTTATGTTTTCCATCATCGGCACAGATGATAACGGCGTTCTTGGTGCCGTGGTAGCCAAACGTTCGACGCGGTCTTTCCCTTGTCGGTAAACATCGACCAAAGAGAAAACATAGCTAGGGATGGTGGAATCGATGTCGAGAACGAAGCCACTGACATCAGCCTTGACCCAGATCTTTCTGGATGATGCAACACTGGACGTCCGAAGTTGGGCCCGCATGTGCGGATAAAGCAGACAGTTACGCGTCTGGTGACTTTCCGCAGCGAAGTCCTCTGTGGACGATTGTCTAAACCTACAAAGAGAGGGGTCAGCAAAACATGGTAGCAGACAAGAGCCTACTCACTTGGGAACAAATTGGAAAGAGAGATGCTCCATAGTAGCCTGTCCCGTCTCTCCACGATTTGTCGCAAAATCAATGGATTTGATAGAGAACAGAAACGCACGCACTGCGACTGACTCCTTGGATTTTTTGCGGGGTATTTGGAGATCCTCGTCATGAGTCAACGGGAATGCGACTCCAACGCTTTGGATCGAAATGGAAACGTCCAAATCGTTGATCCACGAACTGGTTTCCAATTGTACATCGCTGACATTGACGTCAAAGGTTTTTAGAATGCTTTGCGTTTTTTCCTTGAAGGCCGCCAACTGCAACGCCCGTTGCTCTTGCCTTTCGAGCAACTCGGCCTACAAAGCCAATTCAATCAAGAATAGTTGAATATGAAGTATTAAGATGTTCACCTGCAAATTATCGATGAAATCTCCGAATTCTCCTATGGAGCTTGGCTGCATTACTGCGTGAATTTTGGACACCGTAAATTTAAGTGACCTGGCGACATTCGGCACGTTCGGGGTGGAGCCGCTCATCTTGAAGTCGATGATGACGAAGGCCGATCGGTGGCTACGGTTAAAGGTGGTGGTTTGGCGTCCACGAGTTCGAGAAGCAAGTGACAAGGCTAAACCAGAAAGTCCAAAGTCCCATGAGCCGCCGACATAGCTCGAATAGCTGCCATTGATATCCTGGCATTCCAAAAAAAGTGTCGAGGATAATCCCTCCAAACCTATTCGAAACCCCTGCATCTTCAAGCGGGCATGGTATACAAATCTCTGCGGTTTCTTCTGCGATGGCTCTTTAGGCACCTGTTGTCGAGTCTTCTGCATGAGCGCGACCAGATCATTGAAGTCCTGTCCAAATTTCTGCTGGACAGCTAACAGGGTATCCCAGTGGGAAGGCTTGACTTTGAGGTCGAGAAATTCCAAGACCATTAGCATTGTCACATGCGATCCATCAGAATTTCCTGCAATAGACAGCTGCGGAAGCGCCAATTTTACGCGAGCGTTTGGCGTGACATCCCTGGGGCTCGGCTTTGACGAGATCTTCACCACTGTCGAACCAACTTGGGCACCAAAGGAGTAACGATAGGCCAACCCGAGAGCGCCTGTATTGTTGTGAACGTAAGCCATGGTCTTGTTCATCTCCAAGGAAAGCCATGTGCCGTGCATGACTTGGAGAGAGACTTCGAAGTGCTCCACTTGAGTGTGTATCTGGATGAGTGGCCCATGACTGGAAATGCTTGAGGTTGAGGGAGGAGGCGGTTTCTGAGGTGCGGCTTTATATTCAGAGAGCAGAGCCTTGGTTGTGGCTTCTATACCTGGTAAATAATCTGACCGCCACTCCTCAACAAAACGGTACAGACGCAATGCGCTGCGGGGAACATGCAGCTTGAAGCCAGTCAACGTGAAGACAACTTTGAGATTGGTCCTCGATCCCAAATCTGACTTTGATACAACGCTGGATTTTCCGTCCGAGAACGCCACGACAGCAAGAATGTCTTGATCACTTGCACGGGATGGATTTGTGGGCGAGCGAGCTTGTAGATAGACCTCATCAAAGAGGATATTTGTGTTACCCGATAATGACTTTTTTTGCATAGCTAGCATCGCAGAGGAAGCACGTAGCCCATGGATGCCCAAAACGAGTATGAGATTTTCAGCGGCCGCCTGTATCTGGAGATGATGGACACTGCCAATAATCTCAGTGAGGACGATACCAGATGGATGGATGGAACCCTTCTCGGATTCCGTAGAAGGCCTTTCTTCAGCGCCTGAACCGAATTGTTTCTTCGTGCGAAGAATTTGTTGAGCGAAGTCCATCAGAGGTGGGGCTACAATTAGGTTGACCTCTCCGAGGGATGTAAGGATTGCCATTGAATGAACGACTTTGGACGATTTAGACCGCAAAGAGGTTTGAGAAGCATTCGATTGAGTGTTTAGATTGAACTGAGCGAGGTTCTGTTTCTTGAATTGTGTAGTGAATATAAACTTGCTGAACACGAGTTCACTCGAGGGACCAGATGGCGCGTCAACAATGACCTTGGTTTGTATGATCTGCAAGACAATGAGGTCGACTGGCCGACCGCTTGGCCTGGTTTGCGTCTCGCCTCCCTCCGGATCTGGATCGATAAACAAGGAATCCATGGCAGTCAAATCATCGACGCTACGAGCGTCCTGGTCGAGTAATGCAAGGCGCCTTTCCACCGACTCCGCTAATGCAGCCGTGTCTATGCCAAGGTCTGGTTGCTGAGCATCACGATTCGGCAGTTCCCTGTTCCTCAAGCAATCCCTGAGATGAAATAAAAACCGGAAAGAGATATCGTTTCGGAGGAGATGTGGTGCACCAGTTTGCACAAGATACGAGGGTTGAATCGTAGATAATGGATCGATGACCGCTTTCTGTTGGGAGGCCGTCAAAATGCTATCCACCACCAACCTCTGGGCTGCAACATGGCGGAATTGTAGTGTTTTGATAGCCTCCAATAGTCGTGAAAATGTCACAGAATGCGCCACTGATGCAGCAGCAGCCCATACGGGCCCTTGATGACCCATGCGAGCAGATATGGCACCCAGCTTCATAGTGGAGCTGCGCTGAGCCAGCTTGACCGACAAGGAAGACACGAGGAGCTCTAACGACGGTGCCTCAGTAGGAGATCGAATTAATATCCGTCTGTCCTGGGAGATATCGAGTGAGCCAATAACGTTGTC
>Ga0247735_1001202_pt1 | contig 10217 bp, 18 predicted proteins | sample UWRJL178409R2_FD_180934 | JGI IMG/M metagenome (GOLD analysis project Ga0247735, IMG submission 180934) | Plant litter microbial communities from Arlington Agricultural Research Station in Wisconsin, United States - UWRJ-L178-409R-2 | ecosystem: Environmental > Terrestrial > Plant litter >...
AGGTCATGGTTGATGCTGGCTTCAAAGCTCATCTCATTGACGATCTCGATGAGTTCAAGAAGACCGTTGGAGCAGGGTACACACTCTACCACACTTTTTGAGAATGCTTCATCTGAATCTTTTTTTCGCTTATCAGAACTTGGGGCGCAGTCACCAAACTCGCTGATGAACTCCGTGAGAAGAAGATCAAGATAGGTTTCTTCTCGTCGACCCCTCAAGGAGGTTCGTACGAATGTTTGATCGCGTCAGGTCCACAGACTAACATCGGCTACTATGGACAGGGGGTGTTGCTCTCGTAAGTGTTGAACTATAAATAGTGACAATGTTTAATTGACTATTTCTTTAGATGCGGCACGCGTTGATCAGGTTCTTGAACGCACTCGACGTCGACGCTGCTTGGTTTGTTCTGTTCCTTGAATCGTGCATATCGGTATACTGACATCTATTCTGCATTGACAGGTATGTGCCGAACCCATCGCCCAGCGTGTTCCGCACCACCAAAAACAACCACAACATCCTGCAAGGAGTTGCTGCTCCCGATCTTCGTCTCACACAAGAGGCAAAGGATGGCTTCGATTCTTGGATCCTCAAAAATGGTTTGAGATGGACTGCCGAAGGTGGCCCTCTTGCTCCAGGCGGTGTTGACGTTGTCTTCATCGGTGAGTGCGGTACGGCTTTTTATCAATGTGCTCACGTAGCTTAATTATTACTCTAGACGACCCTCAGATGCCCGGACTTATTCCCCTCATTAAGAAAGTCCGACCTGAAGTTCCCATTATCTATCGCTCCCACATTGAAATCCGAAGTGATCTCGTGCACGTAGCTGGATCCCCTCAGGAGGAGGTCTGGAAGTACCTCTGGAACAACATTCAACTTGCCGATCTCTTCATCAGTGAGTTTTTCGTGACATAAAATGTAACTGGCACATCCTTATGGTCTACAGGCCACCCTGTCAGCAAATTCGTTCCCAGCGATGTCCCCATCGAGAAGCTCGCCCTTCTTGGTGCGGCCACTGACTGGCTCGATGGTCTCAACAAGGACCTCGATCCTTGGTTAGTCCTGCCTATATCTATCGTTTACTGTTTTTGATATCTCTGGCAGGGATTCTCAATTCTACATGGGAGAGTTCCGCACTCTGTGCGCCAAGGAGAAGATGACCGAGTTGAAGTGGCCAGAACGCGACTATATTGTCCAGATCGCTCGTTTCGATCCTGCAAAGGGTGATTACACTCGTATTTTCTGCTGTGCAATCTCCTGAAACCCCATGGTACAGGTATTCCCAATGTTATCGACTCCTACTTCAGGCTCCGCAATCTGCTCAAGGAGAAATCGCCCGATTTCTCCGAGGAAGAGCACCCTCAATTATTGCTTTGCGGTCATGGTGCTGTCGATGATCCTGATGCCAGCATCATCTACGATCAGGTCATGCAGCTCATCAACTCAGACAAGTACAAGATCTATGCTCACGACATAGTCGTCATGAGGTTGCCTCCCAGCGATCAACGTGCGTTTTTCCGAATATTCCCTAGCTTCTCAAATCTAACATAATATTCATATCCTACAGTCCTCAATGCTCTGATGGCCAACTCCCGCATCGCTGTGCAGCTCTCCACTCGTGAAGGTTTCGAGGTCAAGGTCTCGGAAGCCCTTCACGCCGGCAAGCCTGTGGTTGCTTGCCGCACTGGTGGTATCCCTCTGCAGATCGAGCACGGCAAGTCCGGTTACCTCACCACTCCAGGGGACAATGCTGCCGTTGCTCAGCACCTGTACGACCTGCACACCGATGAAGGCCTCTACAGGAAGATGTCCCAGTATGCCAAGACACACGTCTCAGATGAGGTTTCGACTGTCGGAAATGCTGCTGCGTGGTTGTACTTGGCTGTCAAGTACACTCGCGGAGAGAAACTCAAGCCCAACGGTGCTTGGTTGAACGACATGTTGCGCGCAGAGACTGGTGAGGAGTATCTCGAGGGCGAGCCTAGGTTGCCCCGTGGTGGTTTACAGATGCAAGGTTGAGTACTTTCCCTCGACGTTTGTTCTCCCCTCCTGCTCGTATAGAGGGCTTTGTTGGAAGCTGCCTCGCCTCGTACCTGTTATGGATGTCTGTAGATTGCTTTGTAGATTGTTTACTTGTAAAATTCCCATATATACATCTCGCGCCACTGCTCATATCGCTCTGTAAAATTACACATACTTCAGAATGTCATATCCAACTGCCACTGTATCTATTGCCCAAAGATATGTCACATTCTTTTCTGTGCTCAAATGTAGCTTTGACTTTTCTTTGTGTGACCGTGAGGAAGCGGCCCAAGCGCAGGCGCCAAATCTGAACGCCGGTATAAAAACGCGTCTGTTGTGAGCGCTCCCATGTAACCTCCTTTGTCCAAAGACCGTGACTTGTTCTGGCACATCATCATGATCCACCCAATGATGGAGGATAACTCTCACACTTCTTTCTCTCCTTCACGGACTGTATGCCAGATATCGATGAGCTCGAAAAGAGCGCGTTCTCCGGAGGTGTCTGGGAGCCCTGATCGTCCTTACGTGCGCTCATTCTTTCCACATTCGCGCATCGACTTGGTCTTACTTTCTATCTCCGGACATTTTAACGGTTTTGAAATATAGAAACGCCTCTCCTTGGCTCTACCGGAGGTCAATGCTCGTCCAGGATACCGGCAGCGTAGTAGCGCTAGCTCAGCAAGTAGTGGAAGCAGACAGACCTCTGAGGATTGGGTCCAGCAAGCAGGTGGGCTGAGGATAGATAGCCCACTTTTCCCGCCTGCGTCACGTCCGGGGAGTGTGGCATCCATGGATGAAGACGTAGACATGGCTATGGTGCGCTCTGCCTTTATTCTTCTCATTTCAGGCCTTGACTGTACTGGCCTTTCAGGACTCGGACGACGTCTTCTCTCAGTCTCAAATGACCGAGAGTCCTGGCATTCTAGACCCCTCTTCGCTTCAAGCAACGACATACTCTCACACTGCACAGGAACCACACACTGTACACCAGTTCCATCGACAGCTAGAGGCCGAGGATACAATTTCGAACATGAACACACCACAGCGTCACTCGTATGAAACAAGGTTTGCTGAGCTCACTCATGGGCCACCTCTGATCAACGTCGTTCCCGTCACATCTGTTGGTGCACCGCACACCGTGAATGGACAGTCATTCCCTGGAAATTCTGGCAATGTTCCATTTACTCATGATGTGCAACAATACACTCGAATTCCACGGCCATCCACCCCTCCTCAGTCTATGGATAGTCCGATGGCGATGGCAGTCTCACCCCGTTCAGCATCCTCTTTCACACATGTACAACTTGCAGCGCCTGTGACACCAGTTGGAGTGCAAAGACGCGTCGTTACGTTTGGACCTCGGGCAAACTGTGACAGGTGCAAGATGGGCATCAAGCATTTTATTCACTACGACTATGAATGAGTAGCAGCGAGGAAATGGCGTTGTCGCTTTTGCATGTATTGCTATTAAATAATTGCACATACATGCTAGAAAATTGTGTCTCATTGCTGTCGAATACGCATAATACTATTCAACTAATTTCTTGTTGCTCTCCAATCTGTGTCTCTGAATCGGAACAACTGGGCCGGCCGGTACGCTTGAATCCGTCAGTATGGTCGTGCTTGGCAAGAGCTTCCCACCGCGGCATTGCCATCATTTCTGATCAAGGTTTTCAAAAAAGTTTAGCAGCGCACTTGAGCGCAGAACCGCGAATGTCGACTACTCTCCCTCTCTTTTGGCACCTCTCGTCGGCTTCCAAAAAGCAGCGCATAGATGCATCTGTGAAGCTCGTCAGTTCGCTAGAGCAGTTCCAATCTCAATTTACGCTAAAAGCGGCCCCTGCTGCATCGGGATCGGAGGACGAAGACGAAGACGAGGACGTTATCTCTAAATCGGATGGCTTGGACCTGCTAAACGCTCAGGATGTTTCATACTCGATGCGGAGGCTCGTGAGGGGGCTGGCGAGTCCTAGAGAGAGCAGTCGACTGGGATTCTCAGTCGCTTTGACGGAGGCAAGTGGTATTTCATTCACTTTCCCTCTCTTATTGACTGTGATTTCGATCGGTGACTAGCTATTGTCTCGAATAGACACAGTTACATGCGCTCAAATTTTGGGTTTGATTATGGATAGTACAAAACCACAAGGGTCTATAAACGGCCAGGAGGAACGCGATCTGCTCTTTGCTCGACTATTTGGAATTATGGCAGTCATACAATCTGGACTCGTTGTGCGGACAACACCGTTGGCAAGCTCTGCATCTTCGTCAAATTTGCCATCATCTCTGGAAAGCCATGAACAGCTACTTACATCACTCGTTGGTCTAGGAGAGCAGAAGACATGGCTGAGGGAGAGTGCTTGGTTTGCAATCAGTTTGCTGGTGAATGTTTTACACGAATCCGACGTTTTATGGAAAGAAGAGGCTGTAACGTCAACAATGGAGTTACTCTTTGTCAAGAACGTGGTTTGGTCCACAGAGAAAGTTGCACTGGCTCTAAAGCTCCAAGATCTGTATCCTAGACGTGAATGGAAAACGTTCCTCGCACCCACCTTCAAAATTTCAGACCTTCTCAGCAGTGGGAATTTGCCCACAATTGCTCGAATATTGAAGGTATGCGGATGTCTTGTCCGTTCAGGCTAGCAACTAAAGACGAACAGGAATCAACAACAGACGAAGACGGCGCAAAGGATCCCACAAAAGCTCCAAGTGGAGCATGGAAACCCCAACTCAACTTTTCCTGGGATATCATCCTTGACCAAATGCTACCCGGCCCAAACATGAGGAAGTCTGCAAAAGGGTCCTTCCAGGACTTCTACAGGATCGTTGTCGATGGTACGTCGACGAGTTACTTCTCTACGAGAGATTTGGGCTAACAACTGAGTCAGAATCGTTGTTCTCTTCAACTTCTTCGCAGCAACGAAAATATTGGGGCTTCCAAGTCTTCCAAAAGGCACTTAAACGGGTTGACGAGGACAACATGCCCATGCTCTTCACGAAGAACTTCATGCGCACTTGGATTAACCATTTGTCGAAGAAGGACAGATATCTTCACAAAGTTGCCCTCCAAACTGTTTGTCTCAAACCTTGCTTCTGTATCTAGTTAGCTGATCCTTCGACTCTTAAGGTAACAGAAGTTCAGGCTTTCGTCGCGGACAAGCCTCAGTTAGGTTTTGCACTCATTCTGCAACTAACCGGTGACAATGGCAGCCAACAGTTTGATAAAATGACTAAAACAAAAACTGTCGAATCTATATTGACTTCCTTGGACGCCAAGGGAATCCAGACATATGTCGACTATTTGGTCTCACAAGTCGACCAGATGGATAACGACGCGTGAGTGCTGTTTAGCTTGCCTATATCACAACTAAACTAAGGTTCTGGAATACAGTGCCAACGTTAACGCCGCAAACTCACGTCGGGCATGGGTCATTGAACAACTTGGAGCCCTTATTCGAAATCACAAGTTGCCAAAGGAAGATGGATGGATTCAATCAGTCCTCGACTGGCTCACCATTCATGGACTATTCTTAGTCAAAAAGAAGTCGTCTAAAAGTCCTCTTGTCCCTGTACGTCCTTCCTCGTGACATACACTGTCCTTTGCTGAATATTTCTCACAGCTCCGCACCATTCCTACACCTGTCTTCTCAGACGAGTTGCGTAAAAGCTGCCGCGACCGTCTGTTGTTATGCTTGGGTGACTTAAACAATCAGATAACTGTGGTGACCGAAGGTGGGTGCTGCTTTCTGCTACACGTTGAAGAAGTCTCTGAGGGTTGTTTCATAGGCGAAGTGTCAAGAAAGACAGCTGCAGTTGCTTCGAATGGAGAGTTTTGGATAGCTAGGGTGTTATCGACAGTCCAGCAACTGGAAAGTGATGAGAAACATGTTTCCCGTCTCGCTGAGCTTGACGAAGAAGAATTTGCCTTACATGCAAAGTCGCGGGAGACGATTGCTAACTTGAAGAAGGTATATTGCAAGAGATTCTGTCTGTGAAGAGACGCTGATCATCCTACTCAGGTCACCGGCAATCGAGAGGAATCCGCACGAGGAGCCGAGTTGCTCTTATGCGGAACTCTTCTTCAGCGATACTGCGCCGTTGAAGAAGAAGGAAATACGGACGATGCCCTGGAGGTGTGACTTATGTGCATGGAAACAACTGCAGTCTATGCTGACTCTGAAATTTAGACTTGTATTGATGGCATATCTAAGATGCTTTTAACCGAGGCCAAGAAGAGCAGAAAAGAGAACAGCACGGCACTGGTCGAGGAGTCTGGGGAGGAATCTGCTCCCGTTGACCTCCTTGTGGACGTCATTATTGGATTTTTAGAAAAATCGACCACGTATATGCGGACAGTCGGCAATCAGGTTTTCTCCTTACTCTCGGAATCGGTCAAGGACTCCACCATTGACCTCATTGTGACTGTGAGATGCTCCATTTCTCAACTGGGACAACTGAACTCATTTTTCTTAGCAACTGGAACGCCGGGATCCATCTCAGCTTCTGGAGGATGAAGACGAAGACATGGATGAGGATGAAATGGCGGACAACGACGAAGAAGATAGTACAGGCGATAAATCCGAATCAGGCGAGGAGAGTGGGGAAAGTGACGGGGACGACTCTGGTGATGACAGCGACGAAGAGGTAGACCTCGAGCTGAGGAAGAAGATAGAGGAAGCCCTGCGCGTCAACGGGATCGAACCGGCCACGGGAGAGACTGATAGCGAGGAGGAGGAACTCATGGACGATGATCAGATGATGGCCCTCGACGAGCAACTAGCTCAAGTATTTCGTTCTCGCACTAACGAGAGGAAAGGAAAAAGTGAGTAACTGATCACGCCCCTGTACTCTATTTAATAATTTGTCAGGTGTCGATGCACAACGGGAGGCGACACACTTCAAGAACCGAGTGCTTGATCTGGTGGATACATATTTGAGGAAAGAGCCTTCAAATCCTTTGGCCTTGCATCTAATCGTCCCTCTACTTGACCTAGTCGCCGGATCTGGTCAGGATGAACGCCAGTTATCAGATAAGGCGAAAGGAATCCTTCGGTCTCGCATTGGAAAAGCCAAAGAAGCGCCCGTTGGCGCAGACATCGAGCGGGTAACCGAAGTCGCTACCAGTGTGCACGCGAAGGCACGAAAGGCACATTCGTCGGATCTTCTGGCAATTCTTAGCTTGTGTAGCGTCTACCTAGCCAAAATGCTAGTGCACGCAAAGGCCGAAGAATCGCTAGCTAAGCTATACAAAGAATCTCTCGAAGACTTCGCCGTCAGGAAGAATTCGTCTATGAATCCGGCCTTCTTCCAAGACTTCATCAGAAGATTTCCTGGTCAGGCATGGAGCCTGCGTCAGGACCTCTTAGATATAGCTCCAAAGGCCATCAACGCGTACCGTCAAACACAGGTCCTACAACTTTTGGAGCATCTCCTGGGTCTTCTGCCGTCAATTGTAAGTCCAAAATTGCCATTTCGTTTGTCTGCTAACAAGGCACCTTAGGTAGCACCAGATCAGGAGGTGATAGACTTCATGAGATCACTGAAGACAGCACTTCACGATTTTGCCGAAGAATGTTGCAAAGAGACGGGCAGTCTATCAACTGCACAGATGAAGGAGTTATTCAAACTTGCGTTGACTGGAGTTCGGCAAACAAAACGCATCTCTCCTTCGATCGTTCAGTCTGTTTGGGAGCCAACCACCTGGATTGCTCTTCAACAAAATGTCAAAACATCGCCGCGTTTCAATACCTCGCCTGTCCTTCCCAAAATGTGCGAGCAAGTTGCGCGCATGTCGCAGAATTCTGATGAAGAGAAGAGCAAACCTACGAAGCGGAAAGCCGATCAAGTCAACGGTGATGACGCAGCAGGAAAAGAGTCGAAGAAAAGTAAACGAAAGAAGATCAAAGGAGATACATAGACTAAAGATTATTATCTTCGGTCCGTAGGGATTCCATGGTACTCCTTAGGTCCTCTAAAGCAATATCTCTCATGATTCCGCTGCTTTCCAAACATAGCTGGATTTGACGAGCTGCCTTCAGCAACCTTGTAGAGGGGATTGTTAGCATGCGTAGGGAAAGATTGATATGATCTAATGACCTATTCCGTTTGATTCGCTTTTGAACCTCTTCTTGCATATGAGAGGATTTATCAACTGCAACAGCCAAGATGTCTTCCGGGACTTTGGCTAAACGGCCACATTCTATGCCGAACGATTCTGAGAAGTGAGAGTCAGAGTGATGTTGGAGCGAACTGTTTGACAACCTACCAGTAGCTAGGCCAGGGATGAGTTTGTAGAGAAAGGTTATTCGACGGATTCGGTCAATTCCAACATCCGCATCATAACTCATGTGAAGGTTCTGAACATCGCGGGGATACTTCTTGCTGAGTTTAGTAGCAACCAAGGGGTAGTGCGTAATGAAAAGGGTCTTGCATTTGACGTCTTGCACTAGGTGTTGAAGAGTTGCTCCTGCAATAGCCATCTGCGATGTACTGGTGAGGTAAATTCAGAGTAAGACTAACAGTCCAAACTTACACCATCGAAAGTTGACGTTCCTCGTCCGAGCTCATCCAGGATGACAAGGCTCTTGCTGGTGGCCGTTTTTAGTATCTCACTGGTCTCCGTCATCTCCACCATGAAAGTCGATCGACCGCGTGCCAGATCGTCAGATGCTAGTGACCTTGATGAGTAAGCCAGTGGAAGGTGCATGCAGATCATTGGCACCAACCTCCCATCCTCGTGAAAATAGAATCCAGAAGGCCCATCTTCAGAGAAGCTGCGGGAACATAGCTACCGATCTGTGCCATGAGGGCAATGAGGGCAATCATTCGTACGCATGAGCTCTTCCTGTAGCCATTTCGATGAGTATTCAAAGATATAGAGCACGATAGACACAGACCCTCCCATGTTTGGCCCAGTGACAATTTTGCATCTAGCAGAGTCGTCGCCCAGTTTTATGGAATTGGTCACATAAGGTTGGTCACTGTATGCTTCGATCATTGGATGTCTGCCATCAACAATCTCGAGACTGTCGTCGTCAGTGAATTGCGGGCGTGTGTAGTCCTTCTGCAAGGCGACATGCGCAAGACTAAGCAAGCAATCAGCCGTTGCTATCTTGTTGACTACATCCCGCAGAATGCCATAATAATCTTGAGATATGTCTCTTAGAAATGAAGCATATGCTTTATTTGATTCTGCCTGTTACATGCCAGTAGTCAGCAGCAGCCTTAGTTGAAGAAGTCTAAAGTCACCTCCAGCATTTCGCGTCTCCTAGCCTGTTCCTCGACCTTCGCGATAACTGATGGTGGCTGGTATCGCGCTAGGTACTTCGTCCTGAGGTGTTTGTAAGCGGTTTTCTGGGGTGCGGATGTGAACTAATTACTTAGAATGCAAGATCCAATTTTCGGGTATCGGTCTGTTGTCAGATCTTTTCACCTCAATAAGGTACTGTAAGAAAGTGTCAGCCAACACCCCATGAGAAGTCAATAGCCTTACATCATCATTTGCGACCATGGTCCATTTCAGCGAGGGCATTCTTAACACTTTTGCAGCTTAGATGCAACTCGTCAGTCTGAAGGCGGAACACATGCACAATTATCATACCATCTTTTAGTTCAACCTTCAGCTCAGAGTCGATTGTGATCAGAACCTAGAAAGCCTGTTAACTTGTAGAAGGAACAAGCGCGTCCACGAACCTCTTCATTGCCAATGATTTCTGGATATTTTTCTGTATCGTTCCATATAGTGTTTTTCTTGCCTTCAGAGGCACTCTTCAGGTTCACAGCTCCGAGGAGTTGACGCATGGGTTCCTTGAGCTTGGGCAGCGAACTAATGATCTCGTTGAGAACCGCAGATTTGAGACCAACGCTTTCAGGAGTATCAATGTCTTCAAAGGCAACCGCGATCTTGTTGAATGCTGGTAGCAGGATCGCAAGTTCCTGTGGGGTGCACTGTTGTGGAGATCAGAATTAGGGGGCAGCGAATTAGATGTTTAGAATGCGCCTACTTGTCCATACTGTATTCGACATAGGCCTTTGGCGAGATCGGGTAGGCGTCTCAGCACCTCACGAAGCTTCACAAGATTCTCTGAGGAGCTCTCAAGAATTTCTTCGACTGCATCCATGCGATCCTCTAATATTCTACAAGAGAATCAGCTCCCGGTCTTGAATGCAAAAAGGAAAAAAAAAAAAAGTCCAACAAACCC